>Ga0256839_1000955_pt1 | contig 36402 bp, 33 predicted proteins | sample 354166metaG_FD_185968 | JGI IMG/M metagenome (GOLD analysis project Ga0256839, IMG submission 185968) | Hydrothermal vent microbial communities from Mid Atlantic Ridge, Atlantic Ocean - 354-166 | ecosystem: Environmental > Aquatic > Marine > Hydrothermal vents | place: Atlantic Ocean: Mid...
GCCGGGCCTCCATGATCGAGACCCTGGTCCAGGACTTCATCCGGACGGCCCGATCCAAGGGGCTCTCCCATCGGGCGGTGCTGCTCCGTCACGCCCTGAAGAACGCGCTCATCCCCACGGTGACGGTGATCGGCGTCCAGTTCGGTGCGCTGCTGGGCGGTGCGGTGATCATCGAGACCATCTTCGCCTTTCCCGGCGTGGGCACCATGTTGCTGGTGGCGGTCAACCAGCGGGACTACCCCGTGGTCCAGGGGGTGACCCTGGTGGTGGCCCTGGCCTTTACCCTGAGCAACCTGATGGTGGACATCCTGTACACCTGGCTCAATCCCCGGATCCGCTATGAGTGACGCTGTCCGTTCCCCCTCGCTGCCCATGGCCACCCCGGCCCTGGAGGCGCCCCGGGCCGCCGCGAGCCCTCGACAGCGGGCCCTGCGCCGCTTCCGTCGCCATCGGCTGGCCCTGGCCTCCCTCCTGGTCCTGGCCTTCCTGGCTCTGGGGGCCCTCTTCCCCGGTCTGATCGCGCCCTACGACCCCTATGCCATGGACATGCCCAATCGGCTCCAGCCGCCCTCCTGGGCCCACCCCTTCGGCACGGACGATTTCGGCCGGGACATCTATTCCCGCATCATCTACGGGGCCCGGATCTCCCTGCAGGTGGGCGCGGTGGCCGTGGGCCTCTCGGCCAGCGTGGGGATCCTGTTGGGCCTGCTGGCCGGCTACTTCGGCGGCCTGGTGGACACCCTGATCATGCGGGTCATGGACGTGCTCTTCGCCTTCCCGGCCATCCTGCTGGCCATCACCATCATGGCTCTGTTGGGCGCGTCCACGGCCAACGTGATGATCGCCATCGGCATCGTCTACATCCCCTATTTCGCCCGGCTGGTCCGAGGGACGACCCTGGCCCTCCGGGAGGAGGACTACGTGTTGGCGGCCCGGGCCGCGGGGGCCCCGCCGGGCCGCATCCTCTGGCGACACATCTTCCCCGGCACCCTGGACACCATCATCGTCCAGGTGACCCTCTCCCTGGCCTACGCCATCCTGGCCGAGGCCGCCCTCTCCTTCCTGGGGCTGGGCACCCAACCACCGGAGCCCTCCTGGGGCTCCATGCTCAGCTTCGGCCGGGACTGGATCCGGGAAGCCCCCTGGTTTTCCTTCTTCCCCGGTTTTGCCATCTTCGTCACGGTGCTCAGCCTCAACCTAGTGGGCGACGGCCTGCGGGATGCCCTGGATCCCCGGCTCTAGCTCGGAGGCCTGAGGCCTGGAGGGGGGCAGGGACCTGACAGCCCCCAGGCCCGCGCGCGGGCCCCGCGCGTTCTTTACAACCGTTCCCGGGATGTGCTACAATGGGCCGCAGCGACATCCCATCCCCCAATCTCACAGTGCACGGCGCGGAGCCCCCCAGCGGGGTGCTCTGCCCTTCGGTGTTTTCTGGAGCCCGAGCGCACCGTCTCCCGGGCTCCCTATCGCCGGCGCCTGGGGCCCCTTCCGGCAGGGGGCCGTCGGCGTTGGGCCGTGAACCTCGTTGCCGTGCAGCCCCTGGATCCTCGACGGGATCCATGTCCTCTGTGTCCTGGATGTGAAAGTGTCTCGAGTGGACGGCCCATCTGGGGCCCTTCCGTGGGGGTCCCTTCCGGTGAGGCCGTGCGCCGGCCCGACACACCATCCGTCCCCATCCCCCAGGCGGACTCCACGGTCGCAGCCCGGCCGTGGGGAGAGGTGCCGTCCGTACCCGCATATCGCCCACATGCTTTGCCGATCTGGATCGCAGGGAGACGAGCCATGGTCACCACATCCAGAATTCCGGAGCCGGTCCGGGAGACCCCCGCGCCGGCTCCTCCCCGTGTCCCCGCTCGGGCGGTGATCGAGCTGGAGGATCCCGTTCCCGCGCCCCTGCCGGAGCCCAGGGGCCTCTCCCCGGGGCCCATCCGCCAGGTCCACGTCTTCTGGCTGGCGGGCATGAGCTGCGACGGCTGTACCATCGCGGTCTCCGGGGCCACCAATCCCAGCATCGAGGAGCTCCTCACGGCCAGCATTCCCGGCGTGCCCCGGGTTGTCCTCCACCATCCGGTCCTCTCCGTGGAGGCCGGCGAGGCCTTTGTGCACCACTTCGAGCTGGCCGCGGAGGGAGAGCTGGACGATCCTTTCGTGGTGGTCTACGAGGGCTCGGTGCCGAACGAGGAGCTCGCCGCCCAGACCGGTGGCTACTGGTCTGCCCTGGGGGTGCGCTGGGAGGGCGACCAGCCCCGGCCCATCTCCACCGCGGAGTGGCTCCGGCGCATGGCCCCGGCAGCCGCGGCCGTCATCGCCATCGGCACCTGTGCCACCTGGGGGGGTGTGCCCGCGGCCATCGGCAACCCCACAGATGCCATGGGGGTCATGGACTTCCTGGGGCCGGACTACCGGAGCGCCCTGGGGTTGCCGGTGATCAACATCCCGGGATGTGCGCCGGTGGGGGACAACTTCACCGAGACGGTGGCCGCCATCCTCCTCTTCCTCCAGGGGCTGGGCCCGCTGCCGGAATTCGATGAGCTGGGGCGGCCGGCCTGGCTCTTCCAGGAGACCGTCCACCGGGGATGTACCCGGGCGGGTTTCTACGAGGAGGGGGATTTCGCCGACCACTACGGCGATCGCCGTTGCCTGGTGGAGATCGGCTGCTGGGGGCCGGTGGTCAACTGCAACATCGCCCGTCGAGGGGCCATCAACCACATGGGAGGCTGCATGAACGTGGGGGGGATCTGCATCGGCTGCACCATGCCCGGCTTTCCCGATCGCTTCTCTCCCTTCTACCAGCGGCCACCGGGCACCCTGATCTCCTCCAGCGCCTCCCGGGTCCACGGGACCCTCATCCGGAACCTCCGTCGTCTCACCAACAAGTTCATGGATCGCTCTGTCCGGTGGGGGGAGGAGGGCGAGATGGCCACCGGATGGGGCGAGGTGCCCGGGCCCAACCTGCTGGAGCGCATCGGCCACCACATCTACCAGTGGATGCAGTGGCGGCTGGGAGGCGAGCCGGTGGGCCACGTGACCTTCTCCTCCTTCTACGGCCTGCCCCGCCCCCATGGGGAGCCCGAGGAGAAGGAGGACGAAGCACCGGAGACGTAGGCCTGGGAAAAAAGGAGGTCCGTTCCCATGGACGATGCCGCCCTGTTGGCGATCTGGCTTCGCCTCCTGGCCGTGGCCGGGCTGGTGGTGCTCCTCGCGGTGATCCTGCTGTGGCGGGTCATCCGAGCGGTCCGACGCATCGAGCGGCTGGCCGCCCGGGCCCTCCAGGTCGCGCAGGAGATCCAGGACCAGACCGGGGCCATCTGGGAGCTCCAGCAGACCAACCGGATGGCCGCACAGCTTCGGGATGCGGCCCAGCAGGTGGAGCAGCACGCGACGGAGGTGGTGTCCGTGCTGCACGAGCCCCAGGAGCCGGCCTAGCTTCGGAAGGAGGTGCCCATGGAAGCCTTGTCCTCCCAGGTGAGCCCTGGAACGGTCTACCTGGTCTGGGGGGTCTCCCTTCTCCTGGCCCTGGTGGTGACCGCTGTGGTGGCCTATCTGCTCCGTCAGATCGAGCGGACGGCCCGCCGGATCCACCACACCGTGGCCGAGATCTGGACCACAGGCCAGCAGATCGCGGCCGCCACCATCCACATCCCCGATCTGGCCATCACCAACCGCATGGTGGACGAGATCCACGCGGCCGGGGGGCGGATCCTGGAGGCCGCGGCCGCCATCCACGAGCACGCAGAGAGCTGCCCAGGGTGTCCCCAGTGTGTCCTGGGCCGTGCCCAGAGCCCAGGAGGTGCTCCGTGATCGTCCTGTTGACCCTGCTCTCCGCCCTGGCCGTCCTCCTCTTCGTGGGCGTGTTGGCCTTCTACCTGTGGCGGATCTCCACCCTGCTCATGGCCATCGGCGGCGCGCCCACCAGCTACCTGGCCAAGCTCCGCCTGGGCCTCCGGGCCATCGAGACCGAGACCGGCCACCTGGGGGGGCAGGTGGAGCGCCTGAACGGCCGGCTGGCCTCCCTGGCCCAGGCCCTTCAGGCGGTGGACCATCACCTGGTGGCCACCATCGAGGCCGTCAAACGACAGGAGGGCCAGCCATGAACGTGCCGGACATCGTGTATACCGTCTGGGGACTCCTGCTCCTGGTGACCTTCCTCCTGGTCCTTCCCCTGGTGCTCTTCCTGCTCCACCGCACCTTCACCGCGGCCCGATACATCGAGCACTACCTGGCCGGGATGGCCCAGGCGGGCCAGGGCATCGCGGAGAACACCCGGCCCGTCCAGGATCTGGAGGAGACCATCCAGGTGGCCGCCCAGATGTTGGAGGTCGCGGGCAACCTGGAGGCCCACACCCACACCATCGCGGTGGTCTTGGGACAGCGGGCCAACGGTGTCAACGGGACCGGGAAAGGGGGGCCGCAGGGATGAACGCCCTGACCGCTCTGACCCTGGTCGCGGTGCTGGGGGTGGTGTTGGCCCTGGTCTACTACCTGGTGCGCATCATCCGAGCCCTGGACCGAGCTGGAGACCATCTGGAGGCCCTGGTGGCCGGGCTGGAGACCGTCCGCGATCACACCCGCCCCCTGCCCGAGCATCTGGCCACCATCAACCAGGCCCTGGGCCGGCTATGGGTAGGGCTACGGCAGGTGGACGCGAACCTGCTCCAGATCGTGCGGGTGTTGCACCGCTAGGAGGGAGCCCTATGTGTTTCAAGAACCTGCCCATCGAGTTCGACGCCCAGGGGCGCCCGCACCTGAAAGAGGGCGTGGCCGATCCCTACCGCTACACCGCCCGTTCCCTGGCCGAACAGGAGGACCGGATCCGAGAGCTGCTGGCCCGCAATGGCTACATCAAGTCCGTGGACTTCGACCCGGTCACCCGGGTGGCGGGTGCCCTGGCCTTCCACACGGTGGTGGACCTGCAGGAGCGGAAGGTCCTGGCAGCCAACTCCATGGCCACCCTGTTTCGGGGCTACGAGGTCATCCTCCGGGGGCGGGATCCCCGGGATGCCGCGTTCATCAGCTCCCGGGCCTGTGGGGTGTGCGGCGGTGTCCACGCGACCACCGCGGCCTTGGCCCTGGAGATGGCCCTGGGCGTCCAGCCTCCACCCCTGGGTGTGGTGGTGCGCAACATGCTGTTGGCCATGGAGTTCCTCTACGACCACCCCCTCCACCTCTTCCTGTTGGCCGGCCCGGACTACTCCCAGCAGATGGTGGAGGCCACCACCCCCACGGTGTGGGCCAAGGCCCAGGAGGCCCCCGCGGCCGGGGAGGCCATCCACGGCTACCGGACCATCGGGGCCATCATGGCCGGCCTGAACCCCTTGACCGGCGAGCTCTACCTGGAGGCCCTCCACATGACCCGGGTGGCCCGGGAGGCCTACGTGGTCCTCGGCGGCAAGTACCCCCATCCCGAGACGGCCATCCCCGGGGGTGTCACCGCGACGGTGGATATCACCGCGCTGAACGAATACTACATGCGTCTCCAGCGCATCTTCGACTACAGCAAGAAGGTGGTGGCCATCTGGGACGACCTGTGCGACTTCTTCTACCAGGTGGATCCCCGCTACCGCCAGGTGGGCGCGCGGCCCAAACACCTGATCGACTCGGGCATCTGGGACGATCCCGAGGCCTACGACGCCTCCTACGAGCACTGCAACGGGTGGGGCGAGCGCCGATGGGCCACCCCTGGCGTCATCGTGGACGGCGAGCTGGTCACCACCCGGCTCCAGGACCTCAACATCGGTCTGGAGGAGTTCGTGGAGCACTCCTACTACGAGATCTGGGACAGCTACCCCTTCCCCAAGGACCCGAACGGCGCGCCGCTGAGCCAGTACCACCCCTGGAACAAGGAGACCATTCCCAAACCCACCGGACAGAGCTGGAAGGAGCGCTACACCTGGGATACGGCCCCCCGCTGGGATCGGATCGCGATGGAGGCGGAGTGCACGGCCCGGCTCTGGAGCACCGCGGTGGCCCGCAAACTTCCCCACACCCGCTTCATGGAGTCCACCGGGACCGGTCTGCGCATGTACCTGCCCAAAGGGAAGCTGCCGGAGATGGTGCTGGAATGGGAGGTGCCCGAGGACTGGAACGCGTTCGAACGCAACCGTGGTCGGGCCTACTGCATCCCCTACACGGCCCTGGTGGCCATGGACAACTGGCTCATAGCCCTGGACCTGCTCAAACAGGGCCGTGACCGGGTCCACACCCCCTTCGAGATCCCCCGGAAAGGTCTTCAGATCGGCGTCGGCTTCTGGGGGGCCGGTCGAGGCTACCTGACCCACCACGCGGTCATCGAACAGGGCCGGCTGTCCAACTACCAGATCATCACCCCCTCCACCTGGAACGCGTCGCCCCGGGATCCCTGGGGCCATCCCGGGCCCTACGAGGAGGCCGTGTTGAACACACCCATCCTGGAGGAGTACGAGAGCCCCGATGGGTACAAGGGCGTGGACATCCTCCGTACCATCCGAAGCTTCGATCCCTGCATGCCCTGTACCACCCACATCCACGTGGACGGCGCGGATCACGTGGTGGTGCGGGAGGTCAACACCTGCGCCTGTGGGGTCGAATGAAGGGCAAGGTCCTGATCGCGGGGGTCGGATACACCTACATGCGGGATCTCTCCGTGGGGCCGGTGGTGGTCTCCCGGCTGCAGCGCCTGGAGTGGCCCCCAGGGGTGGAGATCCAGGACCTGAGCTACGGCCCCATCGCGGTGGTCCAATGGCTCCAGGAGCGTCCGCACGCCTTCCAACGAGCCTTCTTCGTGGCCGCGGTGGAGCGGGGACGCCCCTCGGGTCGGCTCTACCGATATCGTTGGGCGGGCCATCTTCCCCCCCCGGAGGAGATCCAGCAGCGGATCGGGGAAGCGGTCACCGGGGTCATCAGCCTGGACAACCTGCTGATCATCGCCCAGCACTTCCAGGTCCTTCCCCCCGAGGTCATGGTGATGGAGGTAGAGCCGGTGGACACCCAGTGGGGACCGGGATTCACGGCCCCGGTCCAGGACGCGACCGAGGCAGCGATGGCCTGGATCCGGGAGATGGTGCTCCACAAGCGACGGCCTGTCTCCCATCCCGGCTCCCCACGGGCTTTCCGGGCCTGACCTGCGGAGGGGAGGGCGTATGACGGAGGGACCGGAGCCCAGGCCGGCAAGGGGGTCGGAGGGGGACGATCCCCTGGAGCTGTTGAAGTGGCAGGACGAACTCCTGCAGATCCTCTACTGGTATCGGGGGGAGGGGTTGGGCCAGGTGGTGGAGCCCCGAGATCTCCGGCCCTTTCTCCCGGCCGAGGAGGCCCAGATCCGGTTCCACCTGGAGCGGCTGGTGGACCAGGGCTACGTCCAGCGGGTGGTGGAGGGCCAGGGGATCGGCTATCGGCTCACGGAACAGGGCGTGGCGGAGGGAGGACGCCGTTTCGCGGACGCGTTCGCCGGGTTGACCGGCCAGGCCCATGGCGAATGCAACGATCCGGACTGCGCGTGCAAGGTCTTCGGGCCCGAGGCCTGCGGACATCGGCCCTGATCCGGGGGTGCCCAGCATGGGACGGGTGCTGGTCGCGTGCATGGGGAACATGCTGCGTCGGGACGACGGCTTCGGCGTGGCCGTGGCCCAGCGGCTGCGGGCGCGGATCCCCTGGCCCGAGCAGGTGCAGGTGGTGGAGGTGGGCATCGGCGGCATCCATCTGGTCCAGGAGCTGATGGCGGGATACGACGCCCTGGCCATCGTGGACGCGGTGGACCGCCAGAGCCCGCCGGGGACCGTCCACGTCCTGGAGGTCCAGGTGCCGGACCTGTCCCAGTGGCCCCGGGAGCAGCAGGAGGACTTCCTGGCCGACATGCACTACGCGACGCCGACCAAGGCCATGATCCTGGCCAAGGCCCTCCAGATCCTGCCGCCCAAGGTCTTCATTGTGGGATGTCAACCCGCGGACACGGAAAGCCTGGAGATCGGCCTGAGCGCGCCGGTGGCGCAGGCCATCGAGCCCACGGTCCGGGCCTTGGTGTCCTTTCTCGAGACGGTGGTGGATCCGCCATGAGCGGCCCGCGGCCCCGGTTCCCATCCCGGCCCGCAGGTCTTCCGGGTGGGTCGCGCGGGAAACATGTTCCGGGCTTTGCCGGGGCCCGGAGCGGCCGCCCCCCTGCCGGGGGTGACGGCAGGACTTGGTCCTGACGTCTTGGTCCCCTTCGGGTTCGCCCCTCTCGACGGTGCAGTCGGTTCACAGCAGCGAGATCCCATGGCCCCGGAGACCTCCCTGGCCCACACTCTGCGGAAGGCCCGGCTCCGACATGGCCTCACCCAGGTCCAGTTGGCCGCTCGGGTGGGGGTCAGCCAGGGGACCATCTCCTTCTGGGAGAACGGGGTCCAGACGCCCACCGTGGAGCACGTGATCGCCCTGGCCCTGGTCTTCCCCGAGATCGTGGAGAGCTTCCAGGGGCGAGAACGGGCCCTGCTGCAGCGGCTGTTGGTGTTGGAGCGGGAGCTGTTCGAGGGAAAGTGTGCCTGCCGACGATGTCCGTGTGCCGAGGATGCGGAGGAGGGGGCACGGGCCTCGGCAGGGGAGAGGTGTGGAGAGGAGATGGAAAGGAGGGGAATTCCCATGAAGATCGCGGTGGCCGGGAAGGGCGGTGTGGGCAAGACCACGGTGGCCGGCACCCTGGCCCGGGCGTTGGCCCGGGAGGGCCGACGGGTTCTGGCCCTGGACGCGGACTCGAATCCGAACCTGGCCATTGGCCTGGGCATCTCCCGTCAGGCGGTGGACGAGCTGGCCCAGGTGCCGTCGGGCCTGACCGAGTGGCGCCGGGATCCCCAGGGGCGGGCCTACGTCCACCTGCGCCAGCCCGTGTCCCGGCTCATCCAGGACTACAGCATCCCTGCGCCGGATCGGGTGCGTCTGATGATCATGGGCAAGGTGGTGGAGGCCAGTGTAGGGTGCCGCTGCGAGGCCCATGCCGTGGCCCGGGGCATCACCGGCCATCTGTTGACCCATGCCCGAGCCAACGGCGGGGCCCAGCCGGAGACGGATGCCCCGGCCGTGGACGTGGTCATCCTGGACATGGAGGCCGGGCTGGAGCACCTGAGCCGGGGCACGGCCGAACACGTGGACCTGCTCCTGGTCCTGGTGGAACCTTACTACCGGGCGCTGGAGGCCGGCCGCCGGAGCCACGAGCTGGCCACCCAGCTCGGTGTGCCCCGGATCTGGGTGGTGGCCAACCGGGTCCGCACCCCGGAGGAGGGCAGGGCCGTGGAGGCCTTCTGCCAGCGCTACGGCCTGGAGCTGGCAGCCACCATCCCCTTCGACGAGGCCGTCCTCGCCGCGGAGCAGGCGGACCGGGCGCCCATCGACCACGCTCCCCACAGCGCCGCGGTCCAGGCCATCCTTGCGCTGGGCCGGCAACTGTCCCCCCTCATCCATTCCGGGATTGTGGAAGGCTGAGCGGCCCTGTCCGTCGTCCGCCTTTCCTGTTCTTGTGCTCGCGGGTATTAGCTGCCTAATTTCAGGCCCATCCCCCGGGGCGACCGGGACGTGTTCCCCAGGCGACGATCGGCCGTACGCCGTTGTCGCCTGGATGCCCATCCCTGATCCAGAGCCCATGCGTGCAGCCCGTGGTCGCCTGCCGGGCCCCAGGCCCGGGGGTCCCCACGTCGGGAGGAACACGAAAGGAGAGAGGGGCCATGTCTGGGAGATGTGGAGCGCTGCTGTTCGGGCTGTTGGCCTTCGCGTTGATCGCGTGTGTTCCGGTGGTGGAACCGCCTCGGGCTGTCGAGGAGGGCCAGGCTCCTCCGGAGGGGGGCGAACCCCTCTCTGCGTCGGCCCCTGAGGAGGGGGCGCCGGTGTCCGGTGGCACCCTGGTGGTGGCCGTCACCGCGGATCCGGGACACCTCAACCCGGCCATCACCACGGGATTCAACGTCCACGCGGTCGCGGATTCCCTGTTCAACGGCCTGGTGGGGCTGGACGCCAACGCGAACCCCGTGCCCGACCTGGCGGAGGGCTGGGAGATCCAGGACGATGGGCGGACCTACGTCTTCCACCTCCGCCGGAACGTCCGGTGGCACGACGGGGAGCCCTTCACCGCCGCGGACGTCCGGTTCACCTTCCAGGAGGTGTTGCTGAAGTACCACTCTCGGACCAAGGCCGGCCTGGAGAACGTCCTGGCGGCCATCGAGACCCCGGACGACTACACGGTGGTCTTCCGCTTCCGGGAGCCCTACGCGCCCCTCCTCCAGCGCCTGAACGTCACCGAGGCCCCCATCCTGCCCCGGCACATCTACCAGGGCACGGATCCCCAACAGGCGGAGGCCAACCTGAACCCCATCGGCACCGGGCCGTTTCGGTTCGTCTCCTACACCCCGGGCGAGGAGGTGCGGGTGGTCCGCAACGACGACTACTTCAAGGAGGGACTCCCCTATCTGGACCAGGTCATCTTTCGGGTGATCCCCGATCCGAGCACCCAGTTGGCCGCGCTGGAACAGGGGGAGATCGACTATGTATGGCGGGTTCCGGGGCCGGACATCCCCCGGTTGGCGGCCGACCCGGAGATCGAACTGGCCCAGGTGGCCTCTGGTCCGGGTGGGGGGTTCTGCATCATGACCCTGACCTTCAACCTGGAGCGGCCCCTCTTCCAGGATCTGCGGGTGCGCCAGGCCTTCGCCCACGCCATCAACCGCCAGCAGCTCTTGGAGCAGGTGCAGTTCGGCCAGGGAAGGGTGGCCACCTCCCCCATCGCCAGTGGCATTGCCTGGGCCCACATCGATCCCGAGCCGACCTACGAGTACGATCCGGCGAAGGCCAACCGGCTGCTGGATGAGGCGGGCCATCCCCCTGGCCCGGACGGCATCCGGTTCCAGGTGGACATCGTCCACTTTCCGGTCTTCAACCGGTGGAGCCAGGTCCTTCGGGAGAACCTGGCCCAGGTGGGGGTGGACCTGGTCATCCGGCCCCTGGACCGCAGCGCGGCCGTGGAGACCATCTTCGTGGCCCGGGACTTCGACACCAACCTGATCTCCTACTGCAACAACACGGATCCGGAGATCGGGGTCCGCCGCATGTACGTCTCCACCAACATCGGTCCCATTCCCTTCTCCAACGGCGCCGCGTACGTGAACCCCCGGATCGACGCGCTCTTCCAGCAGGCCGCGGCCACCGCGGATCGGGGTCGGCGGGCCCAGATCTACGCGGAGATCCAGCGGATCCTGAAGGCGGAGCTGCCCTACCTCTGGCTGGTGGAGAACGCCTTCACCGTGGGCCATCGGGCCCACTGCCGCGGATTCCAGGCATGGTCCGGCCACTTCGCAGAGACGGCCTGGTGTTCGGTGGAAGGATAGCTGCGGCGGCACGCGCCCGTGACCCGATATCTCGTCCGACGGCTCCTGCAGATCGTGCCCAAGCTGGTGGGGATCGGGGTGGTCTCCTTCTCCCTGATCCACCTGGCACCCGGCGATCCCATCGTGGCCCTGGCCGGCGAGTACGGGGATGCGGCCTACTACGCGTTCATGCGCGCGAAGTTCGGCCTGGATCGGCCCTTGGGCGAACAACTGCTGATCTACCTGGGCAACGTACTGCGGGGCGACTGGGGGATCTCCTACACCCATGGCCGGCCGGTGGCCCAGGTCATCCTCTCTCGGCTTCCGGCCACCCTGTTGTTGATGGCCACCGCGCTGGCCCTTTCCAGTACCTTGGGCGTGGCCCTGGGGATGTGGGCCGCCCGTCGCCCCCACTCCGGCAGCGACCTGGCCATCCGGGTGTTGTGCCTGGTGGGCTACGCGCTCCCGGTCTTCTGGTCCGCGCAGATGCTCATCCTGCTCCTGGCCCTGCAGGTGCCGCTCTTCCCGGTCCAGGGGATGACCACCGCCCGCTATCGCTACCAGGGCCTGGAGTACGTGTGGGACGTGGCCCGCCACATGGTCCTGCCGGTGGCGGCCATGACCCTGCATCAACTGGCCCTCATCACCCGGCTGACCCGGACGAACCTCCTGGAGACCCTGGCCGCGGACTTCGTCCGCACGGCCTACGCCAAGGGGCTCTCCGAATGGCGTGTGCTGCACGGCCATGCCCTGCGGAACGCGCTGTTGCCGGTGATCACGGTCATCGGCGGTCGGGTGGGCTTCATGTTCACCGGCGCAGTGCTCACCGAGACGGTCTTCGCCTGGCCGGGCATCGGCCGCCTGCTGGTCTCGGCCACCCTGAACCGGGACTTCCCCCTCCTCATGGGGCTGTTCACCCTGGTCTCCGCCGCGGTCCTGGTGTCCAACCTGGTGACCGATCTGGTGTATGCCTGGCTGGATCCTCGGATCCGCTACGGATGAGGGATCCTGGAGCAGGAGGACCTGCGCTCTGGAACCATGTGTACGAGCCCACGGACCGCTGCGGGCCGGGCCCCGGGAGGGCTGGCCATACCCGCTTCCTCCCGCCCTCGGGTGGGGGCTTGGGGCCGCCGTTATCTGCGCAACCGGGCGGCCGTTCTGGGCCTGGCCCTGACCGGGACGATGGTGGGGGTGGCCCTTCTGGCCGAGCCCATTGCCCCGTATCCGCCCTTCCGCTCGGTGGGCCTTCCCCTGCAGGCCCCCTCGGCCCTCCATCCCATGGGCACGGACGACCTGGGCCGAGACGTCCTCACCGGGGTGGTGTACGGAGCCCGGACCTCTCTTCTCGTCGGGGTGGCGGTGGCCGCTCTGGCCGGGGCCATGGGCGCGGGGATGGGCATCGTCTCCGCCTACCGAGGCGGCTGGGTGGACGACGTGCTGGTCCACGTGGTGGAGTTCTTCCAGGTGATCCCCCGGTTCTTCCTCGCGGTCCTCGCGATCGCGCTCTTCGGTGTGGGGCTGGATAAGGTGATCCTGGTCCTGATCCTGACCTCCTGGACCACCATCTCTCGGATTGTCCGGGCGGAGGTGCTCTCGTTGCGGGAACGGGAGTTCGTGCTCGCGGCCCGGGCCATCGGCGTCCGGGACCGAACCATCATGCGCCGTCACATCCTGCCCAATGTCCTGCCCTCCCTGGTGGTCACCGCCTCGCTGCTGGTGGGGGAGGCCATCTGGGTGGAGGCCGGCCTGAGCTTTCTGGGGCTGGGCGATCCCAACAGCATGAGCTGGGGCTACCTGTTGGACAGCGCCCGGCCCTTCATGCGGGTCGCCTGGTGGACGGCCTTCTTCCCTGGCCTGGCCATCACCCTGACCGTGTTGGGGGTCAACCTGGTGGGCGATGGGCTGAACGATGCGTGGAATCCCCGGCTGTGAGCGGTGGACGGCCGTTCGAGTGTCCTTCCGTCCCTTTCCATGAGTCCGTCCCTTTCCATGAGGAGGTGAGCCATGTTGGATATCCCCGCGGTCCAGCGTTTCCACGGCCACATGTGCCCCGGCCTGGCCATCGGCATCCGGGCCGCGGAGCTCGCGCTGCAGGAGATCGGCCCCCATGCCCAGGACGAGGAGGTCATCGCCATCGTGGAGACGGACATGTGCGCGGTGGACGCCATCCAGTACCTCACCGGGTGCACCTTTGGCAAGGGCAACCTCATCCACCTGGACTACGGCAAGAACGCCTTCACCTTCATCCGTCGAGCCGACGGAAAGGCCATCCGCATCGTGGTCCGCCCCGAGGGATGGGGGCCCCTGGACCCGGAGCACCGGGCCCTGTTCGAGCGGGTGCGCCAGGGGGAGGCCAGCCCCGAGGAGCGGAGTCGTTTCCAGGAGCTGCACCAGGCCCGGGCCCGGTGGATCCTGGAGCGGCCTCTGGAGGAGCTGTTCGAGGTCCGGCCTGTGGAGCCCACGGTGCCGGCTCGGGCCCGGATCCACAGCGCCGTTCCCTGTGAGGGCTGCGGCGAGGCGGTCATGGAGACCCGGGCCCGGATCTTCCGGGGCAAGACCTACTGCATCCCCTGCTTCCAGGCCCTGGACCGGAGGTACTGAGCCGTGGTCCGACGCCGGAGCGGGCCTGGATGGGCCTTTCCGGCCCGTGCTCCCTGGGCGCCCAGGCTGGCCCTCTACCTGCTCACCCTCTGGGGGATGCTCACCCTGAACTTCCTGTTGCCCCGGGCCATGCCAGGGGATCCCCTCCTGGCCCTGATGGACCCGGAGAGCGACGCCTACCTGGCGGACCCCGGGATCCGGGAGCGGATCCTCCAGTACTACGGGCTGGACAGGCCCCTGTGGGAGCAGTATCTGGTCTATCTGGGACGCCTGGCCCGAGGTGAGCTGGGATGGTCCATCGCGTTGAACACCTCGGTGGCCGGGCTGTTGGCCGAACACCTTCCCTGGACCCTCCTCCTCATGGTGCCGAGCATCCTCCTGGCCACCCTCATCAGCGTATGGGCCGGCGCCCATGCGGGCTGGCGCCGGGACACCCGGGTGGACCGGGCCCTGTTGGTGGCCTTCCTCCTCCTGGACACCGTGCCCATCTTCCTGCTCGGCATCCTTCTCCTCATGGTCTTCGGTGTCTACCTGGGGCGTTTTCCCCTCTCTGGAGGACAGACCCCCTTCGCCAGCTATGCCAGTCCCTGGGCCCAGCTCGCGGATATCCTCCGCCATCTGGCCCTGCCCATGGCCACCCTGACCCTGGGCCTGGCCGGGCGCAACTTCCTCCTGGCCCGCAACAGCATGGTCACGGTCCTGGGCATGGAGTTCATGCAGGTGGCCCGGGGCAAGGGCCTGCCCGAGCCCACGCTCAAGTACCGCCACGGCCTGCGCAACGCGGTCCTGCCCCTGGTCACCCGTTTCGCCATGCAGATGGGCGCTGCCCTCACCGGGATGATCCTGATCGAGACCCTCTTCGCCTATCCCGGCATGGGGCGGTTGATGTTCACGGCGGTGGCAGCCCGGGACTACCCCGTCCTGGAGGGAGGGTTTCTGGTGGCCGGGGTCGCCGTGCTCCTGGCCAACGCCCTGGCCGACCTCAGCTACGCCTGGCTGGACCCCCGGACCCGGGAGGCCCCATGTCCTACGTAGAGGTGGCCCAGGTTCGAAGCGCGGTACACAGGCTGCACCGCAGGCTCGGCTCGGCCCGGGTGTCGGGGATCTTCTGGCTGGGCCTGGGGATCCTGGCCCTCTTCGGCGGGTTGGCCCTGGCTGCCCCCTGGATCGCGCCCCACGATCCTCGGGCCTTTGTGGGGCCGCCCCTGGCGCCGCCCAGCCCCGGGCATCCGCTGGGCACCAACGACGTGGGCCAGGACATCCTGAGCGAGCTGATCTTTGGGGCCCGGATCTCCCTGGGGGTGGGCCTCCTGGCCGGGGGGCTGGCCGTGGCCTTGGCCACCCTGGTGGGCGCGGTGGCCGGCTATCGGGGCGGCACGGTGGACGCGGTGCTCATGCGGTGGGTGGATGCCATGTTGGTCCTGCCCCGCCTGCCCTTGATGATCGTGGTCGCGGCCTACGTGGGCACCGGGCTGCCCGTGGTGATCCTGCTCATCGCGCTCCTGGGATGGCCGGCCCCGGCCCGGGTGATCCGGGCCCAGGCCCTGGCCATCCGCCGCCGGGCCCACATCCAGTCGGCCCGGCTGTTCGGCGCGGGCCTGGGCTACATCGTCCGGCGCCACCTGGTCCCAGAGCTGAGCCCGCTCATCGTCGCGATCTTCGTGGGCCAGGCCGGCCGGGCGGTGATGCTGGAGGCGGGCCTGGCCTTCCTGGGCCTGGGCGATCCCACGGCCAAGAGCTGGGGGCTGATGATCCGCTACGCGCTGGACTCCGGCGGCTTCTTCTTCACCCACCGTTGGGTGTGGTGGCTCCTCCCGCCCGGGCTGGGGTTGACCCTGCTGTTGCTGGGCTTCGCGCTCCTGGGCATGGGCCTGGAGCCCTGGACCCATCCGTTGACCCGCAGGCACGGCTGATGTTGGAGATCGTCGATCTGAAGGTCCACTACGAGAACCCGGAGGCCCCGGAGCGGCCGATCCGAGCCCTGGACGGCCTCTCCCTGGATCTGGAAGCCGGGGAATCCCTGGGCATCGTGGGCGAGACCGGCTCGGGCAAGACCACCCTGGCCCTGACCCTGATGGGGCTGGTGCGCCGGGCCGCGATCCAGGGCCGGATCCGGTTCCAGGGCGAGCCCCTGCCGGTGGCCGACGAGGCCCGGATGCAGCGCGTCCGCTGGCGGCGCATTGCCCTGGCCTTCCAGAGCGTGGGCAGCGCGTTCGATCCGGTCTACACCATCGGTCAACAGATCCAGGAACCCATCCGGCTCCACCTGGGGATGGGAGAAGCCCAGGCCCGGGTTCGGGTGGCCGAGCTGCTGGAGCAGGTGGGCCTGGATCGGGCCTGCGCAGACCGGTACCCGCACCAGCTCAGCGGCGGCGAGAAACAGCGGGCCATGGTGGCCATGGCCCTGAGCTGCGACCCGGACCTCCTCATCCTGGACGAGCCCACCTCGGGCCTGGACGTGTTGACCCGGAGCGCTCTGGTGGAGATGCTGTCTCGGCTGCGCCGGGAACGGGGCCTGACCATGGTGGTCATCTCCCACGAGCTGGCGGACATCGCCCACCTCACGGACCGTACCCTGGTCCTCTACGCCGGCCGGGTTGTGGAGCTGGGTTCCACCCCCCATCTCCTGGAGGATCCGGCGCACCCCTATCTGTGGGGCCTGACCAATGCCTATCCCCTGATGACCCGGGCCAAGGACCTCTGGGGCATCCGGGGCGCCCTGCCGGATCCCGGAGATCCGCCGGCGGGCTGCCGGTTCCATCCCCGCTGCACCCAGGCCATCCCCCAGTGCCGGGAGGAGGTGCCGGTGCTGGCCCCACCGAACCCCCGGTTCCGGGGGGCGGGGCGCCGGGTGGCCTGCCACCGTGGCGGTGTGGTCACCCTCCTCGCGGTGGAGGAGGTGTGCCGCACCTTTCGCAACGGAGGGCAGCCCATCCCGGCCGTTCGAGGGGCCTGCCTGACCGTGCGGGAGGGCGAGGTGGTGGGCCTGGTGGGGCAGACCGGGAGCGGGAAGACCACTCTGGCCCGGATCATCGTGGGGTTGGAGCGGCCCGACAGCGGTCGGATCTGGTTCGAGGACCAGGAGCTGACCGCCGGGGGCCCAGAGGGCTGGGACCGGGCCCGGCAACGCATGGCCCTGGTCTTCCAGGACCCCTACGAGGCCCTCAGTCCCCGGCTCACCGTGTTGGAGCTGGTGCGGGAACCCCTGGACATCCGCGGCCTGGGCACCCGCTCGGAGCGAGATGGCCGGGCCCAGGAGGCGTTGGCCGCGGTCAACCTGCCCACCGGCTTGGATTTCCTGTACCGTCGGCCCCACGAGCTGAGCGGGGGACAGCTCCAGCGGATCGCCATTGCCCGGGCCCTGGTGACAGCGCCCAAGCTCCTCATCGCGGACGAGCCGGTCTCCATGCTGGACGCCAGCGAACAGGCCAAGGTGTTGCGTCTGCTCAAGCACCTGCAGAACGAGCGGGGCATGGCCATGCTCCTCATCTCCCACAACCTGGCCCTGGTGCGCAAGGTCTGCGATCGGATCGCGGTCATGTGCGCGGGGGAGATCGTGGAGGAGGGACCGGCCCATCGGCTCCTGGAGAGCCCGGGACATCCCTACACCGGCTCCCTGGTGGCGCGGTCGCGCCATCTGTTCTCGGCAGAACACCCGAACCCGCCATCTTCCGGATCCGCCACACCATCGACCACACGGACAAAGGAGGGAAGAGCATGATGCGCCGGTACATCCTCGGCTGGCTTGCCGTCCTGGCCTGGGCCCTTGGGGCCTGCGCCCCGCCCCCCATGGCCCCGGCATCTCCATCCACGCCCGCGGCGGACGCGGAGACCGAGCCATCTCCGTCCCCGGTGCAGGTCCTGCGCCTGCGCGGTGGGAACTTCGGCTATCCCTCGCCCTACGGCTTCTTCCGAGGGCCGGGCTACACCCGGATGAGCTTCCTCTTCGACACGCTGATCTGGAAGGACGCCAGCGGCGAGTTCATCCCCTGGTTGGCCACCGCCTGGGAGGTGGATCCCCAGGGCCTCCTCTGGACCTTCACCCTGCGGGAGGGGGTCACCTGGCAGGACGGCACCCCCTTCCGCGCGGAGGACGTGGTCTTCACCTTCACCTATTTTGCCGAGAACCCCCATCCCTCCTTCCCTCTCTTCGGCCAGGCCGAGGTGGTGGAGGCGGTGGACGCGGTGGACGAGCGCACGGTCCAGATCCGGCTGGCCCGCCCCTACGCGCCCTTCCTGGCCCGGATGGTCTCCGTGGTGCCCATCCTTCCCAAGCACATCTGGGAGAAGGTGGCCGACCCGGTCCAGTTCCGGGACGAAGCCGCGCTGGTGGGCACGGGCCCGTACCGGCTGGTGAGCTACGACCAGGCAGAGGGCGCGTATCTCTACGAGGCCAACGAGGACTTCTGGGCCGGGGTCCCCTGTGTCCGCCGTATCGAGCTCATCCCGGTGAGCGAGCCTCCCCTGGCCCTGCGGGAGGGCCAGATCCACGCCTACTCCAGCGTGGTCCGGGTGTTGCCTCGAGAGGTGGTCGCGGCCTTCGAGGAGGACCCGCGTTTCCGGGTCCTGGCCGCGCCGGGCGAGTGGAACCTGGTGCTCTACTTCAACCTGGCCCGGGGTGAACCCTTCCAGAGCCGGCAGTTCCGCCAGGCGGTGGCCCATGCCCTGGACCTTCAGACCATGGTGGACCAGGTGTTGTTGGGGGATGGCCTGCCGGGCACGCCGGGCTGGCTGCCCCCCGCGAATCCCTGGCACAATCCCGATGTCCAGCCCTATCCCTACGATCCGGAGCGGGCCAACCGGCTCCTGGACGAGGCCGGCTACGTGGACAGGGACGGCGATGGGGTCCGGGAGCTGTCGGATGGACGTCCCCTGCGGCTGGAGCTCCTGTTCGGCAACTGGTTCTCTCCCCGGCCCGCGGAGATGATCCAGCGCTGGCTGGCCGATGTGGGCATCCAGGTGGTCCTGCAGTCCGTGGATCGCACCACATCGGACCAGCGGACGGCCCAGGGACAGTACGAGATGGCCCTGGTGGGCCACGGGGGCCTGGGCGGCGATCCCTCCTTCATGGAGCGGGTCTTCTCCAGCCGTTCCAGGAGCCGAGGTTTCAACCGGGTCCACGGGTACGCGAATCCCCGTTTCGACGAGCTGGCGGCCCAGCAGAACGTCACCGTGGATCCAGAACTGCGGCGGCGGATGGTCTACGAGATGCAGGAGATCCTGGCCCAGGACGTGCCCGTGATCCCCCTGTACTACCCCAATCGGCGTCACATCTTCAACGCCCAGGTGCTGGATGCCTGGTACTTCACCCCCGGTGGATATGGCGGCGGCATCCCCATGGCCTGGAACAAGCACCTCTTCGTGACCTGCCGCCAGACGGGCATGTAGTGTGCGGCCGCTCTGGCCGGTGGAGGCCCTGGGCAACGGTCGCGGCCCTACAGGCACCTCGCGGCCGTTGCGCGTCTGGGCCTGGCCCCGGGACGTGAGGGATTCCGGTCGGTCGGCTCCGGGCTTGCTCCCTGGGGGCAGAGCCGTTAGAATGGAGCCCATCGACCGCGGTTTCCAGACCTTGCCAGGATGATCCCGGATGGAGATGGACGCTCTTCCCGCCGACCCGGCTGTCCAGGAGCTGCTGCGTCCCTACCCGGTGCGCATCTCCCTGCCAGTCCAGTGGGGCGATATGGATGCCATGCAGCATGTGAACAACACGGTCTATTTCCGCTGGTTCGAGAGCGGCCGGGTGGCCTATTTCGAACGGATGGGCCTCTTGGCCGGCTCGGAGGGGTCCGGCGTGGGGCCGATTCTCCATTCGACCCACTGTCGCTACCGGGTGCCGCTCACCTACCCCGACACCGTGTGGGTGGGCACTCGGGTGACCGAGATCGGCCTGGATCGGGTCCATTTCGCCCATCGAATCGTGAGCCTGGCCCATGGCAGGGTGGCCGCGGAGGGAACTGCGGTGGTGGTCACCTACGACTACCGGGAGGCCCGGAAGGCCCCTGTTCCCGAACCGGTCCGCCGACGGATCCTGGCCCTGGAATCCGAGCCCGTGGCCGTGGCTGGAGGAGCGTGAGCCACGGATCTGCCCAGGAGGGAGATCTCCAATGAGCACCGCGACCCGCCCCGAACGAAGACGTTGCCGGGCCACCACCCGGGCCGGCACCCCTTGTCGGAACCCTCCGATGGCGGGCTCGGACTACTGCCGGGTCCACCAGCGCCTGGCCCATCCCCCGGCCCCGGAGGCGGCTTCCTCCCCACCCCCGGCCCCGGAGGCCACCGACGCCGGGACCTCCTCCCTGTCGACGGCGGATGCGGAGCTGTTCCAGCGTCTCCGCCAGGAGCTGAACGAGCTGGTCCAGGAACTTCGTCGCGAGCAGCCCGAGTACACGCCTCCGCCCTTCTCTGTTCCCGGGCTGATTGCCCTGATCCAGGACAACCTCTACCGCTTCACCCCAGAGGCCCAGCGGGAGATCGTGGCACAGCTTCGGGACAGCTTCCGCGGCACCCGCCCCCGGGACCTGGTGGATCCGGAGACCTGGAAGGGGTTCTGGTACGTGTTGAACTACCTGGCCCAGAGGCAGGCGGAGTCCGCCCGGGACCGGTTGAACCGGCGCCTGGCCACCATTCCTGGCTTCGCCCTCCTCTCCGACCTCCGGGAGGGGCTGAAGGACGCGAAGCCCAGCGACTTCCTGGATCCGGAGACGTGGAAGGGGCTGGTCTACCTCATGAACCACTCGGCCAAGCTCCAGATCCAGGAGATGAAGCGGCGCATTCTGGGCAAGGAGGAGGACTGACGCCCCTACGAAGGGGCTCGGGGCACGGGAGAGGGCCTCGGCCAGCTCGGCCGAGGCCCTCTCCACGGCTTCTGGGTCCGGTCCGGTCCGTTTCCTCACCTCACGGGGGTGACGGTGACCCGCACCAGCATGGACGCCGGGGGATATCCCAGCCCCGGATCGGCTGGCCGCACCGTGGGATCCGGGTCCTGGGGCCCGGTGTTGGGGGCAGGCTGCCGTGGGGCCTGGTTGGGGCCGCTGCCCGGCACCTCGTTCACCTCGGTCCCCGCGTCCCACAGGTGGATCTCCAAGGTGAGCGCCTGGGCCTCCTGCTCCATTCCGGCGGCCGGATGGGAAGCTTCGAAGAGGTCGATGCCCGAGGGCCCGGGTGCGATGAACAGGTCGTTGGACTGGACCACCATGCTGGCGAAGGAGAGATAGCGGACGGCCTTCGTCCCGGTGACCTCGAACTCGTAGGCCTCTCCGGGGAACAGGGGACCCGGCCCCGAGGCTCCCACCGGGGTGTCGAAGATGCCCACGGTCAGTCCCCGGTCCGCCAACGCGGCGGCCAGGGGCGCGGGATCGCCGTCCTCGGCCAGGGCCTCCAGCCCCAGACCTGGATCGGGGGCTCCGGGCTGGAAGAGCGGGGTGCCCTCTGGATGGAGCACCCAGACACCCGGGGCCAGCGGTGTGGCGAACCCACTGTCGGCGGAGATGTTCTCGATGCGCACCCGGAAGGTCTGGGAAGCCTCCATGTCCATCTCGTCCACCATGGCCTCCTCGTCCGCCATCTCCTCCCCCATACCCTGTTCCTGGCCGCCCATCTCCTCGTCGTCCATCTTGTCCTCGTCCGCCTGCTCTCCGTCCATGGCCTTCTTCGACATCCCATCGGCCTTGCCCGCGTCGTCCATGCCGGTCTCGTCCATCATCTCGTCCGCCATGGCCTTCTCCTCGGCCTCCATGTCTGCGTCCTGCATGCCCTTGTCGTCCATCGTGCTGTCCTTCATGCTCTCGCCCATCATCTCGTCCGCGTCCATGGCTTTGTCCGTCTCTGGGGCCATGGCCTCCTTGTCCTGCATTGCCCGGGGCTCCGCGGCCGTGCCGCCGGGGGTCAGGCCTGCAGGGCCACAGGCCGAGAGCACCAGCGCAAGGATGGCCACCAGGAACAGATATGGTCGATAGGCCTTCATGGGGAGGTCTCCTTTCTCGTGGGATACCCCCATCGCCCGATCCAGGAGATGGGGCAGGTTGGATATCGTGGATGGGGAAGGCACGCCCCGCGGTGTGTCCTGGGGCCACGCTTCCCACGTGGCGGATGGAGCCGCCCGGAGGGCAGGCCATCCTCCGGGAGAGCGGCTGTCGGCTGTCCTGCCCGACGACCGGTCGATTCCTCTGCAGAGGGGCTCTTTGGACGAGACGATATCGTCGGGCCCAGTGTAGCCCCGGGGGATTACAGGGTGGGGGCAGAATTGTGAACAGAAGGTTACGTCTCCCTCCCGCTGGCCTCGGGACGTGCAACCCGTCCCGGTCCTGTAACACTTTCTTCAGAACTCTGTGGTATACCGGGGTGTAGGTCCGGGCATTCCCATTCCGGGAGCGTTCGGCACGGGCGGGACACGTCCCGCCATGGATGTCGCATCCGTATGGCTGTCCCAAGGGGCTACCCAATGCGCAAGGGCAAGATCCTGGTCGTGGACGATGAACCCAGCATCGGTGAGGTGGTCCGCCTCTACCTGGAGCAGGCCGGGTACCAGGTGACCGTCCTGGAGGACGGGGAAGCGGCCCGCCAGGCCCTTCTCCAGGAGCCGCCAGACCTTCTGATCCTGGACCTGATGCTGCCCTCGGTGGATGGGCTGGAGTTGACCCGTTTTGTCCGGGCCCGAAGCGACCTGCCCATCATCATGTTGACGGCCCGGAAGGAGGAGACGGACCGGATCGTGGGGCTGGAGATGGGCGCGGACGACTACGTGGTCAAGCCCTTCAGCCCTCGAGAGCTGGTGAGCCGGGTCAAGGCCGTGTTGCGCCGGACCCGGCCCGACCCAGGAGGGGCGGGCCAGCGTCCCGTCACTGTGGGGGACATCCACATCGATCCCCGGACGCGCCAGGTCCATGTCCGGGGTCGGGAGGTGGGCCTGACCAGCAAGGAGTTCGACCTGCTGTGGACCTTTGCCACCCATCCCCGTCAGGTCTTCAACCGGACCCAGCTTCTGGATCGGGTGTGGGGGGTCACGGAGTACGTGGATCCCAGCACGGTGACCGTGCATGTGCGGCGTCTACGGGAGAAGATCGAGGAGGATCCCTCCAATCCCCGCTACATCGTCACCGTCTGGGGGGTGGGATACCGCATGGACGTGTAGCGCAGATCGGTGGCCGAGGAGGAGGGCTGTGGAACGGACGCTTCGAGATGGGGCCCCAGGCAGGATGTCCCTGCAGTTGGTGGTGGGGGTGGGGTTGGCCCTGGTCATCAGCCTGGGCCTCTTCCTGTGGACCCTGAACCCGCCCCTGGAAGATCTGCGGGCCATGACCTTCTTCCTGTCGGCCGCGGCCATCCTCTCGGTGGGGGTGGGCTACGGCCTCTATCGCATGGGCTGGGTCCATCGTTCGCCTCGGCTGGGATGGACCTTGGTGGGGGGCTATGCGCTGGCCAGTCTGCTCACCTTCATGAACGTGTACGTCACCGCCCGGCTGATGTTCGTGAACGAGCACGATCTGCGGCTGGCCACGGTGCTTCTGGTGTACGCGGGGGGCATTGCCACCACCTTGGGGCTGTTCCTCTCCACCGCGGTGACGGACATCCTCCGCGCGCTGGAGGAGGCCGCGGCCGCCATTGCCCGGGGGCATCCCGGCGTGCGGGTGCCCGTGGTGGGCCGGAACGAGCTGGCGCGCCTGGCCGCGACCTTCAACCAGATGGCCCAGCGCCTGGAGGAGACGGAGGATCTCCGTCGCCAGACCGAGCAGATGCGGCGCAACCTTCTGGTGTGGCTGGGCCACGATCTGCGGACCCCCCTGGCCTCTCTGCGGGCGGTGACCGAGGCCCTGGCGGATGGGGTGGTGACCGATCCCCGGCAGGTGGAACGCTACCTCCAGATCGCCCAGCGGGAGGTCCACGCGTTGGGGAAGTTCATCGACGACCTCTTCGACATGGCCCAGCTCGATGTGGGGCAGCTCCCCCTGGAGCTCCGGGCCAACTCCCTCGCGGATCTGGTCTCCGACAGCCTGGAGTCCATGGCCGTGTGGGCCGGGGAGAAGCGCATCCGGCTCCGGGGGCACGTGGCTCCGGACGTGGATCCGGTCACCATGGATGCCCGGCTGATCGGACGGGTGTTGGTCAACCTGCTGAGCAACGCGCTCCGACACACTCCGCCGGGCGGCTGGGTGGAGGTACGGGCCTGGCGGGTGGACTCGGGGCATGTGCAGGTGGAGGTGGCGGACTCGGGCCCGGGCATCCCCCAGGCGATCCAGGAGCGGATCTTCGAGCCCTTCTTCCGGGGCGAGCCCAGCCGAGTCCGCTCGGGCGGTCGGGTGGGGCTGGGCCTGGCCATCGCCCGGGGCATTGTCCGGGCCCATGGAGGGGAGATCGGGGTGGAGAGCGGCCCGGGGCAGGGGAGCCGCTTCTACTTCACCCTGCCGAGCTGAGGGGAGGAGGTGTCCCGGCGACGGGGGCGCTGCCACCCGGGCCGGGCCTGCCTGGGGAACAGCCCGGCCCGGTGGATGATCTCGGCCACGGTCTCCTCCTGGCGATAGGCCATGACATGGATGCCGTGGACCCCTTCGATCTCCCGCACCTGCTCGATGATCTCCACGCAGATGCGGATGCCCTCCTCCCGCTTGCGTTTCTTCGGGGTCTTGCGCAGCCGTTCCACGATCTCGTCGGGGATCCACACCCCAGGCACCCGGGTCCGCATGAACTCTGCGGCCTTTTCCGAGCGCAGAGGCCCCACCCCCACCAGGATGTAGACCTGTCGGTGCAGCCCCAGATCCCGCACCCGACGCATGTACTCCCGGAAGATCCGGATGTCGAAGCAGTACTGGGTCTGGATGAAGTCCGCGCCTGCGGCCACCTTCTTGGCCAGGCGCAGGTGGCGGTACTCCAACGGGGGCACGAAGGGGTTGGCGGCCGCGCCCAGGAAGAAGCGGGGCGGGGTGGTCAGCCTTCGGCCACTGAGGAAGACCCCCTGTTCGCACATGATGCGGGCGGTTCGGAGGAGCTGGATGGAGTCCAGGTCGAAGACCCGTTTGGCCTCCGGCTGGTCTCCCACGGTCACGTCGTCCCCGGTCAGGCAGAGGACGTTCTTCACCCCCATGGCCGCGGCCCCCAGCAGGTCTCCCTGGATGGCGATGCGGTTCCGGTCCCGGCAGCTCACCTGGAGGACCGGCTCGTAGCCGGCCCGGGTGAGGAGCGCGCAGCAGCCCATGCTGCTCATGTGGCAGTTCGCGCCCGAGCCGTCGGTGGCGTTGATCGCGTCGCAGACCTCGGCCAGCACCAGCGCGTTCCGGTACACGTCCTCGGGATCCGCGCTGTCGGGCGCGTTCAGCTCCGCGGTGACCGCGAAACGTCCCGAGCGCAACACCCGCTCCAGTCGACTGTCCGCGCGCAGGGGTCTCTCGGACATGGCCGTCTCCCTCCGGTGGCGCCTTTGGCGGGCGGCAGGCCTGCAGGGGCCGAGGCTAGGGATCTCCCGAGGTCTCTATCTCCAACTCCACCGGGACCCACCCGGGTGGGGTGCGGGCATCGATGCCCTCGAACATGTTGATCCACGCGGAGGTGTGCTCCAGTTGGCGGTTCACCGGCGGCTGGATGAGCCGGATCTCCTCCCCATAGTGGGCCATACGGCTGCTCCGTTCCCAGGCCTGGACCCACACGCAGGGCATCTCTGGGATCACCTCACAGTGGCCGTCCGCGCGGACGCCGCCGCAGGGCCCGTTGCGGAGGTTCTTGGGGCAGTTCATGGGGCAGGTCATGCCGGTGCTGTGGAGGATGCACTGGCCGCACATCTGGCAGTTGAAGAGGTAGCCCTTCACCCACTCCTCGGAGCGGACGAAGAGGCGTTCGGTCCATCCGGGGCTGAGCCGCCGCATCCAGGGGTAGAGACGGCCCAGTACGGCCTTGGACCGGAGGTAGATCCACTCCAGGATCCGGGGATGGTCCTTCAACCACTCGCTCCCCGGCAGGCGCCGGGCCTCTGGCATCTGGGACATGGCGTTGCCCCTGGCTCCGGGGTCACCCGGGGTACCCTGCCCTGCCGCGGAGGATCTGTTGCCGGCGTCGCTCCACGAAGGCCTCCAGGGCCTCCCGCAGGCCCGGGTCCATGGGGGGCGGGCTGTAGGCGGCCAGCATCTCCTTCCACCGGGCATTGGCCCGCCGGTAGGCGTCCTGGGCCCCTTCGGAGCTCCACTTCTCGTAGTTGTCCATGGCGAAGATCCGGTGCTGGTAGAAGGCCGTCTGGTAGTGGCGCATGGTGTGTTGGCTGCCCAGGAAGTGGCCGCCGGGCTCCACCTCTGCATACGCGTCCCAGGCGAACTGGTCCTCGTCCAGGGAGATGCCCCGGGCCAGTCGGTGCATCATGCCGCAGATCTCCAGGTCCAGGACGAACTTCTCGTACCCCGCGATGAGCCCCCCTTCCAGCCAGCCCGCAGCATGGAGCACGAAGTTCGTCCCCGCGTGCAGGGTGGGCCACATGGTGCTGGCCGATTCGTACCCGGCCTGGGCGTCGGGCACGCAGGAGGCGGTGAAGTTGCCGCCGGAGCGGTAGGGGAGGCCGTAGCGTCGGGCCATCTGCGCGCCCGCGTAGAGGGCCAGGGCGTTCTCCGGGGTGCCGAAGCAGGGGGCCCCGCTGCGCATATCGATGTTGGCCAGGAAGGAGCCGTAGATGCAGGGGGTGCCTGGCCGGATCATCTGCGCGTAGCAGATGCCGAAGAGGGCCTCCGCGTTCTGCTGGGCCAGGGTCGCGGCCAGGGTGGGGGGGGACATGGCTCCCGCGATGATGAAGGGGGTGATGAGGAGCCCTTGGCCGGCCTGGGCGTAGGCCTCCAGCGCGCCCAACATCCGATCGTCGTAGCGGAGGGGGCTGGAGACGTTGATCAGGGAGAGGACCACCGGGCGCCCGGGATCGTCCAGGGCCTCCTCTCCGAAGAGGAGCCGGCAGAAATCCACCGTGTCCTGGGCGTTGGCCTGGCCGGTGACGCTGCCCATGAAGGCCTTGTCGCTCAGGGTCGCGTGGGCCAGGAGCATGTCCAGATGGCGGACCGGCAGGGGCACGTCGTTGGGCTCCACCACGGTGCCGCCGGAGCAGTGGAGCTCTGGGGCCAGGTAGGTGAGCTTGACGAAGTTGTGGAAGTCGGCCAGGGTGGCCTGGCGGCGCCCCGTGTCCATGTCGCTGACGAAGGGAGGGCCGTAGACCGGGGCGAAGACCGTGTGGCGGCCGCCGATGGGCAGGTCGTGGGCCGGGTTGCGGGCCCGGAGGGTGAAACGGGCCGGGGCTTGGCCCACGAAGTGCATGACCAGCTCCTCGTCCACGTACACCGTGTGTCCCTCCACCCGAGCGCCATGGCTGCGGAAGGTCTCCAGGGCGCGGGGGTAGTCCACGATGAGGACACCCCGGTCGCGGAGCAGCCGCATGGAGGCCCGGTGGATCTGCTCCAGGCCCTCCTCGTCCAGCACGGCCAGGGGTGGCAGCCGGTTCTCAATGGCCTGGATGGCCTGCTGGCCGATCTCCCGGCGCTGGCGCCGCTCCCGTCGTCGTTCCCGCCGTCGTGCGCGTCCGTCCATGGTCGGTTGGCTCCCCAAGGGCTCACATCTTCTCCAACACCTCTTCCTGGAACGAGGCCACATGGCGGTGCATGATGGCCTCGGCCCGGCTCGGGTCCCGCTCCTGGAGGGCCTCCAACAGGACCCGGTGCTCCTGGATGGCCTGGGCCATGCTCTCCACCTGGGGCAGGACCACGTACCACAGACGCATGACGTGGCAGTAGAGCCAGTCCAGGATCTCGGCCAGGAACTCGTTGTGGGCGGCCTGGGCCAACAGGCGATGGGCTTCCCGGTCCAGGTGGAGAAGCCACTCGTTGCGGCTCATCTCCGCGTATTCCTGGGGCGGAGTCCCCTCGGCCAGGGCCAGCAGCTCTCGCATGGCCTGGAGCTCCTCCTGGGTGGCCCGCTCCGCGGCCAGACGGGCGGCCAGGGTCTCCAGCTCCAGCCGGATCTCGAAGATCTTCTGCAGGTCCTGGGGGTTGAGATCGGCCACCAGGGTGCCCCGTCGGGGCAGGATCACCACCAGGTTCTCCAGGGCCAGCCGGCGGAGGGCCTGGCGGATGGGTGTGAGGCCGATGCCCAGCTCCTGGGCCAGCGCGGACTCGTCGAGCACCGCGGCTGGGGGCAGCTCCAACCGCACGATCTTGTCCCGGATCTTGCGGTAGGCCGTGGCACTGAGGGTCTCTCCCCGATCCCGGCGACGGCTCGATGCGGCCAGCATGGATATGGAGACAGGTGGTGCCATGGGTGTGTTCCTCGGGATGGGTAGCGGTCTGAAATTTCAGTTTGATTTTTCCGGGATATCTGGTACAATACTGCAAAACCCCCCGGATAGTCAAGTCGTGCGAAACCGTTGGATGGGGGCCTGGCGGCCGGGCGTCCGGGACTGATGGCAGGGCCGGCCCCATTGCCCCTCGGCCAGGGCCCAGGAGGGCAACGGTTCCGCCCTGGGCCCGGCTGGGAAAGGAGGGAATGGCGGATGCCTTGGTCTAGCTGACGGCCCTGTGCTATAATGCAGCCACCGCCGCGTTGTCTGTAGCCCTCGTGTTGTCGGGCCTATCCACCTGCTTTGTCCCCCGGAGTTCGGAAGTCGTCCACCCAGGTCGAGGCCGCCCTCTGGGCTATGGACGTCGGCCTGGCCATGCTGTGTGCCCCGTCTTCCCTGGATGGAGGCAGGACTTCTGCCCAGCGTTCGCTATGGCTGTCCCTTCACATCACTTTCTCACGGCAAAGGAGCGTGTCTCATGTCCCAGCCCACACCCCGCATCCATCCCCTGATCTACGAGGCCCAGGACCAACTTCGTCGAGGGCGGATCACCCGGCGGGAGTTCATGCGCTACGCGACCCTGCTGGGAGCCTCGGTGGCCACCGCGTCGGCCCTGGCCGCGTGTGCCCAGCCCACCGCCCCGGCCCAGGAGGGGGCTGCGCCGGCCGAAGGGGGCGGTGCCGCCGCGCCGGCCCAGGAGGCCGCACCGGCCTCGGTCCAGCGTGGGGGCACCCTGCGCAAGGCCATGCAACTCCAGCGCATCGACCACCCGGCCCGCATGTCCTGGGTCGAGGCGGCCAACGTGGTCCGTCAGGTGGCCGAGTACCTGACCCTCACCGGCCCGGACAACATCACCCGGCCCTATCTGCTGGAGCGCTGGGAGGCCAGCGACGATGTCCAGACCTGGACCCTCTACCTGCGCAAGGGGATCACCTTCAACAACGGCCAGGAGCTCACCGCGGACGACGTGATCTTCACCATCGGCCAGTGGCTGGACCCAGATGTGGGCTCCTCCATGTTGGGGCTCATCTCCTACTGGGGCGGCATGGAGAACGTGGAGAAGGTGGACGACTACACCATCCGTCTCCACCTCCAGTCGCCCAACATCGCGGTGCCCGAACACCTCTTCCATTACCCCGCGGTCATCCTCCCCCGGACCTTTGAGGGTGATTTCATCAAGCAGCCCGTGGGCACCGGGGCCTTCACCCTGGCGGAGTACGCGGAGGGCGAGCGGGCCGTCCTCAAGGCCCGGCCGGACTACTGGCAGACGGGCGTGGACGGCCAGCCCCTGCCCTACCTGGACGAGATCATCTACGTCTCCATCGACAAGGACGCGGCCGTGGCCGCGATCCAGGCCGGCCAGATCGACAGCATCTACCAGCCTCGGCCCAGCGACTACCTGGCCCTGAAGGACGTGCCGGGCATCTCCGTCTACTCTGTGGGCACCGCCCAGACCTTCGTGCTGCGGGTACGGGTGGACCTGGAGCCCTGGGACGACAACCGGGTCCGCACCGCGCTGAAGAAGTGCCAGGACCGGGAGAAGATCCTCCAGCTCTCCTACTTCGGCGAGGGCCTGGTGGGCATCGACGCCCACGTCTCCCCGGTCCACCCCGAATACTGCGAGCAGCCCATCCCCGCCTACGACCCGGAGGGTGCCCGGGCCCTGCTGGAGGAGTACGCGGCGGAGAAGGGCATCGAGCTGCCCCTGCGGGTGACCCTGGCCACCAAGAACGACGAGGCCGAGCCGGAGATCGCCCAGGCCTTGAAGGAACTGGCCGAGCCGGCCGGCTTCGACATCACCTTGGACATCACCGAGCCCAGCGGCTACTGGGATCGGTGGACCGAGGTGGACCTGGGCATCACCGCCTGGACCCATCGACCCCTGGGCATCATGGTCCTGCCTCTGGCCTACATCGCGGACGAGGAGGGCAAGCCGGTTCCCTGGAACGAGACCCGCTGGGTGGACGAGGAGTTCACCCAGAAGCTGCGGGAGGCAGAGCGGACCCTGGACCTGGAGGCCCGGCGGGAGATCATGTGCGACATCGAGGCGATCATGCAGGAGCGGGGGCCCATCGGCATCAGCTACTGGAAGAACGTGTGGAACATCACCCGTTCCGAGTTCCAGAACGTGGTGGCCCATCCCACCAGCTACGATCTCCTGTACGAGATCTGGAAGGAAGCGTGAGCCCATTGGGGGAGCCGTTCCGAAGGAGGTGGCGTCGGCCCAGGCCGGCGTGCCCTCCTCGGAGCAGCAGGGGGGCCGGCGACCACGGCCCCCCGGTGTAGGCGATGTCTAGCCCTGCTCAGAGGTGGGTGGGCGCGGAGACGTCCACCCACCCACACCGGAGCTTGCCATGGCTCGATTCATCCTGCGCAGTCTCCTCTCCACAGCGGTGACCATGTTCCTGGTCTCCCTGGCCCTCTTCCTCCTCGTGGAGGTGGGGTCTGGGGACATCACCGTGAAGATCCTGGGGGTCTTCTCCACCCCAGAGCAGCGGGCCTCCTACCGGGCCCAGCTTGGCCTGGACCAGCCCTGGTATCTGCGCTATCTGGACTGGTTGGTGGGGAATGACTGGCGGGCCGAGCGCCTGGTGGGCCATCCGCTGGTGACGGTCCGCAATCCCCAGTCTGGCGAGCTGGAGTGGTGGGCCCAGGTGGCGGGGGAGCAGCTTCGCTGGGACATGGAGGAAGGGCAGATCTACGAGCTGGTGCGCCAGGAGGACGGCTCCGCGATGCGGCGTCCGGCCCCGGAGACCATCTGGCGCGAGGGGCCGGAAGGAGAGGCCGTCTTCTGGGGGGTGGACGAGCAGAACCGGGCCGCCATGTGGATCCAGGGCAAACCCGGGGTGGCCTTCATCCTCACCAAGGCCGGCATGCGCCAGGAGACCGACGCGCCCCACCGCTACATCCCCCTCCGCAAGGGGCTGTTGCGGGGGGATCCGGGCATGTCCTTGATGACCGGCCGCCCGGTCATGGCCACCCTGCCCACCCGGATCCGCAACACCTTTGTCCTGGCGGGCCTGGCCTTCATGGTGGTCATGCCCCTGGCCCTCCTCTTCGGGATCGTCGCCGGGGTGAACGAGGGGCGCCCTCTGGACCGGACCATCTCCATCACCAGTCTGGCCTTGACCGCCACCCCGGAGTTCGTCACCGGCGTCTTCCTCATCCTGATCCTGGGCATCTGGCTGCGGGTTCTCCCGCCCACCACCGTCTTCCTCAGCGACAGCGATATCTGGAACCTGAAGCTGCTGGTGTTGCCTGTCCTCACCCTGACCGCGGTGGAGCTGGGCTACGTGGTGCGCATGACCCGGGCCAGCATGGTGGAGGTGATGAACTCCCCCTACATCCGCACGGCCATTCTCAAGGGAATGCCCTTCCGGCGGGTGGTCTTCAGACATGCGGTCCGCAACGCGCTCATGGCCCCCATCACCGTGATCATGCTCCACGTGAACTGGCTGGTGGGCGGCATCGTGGTGGTGGAGGTGGTCTTCGGCTTTCCGGGATTGGGGAGCTACATCTACGACGCGGCCATCTTCGGCGACTTCAACGCGGTGGAGGCCGCGGCCATGCTCATGGTGACCATCGCGGTGGGGACGCGGCTGGTGGGCGACGTGATCTACACCCTGCTCAATCCCCGTATCCGCTATTCGTGAGGGAGCGTTCTCCATGGCCGTCGCACAGCCCACTGTGGACCCTGCTCGCCGTCGCCCCTCCAGGCTCCAGCGACTATGGGCCGGCCTGGCCCTGGTGTTCCAGTCCCGGGTGGGCACCATCGGGCTGGCCATGGTCCTCTTCTGGGTGGTGGTGGCCCTGATCTCCCTGGTGTGGACCCCCTACCCGCCCAACGCCTCTCTGTTCGAGCAGAACCTGCCGCCCAACGGAACCAACTGGCTGGGCACGGATCACCTGGGCCGGGATCTCCTCTCTCGGCTGATGACCGGCACCCAGGTGATCCTCCTCAAGACCCGCCTGCCCAACGGTCTGGTCCTTCCCATCGGTGTGGCCATCTGGGGGGTCCTGGGCTCCCTGGTGTTGGGCACGGTGCTGGGGCTCAACGCGGGCTACCGGGGCGGATGGTGGGACCAGACCATCATGCAGGTCCTGGACGCGCTCATCGCCTTCCCTCGGATCGTCCTCTATCTGGTGGTCATCGCGGCCCTGGGTCAGGGCGACTGGGTGGTGATCCTGGCCATCACCGTGACCGGCGCGCCGGGAGTGGCCCGCCTGGTCCGCAGCCTGGCCCTGGACATCAAGACCCGGGACTTCATCCGGGCCGCGGAGACCCGGGGGGAATCCCCCTGGTACATCATGTTCGTGGAGATCCTGCCCAACGCCCGGGGCCCTCTGATCGTGGACGCGATGCTGCGGGTGGGCTACGCGATCTTCGCCATCGGCACCCTGGGCTTCCTGGGCATCGGCCTGCCCCCACCGGATCCGGACTGGGGGAGCATGGTCAACGATGCCCGCCGTTTCATCTACGCCAATCCCTTGGCCGTGGTCTGGCCCTCCCTGGCCATCGCCAGCCTGGTGGTGGGTCTGAACCTCTTCGCGGACGGCCTGCGGGAGGAGACGACCCGGTACCAGAAGTAGGGGCAGAGGTGTAGAGATGTGACCGCTGTCGTCGGTCCCTGCTCCGGGGGGCCCTGGATTCCATGGGCCGGTATGATCTGTATCCGCGTTTCTCCGTCTCCCAAGCTTCCATCACACCCATGAGCGAACCAACCCGTCAACCCCCTGTCCTGACCATCGAGAACTTGGCCGTGGCCTATCGGGTCCGTGGCGGCGAGATCGAGGCGGTCCAGGACGTCTCCTTCTCCATCCATCGGGGCGAGAGCTTCGGCCTGGTGGGGGAATCCGGCTGCGGCAAGAGCACCGTGGCCTGGGCCATCGTCGGCTTTCTGGGCGCGAACGGCTATGTCAAGCGAGGGGCCATCCGTTTCATGGGCCGGGATCTGGTGGGCCGCAGCCAGGAGGAGCTGCGCCGCCTGCGGGGTGCCCAGATCGCCATGGTCTACCAGGATCCCATGCAGGCCCTGAACCCCTCTCTGCGGATCGGGGACCAGCTCAAGGAGGTGCTCACGGTCCACCGGGGCATGTCCGATCAGGAGGCCACCCGACGCTGCATCGAGATGTTGGAGCGGGTCTACATGCCCGATCCCGCGGACGTCATGCGCCGCTATCCCCACCAGATCTCCGGGGGGCAGCAGCAACGGGTGGTGATCGCCATGGCCCTGCTCACCAACCCCGCGCTGCTCATCATGGACGAGCCCACCACCGCGTTGGACGTGACGGTGGAGGCCGTGGTGCTGGACCTCATCGCGGAGCTTCGACGGGAGTTCGACACCGCGATCCTCTACATCAGCCACAATTTGGGGGTGGTGGCCCGGGTCTGCAATCGGGTGGGGGTCATGTACGCGGGCGAGCTGGTGGAACGGGCCCCGGTGCGGGAGATCTTCCAGGATCCTCGCCACCCCTACACCCAGGGTCTCATGCGCTGTGTGCCCCGGCTGGGCCAGGACAAGCGCAGCGCAGTCCTCTATCCCATCCCCGGTCGGGTGCCGCCCCCGGATCAGCGGCCCGAAGGCTGCGTGTTCCACCCTCGCTGCGACCACGCGGAGGAGCGCTGCGTGGCCGAACGGCCCGGGTTCCGGCCCTACCGGGCCGAGCACATGGTCCGCTGCCATCTGGCCGAGACCATCGACCCCCGTGCGTGGACCCCGCCGCCGGATCTGGCCTTCCCCCTTCCCCAGGCGCCGGAGCCCAACGGCCGGACCGGGGAGATCATCCTGGAGGTGGACCGCCTGAGGAAGTACTACACGGCCCAGGGGAACTCGCTGCGGGATGTGTTGGGCCTGACCCCCAAGCGGTTCGTCCAGGCGGTCCAGGAGGTGAGCTTCCAGGTGCCCCGGGGCAAGACCCTGGGCATCGTGGGGGAATCGGGCTGTGGCAAGAGCACCCTGGTGAAGACCCTCATCGGCCTGGAGAGCGCCACGGACGGACGGGCCGAGTTCCTGGGCTTCGACATCACCGTGGACCTCTCCCAGCGGCCCCTGGAGGTCATCGAGGAGCTGCAGATGGTCTTCCAGAACCCGGACTCCACCATGAACCCGGCCTATACCGTGGGGCACCAGATCGGGCGGCCCCTGCGTCGCTTTCGAAAGGTGCAGACCCGGGAGGAGGAGTACCGGGAGGTGGTCCGCCTGTTGGAGGCGGTGCGCCTGGACGCCAGCTACTACGATCGGCTGCCCCGCCAGCTCAGCGGGGGCGAGAAGCAGCGGGTGGGCATCGCCCGGGCTCTGGCCTCCCGGCCCGAGCTGATCCTGTGCGACGAGCCGGTCAGCGCGCTGGATGTCTCGGTCCAGGCCGCGGTGCTGAACCTTCTCCTGGAGCTCCAGCAGCGATACGGCACCACCATGATCTTCATCGCCCACGACCTGAGCGTGGTGCGCTTCTTCTCGGACTACGTGGCGGTCATGTACCTGGGCCAGATCATGGAGTTCGGCCCCGCGGAGGCCATCTACGCGCCGCCCTACCACCCCTACACCGAGGCCCTGCTCTCCGCGGTCCCCATCCCCGACCCGGACGCCCACCAGCGGCACATCCGGCTGGAGGGCAATGTGCCCAGCGCGCTCTCCCCACCGTCGGGATGTCCCTTCCACACCCGCTGTCCCCGTCGACACCTGCTGCCGGACAACGGCGCCGTCTGCGCGCAGGAGAGACCGCCCTGGCGGGAGCCCGCGGAGGGGCACCGGATCCTCTGCCACCTCCCTCTGGAGACCCTCCAGGCCCTGGAGCCCGTGCTGGAGCCTGTGGCCTCGGCCTCTGGGGCCGAGACGTCGGCCCGGTGAGCCCCAGGGCCTCTGCCGCAGCGCCCCGGATGGCGCCCCTACCTCGGTCGGGGGCGCTTCCTCATTTCTGCAGGAGGGGCAGGTAGACCCGCTGGCTGTAGTCCCAGATGCGCACTCGGACCCAGCGGGCGAAGCCATCCTCGGGCCGGCGGTAGACGGCGATCGAGCTGGAGGTCAGGCTACGCCAGTAGGCGCCCACCCGGTCGTCCGGGCTGTAGCCGCTGGGCGGGTTGACGCCGAAGTCCGCGCCGCCGTAGTGGCGTTGGTTCACGCCGTTGACACCCGTGGCCTGTTGCCACATGGCCATGAGGTAGAGCTCCGGGTTGCCGCCTACCGGATGGCCCAGTGTCCTGGCCTGGTCCGGGTTCAGGGCCACCCAGCCGCTGTCGTAGTCGGGTTTGGCCACGCGCCAGATGCGGATGCGCACCTCCGGCGCGTAGATGTCGTCGGGCCGGCGGTAGACGGTGATGGTGTTGCTGTTCAGGGTGCGCCAGTAGGCCCCCACCCGGTCGTTCGGGTTGGCGCCGGGGGCCGGGTTGGTGCCGAAGTCTGCGCCGCCGTAGTAGCGCTGGTTCACGCCGCTGTTGCCGCTGCGGTACTGCATGTCCACCAGGTAGTCGCCGATGTCCCCACCCAGGCCGTGGACCAGGGTCCTGGCCTGGTTCTGGTTCAGGGCCACCCAGCCGCTGTCGTAGTCGGGCCTGGGCATCTTCCAGATGCGGATCCGGGCCTGGGCCGCGTAGTCGTCCTCGGCCCGGCGGAAGAGGGCGATGGTGTTGTTGTTCAGGGAGCGCCAGTAGGCGCCCACCCGGTCGTCCGTCCGGGTGCCGTTGAAGGCCTTGGTGCCGAAGTCTGCGCCGCCGTAGTAGCGCTGGTTGATGCCGCTGCCGGTGCTGTTGTACTGCATGTCCACCAGGTAGTTGGCCGCGTTGCCGCCCAGGCCGTGGATCAGGTTGGTGGCCGCCGCGCCTGGGGCCAGGCTCACCCAGCCGCTGTCGTAGTCCGGTGGGGTGGGCTGCCAGTAGTGCCAGATGCGGATGCGCACCTCCGGCGCGTAGATGTCCTCGGGTCGGCGGTAGACGGTGATGGTGTTGCTGTTCAGGGAGCGCCAGTAGGCGGCCACCCGGTCGTTCGGGTTGGCACCGGGGGCCGGGTTGGCGCCGAAGTCTGCGCCGCCGTAGTAGCGCTGGTTCACGCCGCTGTTGCCGCTGCGGTACTGCATGTCCACCACGTAGTGCTCCGGGTCGCCGCCGATGTTGTGGGCCAGGATCTTGGCCTGGTCCTGGTTGATGCTCACCCAGCCGCTGTCGTAGGTGGGCCGGGGGCGTCTCCAGATGCGGATGCGCACTTGATTCGCATAGTTATCCTC
>Ga0256839_1000956_pt1 | contig 36380 bp, 34 predicted proteins | sample 354166metaG_FD_185968 | JGI IMG/M metagenome (GOLD analysis project Ga0256839, IMG submission 185968) | Hydrothermal vent microbial communities from Mid Atlantic Ridge, Atlantic Ocean - 354-166 | ecosystem: Environmental > Aquatic > Marine > Hydrothermal vents | place: Atlantic Ocean: Mid...
ACTGACTTAACACTCTGACACAAGCACCCACACAAATTATTTTGATTGTTTTGTTAAAGAGCCTGAGGCCTAATTCGCCTCAGCTGAGTTGGACTATTATAAGCCCTTATCTCATCTTGTCAAATCTCTTTTCATTTTCCATCGGGCCGGAATATGACTTCACTCCCATTGCCACCCAGAACAATAAAAAATTCACTTCCATTCCCTTGACTCCTCTTCCCATGACCACCCTGTAACATCCTAATACAGCCAGCCGCCTCTTTCCTTGCTTACTTCCCTCCTTGGCTGAAAAGGTGGGGAAGTATAACTTATCCTTGAGTTCTGTCAATCGTTTTAGTTTTTTCTTTCTCAGCCAATCCAAACTGAATCTTGTGGAGACGCGAATACACCTGATTTTTGGCCAAAAGCTCTTCATGCGAGCCGCGCTCAATAATCTTCCCCTCCTCCACAACCACAATTAGGTCAGCTTGTTTTATTGTTGACAGTCGATGCGCAATTACAATAGTTGTTCTATTTCGCATAATTACATTTAGTGCCGCCTGAATCAGGCGCTCAGACTCTGTATCCAATGCGGAAGTCGCTTCATCCAGTATCAACACAGGAGCATCCTTTAAAATTGCACGCGCCAAGGCCAATCTCTGCCGCTGCCCCCCAGATAATTTTGCTCCATGCTCACCAATTTCTGTATCTAATCCTTGAGGAAGATTCTTTATAAACTCCATTGCATAGGCGTCAAACGCAGCCTTTTCGATATCACGCCTACTTGCTCCTTCCATCGCGCCGTAAGCTATATTATTGGCTACCGTATCATTAAATAGCGTAATATTTTGCGTGACTAATGCAACCTGTTGACGTAAGCTCGCTAACTTGTATTGCTGGACTTCAATACCGTCTAAAAATATCTTTCCTTGCTCGCAATCATAAAACCTTGGAATCAGGCTCACTAATGTACTTTTCCCCCCCCCTGATGCGCCAACCAGCGCAATCGTTTGCCCAGCACGAATATTCAGATTGACATTATTTAATGCATATTTATCTGAGCCTGGGTATTTAAAACTCACACCCTTAAACTCAAGCCTTCCCGCCGCGCGATCTAAATCATATTCGCCGACATCTTTTTCTCCCGGCTCATCTAAAATTTCAAATAATGAATCAGCAGCCACAATCCCTTTCTGGATATCGTTATTAGCATCGCTCAGTAATTTTATTGGCCTCGGCAACATGAATGCTGCCGTTAAATATGCAACAAATTCTCCGGCACTGGCCTCCTTCATAACCATTAGGGCTAAATACATTATCCCGGCCAAGGCAAATGAAATAACAATCTGCAGTAAAGGGTTATGCATTGCAATCGTTGCGGCTAATTTAATCGATTGTCGCTTGTTATACTCACTACTCTCCAAAAAGCGACGCCGCTCATATCGTTCCCCTCCAAAACTACGCACAATTCGGTGTCCAGCCACCAATTCAGAAGCAATATGCGTCATATCACCCACCGATTCCTGGATATTTTTACTTAATTTCCGCAATCTTTTGCTAATAAAACCAACAAAAATCGCTATTAATGGCGCCACACCCAAAAATATTAACGAAAGCATCCAATTTAGATAAAATAGATAACTCAACAAACCGACTGCGGTTAGGCCTTCTCTGACAATTGTCCTAATTGCATCAGTGACCGCTTTCGTCACTTCGCCTACGTTATGAGTTAATCTGGATATCATATAACCCGTATTATTTTGATCGAAATAAGCAGTCGGCAACCGCGTATACTGATCGAACAACTCGCACCGCAATTTATGCACTACATTTGCAGAAACTCTAGCTAGAAAATAATTCCCTAAGAAAGCGCCAGCCCCTCTGACTACAAATAATCCGATGACAAATATTGGCACAAATTTAACGCCTTCTCTTGCCTCAGTTTGTAAAGCATCAATAATATGCTTAACCAAGGCAGCAATTAGCGGCTGTGTTCCAGCATAAATTAAATACCCAAGCACGCTAATGAAAAAAAGTCCCTTGAAAGGCAGCATATACCTAAGTAAGCGCCGGTATGTTTTTACCCCTCCCGTCTTCTTTCTGTTTTTTTTTGATTTGGCCATACTAATTATTAAATCTGAATCCTCTTTTTTTCATCAACTGGAGAAAGAACTACCGTAATATAAGTCAAAAACATACTATCATACTCACTATAAGCTCGGTGCATTTCACTTTTGATTTTGATTTATTACTTTAGCTTTAAAAGATTATTTTTTTCACAATGCAAAAGAACCTTGTAACACCCATTCAACCTGAGCGTATTTTGGTAATTATTATGCGCTATCTCGGCGATGTACTCCTGGCCACACCCTTGATGAGCTCACTCAGAAAAACATTCATAACTTCTGAAATCGATGCTCTCGTTTTCGAAAATACCGCCAATATCTTGGAAGGGTTTTCTGACATTAATAACATTGTTACTATCCCAACCAATCCTACTTTTAATGAACAGCTACTTTTCTACAAAAGGCTTTTCAGAAAATACGACCTTGTAGTTAACACTCAAACTGGCGATCGGCCATTTATTGCGTCTCTTGTAGCCTCCTCAACTCGAATTGGAGCGGTCCCACAGAACCGGGAAAAAGGACAATGGAAACGTCTTTTTTATGATGGCTGGACTGAATTTGACGATGAAAACACTCATACGGTCTTGCAGCACTTAAAGCTTGCAGATGTACTCAGCATTCCACGAGTTTATAAAACCTCCCCTCCCCGCAGCAATCTTGATACAAACATAATTCCCAATCAAAAATATGCCATACTCCACCCCCACCCTAAATGGCACTATAAACGCTGGCCTATAGAAAATTGGATTGCAACTGGCCGCTACCTCAATCAACTTGGCTTGCAAGTTATGATATCGGGCAGTGCAAATAAAGAGGAAAAAAACTACATTAGTCAAATTCATGATCAGCTTCCCGATCAAACCATAAATCTTTCGGGAAAACTGTCTCTTGCCGAATTAAGTACTATTATCAAACACGCCCAGATTTTTATTGGACCAGATACTGGAATTACCCATTTAGCCGCCGCCACAGGGATCCCTGTTATAGCACTTTTTGGGCCAACCAACCCTGTAAAATGGGCGCCATGGCCATACAATTATCACCTGGACAAAAACCCCTTTAAAAAAAACGGGAGCCAAAATGTTAGCAATATTTACCTTGCCCAAGGCCCAGGCGACTGCGTGCCCTGCCACCAGGAAGGCTGCGAACAGAACAGATTAAGCTTCAGCCATTGCCTTGAATCTCTCAGCTTTACTACCATAAAACCATTTATTGACCAAAGCTTACAAGGCCATTCTAATTCTCATAAAACTTGATTCAGAAATCCGCTTCTAGCTCCCGTAAAACACGAGCTAAAACAATAATTAGCCCAACAAATCTATTTTACGGTTAAAATATATAGAAAAACATTTGGTCTCTTTCAAATATTTCATTTAGTCACTGCAAGAATCAACTTTCTATAATCAATGCCCAACCTTCAAGCCAAAATTTTCAACGCAGGAGGTATAGTAAGCGCACTGCTTTTGCTTACCATCCCTTTTTCAACATCAATCTCAATCATCTTCTCAGGTATTTTGCTGCTCCTTTGGCTTGCATCATTCCAGTTCAAAAAATTACCCTGGCTTTTACGCAATAATCAAGTTGCTTTATTTTCGCTGCTACTCTTTATCGGACTATTTATTGCAACCAGTTATAGTAGCGCACCTTTTAAAGATGCCATTAAGATGTGGGCCAAATATCGAGAATTCTTTTTATTCATTGTATTGTTACCTTTTTTATCAACCCCACAACATAAGAAATGGATGATTTATGCCTTTATAACGGGAATGATCGCTACTCTGCTGGTTTCCTATGCAATGTATTTTGACTTTATTCCAAGACCGCGTTATGCAGCAACCCTAAAAAGCATTATTACCCAAAGCATCATGATTTCTTTCTTTGGCTATTACTGTGCACTACAAATCAGAAATCCCGAGATCATTAAAAATAAGATTTTTTGGTGTTTGCTTTTACTTATTTGCATTCACAACCTCTATTTTGTAGCGATCGGGAGAACTGGCCAACTGCTCGGCTTACTTTTTGTTTTTTTGTATTGCTTCCAACATCTCAATACAAAATTATCTATGTTATTGATAAGCCTCTTCGCTGTATTTTTTGCGCTCTTCATCAATTATTCTGAAATGGGGTTTCGCATTACAGAAGGATTTCAAAATGTATTGAATTATGACTTTAATGCGCCAGAGACCGAAACATCCATGGGAAGAAGACTTACTTTTTGGAAATACTCGCTTACACTGATTAAGGAATCACCCTGGTTCGGCCATGGGACGGGGAGTTTTGAAACAGAGTATCAACGATTAGCTGATAGCAGCTTTTACATTACCAAAAATCCTCATAGCGAATTCCTTTCTCTTGGCGTGCAACTTGGAATTCCAGGACTCCTTCTTTTTTTAGGTTTTCTATTTAGCCAATTTCAATTAGCTCAAAAAATGGAAATTCCGAGAAAATGGTTTGCCCAAGGACTTTTCTTATCGATTACTGTTTCCAGTATTTTTAATTCACCGATACTTGATCATACTGAAGGCCATTGGTTTGGTTGTTTACTAGCTCTTTGCTTTGCTCCGCAATCAACACAAAAAAATGCTTAGCGTTATCATCATCGCTAAAAATGAAGCCCGCCATATTGTATCTTGTTTAGATTCAGTTACTTGGGCAGATGAAATCATTGTCCTGGATTCTGGAAGCACAGATGAAACTGTTTCACTATGTAAAAAATATACCCCCTATGTTTATGAAACAGATTGGCCTGGTTTTGGCCCTCAAAAACAGCGCGCGCTGGAAAAGGCCCAAGGCGAATGGATACTCAGCATTGATGCTGACGAAATTATAACGCATGACCTTAAAAAGGAAATCAAACAAGCAATCAAGTCCACCAGGTTTGCCGGATATCAAGTCCCGAGACTATCAAAATTTTGTGGAAAAGAAATACAGCATAGTGGATGGTGGCCTGATTATACCATCCGGTTATTTCGTAAAAATTCAGCAAATTTCTCACTGGTGCCGGTTCACGAAAAAGTCAATGTTGAAGGAGCTGTCGGAAAATTAAAAAACCCTATCCTACATGACACTTACGAAACACTTGATGAAGCAATCTACAAAATGAATCGCTACTCAACACTGGGTGCAAAAATGCTATGTGATGCCGGTATAAAATCTTCATTAGGCAAGGCTTTGATAAGAGCCTGCTGGACATTCATCAGAACTTACCTAATCAAAGCCGGATTTTTAGATGGCAAATATGGCTTAATGCTTGCAATTCTTAATGCTGAAGGTACATTTTACAAATACATTAAATTACTGGAATTTCAAAACGAGCAATAAATACGAAAAAAATTCACACCCCTCAACTCAGCAATGCTAAACCTTCCTATTTTATTACTCCACACGCCACTCTTGGCCCGCCGCCACCCAGTTTTTTCGGCAAATCAGAATAATTATCCCCTCCAGCATGAATTATCAAAGAACGCCCCTTAATATCAGATACCTTGACGCGAGGCGCAAGAATTGGGGCAGTCGCTTTACCATCAGCCTCAACATATAGAAAAGCCAAATCACCAAGATGGCCTTCACCATATGGACCAGCATGTAAGCCTGTATCCGCTGGGTCAAAATGACCTCCGGCAGCCAACCCAGGCACCACTTTTCCATTTTTTTCCTTGGACCCACACTTTGGATTTTGATGAATATGAAAGCCATGCCCCCCAGAAGAAAGCCCAACCAGATCTGGTGAAAAAACGGCTCCATACTTTGTATCGGCAACATTAATAATACCGATTTTTTCCCCCACACCTCTCGAAGTAACTTTGTTAATTGTTATTTTGACACTCTCAGCAACAGCAGAACTGGCGACCAATACAGTAAGGCATGCAAGTAATTTAAAACGCTTCATTTTTTTACCCCTTAAAAATTATTAAATTCAGAACATTCAAATCGTGCAAGAGGACTTTTCTCTTCCCCGTTAATACTATATGCTTTTTTGAATAATAATTAAAAAATGGTTTTTTTAGAATACCTTTCTGAAAATAACCGTATTAGGTTCTCTGAGAGAAAATCGGTAAATACAGCTCATTTTTTAATCTTTTAGTCGCTCATATCGAGATGATACAACGAAAATTCGGCAAAATTGGCCATTGCTAGCCAACCCTCCAGAAGAATCAGCCATAATAACCCGGTAACCACCGCCTTTAATTCGTGTCAAAAACTGTCCCTCGCAATTTCAACCCTTGCAACCAGCCTTTAATTTTACTTAGACTGTTTAATGCAGGAACAGCTGAATTTAAGGCAACCGCATCAACCAAACAATACCAGGCAGCCACCCCACTTGGTGGATTACCCTGCGGCAAATTTAGAACTGGATCAATATCCGCCCATTTCCATGTTCCAACAGCTGTGCCAATTATTTCCAACCAGGTTGTGATAAAAAAAGCGGCCAAATAAACCATTGGTGATTGCCCTTTAAACAAATAAATCAAAAAAACCCAGAATAGCAAAGCTCCAACCGCATCCCCCTGCTCAGGAATCCCGCTCACTCCCCACATAGACCAAAGACCACAAACCAAAACAACAAAGATTGCAATTTCCCTAGCATATTGTTGAAACAGTCCTGACCTAGCCATTGCAACAGCAGTCAAATACACCATCCCGTGACCTGGGGGCACATATGCGGGTACATTTTCATATCGATAAGTATACCCTCCCATAAATACTGAAGCAAAATGCTCACCTAATGTTGCAAACGCCACCGCGATCAACACCTGCATTCTGACAAATTTACATTCCCCAAACAGCAAGCCAATTAAAAACACCCAACCAGCCACACCCAGCGCATTTTGTTTTTGAATATCCGCATCCGCATCTGTTACCAAACATACTGCAACACAAAAAAAAGTGAATATTGTTATGAAGTAATCTCGTTTATTGTGGGTAAATCTCCCATTTAATTCTGGAAAATGGCGTAACATAAATTTATCCGAAAAAAATTAATCAAGAAGACCCCGACCATCCCCGAGCACATCTTCTATAAATGCAAAAGCGCTATATTCTGAACCAGTTAATCGCATCTTACAAGACCGATATAATTTTTAAGCCATTAAACAAAAAATGATGCCACCAAGTAATAACGAAGAGCCTTTCCAATAATAATTGCTAATATAGAATAAAATAAAGAAAGTTTTAACCAACCTCCAGCAAAACACAAGCCATCTCCAACAACTGGCAGCCATGAAAACAACATAGCCCAACTTCCCCATTTTTTTACAAATCCTAAAGATTTTTGTTTTTTTTCTGAAAGCATCTTTTCCAAAGGATATTTCTTTGCTGCAAACACCCCCAAAATCCAAGTTGTAATCGCCCCCAAAGTATTTCCTATGGTGGCTACAAAAACCAAAAACTCCATTTTTTGCTTATTTTCTGATGCTAAATAGGCGAGAAGTGCTTCAGAGCCTCCAGGCGCAATTGTAGATGAAATAAATGAACTAACAAAAAGCCCCCAAATATCCATCGAAATATTTTGCATTTTCTCCGCGCATGAAAAAGCCTCTATGACCAAAAAATCATAGAGGCTAATAACCTACAACTTGTTATCTCAATCATTCCCTATAAATATTTATCTTCCTTACACCTCAACTGATCAATCAAACTCTATGAAGCTTTTCCTGATGAGGCTTTTTTGATCAAAGTATTTATTAATTGAATAATATAATTAACAGTTTCCTTGATCAACTCAAAAACATAGGTTACCACCTCAGCGGCAGTCATCCCTTTAAATTTTTTCGCTAATAAAGGAGCAAGTAGCAAACCAATTGCTAAACCGACCACCATAACACCAGATATAAATGAATCATCTGAAGCGGTTGGCTGCTGCTTTTTGGCAGTTGCAGCTTTGGCGGATGCGGAATCAGTGGACTGATTATAGGATAACTTTTCCGGGATAGCTCCAGAATAATCATCCTGCACTACAAACTCGGTTACTCCTGGAATACTTGGCAAATCACCACTTCCTTTTCCGACTTTTAACTGCCCTTTCATCCCTTTCTCCATATGCTGGGCCAGATCGCAATGAACCAAATAGGTTTTGTCACCCGGAGGTAAAATTAAAGTTCCTGACACTTTTCCAGGCCCAGTCACTTCTAAATGAAACATGCCTTTCGGGTACAAATATCCAGGCAAACCATGCATCATCCATTGATGTCTGACATGATCTTCATTAATAAAGTGAACAGTCAACTTGGTACATGGCTCAAACTGATATTCTTGAACATCAAATGCAAACATTCTTCCTGGAAATTTTTTGGCGTACTTATGCCCAGCATGCACGGTGATTTCTTTAGTTGTGGCAATTTTGTCACAACCGCCCGGCAAAGTATCCAGGTTCTGACCCATCACCATACCGCCGCCCATATCCATTAAATGGCCGCCACCATGATCCATTAACATATTATCGTGATCTTCAATTTCCTGAGCAAATACTACACTCGAGAACAAAAAAGACATTGCTGTAAAAAATAACACTCTCATCTTAAGCCTCCCCTTTTTTAGAGGAAATCAGGGCTATAATTTTCTCCCGATTGATAACCACGATATAAGCAAAAATACCCAACATCAATCCCACCAAAAAATTCCTGAATGAGTTATTGCCACCTCCATTACCAGCCTTAGCCTGATTCCTTTTGGCTTCAGCCAGCGTCATCGGCCCTTTTACCATCATTGGCACTGCAGGTGGTGGGTTTTTAAAGCCAGTTGCATCAACTTCGCCTAAACTATTCCATTCATCAATGTCTTGCCAAACCGGATAGTTTCTTGCAGAAAAGGCCTTGGTAAATAATGGCATTATGTTTTCACCAATTGCTTTCGGTAAACCTTCTTCATTTAAGTATTTTTTATAAACAACTGCACTGACATTACCGCCTGGATTCATGCCATCTGTAGTAATCCCTTTTTCCCTATGGTCGTGAAAAATCCAGATACCTTCACCATAACTATGCAACCCATCATCAACAGTACTGAGCATAATGTCATTTCGCTGCGCTGGCGCCATGTCATAAACATCACGCATAATTTGAGAATCAGGATTATGCTCCACGCCATCATAGTGCGTTATTGTGCCTTTGTGGCCATGCGTATGAATTGCTAATATCTCACCACTACTATTAAACATCCTGGTTTTAATTTTTTTGTCCGGCTCAGCGACAATAATTGATTCCCTCAATGTATACGGGAATGAACGTCCATTTAGAACATGATAATCCTCTGTAGAATCCGTCATGTCATAGCGACGATTCATATCCCTGGCAATTAACCGAGGATCATTATATTTTTGAACAATGTTATGAAGCTCCTTGTCCATCGCATGATAATGCAAGTCATATTCATTATCGTATTCCTCCAGGATGGCTTTTGCCGGATGTCGCACCTGGCCACCACCGACATTAAAAGTCTGCACCCAATTATTGGGACGATTCTCCTCGACGATGAACATGCCCACCAGCCCCATTGCTAAATGTACATGAGTTTGAACATGGCAGTGATAAACAAATGTTCCAGGCTGTCTGGGACGAATCTCATAAGTTTTACTTTGTCCCGGCAAAACAAACTTGTCGCTAGTCTGCGGCACACCATCATTACCTTCACCAGAACTATCAATCCAAGGATGATCAACACCATGCAAATGGATAGTATGCGGAAAATAATGAGTATTTTCTAAAACAATCCAAACGACATCGCCCTGTTCAACCCTTATCGGAGGCGAAGGCATTCTCAACAGAGGATTAGCTTCAAGCCCCACAAAACTCCGAGTAGCCATACCTCTGGATTTCGGTGCAAACACCCACATTCCAGGTTCTATTCCAGGAGCAATATCAAAGGTAGGTACCACACCATCGAAATCAGGCGAGTGGCCATTTAATTCAGTAACTTCCAGCTTGATGATGATATGATCAGGGTCTCCGTCACCATCCATGTCATTGGTTTTAGTGATTGCATCCGCTGCAAAATAGGTATCCATCAAAGTATCCATGGAAACATTATTGGTGCCCTTTACCTCAATGGCAACTTGCGCTGGATTATCGGGGTGACACCTAAGTGACTCCTGAATTTCCACACCTTCGATTTTTGTCGCTTCACGCCACTCTGCATTACCTTTTGGGCAAACAGCTTCTGGTTTGTCAGGATCTATTTTTACCGTTTTTGGCAAATTCACAGCTGCTGATGCCGTAAATGGCATCAGCGCTACAAATCCACTTAACAGTACTAACAGCGGATATTTCTGCATTTTATTTACCTACTTAAAAATATTCTTGCAGGGTTTAAACAATAATTAGCTTTTGATTTTGCCAATAATCTCATCAACTTTTTCTTTAAAGCCTGCGTGTGAAAGATAGAGAACGTACAAGCCTGCTAAAACAAAAAATGCATAGAGCAACATTTCATTTGTAGAAGTCGGTTTGCCTTTTCCTGCAACAAAGCCCATATGCGCATCTAGTCTTTCGCCATTTTCTGGAACTAAAGTGATATGGATTAAATACTGGCCAGGCTCAGGCACACCATTTGGCAAAGATAAGACCACAGTACCAGATTTATGTCTCTTTTTTTCCATAAAAAACACCCGCTTGCCTTCTGGTTCTTTGGTTACTTCAAACTCAACTTCCGCATCACGATAGCGCATGTCCTGATAATCAAAAACTAGCTGAGTCAAGGTATCAGTATCGGGTAAAACCCCGCAAAACTCTTCAGCCGGGTAAGCTTTCGGCTGATATGCTGTGTAATGGATCCAATGATCCGGCTCAAGCTCAAACTTACATTGATCAGTATCTGTTCCTTTAGCTCCACCATGCGCTAAAACTGAAGCTGAAAAAATTAGCGCGAATAAGCCAATAACGCCATGAGTTAATATTTGTTTTAAGTTCATAATTCACCTTCCTGTTAGATAATCTATTTCTTTTTGTTGTATGTTCGCTTGACTTGTACTCAAGATTTCCCTGTAGAATTCAAGCCAATTAACAGCGCAGGATGCTAACACATTCCCACACTATAATAAAGGAAGTTTAGACTTTACAGAAAACTTCCAGCCTGATTATACATAAGCATATTATTAATGTCTAATCTTTGTGATGCTTAAGATTGCTTCCTCGCTTTTGTTTGCGTAAACTTTCCCCATAATTTTAATTTTTGGAGTACGTGTAAATGTCATCCCTTTGCAAATATGCTGCCTGGAAAGCCCTGGATAAACATTTCCAGGAAGTTAAAGACCTCCACATGCGTGATGCCTTTGCCTCAGACCCCAAACGATTTAAAAAGTTCTCTACCCAGCTTGATGACATTCTTTTCGATTACTCCAAAAATCGAATTACAACAGATACACTTCCCTTACTGATTGCTCTCGCTAACGAAGCAGGATTAAAGGCAAAAACAGAAGCCATGTTCAATGGCGAAAAAATTAATGTTACAGAAAACAGGGCTGTCTTGCATACAGCCCTGCGCAACCGGAGCAATCATCCAGTCTACGTCGATGGACAAGATGTTATGCCGGGCATAAACCTTGTTTTGGAAAAAATGCGCATCTTTTGTGACCGCGTCCATTCCGGGAAGTGGCGAGGATATACTGGAAAGCCTATCAAAGACGTCGTTAATATTGGTATTGGCGGCTCAGATTTAGGTCCTAAAATGGTTTCTACTGCCTTGACTCCTTATGCCTCTTTAGGAATTAAAGTTCATTTCATTTCGAATGTTGACCAAACAGACCTGGTCCAGATTTTAAGCCCCTTGTCGCCAGAAACCACCTTGTTTTTAGTCGCTTCAAAAACATTTACGACTCAAGAAACCATGATAAATGCTCATTCAGCACGAAAATGGTTATTAGACAAAGCTATCGATGAAAGCGCGATCGCCAAACATTTTGCCGCTATTTCCACCAATACTAAACTGGTCACTGAATTTGGCATTGAAGAAGAACATATGTTTGAATTTTGGGATTGGGTCGGCGGCCGCTTTTCCGTATGGTCAGCTATTGGCCTGTCTGTAGCTCTTTATGTTGGCATGGACCATTTTGAAGCCTTATTGGCCGGCGCCCACAAGGCAGACTTACATTTTCGTCATACACCTTATGAACAAAACATCCCTGTCATAATGGCATTATTGGGGATTTGGTATAACAATTTTTTTAAAGCCAGCTCCCATGCGCTGCTGCCATATAATCAATCTTTATTGCATTTTTCAGATTACTTTCAACAAGGTGATATGGAAAGCAATGGAAAAAGCGTTGATCTTAATGGCAACCCGGTCGATTATGAAACTGGCCCCATTATTTGGGGACAACCCGGCACAAATGGACAGCATGCTTTTTTCCAACTTATTCACCAAGGTACAAAATTAATACCTTGCGATTTTCATGCTCCCGCAATCAGCCGATATAATCTTGCAGAGCATCATAATATTCTACTTTCAAACTATCTTGCCCAGCCCGAGGCATTAATGAAAGGAAAAACTGCTGAAGAGGTTAAAAGAGAATTGCCGGAAGAGGATAGAAACAACAAATTTCTTGTCGCATCCAAAACCTTTATCGGAAATAAGCCGACCAATTCTTTTCTGTTTAAAAAATTAACACCAGAAACACTAGGCACTCTGATAGCTTTTTATGAACATAAAATTTTTGTTCAAGGCGCCATTTGGAACATCAACTCATTTGATCAAATGGGAGTGGAATTAGGAAAAAAATTGGCCAAAGTGATCTTGCCTGAACTTTTGACAGATGAAACAATCACAAGTCACGACAGCTCAACCAATGGTTTGATAAACTACTTCAAACAAATCAGAAAGTAACTATATGGCCAAGCATTCCAGATATACTCGGCATCTAAAAGAATTTTTACGTTGTTGTTTAAAACAATTTTAAGGAAGCTTTTACCAAACAAAGGTAATGGATAAACCTACTCACTTCTTCCTGGCACTAAAAACAACTATATTCCTACTTTTTTTTATAGCCATTATCTCATGGCTATTCTCTTGTGAAAAAGGCTTAACTCATCTTGAACGAATCCAAAAATCCGGCATTCTTAAAATTGCAACTCGAGTTGACCCAACTACTTACTATCAAGGGCCAAATGGACCTATTGGCCTTGAATACGATTTAGTCACATTGTTTGCAAAACGTTTGGGGGTAACTGTCCAGTTTGCAACTATTGATAACTTTAGCGAAATTCTTGACCAAATTGAAACCGGCAAAACGGATATCGCTGCTGCGGGACTAACTATTACAAAAAGCCGTCAAAAGAAAATGCGCTTTGCTCCCGGCTATCAAAAAATCACTGAACAAATCATCTATCGTTCTGGCAGCAAACGCCCCAAAAGGCCTAAACATTTAGCAAATGCACTGCTGGAAGTTGTCAATAACACCAGCCACATTGAATCCCTGAAAAAACTGGCACAAACAAACCCTGAAATAGCATGGGAAGTGAATACCAACCTCGATACCAGCGGCCTGATATATTTAGTAGATCAAGGTTTGATCGATTATACCGTTGCCGACTCTAACCAGTTTGCTTTAATTCGCCGATTCTATCCAAAACTATATGCGGCTTTTAGCATCTCAAAACCTAGACAGCTGGCATGGGCTCTAAGTCGTTCAGAAGATGACAGCCTTTATAATGAAGTTACCGCTTTTTTTAAAAAAATCAAAAAAGACAAAACATTAGATCAATTAATTGAACGACATTACAGTTATGTTACAAGCTTGAATTATGTTGACTTATGTAAATTCAGGGAGCACGTAAAAAGCCGTTTGCCAGCCTTGCAAAATATCTTTGAAAAAGCCGGACAAAAACATAAACTGGATTGGAGATTCATTGCAGCCATCAGCTATCAAGAATCTCACTGGCGAAATAAAGCAACCTCCCCGACAGGCGTTAAAGGCTTGATGATGCTGACTCTCAGCACTGCCAAACAACTAAAAATCAAAGACCGCACCAACCCTTACGACAGCATCTTTGGCGGCACGAAATATTTCCAAATATTACATAAAAAAATCCCTGATCGTATCTCAGAGCCAGACCGGACATGGATGGCTTTAGCAGCATATAATGTTGGCTTTGGTCATCTTGAAGATGCTCGAATACTCACTCGTAGACTCGGCAAAAACCCCGATTTATGGCTAGACGTCAAAAAATCCCTGCCATTGCTGGCCAAAAAAAGATGGTACAGGCAAACTAAACACGGCTATGCCAGAGGTAATGAGCCGGTAAAATATGTTGAAAATATTCGCAGCTACTATGACTTACTGATTTGGCTGACAGAAGATGATCAAATAGAGAATCGGGTTATGACAGCGTATTATCCAAAAAATAATGCATTAAAAGTCATAGGGACGGCTCTTTAATGTAAGTCTTCTAAAGCCTTGTATTGCTGGTTTAACCCCAAGGCTTCCGCTACTTTCGAATAAGTAATATAACCCGCATGCACATTAATCGCTTTTGCTAAATCTCTCCTGGCTTTAAAAAAATCCAGTCCATATCGAGCCAAATCCAGTAAATAAGGCATTGTCGCCTCAGTTAACGCAATGGTTGAAGTTCTTGGATAGGCACCAGGCATATTCGTGACACAATAATGAATCACTCCATGCTTGATAAATGTTGGCTGGGCATGGGTAGTTGGCTGCGAAGTTTCAATGCATCCGCCCTGATCAATACTGACATCAACCACCACTGAGCCTGGAATCATGTTTTTGATCATTGCCTCGGTGACAACATAAGGCGCTTTGGCACCTCTGGCAAGCACCGCGCCAACCACTAAGTCAGCATCGCTGGTCTGGCAAGCAATATTATCAGGGGTGGACAACACAAAAAAACACCCTGGCAATTCACTTTCTATGATTTGTTGCCCTTTCTCCTCACTCAATCCTGCAATATAGACTTCTGCCCCCATACTCGACGCAACATGCGCTGCATGTCGCCCAACAACGCCATCGCCAATAACCAAAACTTTGCCGTATTTTTTCCCCATTACTGTACCAAGCTGCATTCCCTTGCCTTGATTAAACCTGGCAAGATAATAGCTGCCCATTAAAGTTGCCATATTTCCAGCCACTGCACTCATTGGCGCTAAAATAGGTAACCGGCCACACTCATCCTCCAGGGTTTCATAAGCAATCGCGGTCACTTTGTTTTTCAATAAAACCTGAGTCAGTTCAGGATCAACACCCGCCAAATGAAAAAAAGTAAACACCATTTGCTGACTCAGGTATTGATATTCTGACGGCAGGGGTTCTTTGACTTTTACCACAAGCTCAACTTGCCATGCTTTCCCAGTATCAACAATATCTGCCCCTGCCTGCTGATATTGCTCACCTGAAAAACCTGACCCGTCACCTGCCTTGGTTTCAACCAAGACCACGTGACCTTCCTGGCACAAACGCTTAACGCCATCAGGCGTTACAGAAACCCGGTTTTCCTTTGCTTTGATTTCTTTAACAACACCTATCTTCATGAAATAAAATCAACCAATTTGGGCCAAAGCTTTTTGAAAAGCGCCTAACAAACCAACCTCAGGGTTCAAGCACACCTTCACAGACATTTTCTGCAAAATCTGATGGTAGCGTCCTTTAGCTAAAAAACCCTCAAGAAAACATCCCTGCTGTAATAAAGGCAGAATCTTGGGTGCAATCCCCCCTGCCAAATAAACCCCACCGTAAGGTAAACATTTTAAAGCCAAATTCCCGGCTTCATTGCCATAAATCCGGCAAAACAGCTCCAAAGCCTGCTGACATAACCGATCGCGCGCTGAAACGCCCGCTTCACCAATCACTGAAGGAGCATCATCCGTTGCTTTTAATACTCGCTCAATCTCAGCAGATGGCTCAACGCCTGATTGCTTTAAAAACTGGTAAATATTATGCAATCCCTCACCAGATACCAAACGCTCGTAACTGACATGATCAGGATATCTTTTCCACAAAAACTTCAATAACTCAATTTCTTGCTCATTGGATGGTGCAAAATCGGTATGCCCGCCTTCAGTTGCAATAGGATGGTGCGTTTCTCCATCCCAACACATAATCGCTTCGCCTAATCCCGTTCCTGCAGCAAGAACGGCAATATGCCCGGACATTTGCTGTGAATCTGGATTTAACTCGAAAAACGCATCATCGGACAGACTCAGCACACCCCAGGCCGCCGCCTCCAAATCATTAATCAAACAGGTATTAGGAGTCTCTAAGATTTTACTTAATTCTCTTTGTGTAATCGTCCAGCCAAGATTGGTTAAATAACAATCGCCATTTACAATCGGCCCCGCAACGCCAAGACATGCAGAAGCAATAGCTGGATATGCTGTTTGCCCAAGAAACTCAGCTAATACCTGTTCGAAAGATTGATACTCGGCACAAACATAGGTCTGTTTCTGTACGCATTTTAATTCTCCAGGCTCCTGAAGATAAAGCGCCAGTACCGCTTTGGTTCCGCCAACATCGCCGACAAGGATCATTAATAACCCTCATAGTGATTAAAAACAGAGAATTTGCCATTTTCATCAAAAGCAACTACGTCGAAAGGATCTTTTCTGCCACCCATTTCCATTCCTGGCGTACCTGCTGGCATAGCGGGTACAGATATCCCAACAATTTTTGGGCGTTTGGCCAATAAAGTAATTATATCTGCCGCTGGTACATGACCTTCAATAACATAACCATTAATAATCGCTGTATGACAGGATTGCATTGCTGCCGGGACGCCGTATTTTTGTTTTATCGTATTAACATCATCATTAACAATATCTTTGACGGTAAATTGGTGCTTTTTTAAATGCTCAATCCATTTATGACAACAACCGCATGTTGGACTTCGATAAACCACAATTGTCGTTGGCACGGCTAACTGCTTTTCGGATTTATCCCAAACACTTTCAGCATTGGCTTGCGCAGAAAACACCAAGATTAAAAATAGCGATAAAAAATTTTTCAAATTCATATAAACACCTTTATTTGTTATCAATATTGTCATGTTAAGCGCAATTGCAATGCCAAACAAGCGTTACACACCACATTGCTAATTAAGAGGACTACAGAAGCAATAAATAGTTTCCCCTGTAATGGTTAAATAAATCCATGCTCCGCAAATGAAAATGGCACGCCATCGCCAATAATAAAATGATCCAGCACTCTGATATCAAACAAATTCAAAGCCTGCTTGAGCTTATCCGTAATGAGCCGGTCAGCCTGACTGGGTTCGGCGATGCCAGAAGGATGGTTATGCGCAAAAATGACAGCCGATGCATTATGATGCAAAGCCCTTTTTGCGACTTCTCTGGGATAAACGCTGGCGCCATCAATCGTGCCCCGAAATAATTCTTCAAGTTTGATAATTCTATGTTTATTGTCAAGAAACAGACAAGCAAAAACCTCGTAAGAATATCCACGTAATTGAGCGCTTAAATAAGCTCGAGTTGCTTCTGGGCTGGTCAACACATCATCTTGTTGTAATGTTTCTACAAAATGCCGTCTAGCCATTTCCAATACTGCCTGAAGTTGAGCATATTTTGCGGTTCCCAAACCCAGACTTTGACAGAATCGTTGACAATCTGCGGCCAACAAGGCTTTTAAAGATCCAAAATCAGCCAATAATTCCCGCGCCAAATCAACGGCTGTTTTCCCCCGGGTTCCAGTACGTAAAAAAATGGCCAGCAATTCAGCGTCGCTTAATGCCGCCGAACCACGTTGCAATAACTTTTCTCTAGGCCTTTCCTGCTCTGGCCAATCAGTAATAGACAAACTATTCTCCTGCAAATTATCCAGTAAGATTAGAAGAAATTGTCTAGACTTGCCATAATATCCAATGAATTAACCGAGTTGTGGTAAGCAAAATTAACAAAAAAATCTTATTAGCCGCTTCCGGCGGTATTGCTGCGTACAAAACTGCGGAGCTAGTCAGGCTATTACGCAAAAAAAATGCCGAAGTACGCGTTGTACTAACTCATGCTGCTGAAAAATTTGTTACGCCATTAACATTTCAGGCGCTTTCCGGCCATGCCGTTGCTACTGAGTTACTCGATACCGAACAGGAAAATGCCATGGGCCATATTAATCTGGCTAGATGGGCAGATTTACTGATTGTTGCACCGGCAACTGCTGATATTATTGCCAAATTCAGCCACGGCCTTGCCGATGACTTGCTTAGCACCTTGTATCTTGCCGCTGAATGCCCGGTTTATATCGCACCCGCAATGAACCAGGCAATGTGGAACAAAACCGTCACCCAAGATAACATCAAAAAATTGCAAAATCATGGCGTGACAATAATAGGCCCGGAATCCGGAGACCAGGCTTGCGGAGAACAAGGTTTTGGACGCATGTCAGAACCAGAAGAAATTTGCAACCATTTATTAACCGGCAGTTCATCTTCGCTACTGCAAGGAAAGTCGGTTTTAATCAGTGCAGGGCCAACACGCGAACCGTTAGACCCGGTACGATATATCTCTAATCGCAGCTCAGGGAAAATGGGCTATGCTTTGGCAGAAGCGGCGATTAATCAAGGCGCGTCCGTTACTTTGGTTAGCGGCCCTGTGTCATTGTCTGCGCCAGCTAAAACCAACCTTGTTAATGTTGAAACCGCGCAGCAAATGTATGAAGAAGTTCTGCAACGGGCAGGTCTTTACGATGTATATATTGGCGCCGCAGCTGTTGCAGATTACAGTCCTGACCAAATAAAGGAAGAAAAAATAAAAAAACAGGCGGATAGAACGACTATAGTTCTGCGGAAAAACAAAGATATTTTAAGTGCGGTAGCCCACTTAAAACAGCGGCCGTTTACAGTAGGCTTTGCCGCCGAAACCCAGGAACTGGAAAAATATGCCCGAGGCAAACTGGAACGAAAAAATCTGGATATGATCGCTGCAAACTGGGTTGGTAAAGAATCTGGCGGTTTTGAAGATGACAATAATGCGCTGCAAGTATTCTGGCGTCAAGGTAAACAAAACTTTGAAATGATGAATAAAAAAAGATTGGCTGAAAAGTTAATCGAATTAATTGCTGAGAAATTAGATGAAAAAAATACAACTAAAAATCCTTGATTCCAGACTGGGCAATGATATTCCGCTCCCGGAATATGCCACACAAGGCTCTGCTGGACTTGATATCAGGGCTTGTGTTGATAAACCAGTTACATTGCAACCAGGTGAAACCACACTCATTCCCAGCGGCTTTGCAATCCATATTGCCGACCCAACACTAGCGGCTGTTTTACTCCCCCGATCAGGATTAGGTCATAAACACGGCATTGTACTGGGAAACCTGGTAGGTTTAATTGATTCTGATTATCAGGGTCAAGTTTTTGTTTCCTGCTGGAACCGGGGCAACGACCAATTTACCATCCAAATTGGTGAGCGAATCGCGCAAATGGTGTTTGTACCCATCGTCCAGACACAATTTGAAATGGTTACTGAATTTGATGATAGTCACCGGGGTGAGGGTGGTTTTGGACATACCGGACGACATTAGTCGTTCCTTATTGACGGAGTAAATGTATGGTTCGTATTTTTTCAGTTTTAGGCATCCTGACTGTTTCACTCATCCTTTTGGTGGGAGGAGGTGTCTATTGGTTTTCAAAAGCCCAGATATCACAAGCTAATGAACAGGCTAGAACCAGCCTATCCAAAGGGATCGCTTTTAATATCTCCGGGCATATCACCGTACTCAACCAAATGCTCGATCAAATGGCTGAAAACCCTGAATTAATTGCAGCCGTCAACGCAACTAACCAACTGGCTATGAAAGGAATCGCCAGCAAAATGCAAACCTACCTGCCTGGTGCAATGATCGTTCGGATATTGATTCCAGATTCTGCAACTGTCGATAAAATCAATGTTCCAAACATGGGGTTTGCAGACCTTGACCTGGTTCAGGAAACAGCTAAACAGCATCAACCCGCCGTTATTCAGGGTGCTGACCAGCACCGGCATCTTGCCATTGCCCGACAAATCAAGGATCGCGGCAGAGTCATCGGGGTTGTTCTGGCCAGCCTGCAATACGGTTTTTTGAAAAAAAATATTGATGCCTTAGTGCCGGATCAAAGTCTTGCAGTTCTGAAACAGGATAAAGTTGTTCTACATAGTTCTGGCGATAAATCGCTTATGGAGACTTCAAACGCTGAGGAAGTCAACATCCCTGGAACAAATTGGAAAATCCAGTTCTGGGACAATAACCAACTGAGTCTGTCCGATCTGGGCATTATAAGCGCCATCATCTTGATTCCACTATTATTTGCCGCACTCGCATTTCTTTTTGGCTTTCGCCGCATCACCGCGATGCTGCGCGAAGATATGAGCAGCGTTGTAAAAGTTGTAAAAGATTTAATGACCAACAAGCCTTTGGGTAATTACCCAATCGCCCTTAACGAAATGCGCGCAAGCATTTCCACTTTGGTGCAATTTAAACGCGTACTGGAACATGAGGGCGGCGACTTTGAAAGCAATGAGGATGACATGGGACTGTCCAGCTTTTTTGACGAGTCCCCGCCAGAACCGGAAGCAGAATCTGAGCCAGAAGGCTTGACATTTCTGAACGCCAAGGAAGGAATAGAAGTTTTTGAAACGGAATCAACTGACCCTGACTTGCCTGATGAAATACCGCCTATTCCGAAACAAACAAGTTTAAAAGATAAACCCGAAGATATAGAAATTCAATCGCTAACGCCTGATCCCATTACCGAAACGGCAAGTGATGAAACTTCTAACATGTTTCGCGCCTACGATATACGTGGCATAGCAAACAAAAACCTAACCAAGGAATTTGTTTACGATTTGGGCCGTGCCGTTGCTTCCGAAGCAAAAGAACAAAACTGTTCAACCATTGTGGTTGCCCGAGATGGCCGCACTTCCAGCCCTGTTTTAGCCGACTCGCTGGCAAAAGGCATCATCTCAACTGGTTTGAATGTTCTGGATCTGGGCATGGTGCCAACCCCAGTATTATATTTTGTTGTTCAGCACAGCGAGGGTCATAGCGGCGTTATGGTCACTGGCAGCCACAACCCTGCCGACTACAATGGCTTAAAAATTGTCATTGGCGGTGAAACCCTGTCCGGCGATAAAATTCAAACACTCAAACAACGAATTGAAAATAATGATTTTGCGACTGGCGAAGAAGGAACGATAGACCAGAATAATATGTTTGTGAATGAATACATCGGCATGCTGACTGATGATATTCGTATTGGCCGCCCCATGAAAGTGGTTGTTGATTGCGGTAATGGCGTTGCAGGAGAATTGGGCCCGACGCTACTGAAAACCATGGGCTGTGAAGTTATTGAATTATATTGTGAGATTGATGGCAACTTCCCGAATCACCATCCCGACCCAAGCAACCCTGAAAACCTGCAAGCATTGATTCAAGCGGTACAGGATAATGAAGCCGATCTGGGTATTGCTTTTGACGGTGATGGCGACAGATTGGGAATTGTAGACACCCAAGGTGAAATTATCTGGCCTGACCGGCAAATGATGTTATTTGCCAAAGATGTTCTGGACCGTAAACCAGGCTCAGAAATAATCTATGACGTTAAATGCTCCCGGCATCTCGAAGAACAAATCCTGAAATTCGGTGGCCGCCCGATTATGTGGAAAACCGGCCACTCCCTGATGAAAGCAAAAATCAAAGAAACCGGGGCAAAATTGGCCGGTGAAATGAGTGGACATATTTTCTTTAATGACCGCTGGTTTGGTTTTGATGACGCCCTGTACGCCGCCGCAAGAATGATAGAAATTCTTTCCGCTGATAGTCGAAACAGTCATGAAGTTTTTTCTAGCTACCCTGACAGCATCAATACCCCAGAGCTTAATATCCCCATTGCTGATGATGAAAAATTTGATTTTGTTTCCAAAATACAAAATCAAGCCAATTTTGCCCAGGGTAAAATCATCGACATTGATGGCTTAAGGGTTGATTTTCCAGATGGCTGGGGGCTAGTGAGAGCCTCTAATACGACGCCATCTCTGGTACTGCGTTTTGAGGCTGACAACCAAGAAGCACTAAAGCGCATCCAGGATCAATTCAAACAATTGATGTTATCAATCAAGCCAGATCTTAATTTGCCATTTTAGGGACAACTGATTGACCTTGCTTTTTGACCGTTGTAACCAATGTAGAAGCATCGCTCTCATCTTTCAGGAATAATGATAAAATCTTGGCATTTATCAACCACACATTGCCAAGAAATGTCACAAAACCAAAAGCCAGAACCCAATCAGCATCATCGTATCGCCCATATTCTAATCGAATCTTTACCCTATATTCAAAAATTTCAGGGCAAAACTGTCGTCGTTAAATATGGCGGAAATGCCATGACCGAAGATCGGCTCAAGCATTGTTTTGCACAAGATATCGTTTTAATGAAGCTGGTGGGAATTAATCCGATAGTGGTTCACGGCGGCGGCCCACAAATTGGTAACTTGCTTGAAAAACTGGGTAAAACCACTGAATTTATTGATGGCATGCGCGTCACTGACAGGGAAACCATGGATGTCGTGGAAATGGTACTCGGCGGCTTGGTTAACAAGGAAATTGTCAACCTGATTAATCAACACGGCGGCCGTGCCGTGGGGCTGACTGGCAAAGATGGCGATTTTATTCGCGCCAGAAAAATCAACATGCAAAAAAACTCCCCCGAAAAAGCCTCGGAAATTATTGACCTGGGGCATGTTGGCGAAGTAGCTAGCATTGATCCAGCGGTGGTCGACATGCTGGGTCAAAGTGACTTTATTCCTATTATCGCTCCAATAGGTGTGGGTGAAGATGGCCGTTCTTACAACATCAATGCCGATCTGGTTGCCGGAAAAATTGCTGAAGTATTAAAAGCGGAAAAGCTGATCCTACTGACCAATACTGCGGGAATTCTGGACAAACAAAACCAGCTGTTAACCGGTCTTTCAATTAATGACATTGCTGATTTAACTGCCGATGGCACCATTGCAGGTGGAATGATCCCTAAAACTCACTGCGCAACTGAAGCATTAAGAAGCGGAGTTAAAAGTGTGCATATCATCGATGGCAGGGTTGAACATGCATTGCTACTGGAATTATTTACTGACCAGGGCGTTGGTACGCTTTTGGTCGCTCGCTAGTGAAGACTCAATAAAAGGATAAAATGAAGATCTGATTTGTCTGGAAAGTTCACTGGCACATAATTGATCCCCATGCAAAGATTTGCGACAACGAATATCCAAGAAAATTTTAGTGGGTTCGTCATCACTGCGCAATTTAGCAATGGAAAGACTCAAATCAGTATCCTTTGCCGGCGCATAACTCATAATCAGATTTTCTGCGGCGATATCCAGATCTGTGGTTGAGTTTTTCACGACATATTCATGAGCAAATTCCCAGGCAATATCACACTGAGTTTCACTTTTACAAGTAAAAAGTCCAATATCTGACGCAGTAATGAGTTCTGGCTGATCATCAGCCGAGATATACTCGCCATCCCTGGGCTGGGTCAAAAAGATGAACCGATCAATGTCAGATTCCAGATTTCTGCGCTCGATTTGTTTTTTCTCAATCAGCTTACCCATTTCAAGCTGAGCGACACGAATTTGCTTTTCCGTAGACTCAATCTCTTTCAGCATGTTTTTAGGCACTGCTTTGCCTTCGCGTTCATATCTGGCAGCGTTTTTATATTGCGCACTCAATTGTTTTTTTAACCGCTTTAAATTACCCTGCGCGATATTTTGCAGCGTTGTCAAAGCCCAAAGTTTTTCTGACAATCGTTGCCGAATATCTTCAACCGAACGAAAAGAAGCCAGCAGCACCTGATCACGTGATTTTTTTTTCGCTACAATTTTCTCCATTTTTTTTCGTAACTTCCGAAGCTTCCTTTCCAATGCCCGCTGCTCTTTGGTTTTAGCTGCTGCGGTGATATCAACAACAAAACCCTGCTTATTCAAAGTCTCCCGCCGAAATTTTGATTGTTCCGGTGGTACCTGATCCGCGTAATGAATTTCCCCGTTTGCATCCACCCAGCGGATCATTTTTGCCTGGGCACTCAGACTTCCCAGTACCAACAAGGCAGCTTGCAAAAAAACAAAAAATCTAACGGATAAGTTCATTTATGAATGAGATTTGCTCTATTCCCAACTGTAATTGCAATTAAGTATAGATATGATTTAAGAAACCGACAAACCAGAATTGAAAATAGAGGAAAAACAATAAAGCCATCATGATGGCAAAGAGAAATGAGTGGATTATTTGCTTCCAACCCTCATTTTAGACACCTGAACTTATAATTCCTATTCTAATAAAAACTTTTAGTATGATCGCTTTAATCTACTAAGGTTAGAAAAGCAACTCATAAAAATTCTTTTCACAAATAATGAACAACCCTAGTAACAACACAGGCCTAAGTTTGGTGGAACTGCTCATCTCTGTCAGCATAGCTGGCCTGATTATGCTTTCAATTAACGGTATGCTCGCGATGGGATTGCAAAGCGCTCAAGCAACACAAAAAAAAAATGCGTTAACCCGGCAGGCTCAGTTTGCCATGAATCTTATGGTGAAAACAATTCAAGAAAGTCCACGTTTACTGCTGCCTTTGGCGAATTCACCAATCCGTGGCGATACAGCAGATGATCATGGCGTTGTTGCTGTTACTTTGAACCATATCCGAGATCTGGATGGTAACGGTATAGCTGATGCTGACAATGATGGCGACGGGCTATTTGATGAGGATTTACCGGATGATGCTAATAATGATGGTCGTCGAGGGATAGCCTATATAGATGATGACAAAAAATATGGCGCCGAACTTTCCAGTTTCTTTAATAATGATGACGATGAAGATTTTGTTTTGTTCGTTAATTCTAACAGAGACGAAGATTGGATCGATGGAGTTGATAATGACAATGATGGCTTAATCGATGAAGACCCTCCAGCAGACATGAACAATGACGGCTGCTCGGGAGCTTGCGATGTTGATGAGGATGGCGATGGCAACAATAACGAAGATGCAGCCGAAGACGATGACGAAGATGGGCAATCTGATGAAGACTGGTACGATTCTGTGGTTTTTTATGAAAAAAATGGCAATCTTTATCAACGAACGCCGGTCCCCTGGGATGAAAATACCGATGGCAGCATAACCGGCAAGGATCATATTGAATCCATACTGGTTGAAAATGTTTCTTCATTTGTCGTGACTCGCCTAACCACAGATAGCGACTCTACTCAAATTGTTGACTTAAAACTTGACCTAACGAATACAGAGGGAGAAATTTTCAGCCTAAATACTCAAGTACGAATAAGAGGGTTTTGATGATGCATTATCCCGAAAATACAGTACAGAACGGTTATATCCTTTTACCAGTTATTTTAGCACTAACAATCTTAGCTGTTTTGTCATATCAGATGACTACTGAAAGCGCGTTAAATGTTGGATCTGCTGTTAGAAATCAGGAAATGCAAACTGCAAAATATGTTGCTGAAGCGGGTTTGCAACATGCAATCTGGCAACTCAATCAAGCCAATTGTAGTGGCTATTCTGATTTTACCAATGAGTCTTTAGGGGAATATCAATATAACACTAGCATAACACCTAAAAATGGTTCACCAGTCACCGTCATCGCAACTGGGACTGATGCAAATGGGACAGCTTATTCGATCAAACAGGAATCAATGAAAGTCTATCAAACTTATCAAACCTTGATTTTGCAACCAGGTAGTGAAGGAAAAGATGCTTGGGTTGATGCTAACAGTCCTAAAGACAATTTTGGCAAATCAAATTGGATGACCATTAGCGGCAATCCAACCGAAAAATATTTTCTGGGCTATTTTGATTTATCTTCCCTACCACTAGAAAGTAAAATTATTACAGCATCACTAGAAATGTATATGGCTTCCGTTACCAATGCAACTTCCTCTTCATCCTTCTCACTATTTCGCATGACACAAAATTGGATCGAAGGTACTGGAGATTGGTGGGATGCTAGAGATGGTGTCAATTGGGACACATCTGATGGCAGTACCACGTGGACCTGGCCAGACAACCACTATTCAATAAAAGCAATAGCGACTACAAAAATTAACCCTAGCTTTGATGGCTGGCATAGTTGGGATATACAGAAACTCGTAAGCCTGTGGCATTCGAATAAAATATCCAATTTTGGATTTCTTATCAAAGCGGACTCCAGCGTACAAGACGCAGGGTTTTATAGTAGCGATTTCAAAAATACAAGTAAAAACCCTAAGTTAATAATAACTTATACTTGCGAATGTGGTGTGTCCTGTGTTGTCGGCAACTCGCCATAGCAATGCATTTTACATGAGAGAACTTCTATTTCTGCCAAGAACCTTCTCCTGAAAGTTGGATGAGAAGAAATAAAAACACTAAAATCAAAAAAATCTCCTGCACATTTCTATAAATTCATCCGGTTTAACAAGCATGGTCTATATTTAAAGGAGCAATAAACAACTGACACTTTGATTCCAAGCTCAACTGGTTAACCATGCTTACTGGTTTAAAAAATATTCATACATCCAGGTTATCAGATTTACTAAACATAACCAAAACAGGCCCGATTGGCCTGGACTTGGGCCTGGAAAAACTGAACATGGTACAAGTTAACAGCAGGGATAATCATCCTGAAATTCATGCCGCTTGTTCTGATTACCACAATAGCAACATTGATTCCTTATTTACTGAACCGAAACTCTTACGCAACCTGATTTCATCTATATTTAGCAAACACCGATTTAGGGGCAGAAAAGTCATTTCATCAATGCCCAGCAACAAACTGAAATTATTGTTTTTAAATTATCGCTGCACTCAGGGCCAAGAACATTCTGAAGCTCTTTTGACCGCACTACGTGACCGTATCGGAACTGACTTGGCTGACAATATTATTGATTACATTCCCATTAATCCAGATGGTACTGAACATGCTGAACATATTGCCTTAGTTGCACTGGCAAAAAAGCAGGACGTGGAAGCATATCTCGACCTGTTAACAAGCTGTGGCTTACAAGTTGTTGCACTTGAAATTGGTCCCGTGGCAATCAAACGCCTTATTAGCATAATGAGTAAGCAGGATAACACCCAGAAAACCTTAACGCTTAATTTTGGCGCAGAAAAAAGTTATCTCACTGTGCTTTGGGATGGCAATATTTTACTGGACCGGGAAATCAATTTTGGTATGGATGCGATATTAAAAGCAGCTTCTGAAGGGATGGAAATCAACACTCAATCAGCATTAAACATTTTGCATCAATACGGTTTATCAATTCCTGACCATGAAGCAAACCTGTTTGGTCCGGATTTTATTGACAACGATATTAGAGCAACTATTCATGAAATCCTCAAACCAGCGTTTTTAACTCTGGCGGCAGAAATCAGGGATGTCCTCGTTTACGTAGCTTCAGAAACGCGTGGCGGCGCCATAGAACAAGTTTATTTACTAGGCAGTCTGGCCAGAATTACAGGAATCGATCAATTATTGGGAACACATTTATCGATCCCTGTTAAAACCATCAACCCGTTTTACGGTTTTTCAGTTCGTTCTTCCAATAACATGCTTGATGACCTTGGTCCTCTGGCCGGCATTGCTGTAGCGACAGGTCTTGCATTAAGAGGAGTCACTCAGCATGCATGAACTTGACTTGATCCCCGACTCTTATCGGCAGCGACTCAGAGTAAAAAAATGGCTCAATATTTTCATCATCAGCTTTATCACTATTATATTCATCATTGCCGGATTACTTGTCACAGTTAATTCCAAGCTCACTGATTTGCAATCAAAAGTACAGCTTTTACAAAAAGACAAACAACTTAATTTACAGCAACAAAAGCAATTTAAATTGTTGCAAGAGCAGGAGAAATCACTCACTGCGCGCCTGAAAATGATTAATAGTTTGCGCGGTGGGCCACCCGTTAAACAAATTTTCCTGGCCATTGACAGGGTTATAACCCCGAAAATATGGTTTACCAAATGGCAATTTTTTAGGGCCAATACGGTTGTTCCAGTGGACCCAGAAGCAGTACAAACTGGCTATTTTATAGTTATTCCTGATGAACTGAATCCCGGTCCTCAACAAGCCTGGAAAATGGAAAGTCATATGGAAATCTCTGGCCAGGCATTGAGTTATTCAATTCTGGCCAATTTTGTCAAAAACCTAGTTCAACAGCCCGAAATAGCCGATGTCAAATTAATTAAGACAAATTTACGCAACCATCTAGATGACCAGGTTGTTGAATTCAAAATGGCCGTGTTAGTCAACAACCAAGTATGAAAACAAGTTTAGTCAATTACTTGCAAAAAAATGTACAGCCGCAAATGTTGGTCTTTTTATTGGTATCACTGCTCATTTTAACAATGGCTGCAGGATATTTATATGTTCTAAAAAAACCTTTTGCTGATTTTCGTCAATCTCAACAAACTCTGGAATTACTTAAAAACGAATTGCAAACAGAACTCGCCTTTAGCGCCATCATTGCGTCCACTCAACAAAATATTAATCAACTAGACAAAAAATTGAATGGCTCCAGCCCTCTTCTTCCCGTGAATCAACTCATTGCTTTTGTTATTGGCGAACTTGATTACATCGCCAAAAAACATCAGATTAAATTAATCAGTGTCAAGCCAGAAGCAATAGAAAACAAACTATTCTTCCACGAACTCCCCTTTGCTATAGAAATATCTGGATCATATCTAAATTTGTATGAGTGGCTTGATGATGTTGAAAAAAACTTGGGCGCAATCGCCATTAACAGGTTCATTATTAATGCAACAAATACAAGTTCTGAAAGACACATGGAATTAACACTTGTTTCTTACCGATTTGAAGGAGAAAAAACATGATACATCGTTTGTTGTTTCTTACTTTAGCTATTCCTGCCGTCCCAACTTTTGCCGGGGAATTAGAAAGACCGCGTTTTGACCCGTTTAACAAACCAGCACGATTACATAAAGTTTCTGTAACTACAGCAAGCACTGAAAATTTGTTTGCTAATAAAGTTAAGCTAACCGCCACCTTACGGGCAGGTAATAATTCCATGGTCAGTATCCAAGGAAAAATTGTGCTGTTAGGTGAAAAAATTGATGGCTATAAACTGGTAGAGGTCAATGATCGTACAGCTGTTTTTGTTCACGATAACCAGCGAATCCTGTTGTCTCTCGACAATCAATAATTGAATAAAACCATGAAACAGCGATTAACATTCTTTCTATGGCTTGGCATTAGCCTTCTTACCTTGATGCCTATAAATCAAACTGTCTTGGCAAAAAGCAGTAACAAAATATCCATCACCGTCAACCACATGGATATTGCCGAGTTATATGAAATGTTATCGCGCCAAAATAAAGTCAATATTTTATTATCTGATGGTGTGGAAAGCGAAGTTTCTGTCAACCTCTATAATGTCAGCGTAAAAGAAGCCATTTATGCAGTGGCACAGGCTGCCGGATATGTTGTAGAACGCCATAATAAAAACTACATTATTTCTAAAAGTGATACTGCCGGAAAAACTATTGCAGGCGGACTCAAACAGATCCGTACTTATAAAATTCAATATTCCAATATAAAAAAAATTGCAGATATTTTAGAGAATCATCTTTCCAGATTTGGCCAAATTGATATTCTGGAAGAACGTGGCATCTTGGTTGTTGAGGATTTGCCGGAATTTCTCGACCAAATTGAACCGATTCTGCTGGATCTGGATCACGAACCGGCACAAATTTTGATTGAAGCCAGAATATTAAATATCACGCTGGATGACAGCCAGGATTTGGGTGTCGACTGGAGCCGAACGTTTACCAGTAATGACGGCAAGGGCAGTTTTGGAAATAATGGTTTTGCCGAATCAATTGTTTCAGCTGCTGCTTCTGGTGCAGTTGCAGGCCCGCCTGGATTTTTCTTCACCTACATGAATGACAAAATTGAGGTCACCCTAACTGCTTTGAATAAAAAAGGTAAAGTACAGGCCTTATCGACACCCAAACTATTGGCGCTGGAACATCAGGAAGCACAAGTCATCATCGGTGAAAGGACGGGCTATAGAGTGACTACGACCATTAATCAGGTCACTCAGGAAAGTGTTCAATTTATAGAATCCGGGGTTATTCTGAAAGTGACACCATCAATTGACCGGTTTGGCCGAATTATGATGGATATTCACCCGGAAGTCAGTAAAACGACGCTGAAAGATGGCATTCCAAGCTTAACTACCACAGAGGTCAGTACCCGTCTTTTAGTGCAAGATGGTCAAACTGCTTTTATTGGTGGGCTGATCAGAAATGACTTATCCAGCGATCATAGCGGCGTACCGCTTCTTGAAGATATACCCATCATAGGCGCCTTGTTTTCTAAATCCAATGATTTTTCTTCGAAAACTGAAACTGTTGTTATTATTAGACCACAAATTATCCGCCCCGAACAATTTTCACTTATAACAGATAAACCCCAGGAACGAATCGAACGGTTCGATCAAAAGATTGATGGAAATGCTCAACGTATCGATAAATTTTTAAACAACAAAACCAAATTGACATGGGACAGCTTATCTAGCAAGTTTAAATCGCTTGCCAAGCCCAACGCCACCCAAAAAGGCAGTCATAAATAGCCAGATACCATTAGGCACAGGCACTTCCGAAACATCAATTTTTTCAACAGCCTTTACACTAATGTCAGGGGCAATCTGTTTCTCTAAAACGTCTATATTATTCAGGCTTTCGGTCTCGCTCAGAAGATCATTATTTGCCGATAACATGGTATCCATACCCATTAACAAATTTTTATAACTATTCATGCCAATATTGGATTGAACAAACATATCAATACTCATTTGAACAACCAAACTTACAAAAAATGAAATTGTTGAGCGACGTGAAATAACTTCTTCAGGCAAAACATTTGTTGTTTCCCTGCTTAGCTCCACAACATCCAGTTTCGCCAAGCTGTTTACGCGATAAATACTCTCTGGATTAACCTTCATAAACCAGATATTTGAAGCATAAGCCCATTCAACATTATCTATCTGCTGCTCGCTGAGACTGGATTCTCTATCAAAAAAACTCGCAGAACAATCAAAAACAAAAAATGCAAAAATTACTGGGAAAAACTTGATTATTTTCATCTTGATTTAGCCTGATAATATTTTAAAAACTCATCAAAAATACAGTTTTCTTGCATTTCGATGACTAGTGGGAATATTATCAAGCGGATATGAAACGAACTATTGTACAAAGGTACCAGCTTTAAAAAGCAGTTTTTTATTTTCTCCTCACCCAACCTTCTCCATCAGGAGAGGGCTTTTATTAATTTCTAACAAACATTTCTTTTAGCCCTCTCCTGATGGAGAAGGTTGGGTGAGGAGAGAAAGAAACACATTCAATACCGTCTAACACTTTCATCCACTTTTTGTGACCAGGCATCAATACCCCCGATCAAATTATAAATACGGCTAAATCCTGAATATTCCAGAAAATCAGCAACCATTTGACTGCGCACACCATGATGACAAATCACAACAATTTCCTGATCTGCCTGCAATTCAGGCAATTTTTGCTGAATCTGATTCATCGGTATCAATACACTGCCAGGGATTTTGCCATATTCAAATTCAAACGGTTCTCGAACATCAAGTAAAAATAAGTCTTTAGAACTTCGTATTTTCTCTTGTAATTGTGAAGCTGTTATTTGTGTAATCACTTGTTTCCCTCAATATATCGTTTAATCCTGGCCACACCTTCCTCTAAACGCTCCAATGATGTCGTATATGCAAAACGAACATGAATGTTAGCCTGATGTTGACCAAAATCTTTCCCCGGGGTTATAGCCACCCCAGCCTCCTCAAGTAAATCCTTGGCAAACAGAAAACTATCCTGAGTAAAATGACTGCAATCGGCATAAATATAAAATGCACCCTCAGGTTTTGCTCTGATTTTGAAGCCAATTTCCGACAATTTGGAATATAAATAATCCCTTCTTTGTTTAAATTCCATTTTACGCCGATCCAATTCGGCCAGATTAGTATGAGTAAATGCCTCCAAAGCTGCCGCCTGGGAATGTGTTGAGGTTGAGATAAAGATATTCTGGGCCAATTTTTCAACGGGTTCAATAAATGCTTCTGGCACTACCAACCAGCCAATTCGCCACCCTGTCATGGCAAAATACTTGGAAAAACTGTTAATAACAAAAACTTCATCGCTAAATTTAAGCGCCGTTGCTGCATACTTGTCGTAAACCAGGCCATGATAAATTTCATCCGATAAGAAACAACCTTGATTCTGATTTACCGCATCTATCGCCGCCCTAAGACCATCATCAGATAACATCGTGCCAGTGGGATTAGATGGCGATGCAATAACAGCAGCCTTACAATTTTCAGCCCAATTTTGGCCGATTAACTCGCCAGTTAAATGATAATCCGATTTTTCCGATACGGGTACAAAACTTGGCATCCCCCCGAACAGTTTTATAAAATTACTGTTACAGGGATAGGAAGGGTCAGCCAACAATACAGATTCTCCTTCATTGAGGGTAACGCCTAGCGCCAGCAAAAATGCCCCTGATGCGCCGGGGGTGATAAAAATACGTTGCGCAGAAACCTTAACATGATAATTATCAAGATAATACCGGGCAATACGCTCCCTTAAAGCGGGTAATCCTGCTGCCGGGGTATATTTCGCATAGCCTGTTTGAATACTTTTTATTCCGGCCTCTACAATTCCCGCAGGCGTTGGGAAATCCGGCTCTCCAATTTCCATATGAATGATATCACGGCCTTGTTGCTCAAGCTGTTTAGCCCGCTGCAATAATTCCATCACATAAAAAGGGGATATGCCTTGCATACGAGTAGCAATTTTTTTTGACATGTGTAAATTTATTTTTGATTTGTGATTTTATTGGCGAATTCTATCAATAATCCTTGCCACCAAGCGTTGTTTCTGTTAAAAATGCGCAGGTTTAATTAATGAAGTAGGAGTAATGGATGGCTGACAATTCAAATACCGGTTCTTTTTTCGGCTTTAAACCGTATGAAGAAAAACCGGGTGAAGAATATATGAGCGAAGCTCAACTGGCGCATTTCGAAAAGATTCTGCAAGCCTGGAAAGCCGATTTAATGGAAGAAGTAGATCGTACTGTCCACCACATGCAGGATGATGCCTCCAATTTCCCTGATCCTAATGACCGTGCAACACAAGAATCAGAGTTTAGCCTGGAATTAAGAACCCGGGACAGGGAACGTAAATTAATCAAGAAAATTGATGAAGCATTGAAAGAAATCGAGTCAGGTGAGTATGGTTATTGCGAAACCTGCGGTATAGAAATTGGCATTCGCCGTTTGGAAGCAAGGCCGACAGCAACGCAATGTATTGATTGCAAGACCCTGGACGAAATTCGCGAAAAGCAGATGGGGTAATTACCCCACCCGACTATATAGGCCGGTTTGCACCTTCACCAACCGGCCCGCTACACCTCGGCTCACTTTATGCCGCCTTGGCAAGTTATTTACAGGCTCGATCAAAAAAAGGTAAATGGCTGCTCAGAATCGATGATCTGGACAGTTTTCGAAATGTCCCGGGCGCATCAGATAGTATTCTTAAGACACTGGAGGCTTATGGCTTGCACTGGGATCATGACGTCGTTTATCAAAGCCAGCAAATTGAACTGTACAATTCTGCTTTAGAACAACTTCACCAGCAACAGCTTTTATTTCCATGTATCTGCACCCGTAAGGGATTAATCAAATACCACCAAAAAAATCCTGGTCCTGCTATTTACCCTGGTTTTTGCAGAAACAAAAGCCTATCAGAAAACCAACCCCATGCCTTGCGAATCAAAACAGAAAATAGCGAAATTACTTTTACTGACCAATTACAAGGCGGCGTCATTGAAAATTTGCAGCAAGTCCATGGCGACTTTATTCTGAAAAGAAAAGATCAGGTTATTGCTTATCAATTGGCTGTGGTTGTTGATGACCATACCCAACGGATTACAGAGGTTGTTAGAGGGATAGATTTGCTCGATTCAACAACAAGACAAATTTATTTACAGCAAAAACTGGGGTTTAAACAGTTGCACTATCTACATATTCCTGTGATTGTCGACAAACAGGGATGTAAACTCAGCAAACAAACCTTCGCAGCAGCAGTTGACCCTAAATCTGCCAGCTCCACTTTACATAAGCTTTTAATTTTATTAAAACAATCGCCACCTGATGAATTAAATAAAGCACCGGTTGCACAGCAACTTGATTGGGCCATTGAAAACTGGAACCCAAACCCGCTTAAAAAAATTCGTGCAATTAGCCAATGAATTACATAAGGTATAGTTTGTGCAGTCGTGATCGAGCGAAGTATATCTATTGAAAAAGAGGGAAAAACATGTCTGAAGATAAAATTTATCCTGTTAAGCCAGAAATAGCCAACATTGCCCACATTACAAAAGATCGCTATCTGGAAATGTATCAACATTCCATTACTGAACCTGAAACGTTTTGGGCCGAACAAGCGGAACATTTTCTCAGCTGGGATAAACCGTGGGATAAAGTCATGGATGTTGACTTTCCAACAGGAAATATTCGCTGGTTTGAAGGCGCTAAACTCAATGTTAGTTACAACTGCCTGGACCGGCATTTGGCAGGTCAGGCTGATCAACCGGCTATTATCTGGGAAGGCGATGAGCCAGATCAGGATAAAAGCATCAGCTACCAGGAACTCCACGAGCAAGTCTGCAAATTTTCCAATGTTTTAAAATTACTAGGCGTTAAAAAGGGCGATAGAGTATGTATTTATCTGCCCATGATTGCTGAAGCTGCAACTGTGATACTGGCTTGCACACGAATTGGCGCTGTCCACTCCATTGTTTTTGGCGGGTTTTCTGCCGAATCACTTAGAGACAGGATTATAGATGCCGATTGCCAATTTCTGGTTTGCGCTGATGAAAACATTCGGGGCGGCAAAACCCATCCATTGAAAAGTAATGCCGATCAAGCTGTAGCAAATTGCCCCTGCATCAAAAAAGTTATCGTCATCAAAAACACGGGTAACAATATCAACTGGAATTACGCACGTGATGTCTGGTATCACGAAGCGATGGAATCCGCTTCTACAGATTGCCCGCCTGAACCTATGGATGCTGAAGATCCATTATTCATACTCTATACATCTGGGTCAACCGGCAAACCTAAAGGCGTTCTGCATACAACCGCAGGTTATTTGCTATATGCAGCGATGACTCATAAATATGTGTTCGATTATCACGATGGTGATATTTATTGGTGTACCGCTGATATTGGCTGGGTAACTGGCCACAGTTATATTATTTATGGCCCGCTTTGCAATGGCGCCACAACATTAATGTTTGAAGGCATCCCCACTTACCCGGAAGCCGATCGTTTTTGGCAGGTGATTGATAAACATCAGGTCAATATTTTTTATACTGCTCCAACAGCTATCCGGGCATTAATGGCTCAAGGAGATGAATATGTTACCCGTACCAACCGAACCAGTCTGAGAATACTAGGCTCAGTTGGCGAACCCATCAACCCAGAAGCTTGGGAATGGTATTATCACGTCGTGGGAGATTCACGTTGCCCGATTGTCGATACCTGGTGGCAAACAGAAACCGGCGGTATTTTAATTTCGCCATTACCTGGCGCCATTGATTTAAAACCCGGCTCTGCAACTCTGCCTTTTTTTGGAATCAGGCCTGAAATTCTGGATAATGAAGGCAATATTCTTGAAGGAGAAGCTGCAGGAGTTCTAGCTATTGCCAGCTCCTGGCCTGGTCAGGCTCGAACTGTTTATGGCGATCATCAACGTTTTATCGATACTTATTTCAAGAGCTTTCCGGGTTATTACTTTACTGGCGATGGTGCGCGCCGGGATAAAGATGGTTATTACTGGATTACCGGACGTGTCGATGATGTCATCAATGTTTCCGGCCACCGCATGGGGACTGCGGAAGTTGAAAGTGCTTTGGTATTACATCCCGATGTTGCGGAAGCTGCGGTTGTCGGTTTTCCTCATGACATCAAAGGCCAAGGCATCTATGCGTATGTAACTGTTAATGTAGGCATTGTCCCTTCTGAAAATCTAAGGAAAGAGTTGATTGACCTGGTCAGAAAAGAAATTGGCCCTATTGCAACTCCAGATGTGATCCAATGGGCGCCAGGCTTGCCAAAAACCCGGTCTGGTAAAATCATGCGCCGCATTTTACGTAAAATAGCCGCTAATGAATTGGATAATCTAGGTGATACTTCAACCTTGGCTGATCCGTCAGTCGTTGATGATTTGATAGCCAACCGGGGTAATAAATAA
>Ga0256839_1000957_pt1 | contig 36372 bp, 35 predicted proteins | sample 354166metaG_FD_185968 | JGI IMG/M metagenome (GOLD analysis project Ga0256839, IMG submission 185968) | Hydrothermal vent microbial communities from Mid Atlantic Ridge, Atlantic Ocean - 354-166 | ecosystem: Environmental > Aquatic > Marine > Hydrothermal vents | place: Atlantic Ocean: Mid...
TCGTTGGCGCTCTCGATCCATGAAGGCGTCGGCTGCATCGGCAAGGGTCCTGCGGGCGGAAAGCTCCGAGTGGCGAAGGTTCGGCTGGCCCGCTCTTATCATTGCGATTGCAATGAAGTCAAGGCGGCCGGCCGACCTCGGGCGACGGACGGCGGTTTCAACGCTCGAGGGAGAAGAAGCGGCCGGCGGGTGATTCGGTGAAGATCTCGACACCGTCGGCAGTCACGCCCACCGTGTGCTCGAACTGGGCCGAGAGCGACCGGTCACGGGTGACGGCGGTCCAGTCGTCGGAGAGGATCTTCGTGTCGGGACGGCCGAGATTGACCATGGGTTCGATGGTGAAGAACATGCCTTCCTCGAGCACCGGTCCCGTCCCCGGCCGGCCATAGTGCAGCACGTTGGGCGGCGCATGGAACACCCGCCCGATACCGTGGCCGCAGAAATCCCGCACCACGGACATGCGCTGCCGCTCGACATGCTCCTGGATCGCCGCGCCGATGTCGCCGAAGGTGTTGCCCGGGCGCACCTGTTCGATGCCGATCATCAGCGCATCATGGGTGACGCGGATCAGCTTCTCGGCCTGCCGCGAAAGCTTCCCGGCCACATACATGCGGCTGCTGTCGCCATACCAGCCGTCCAGGATCACCGTCACGTCGATGTTGAGGATGTCCCCGTCCTTGAGCTCGTCGCTCCCGCGGCGTTTCTCGAGGCTCTTCGAGACCGTCTCGCCCCGCCCCATCGGAATGTCGGCGCCGGGGATGCCGTGACAGACGACGTGATTGACCGAAATGCAGCAGGATTTCGGATAACCCCTGTAGCCGAGCGTTGCCGGGACGGCGCCATGGGCCGTGATGAAATCGTGGATGATCCGGTCGAGTTCGCCGGTGGTGACGCCGGGATGCACATGCTCTCCGATCATGTCGAGGGTTTCGGCCGCCAGCCGGCCGGCGCGCCGCATGCCTTCGAAATCCTCGGGGGCATGCAGGGTGATGCCGTCGGCATTCACATGTCTGAGCTCGGTTTCGTCCATGGCGGGCTCCTCGCTGACCGGGTGCCGGGGCGGCCGGCCCTTGTTACTTAATCCCTCTACGGGTTCTCTGCCAGTGCCGGCGGCAGGATCGGCAGCGGATCGGCGGTTTCGATCTCCTCTGGGGTGATCGTGGTGCCGACGGCATGAAACCGCACCCCCGCCGCTTCCGCGGCCTCATGGGCGGCGGCATAGGCCGGGTCGATGTCTCCGGCGATGCGGAAGGCTTCGGCGTCGGTGCGCTGAACGACATACAGCACCGCCGCCCCATCGCCCTGCCGTGCCTTTTCCGCCAGTTCGGCCAAATGGCGCGCACCGCGCTTCGTGACCGTGTCGGGAAATTCCGCGATGCCGGGCTTGCGAACGAGATGGGCGTTCTTCACCTCGAGCCAGAGCCTGCGCCCCGCCTCATCCGTCAGAAGGAAATCGACCCGGCTCGACGTGCCGTAACGCACCTCGCGACGGATGGTGCGACAGTGGCGGAAAGGGGCGAGACGGCCCGCCTCGAGCGCTTCGGCGACAAGATGGTTGGCAAATCCCGAATCGATGCCGGCAAGATGCCCCCCGGGCAGTTCGGCGAGCTTCCAGCTCCATTCGAGCCTGCGCCCGCCACCGGCGACATGCTGCACCCAGATGCGCGTGCCGGGCTCCGCAAGCCCCGTCATCCGCCCCGGATTGGGGCAGTGGGCCGTGATCGTGCGGCCGTCTTTCTCGAGAGTCGCATCGGCGAGGAATCGCTTGTAGCGCCGGAGGAGACGCGCCGGGGCGAGAGGTGTTGGAAAGCGCATGATCCGGGGCCTATAGATGGAAGCGGCCCTTCGGGCAAGGCAGCAGGCAGGAGATGTGCATGGCCCGTTCCCCGGATCCTTCCCCGACAGCCGCCGGGGCACCGACCGCGGCGATGATCGTCATCGGCGACGAGCTGCTCTCGGGGCGCACGCGCGATGCCAACACGCCACATCTCGCCCAGGCGCTGGAGAAGGTCGGCATCCGGCTGCGCGAGGTGCGAATCGTGCCCGACGAGGAGGATGCGATCGTCGAGGCGGTGCGGGCGCTTGCCGCCCGGCACGACCATGTCTTCACCTCGGGCGGCATCGGCCCGACCCATGACGACATCACCGCCGACGCCGTGGCCCGGGCCTTCGGCCGCCCCGTCGGCATCCACCCCGAGGCGCATGCGCGGCTCGTGACCTTCTACGAGGCGCGCGGCATCGGGATGAACGCGGCGCGGCTGCGCATGGCCCGCATCCCCGAAGGGGCGCGGCTGATCGACAATCCGGTGTCGGCCGCGCCGGGTTTCTCCGTCGAGAACGTCCACGTGATGGCCGGAGTGCCGAGCATCTTCCGCGAGATGCTGGCCGGTCTTCTGCCGCGGCTTGCGGGCGGCGTACCGCTTCTCGTGCGCGCTTTCCTCCTGCGCCGCCCCGAAGGGGAGATCGCGGCATTGCTCGGCGAGATCGCGGCGGCGCATCCCGATGTCGCGATCGGCTCCTATCCCTCCTTTCGTGCCGACGGCCATGAAACCCGCATCGTGCTCAGAAGTGCCGATCCGGTTGCCATCGAGGCTGCACGCGCGGCCCTGACGGCCGCCTTCCCGGATCTCGTGACCGACGAGAACGGGACCGGCGGGGACGGGGCCGGCGATGCCTGATTCGGCCGACACGCCCCCCCTGCCGGAACCCGGAGCCCTTTTCGCGGCGCTTCACGCCACCTGGCCTGCGGCCGAAGAACGGCGGTTCGGCCCCTTCGTGCTCCGCCGCGGGGCCGGTGGCGGGCGGCGCGTCTCGAGCGCGACACTCTCCACCCCGCCGCCCGAACACCTCCCGGCCGAGACCATCACGGAAGCCGAAAGCGCGATGCGGGAATGGGGGCAGGCCCCGGGTTTCATGATCCGCCGGCTTGCCGACCCCGAGGGCGACGCGGCCGAACAGACCCTCGCCGCCGCTCTTGTGCGCCGGAGCTACACCGAACGCGACCCGACGGTGATGCTCGCCGCACCTCTCGACACGCTCCTCGCCACACCCCGCAACAAACCCGGCGAAACCCTCGTCAACGAAGGAGCGCCGCTGCGGCTGCAGGAAGAGATCTGGGCCGAGGGCGGCATCGGCCCGGCGCGGCTCGGGGTGATGGGGCGGGTGCGCGGCCCGCGGGCCTTCCTGCTTTCCCGCAAGGGGCAGCGGCCGGGCGGGGTCGGTTTCGTGGCCGTGGCAGGGGACATCGGCTTCCTCCATGCCCTGTTCGTTCCCGCCGATCTGCGCGGCCGGGGCCACGGGCGGCGCCTTCTCGGCGCGGCCGCGGCCTTCGCCGGGCGCCACGGCGCCCGCCACCTCGCCGTGGTGACTACCGGCGGGAATCTGCCGGCCCGGCAACTGTTTGTTAACGCGGGGATGACATTCTGCGGGGGATACACATATCTTGTCCTCGAAGAAACAGGCACGAGCATATCCTCCGCGCATGGACATGAAGGTCGAAAATCCTCCCGTCACCGCCCTTGATCTGCCGGCGGTGGACCCTCTCCCCGAGAGGACGGCGGCCTATTTCGCCCTGTGCGAAGAAAAGCTCGGCCTCGTTCCGAACGTGCTTAGGGCGCATGCCTTCGCGCCGGCCAAGCTCGAGGCCTTCACCGCCATGTACAACGAGCTGATGCTGGCCGAATCGGGCCTCTCGAAGCTCGAGCGCGAGATGATCGCGGTGGTCGTTTCCTCGATCAACCGCTGTTTCTACTGCCTCACCGCCCACGGCGCCGCGGTGCGCCAGCTTTCGGGCGACCCGGTTCTGGGGGAGATGCTGGTGATGAACTGGCGCGTCGCCCCGCTCGACGAGCGGCAAAGGGCGATGCTGGCCTTCGCCGAAAGGCTCACCCGCGAACCCCATGCGATCGGAGAGGCCGATCGTGCGGCGCTGCGTGAGGCCGGCTTTTCCGACCGGGACATCTGGGACATCGCTTCCGTCGTCGCCTTCTTCAACATGTCGAACCGGCTGGCTTCGGCCACGGACATGCGCCCCAACCCCGAATATCACGCGATGGCACGATGATGATTCGCTCGACGATCGCCCTGGCGCTGACCGTTCTGCTCCTGCCGGGAGCGGGGGCGGCCATGCCGTGGGCAGGGACGGGCGATGCGGGCCTGCAGCCGGTGGCGGCAACACGAATCGTCCATTCGCTGCCGGGGCTGGAGAGAACGAAGGAGAGGCTCTCCGTCCTGCAGAGGGCGCGGCGCATCGCACTGCCGATCGGCCCGTGGACCGGCGACGGCCGCAACACCATCGAACGGATGGGAGATCTGCGCCGCAGCGTCTATCGCGTCGAGGGGCTGACGGAGGGGGCGGCTCCGCTTGCGGCCGCACTCGAGAAGGCTCTGCGGCTGGCCGGGTATGAACTCATCTACAGCTGCGAAAGCCGCGAATGCGGAGGGTTCGATTTCCGCTTCTCCCTCGACGTGGCCCCGCCTCCGGCGATGCATGTCGATCTTGGCGATTATCACTACCTCCTGGCTTCGCGGACAGGGGAGAAGGGCCCCGTCCATGTGATGGCGCTCGTCTCCCGCAGCGGCTCGACCGGTTTCATCCAGATCGACGAGGTGCTCCCGACCTCCGCCGGAGAAGGCGACGGGGCCGTGGTGCTCTCGACGAAGAGCGAGGCCACGGCGCCGATCGCGGATGCGCTTGCCGAGGGAACGGACGGGCAGGGAGCGAACGGGGCAACCGATCTGGGGGAGCTTCTTCTTTCCCGCGGCGCTGCCGTTCTGGAAGGGTTGCGGTTCGCCAGAGGGTCGGCCCGGCTCGAGGGTGAGGCCGCAAGGCGGTCCCTTTCCGCTCTCGCCGCCTTCCTCGAGGCCAATCCCGATCACCGGGTGATGCTGGTCGGCCATACCGACGCCACCGGCTCGCTCGCGGGCAACCTGGCGCTTTCGCGCAAGCGGGCCGAGAGCGTGCGGCGCAAGCTCATCGAGGATTACGGCATCTCGCCGGCCGTCGTCTCCGCCGAAGGCGCCGGGTTCCTCGCACCGCGTGCCCCGAACACCAGCGAGAAAGGGCGCTCCCTCAACCGCCGGGTCGAGGCCATCCTTCTGAACTGATCGTGAGCGCCCGACGGCTTTCCGCCGACCATCCGGTGTCGAACCGGATTGCCTGGCAACACCCCTGTCAAGGGAATCGGACGCCGACGCCGAAATGTCGGGTGGCCGCTCCGGGGCGGAGATGCCCTCTCGGGCTCATCCGGGGTGGATCATGCTGGGCAGGGATGCCAGCGAACTGCGGTGCGGGCATGAAGACGGGCGGCCGGGCCGCTGCGGAGAAAGGCACACGGAGCGATGGGCACTGGTCTTGGCGTGGACGCACCCAATACGAATCGGGTCGTCACGGAAGAGGGCAACCGTGTCGTCGAGCTTCCGGAGGTGGGTCCATCAATCTCGCGCCCATTTTCAACCGGATTTGCGATTCGCAAAGAGCACCTCCCATGCCGGCACCATCGCGGCTTTCCGCCGCGGGCCGGGAAAGATCCGCGGGGTTCCGAGGGGTTCCGAAACTCCGATGCGGGCTCGGGGATCCCCGACCGGGCACCCGGGCACGCCAACTCTTCCGTCGCACGGCTCCTCGCGAAGGGCCGGCGCGGCGGTAGCGGCGGGAGGTGGCAAGGAAGCATCGGGCGGCCGCCCTTGTCTCCGCGGGGCGGCGCCTGCCGCCCTTGCGCCGGCATGCCGGCATGCCCGCCGCGACCGGCGATACCGCTTTCGAAACGCCCGCACCTGCCGGGCCGGGGATGCCTCGTCCGGGCCGAATGGCGGGGTCGGCAGGGTGCCGGAGGATGCAGGGGAAAGGCGGAAGATCCGGCGAGGCGCCACCACGCTTCACCAGTCGTCGGGCCCCTTGCCCTTGAAGGCCTCGACGAAGTGGTCGATGAAGGCGCGGAGCTTCGGCTGCATGAACCGGCCGGGCGGATAGACCGCGTGAATGCCGCAGTTCTCGACCGGCAGGCCCTCGATCGCCTCCTCGAGTTCGCCCGAGCGAAGCGCAGGCGCACAGAGGTAGCTCGGCAGGTAGGCGATGCCGAGTCCGGCCTTCGCCGCATCGAGAAGCGCCCGGCCGTCGTTGATGGTGAGCCAGCCCGTCGCCCGGATCTGCCGCTTCTCGCCCGAAGGCGCGGTGAGCTTCCAGACATTGCCATTCGCCTGGGCGGTGTAGTGAAGGAGCTTGTGCTGGACGAGATCGTCGATCCGCCGCGGCTTGCCGAACTTGCGGAAATAGTCGCGCGAGCCGACCAGGCGCATGGTGGTCTCGGCGATCTTGCGCACCCGCAGGGAGCTGTCCTCGAGATCGCCCACGCGGATCGCGACATCGAAGCCTTCCGAGATCAGCTCGACATAACGATCCGTCAGCACGAGGTTGGCGGTGATATCGGGATACTTCCTGAGAAAGGAGGCCATTTCCCGCGCCATGTGCATCACCCCGAAATCGGAGACGACCGCGACGCGCAGCAGCCCCGTCGGCGCCGATTGCAGCGCCGACACGATGGCATCGGCCTCCCCGGCCTCGTTCAGCACCTTCCGCGCCCGGTCGTAATACGCCAGGCCGATCTCCGTCGGGCTGACACGCCGGGTGGTGCGGTTGAGAAGCCGCGCCCCGAGCCGGGCCTCGAGCGAAGCCACGTGTTTCGAGACGGCCGACTTCGAGATGCCAAGCTTCTTCGCCGCATCGGTGAAGCCGCCGAGATCGACGACCGTCGCGAATGCCTCCATTTCCGCAAGGCGATCCATACTGATGACACTCCCTACTTCACGAACACCCCCTGTCAGCTTTCCAGATGCCATCCAATTCGGGCAACACCATGCACGAGCCGCGGCAAGCTTGGGGAGATTTCCTCCCGTTTGCGGCAAATGCCGCAGTTCCTTCACGCTTTTCGGCGCCGCCGCCGCGCCGCCCTTGTCATCCGCCGGCACAGGCGCTATATCGCAGGCAACAACGGCGGCTCGAGCCTTCGAGCCCCACCGGAAATTCGAGCGGGCCGTTGGCCCGCTTTTTTGGTTTGGAGGCGACCGTGCCGCACACCGGCGATCGGAACAAGAACGAAGAGACGACGCGGCCTGCCCCGGAAAACCCGGCGGCCGGGCGTGATCTCGTCGCCGTCACGCCAATCGAGGAGCGGCTGGCCGGGATCGTCCGCCCCGTCGTCGAGGGGATGGGATACGAGCTGGTGCGGCTGCGCTTCATGGGGGGCGAAGGCAGAACCCTTCAGGTGATGGTCGATCGGCCCGCGGGCGGGATCGACATCAACGAGCTCGCCGAGATCTCCACCGCGCTTTCCGCGGTGCTCGACGTCGAGGATCCGATCGAGAGCGCCTACACTCTCGAGGTTTCCTCGCCCGGTCTCGACCGGCCGCTGACCCGGCCGAAGGATTTCACGATCTGGGCCGGTTTCGAAGCCAGGCTCGAAACCCGCGAGCCGATCGAGGGGCGGCGGCGCTTCCGCGGCCAGCTCCACGGCATGGAGGGAAACGAGGTGCTGATCGAGATTCCCGAAGGCGTGATCGGCCTCGATTTCGACTGGCTGGCCAGCGCCCGGCTGATCGCCAATGACGAACTGATCGGGAAGATGATGGCCATGCGCAAGGCAACCCCGGTCGAGAACCTCGACCGGGGCAGCTTCGACGCCATCGAAACCGACGACAACCGCGAAGAGGACGGAAAATGAGCATCACCAGCGCCAACCGGCTCGAGCTTCTGCAGATCGCCGAGGCCGTGGCCCGCGAAAAGATGATCGACCCGGAGCATGTCATCCAGGCGATGGAGGAATCCCTCGCCCGCGCCGCCAGGTCGCGCTATGGATCCGAATTCGACATCCGCGCCCATATCGACCGCAAGACCGGCAAGCTCACCCTCACCCGCGTGCGCACGGTCGTCGAGGAGGTCGAGAATCCGGCGGCCGAGATCACGGTGGAGGAGGCCCGCGCCGAGAAGCCCGACGCCGAGATCGGGGACGAGATCACCGAGGAGCTGCCGCCGCTCGAGATGGGGCGGATCGCCGCGCAGTCGGCCAAGCAGGTCATCCATCAGCGGGTCCGCGAGGCCGAACGCGAACGGCAGTACGAGGAGTTCAAGGATCGCGTCGGCACCATCATCAACGGAACGGTCAAGCGCGATGAATACGGCAACGTGATCGTCGATGTTGGCCGCGGCGAGGCCGTCATGCGGCGCAACGACAAGATTCCGCGGGAGACGCTGCGCCAGGGCGACCGGATCCGCGCCCTCATCAAGGATGTGCGCCGCGAGCAGCGCGGCCCGCAGATCTTCCTTTCGCGCACCGCGCCCGAATTCATGGCCAAGCTGTTCGAGATGGAGGTGCCGGAAATCTATGACGGCATCATCGAGATCAAGGCCGTTGCCCGCGACCCGGGTTCCCGCGCCAAGATCGCCGTCCATTCCAACGACCCGACCATCGACCCGGTCGGCGCCTGCGTCGGCATGCGCGGCTCGCGGGTGCAGGCGGTGGTGAGCGAGCTTGCGGGCGAGAAGATCGACATCATCCCCTGGTCGGAGGATCTGGCCACCTTCCTCGTCAACGCCCTGCAGCCGGCCGAGGTCACCAAGGTCGTGTTCGACGAAGAGGCCGGCAAGGTCGAGGTGGTGGTGCCGGACGAGCAGCTCTCGCTCGCCATCGGCCGCCGCGGCCAGAATGTGCGCCTGGCCTCGCAGCTGACCGGACTCGACATCGACATCCTCACCGAGGAGGAGGAGTCCGAACGGCGCCAGAAGGAATTCGCCGAACGCACCGAGCTTTTCATGAAGGCTCTCGACGTGGACGAGCTCGTCGCCCAGCTTCTGGCGGCCGAAGGCTTCGCCAGCATCGAGGAGGTGGCCTATGTCGATCTCGACGAACTGACCGCCATCGAGGGCTTCGACGAGGAAACCGCCCAGGAGCTGCAGACACGGGCCCGCGAACATCTCGAGGCCGAGGCGGCGCGGGCGATCGAGAAGGCCCGCGAGCTCGGGGTCGAGGACAGCCTGATCGCCTTCGAGGGGCTGACCCCGCAGATGCTGGTCAAGCTCGGCGAGGAAGGCATCCGCACCCTCGAGGACTTCGCCACCCTCGCCGACTGGGAAATCGCCGGCGGCTGGACGGTGCAGAACGGCGAGCGCGTCAAGGACGACGGCATTCTCGAAGAGTTCGATGTCTCCCTCGAGGAAGCGCAGGATCTGGTGATGAACGCCCGCCTGCAACTCGGCTGGGTCGACATTTCCGATCTCGAGAAGACCGCTGCAGAAGGGGGCGGCGAGGAAGACGGCGCACATGCCGAAGGCGAGGAAACCGCCTCTGCCGCGGCGGAAGGCACGGAAGGTGCAGTGCCCGTCGTCGCCCCGGACAGCACCGAGGACAGGGCGCCGGAGACGCGCTGAGGGCTGGTCGATGAGCCGCGGGGGTCGCGAGAAGAAGGCGGAAGCGAGCGAACGGCGCTGCATCGTCAGCGGCGAAAGCCGGCCGGTGAGCGAACTCGTCCGCTTCGTCGTCGCCCCCGAGGGCATGGTCGTTCCCGATGTCGCGGGCCGGCTGCCGGGCCGCGGCATCTGGGTGACGGCGGAGCGGGGGACGCTCGAGAAGGCCGTCCGCACCAACGCCTTCGCCCGGGCGGCGCGCCGGCAGGTGAAGCTGCCCGAAGGGCTGGTCGATCTGGTCGAGCGGCTTCTGGTCGAGCGGCTCGTGGGGCTCGTCTCGCTGGCCCGCAAGGGCGGCGGCGCCGTTGCCGGTTACGAGAAGACCCTGGCGCTCCTCGGATCGGGCCGGGCGGGTGCGCTTCTCCAGGCCAGTGACGGCTCCCCCGCCCAGAAGGCCCGGCTGCGGCCGCCGGGCGGGGAGGAGCGCCGCATCGAATGCCTGACCGCGAACGAACTCGGTTTGGCTTTTGGCCGGGAAAATGTCATACATGCCGCGCTGGTCTCTGGCGGTTTGGCGGAACGTGTAGTACAGGAGGCTCCGCGCCTGGCCGCACTCCGCGCCAGACGAGATCAGGCATCCCGGCATCAGGAGGATGCGCCGGCCCCGCGTCGGCCCCATGCAGGTACTGGAGATAGATGAGCGACAACGACAACAAGGGTGGCAAGACATTGGGGCTGCGCGGCGCGCGGCCCGGTCAGGTGCGCCAGAAATTCAGCCACGGGCGGACAAAGCCGGTCGTCGTCGAAACGAAGCGTCGCCGGGTGGTCGTGCCGAAACCCGGCGCGGCAAAACCTGCTGCCGAGAAATCGCAGGCCGCCAGGGCCGCTGCCGGTTCCGAAGCCGCGCGGCAGGCCTCGAAGCGGCCGGCCGGCATTTCCGACGCCGAGCTCGAGCGGCGACTCAAGGCGCTTCAGGAGGCGAAGAAACGCGAGGCCGAGGAAGCCAGGCGCCGCGAGGAAGAGGAACGCCGCCGCGCCGAAGAGCGCGAACGCCGGCGCCGCGAGGCCGAGGAAGCCAGGCGCCGCGAGGAGGAGGAACGCCGCCGCGCCGAGGAAGAAGCGGCCCGCAAGGCGGCGCTCGAGGCCGAGTCGAAGCGCGCCTCGGAGCCGGTGGCGTCGGTCGCACCCGAACCTTCGACCGCCCCGCGGCCGAAACCTTCGGCCACGCCGTCACGCCCCGCACCCCGAAAGGAACGCGAGGAGCGCAAGCCGAAGCCCTCGAAAGGGGCCGGCGAGCGGCGACGCGGCAAGCTCACCCTCAGCCAGGCCCTGAGCGACGACGGCGGGCGGCAGCGTTCGCTGGCCGCGATGCGCCGGCGTCAGGAGCGCGAAAAGCGCCGGATGATGGGCCGGCAGGCGCCACGCGAGAAGGTCATCCGGGAGGTGCAGATCCCCGACACGATCGTCGTCTCCGAGCTTGCCAACCGCATGGCCGAGCGTTCGGCCGACGTGGTCAAGGCGTTGATGAACATGGGGATGATGGTCACCTCCAACCAGTCGATCGACGCCGAGACCGCCGAGCTGATCGTCGAGGAGTTCGGGCACAAGCCGGTGCGGGTGTCGGCATCTTCGGTCGAGGACGTGATCGACACCGAGGAGGATCGGCCGGAAGATCTCGTGCCGCGGCCGCCGGTGGTCACCGTCATGGGCCATGTGGACCACGGAAAGACCTCGCTGCTCGACGCCATCCGCAAATCCGACGTGGCCGCGCGCGAGGCCGGGGGCATCACCCAGCACATCGGCGCCTATCAGGTGACCACGGAGGACGGCAAGCTCATCACCTTCCTCGACACGCCGGGCCACGAGGCCTTCACCTCCATGCGGGCCCGCGGCGCGCAGGTGACGGACATCGTCGTCCTCGTCGTCGCCGCCAATGACGGGGTGATGCCGCAGACGGTCGAGGCGATCAACCACGCCAAGGCTGCAGAAGTGCCGATGATCGTCGCCATCAACAAGATCGACGTGCCTGGTGCCGACCCCGAAAAGGTCCGTCTCGAACTTCTCCAGCACGAGGTGGTGGTCGAGAAGCTTTCGGGCGACGTGCTCGACGTGGAAGTGTCGGCCAAGACCGGACATGGGATCGACGAGCTGCTCGAGGCCATCAACCTTCAGGCCGAACTCCTCGACCTCAAGGCCAATCCGAACCGCAAGGCCAGGGGCGCCGTGATCGAGGCCCAGCTCGACACCGGCCGCGGCCCGGTGGCGACGGTGCTGGTGCAGAACGGCACCCTGCGCCGGGGCGACGTGTTCGTCGTCGGCGAGGAATGGGGCAAGGTCCGCGCCATGGTCAACGACCGCGGCAAGCAGGTCAGGGAAGCGGGGCCATCCACGCCCGTCGAGGTGCTCGGCCTGCATGGTCTGCCCCATGCAGGCGACGTGCTCAACGTCGTCGAGAAGGAAGAGCAGGCGCGGGAGATCTCCGAATATCGCAAGGAGAAGGCCCGCGAGGCCAAGGCGGCGGCGGGCGCCGGCATCACCCTCGAACAGCTTCTCGCGAAGGCCAAGGCCGACAAGGAGGTCGCCGAACTGCCGCTCATCGTCAAGGCCGACGTGCAGGGATCGCTCGAAGCGATCACCCAGGCTCTCGAGAAGATCGGCAACGAGGATGTGCGCGTGCGGGTGATCCATTCGGGCGTCGGCGCCATCACCGAAACCGATGTCCGCCTTGCCGAGGCCTCGAACGCGCCGATCATCGGCTTCAATGTCCGGGCCAACGCCCCGGCGCGCAAGGCGGCGAACCAGAAGGGCGTCGAGATCCGCTACTATTCGGTGATCTACGACCTCGTAGATGACGTGAAGAAGGCCGCCGAAGGGCTGCTCAAGCCCGAGGTCCGGGAAAACTTCATCGGCTATGCCACCATCCAGAAGGTGTTCAAGGTCACCGGTGTGGGCAAGGTGGCGGGCTGCGTGGTCACCGAAGGCGTGGCGCGGCGCTCGGCCGGCGTGCGGCTCCTGCGCGACAATGTCGTCATCCACGAAGGCACGCTCAAGACCCTCAAGCGCTTCAAGGACGAGGTCAAGGAGGTGCAGGCCGGGCAGGAATGCGGCATGGCCTTCGAGAATTACGACGACATCCGCGAGGGCGACGTCATCGAGATCTTCGAGCGCGAGGAAGTGCAGCGCACCCTCGCATGAGGACGCCGCAAGACGAGGAATTTCGGAAAAACCTCTGCTCCCGCAGGGGTTTTTCTTTCAGCGCCGACTGCGTTCGCCGAGGGGAATGACGTTTTCGGCAGCGGGTTCGGGGGATGGATCGAAGGGGTAGATGTCTTCGATCCCCCAGACGCGGGCGCGGCCGGCCATGCTGCGGTATTCCTCCTCGTCGAGCGCCTGCCGCGCATACTCGACCACCATGTCCGAGGCACGGGCCGGGTAGGGCCGGGCGAGATAGCTTACATCTTCGTCATAAACCCTCGCAACGAAAGCCTTTTCTCCGGCAGCCAGCGCCTTTCTCAACCCCTTCGTGAAAGGCGCGAAGCTGCGGGACATTTCGGCGATCATCAGCCGGGCAAAGGCGGTTGGCGCCTCGATCGGGGCGACGAGACCTTCGCCATCCCACGCATCGGCTTCCTTCTCCACCCATTCGAGAATTCGGGGAAACTGCTCGACGAGCCGCGCCGGCACCGGATCGGCCAGGGTATGGCCCCTGAGCCCACCGATCATCACCGCATCGACGGCTGTCGGTCGATCTCCCATGAGATAGCGGCTGACGGCGAGCTGCTCTTCGGCCGCTTCGAGAATCCGGGCATATTCCTCCTCGGCCATGGCCTGCTGATGCGGGCTCGAGACGCCGGTCGCGCGACAGGCCTTCAGCCCCCAGCGGGCGATCTCGACCGCGAGCCTGCCATCTCCCCGGGCCATTTCGAGGGCTGCCGGCCCGGCGCATTCCTCGTAGTGCCAGCGATAATGCACCATCGTGCGGCCGAGCCATTCGTCGAGAAAATTCTCGATCATGTGGACCAGCACCCCGACCGGCCCCTCGGGAAAGAGCCGGCGCCGGGGAAAGCGGCCGTCGAGCATGAAGAGGATCGGCGTGGTGTCGGCGACGGCCCAGCCTTCCGGGGTCTCGAGCACCGGCAGCTGATGGGTGCCCGCCCGCCGGCGCACATCCGTCATCCCCTGCGGACCGAAAGCGACTTCCACCGCCTCGAAGGGCGCACCGTAGAAGATCAATGCTGCCTCGAGCTTGCGCGAGAAATAGCTCAGCGGATGCCCGTGCAACCGGTAGATGCTCGCCATGACAGGCCCTCCCGCCCGAAAGTGGCAGAGGCGCCGGGGAAAGGCAATCTCTCCCTTGAATGCGAGCGGGGAGCGGCGCATATGTCAGCCACGCATGGCCGGCAGCAAGCACGAGGGGCATCCCATGGCCGACAGCACCCGCGACAGCTTTCCCGGATGGCACGGCACCACCATTCTCGCGGTGCGCAAGGGCGGCAAGGTCGTGGTTGCGGGCGACGGGCAGGTGACGCTTGGTCAGACCGTCATCAAGGCCTCGGCGCGCAAGGTGCGGCGGCTCAGCCCCGGCGGGCATGACATCGTGGCGGGCTTCGCCGGTTCCACCGCCGACGCCTTCACCCTCCTGGAGCGGCTCGAAGCAAAGCTCGAGGCGGCGTCGGGGCATCTGCTGCGCGCCTGTGTCGATCTCGCCAAGGACTGGCGGACCGACAAGTTCCTGCGCAATCTCGAAGCCATGCTGATCGTGACCGACGGCCGGGGACTCTATGTCGTCACCGGGGCCGGCGACGTGCTCGAACCCGAGCACGACATCGCCGCCATCGGTTCGGGCGGCAACTACGCCCTGGCGGCGGCGCGTGCCCTGATCGACAGCGATCTCGACGCCGAAACCATTGCCCGCAGGGCCCTGGCGATCGCCGCCGACATCTGCGTCTACACGAACGACCGGCTGACGGTGGAGACGATCGGGGAGAACGGACAATGAGTGATCTCACCCCGCGGCGGATCGTCGCCGAGCTCGACCGTTTCGTCGTCGGCCAGGCGGAAGCCAAGAGGGCGGTGGCCGTCGCATTGCGCAACCGCTGGCGGCGACAGAAGCTGCCGGCCGATCTGCGCGATGAGGTGCATCCGAAGAACATCCTGATGATCGGGCCGACCGGCGTCGGCAAGACCGAGATCTCGCGGCGCCTCGCCCGGCTTGCCGGTGCGCCCTTCCTCAAGGTCGAAGCCACCAGATTCACCGAGGTCGGCTATGTCGGCCGCGACGTGGAGCAGATCATCCGTGATCTCGTCGATGCCGCCATCGTCATGATCCGCGACCGCAAGCGGGAGGAGGTGCGCGACGCGGCCCGGCGGGCGGCCGAGGAACGGGTGATCGACGCCCTTGCCGGTCCCGACGCCCGCGAAGGCACGCGCGAGATGTTCCGTCGCAAGCTTCGCGCCGGCGAGCTCGACGACAAGGAAATCGAGATCGAGATCGGCGAAAGCGGCCCGCCGATGCCGTTCCTCGAACTGCCGGGCCAGAGTGGCGGCATGCCCGACCTCGGTGCCCTTTTCGGCAGGATGCTGGGCGGGCGGACCCGCAAGCGGGTCCGCGTCGGCGACAGTCACGACCTTCTGGTCGCGGAGGAAGCCGACAAGCTCATCGACCAGGACATGGTGCGCAAGGAAGCGCTGGCGGCGGTCGAACAGTCGGGCATCGTCTTCATCGACGAGATCGACAAGGTCTGCGCCCGGGAGGGGCGAACCGGCGCCGATGTCTCCCGCGAGGGGGTTCAGCGCGACCTTCTGCCCCTCATCGAGGGCACCACCGTCTCGACCCGTCACGGCCCGGTGAAGACCGACCACATTCTCTTCATCGCCTCGGGTGCGTTTCATGTGGCCAGACCGTCGGACCTCCTGCCTGAACTGCAGGGGCGGCTGCCGATCCGCGTCGAGCTCCGGCCGCTGACCGAACGGGACTTCGTCCGCATCCTGACGGAAACCGACAACGCCCTCACACGACAATACGAGGCGCTGATGGCGACGGAGGGCGTCGAGGTCGAATTCACCGAAGACGGAATCGCCGCTCTTGCCCGGATCGCCGCCGAGGTCAACCGGCAGGTCGAGAACATCGGCGCACGGCGGCTCCATACCGTGATGGAGCGGGTGTTCGAGGAGATTTCCTTCAACGCCCCCGACATGGCCGGAGCGAAGGTCGTGATCGACAAGGCCCATGTCGAGCGCGAGCTGATGCCGCTGCTCAAAGGCGGCGACATGAACCGCTACGTGCTCTGAGGGGGCTTTCGGGTTGCGCCCCGTTCGGGCTGCGCCCAGGATCACAAGGTTCGGCGGCGGCGGCGCAGATAGACATAGAACGCCCCTTCGCCCCCGTGCCGGGGGCGGGCAAGGCACCAGTCGAGAACGATGCCCGCGAGCGGCGGCGCCTGCAGCCAGCGCGGCAGCATCCGCCGCAGGACGCCTGCGGGCTGCTCCAGCGGATCCCGCGGCCCCGGCGTGGCCGAACCCTTTCCGGTGATGACGAGCACGACCCGCTTGTCGGTGCGGTGCGCCTCGGTGATGAAATGCACGAGGCGCCGATGGGCTTCGTCCCGGGTCATGCCATGCAGATCGAGCCGTCTTTCGATCGGCAGTCTTCCCTGCCGCATCCGCGCATGGGTGCGCCGATCGAGTTCCCGTCCGCGCCGGCCGGAGATGCCGGATTGCTCGAGAGGAGGCGGCGGCGCATTCGCGCGTTCTCCGATGCGGAATCCACGCTCGGGGATGATGCCGCTCTTGCCCGCTTTCGGGATCCGCGACTCGTTCGGCGGGCCGCTCGAGGAGGGCTTCCGACGGTGGGGGCGGGCCTCTTCCTCGCCCGTTTCGTCCATGGCCTGGGTGAACATGCCGCGCAGGGGGGGCTTGCCCCGGGGCATCGGCGTGATGGTGCGCGTGACGCGCTCCCACAGGACGCGGTCCTCTTCCGGGATCGACGCGCCTCCTTTCTTCCCGCTGCCGGCCATGACTCAGCCGTCGGTGGAAACGAGGGTCCAGTTGGGATCGGAAGAGCCCATCTTTCGGGCGAAGGTCCACACGTCCTTCTGGCGGCGGATGGCCGTGGGGCTGCCCTCCACGATGTCACCCTCGGCATTGCGGACGGTCGAGATCAGCTCTCCGGTGAAGCTGACGGTCACCTCGGCCTCACCGCTTTCGGGATCGAACCAGGCATCGGTGATGCTGGCATCGCGAATGCCGACGAACTGTGCCTCTACACTGAGCCCGCGGGCTTCCCGTTCGGCGACGGCTTCGCGAAAGGCGGCATAGATCTCGGGATCGACCAGATCCCGGACTTCCTCGACGTTGCCGCGCTCATAGGCCATGAGGATCATCTCGTAGGCGGCCTTGGCCCCTTCGAGAAAGTCGCGGATGCTCCAGCCGGGCTCGGCTTCCTTCATCTGCCGCAGGGCCCGGGCGGCATCGCTCTCGGGATCGACGAAATCGGCGATGTTCTCTCCCCCCTCGATCACCGCGAGCTGCGGGCGTTTCTCGGCAGGTGCGGGAGACGAGGAGCCCGCCGCGCGCGGCGGCCGCTCGAAACCGTCGCGCGTGCCGAGAACGCTCCTGAGCCGCAGAAGCAGGAAAACAGCTACAGCCGCGAGGACGATCAGCTGGATGATGGCCGAGCTCATGATTTCTCCTCTGGCCGGTTCCGGCCGTTCACGCAATTTCGACCGCTCCCCGGTGGCAACGATCTCCTGCCCGCCCTATGTAAGGAAGGTGCGGGGCCGAGTCCACCAGCGGGCCTGCAGCTTTTCGTGAGGTTCTGCCATGTGGCTCTTCGTCCTGCTCGTCATCGTGCCGATCATCGAGATCGCGCTCTTCGTCAAGATCGGCGGCCTGATCGGGCTTGGTCCGACCATCGCCATCGTCATTCTGACCGCCCTTCTAGGCAGCTGGCTCCTGAAGAGGGAAGGGCTGGCGGCTCTGGCGCGGCTCGAGGCGGCCGTCCTGCGCGGCGACGATCCGTCTCCGGTGCTGATCGACGGCATCCTGATCCTGGCGGCAGGTCTTCTCCTTCTCACCCCAGGCTTCTTCACCGACACGATCGGCTTCCTTCTCCTGCTTCCGCCGACGCGCGCGGCCTTCATCCGCTGGGCCGGGCGACAGATCGTCCGGCGTGTGGTGATCCTGCGTCGCGGGCGGGGTGGCCACGGGGCGGAGGCGCGACGGGCACCGCGATCTTCCCGCACCACCATCATCGACGGGGTGGACTATACCGTCATCGAGGAAGACTGATTTCAGGGTTCCGGGCGTGATTGAGCCCCGGAACCGATATTGCTAAGGGAGCGGAGGTTTCTTCATTCCCGAGCATTCCCGAGGATCTTCCATGACCGAACAGAACCAGGCCGGCGAACATCCGCTCCCGCGCGTCGAGGCGCTGGGGCAATATGTCCGCGATCTCTCCTTCGAGAACATCGCCATGCAGACGGGCCTCAACCCCGAAGGGCCGCCCAAGGTGCAGGTCGAGGTCAATCTCGGCGCCAATACCCGCTCCCAGCCCAACGAATACGAGGTGCTCGTCAAGCTCGGCATCAAGGCCGACACCCAGAAGGACGAGCCGATCTTCATTCTCGAGCTCGAATACGGCGCCGTCTTCCGCATCGAGAACGTGCCGGAAGATCAGCTGCACCCCTTCCTGATGATCGAATGCCCGCGGATCATGTTTCCCTTCCTGCGCCGCATCGCGCATGACGTGACCCGCGACGGCGGCTTCCCGCCGCTCAATCTGGAGAACATCGACTGGATCGCGCTCTATCGCAACGAGATGGCGCGCCAGCAGGCGATGGCCGAAGCGGGGGGACAAGGACAGGGCCAAGGCCGGCCGAACTGATCGGCCGCTCCGGATCGGCCTTCGTGAAAGACCAGGGCGGGCCGGTAACGGAAACCTGCCGGTCTTCCCTCGCCGAGAGCCGATGCGCCACCCCTGACCGGTCCGGTGCGTGCCGATCCTCACGTTTCCCGCTCCGGCGGCGCCCTCAGCCGAAGCGGCGCCACAGCGCCTTGTCGCCGAGCGATCTCACCATGTCCTCGTGGGCGCGGCGCTCCTGCTCGGTCAGCCGCGGCGGCAGCGGCCTGGGGCGCGGCGGTGGCGTCCATTCGGGATCGATGCCTTCGCCACGGCCGGGCAGGGCGGCGTTCGCCGCAAGTTCGAGGCCGGGCTGCAGCCCTCCCTTGAGGTGAAGATAGACGGCGGCGAGAAGCTCGCTGTCGAGCAGGGCGCCGTGTTTCTCGCGTGCGGCGAGATCGATGCCGAAGCGCGTGCAGAGCGCGTCGAGGGTGTTGTTCGCCCCGGGAAAGCGCGTCCGCGCCAGCGCCAGCGTGTCCACCGCACGCGATGGCGGCAGCGGCTCGCGGCCGGCGCGCACGAGTTCGGCATTGAGAAAACGCATGTCGAAGGCGGCGTTGTGGATCACGAGCGGCGCCTCGCCGATGAAGTCGAGGAAGTCATCGACGATCTCGCGGAAGCGGGGCTTGTCGGCCAGAAAATCGGCGCTGAGCCCGTGCACCGCCTCGGCCTCGGCCGGCATGTCGCGCTCGGGGTTGAGATAGACGTGGAAGGTCCGGCCCGTGGGCAGGAGGTTCTCGATCTCGACGCAACCGATCTCGACGATGCGGTGGCCGCTCTCGGGCTCGAGGCCGGTGGTTTCGGTGTCGAGGACGATCTCGCGCATGGTCTCTCCGTGATACCGGGGCCGGACTGCGCCGGCGGAAGTTTCAGAAGTTTCGGTCGGTCTGCAAATCGGCGTTCCTCAGGCGGGCGAGAACCCGCCGCACCCCTTCTCGTGCCGTCTCGGGGGTGGAGGTGTCGATGACGAAATCCGCCCGGCGGCGCTTTTCGGCATCGGGCAACTGGCGGGCGAGGATGCGGGCGAACTCTTCCTCGCTCATCGTCCCCCGGGCGAGAACCCGCTTCCTTTGCGCTTCGGGCGGGGCCGAGACCACGACCACGACATCGACCTCGCCCTCCGCTCCGGTCTCGAAGAGAAGCGGCACGTCGACCACGACCAGGTCATGGCCTGCCTCGCCGGCCCGCTCGATGAAGGCGGTGCGATCCTCGGCGACGAGCGGGTGGATTGCGGCCTCGAGCCGCGCGAGAGCCTCCTTGTCGTCGAGCACCCGGGCCCGCAGGCGGGCGCGATCGACCCCTTCGGGGGTGACGGCGCCGGGAAAGAGCCGCGCGACCACCTTCGTGCCGGCCGCGCCGGGGCCGTAGAGACGGTGAACGGCGGCATCGGCATCCCATACGGGGACGCCGGCTTCGGCAAAGAGGCGGGCGGTGGCGGTCTTGCCCATGCCGATCGACCCCGTAAGGCCGATGACCCGCGGCCGGGGGCGTTCTCGGTCGCTGGTCTTCTTGCCCGACGCCGTCATGCCTTGCCCGCCTTCCTCGTCACCCTTCGCCATCCCTTCGTGTTCATCCGGCCAGAACCGCCTTGCGCAAGTCGCCGTCCACCTCCGGGCGGCGGCCGAACCAGCTTTCGAACCCCGGCACGGCCTGGTGGAGCAACATGCCGAGCCCGTCCACCACCCGGCACCCATGAGCCTCGGCGCGGATCAGAAGGTCGGTCATCAGCGGCGTGTAGACGATATCGGCCACGACGGCGCTTTTCGGCAGGGCTTCGAGGCGCAATCTGAGCGGCGGCTTTCCCTTCATGCCGAGAGAGGTGGTATTGACAAGGGTGGCGGCACCTTCGAGCGCCCGTTCGGCCTCGATCCACTCCACCGGATGCACGCGGGCGCCGAAATGTTCGGCAAGGAGCTCGGCCCGGGCGCGGGTGCGGTTTGCCAGCCGGATTTCGGGGGCCCCGGCGTCGAGCAGGGCGTGGATGACCGCCCGGGCGGCACCGCCGGCACCGAGAACGACCGCCGGCCCGGCAGTCGCATCCCAGGAAGGCACCGTCTGCCTCATGTTGGCGAGAAAGCCGTAGGCGTCGGTATTGTCGGCATGGATCCTCCCTTCGCCGTGGAAGGTCAGCGTGTTGGCGGCTCCGATGAGCGCAGCCCGGTCGGAGGCGGTGTCGGCAAGGCGGAGCGCGGCTTCCTTGTGGGGAAGGGTGACGTTGACGCCACGAAATCCCATCTTCGGCAGAATCCGCAGGACCTCGGCAAGATCGGCCGGCCGCACTTCGAGCGGCACGTAATGCCCGCGGATGCCGTAGCGACCGAGCCAGTGGGCATGAAGCACCGGCGAACGCGACTGGCCGACCGGATCGCCGATGACACCGGCCACGAGCGGCTGCGCGATCTTTCCGTTCCCTGTCATGGCACCCTCCCCGAACGGCCTGCCGCCACGCTCAGCCTTCGAGATGGCCGATATCCGTGAGGTATCGCAAGAGTGGCAGCAGCGGCAAACCCTGAATCGTGAAAAGATCGCCCTCGATCCGGTCCATCAGCCGCACCCCTTCGCCCTCGATCATGTAGGCCCCGACGCTTCGGCAAACAACGGAACCGTTGCGTTCGAGGTAGCGGGCCAGATAGGCGTCCGAGAAGGGCCGCATCGACAGCCGGGGCACCGCGACATGGCGCCAGAGCGCCCGGCCGTCGCGAACGATGACAGCGGCGGTGACGAGCTCGTGGGTACCGCCTCTGAGACGGCGCAGCTGCGCCGCTGCTTCTCCGATGTCGGCGGGCTTCCGGAAAATCTCTCCCTCGTGCACGAGAAGCTGATCGGCTCCGAGCACCAGCCGGCCCGCATGGCGACGCGATACCGACACCGCCTTGTGCTCGGCGAGAGTGTCGGCGATGTCGCGTGGCGCGGCGCCGGAATCGATTGCGGCGAGGCGGATCATTTCCTCGTCCACCCGCGGCATTTCCACCTCATGCGGCACATGCGCCGCCTCGAGCATCCTGCGGCGGGCTGCCGAACCCGAAGCGAGAACGATCCCCTGATCCATGTGCATAACCTGTGGCTTGTTCCGCCGAAACGATGGCTGCGGCCGGCCGGATGATCCGACTGGCGGCGGCTCCCGCCTTCCATTCACCCGTCGGCGGAAAAATGGCAATGGTCATCCACGGTGGACGAGTGTGCGTTCAATTCTGTGGAAAGGTGCTCTCTCCGCCTTTCATTCCCCGATATCCTTTAGGAAATGGATTGGCAACCAATTGAAAATTTTTATCTTTTCACGTCCACTCCAGAACCGGATCAGCCCCGATTCTCCGGGAAAAGGCTGTGGAAATCTGCACAATTCCACTTTTCCACAGTTCAGCAATCACACACTTACCTATTTTCATCTTCCTGTTTATGGAGGGGGAAACGGAGGAACACATGAGCGATTTTCTCGTATCGGCCTACCCGTGGACCAAGGCGCTGCACGTGATGTCGGTTCTCAGCTGGATGGCGGGGCTGTTCTATCTGCCGAGGCTGTTCGTCCATCATGTAGAGCGGACCCGCCCCGGCACCGAGATGGACGGCGTCTTCCAGATGATGGAGCACAAGCTCCTGCGCCTCATCATGAACCCGGCGATGATCGCGACCTGGATGTTCGGCCTCGGGCTCGTCTTCACCCCGGGGGTGATCGATTGGGGAGATGGCTGGCCCTGGGTGAAGGCGGCGGCCGTTCTGGCCATGACCTGGTTTCATCACTGGCTGGCCCGCAAGCGCAAGGAACTGGCTTCGGGCGCCTGGAGGACCAGCGGGAGAACCTTTCGCATCATGAACGAAATTCCGACGCTGCTGATGATCGTCATCGTCATCATGGTGGTCGTCAAGCCCTTCTGAGCGGGATCGTCGGACATCGGTCCTTGCCGGAAGAGGGGAGCATCGTTGACGGGCCGGGCGGAAAGGTCTATGAAAGGGCGGCCGTCCGGCCGGATGCGGGATTCCCCCTGAAACAGTGAATGACGGCGCGCATCGCGCTGCCCGGAGCCATTTCCATGACCACGACAGACGACAAGACCCCCATCAAGGCAGGGTCCGGCACGCTATCCCTGCCCGATCGGAAGACGGAGGAAGCGGCGGTGGCCGAATCCCCGGAGGTTTCCCCGGAAGCTCCGGCGACGGAAGCACGATCTCGCGGCGTTGCCGTGGAGGGGGAGGCTGACGGGAAACGGAGCGGCGGACCCGAAACCCTCTCCCTCGCCGAGCTCAAGAAGAAGAGCCCGGCCGAGCTTCTCGAGATGGCCGAAGAGCTCGAGATCGAGAACGCCTCGTCTATGCGCAAGGGCGACATGCTCTTCACCATTCTCAAGGCGAAGGCCGAAGAGGGTGTCGAGATTCTCGGAGAGGGCGTGATCGAGGTTCTCCAGGACGGGTTCGGTTTTCTGCGTTCGCCCGAGTCGAACTACCTGCCGGGGCCCGAGGACATCTATGTCAGCCCCGATATGATCCGCCAGTATGCGCTTCGGACCGGGGACACGGTCGAAGGGGTGATGCGGGCGCCGGAGGATGGCGAGAAGTATTTTGCGCTCGTCAAGGTCACGCGGATCAACTTCGAGGAACCGGAGAAGGCACGGCACAAGATCCATTTCGACAACCTCACGCCGCTCTACCCGACGGAGCGGCTGAAGATGGAAATCGACGATCCGAAGGTGAAGGACATCTCCGGCCGCGTGATCGACCTGGTGGCTCCCCTGGGCAAGGGGCAGCGGGCGCTGATCGTGGCGCCGCCCCGGACCGGCAAGACCGTTCTTCTGCAGAACATCGCCCATTCGATCGAGAGGAACCACCCGGAGGTTTACCTCATCGTGCTTCTGATCGACGAGCGCCCCGAGGAAGTGACCGACATGCAGCGCTCGGTGAAGGGCGAGGTGATTTCATCCACCTTCGACGAGCCGGCGACGCGCCATGTGGCGGTGTCGGAAATGGTGATCGAGAAGGCCAAGCGACTCGTCGAGCACAAGCGCGACGTGGTGATCCTGCTCGATTCGATCACCCGGCTCGGCCGAGCCTACAACACCGTGGTTCCGTCGTCGGGCAAGGTGCTGACCGGGGGCGTCGACGCCAATGCGCTGCAGCGGCCGAAGCGCTTCTTCGGGGCGGCCCGGAACATCGAAGAGGGCGGATCGCTCACCATTATCGCCACGGCGCTGATCGAGACCGGCTCGCGCATGGACGAGGTGATCTTCGAGGAGTTCAAGGGAACCGGCAATTCCGAGATCGTGCTCGACCGCAAGGTGGCCGACAAGCGCATTTTCCCGGCGATCGACATCCTCAAGTCGGGAACGCGGAAGGAAGAGCTGCTCGTGCCGAAGAAGGATCTTCAGAAAACCTATGTGCTGCGGCGGATTCTCAACCCGATGGGCACGCAGGATGCGATCGAGTTCCTGCTCTCGAAGCTCAAGCAGAGCAGGAGCAATGCCGAGTTCTTCGATTCGATGAACACCTGAGTGTCCCGGCACGGTGGAGAGCCGCATGGAAGACACGATCTTCGCCGAGGCCACGGCCCGCGGCAGGGCCGGCGTTGCCATCATCCGCGTTTCGGGGCCGAGGGCCCGGGTTGCTGCCGCGGCGCTTGCCGGCACGCTGCCCGAGCCGCACCGTGCGGCGCTGCGGACGTTCCGGTCCGGGGATGATCTCATCGATCATGGTCTGCTGATCCTGTTCCCGGAAGGGGCCAGCTTCACCGGGGAAGAGGTGGTCGAATTCCATGTGCATGGTTCGCTGGCCATCACCCGGGCGCTTCTCGAGGCTCTCGGGCGCATCGAGGGGTTGCGGCCGGCGGCGCCGGGCGAGTTCACCCGCCGTGCCCTTCTCAACGGACGGCTCGACCTTGCGCAGGTTGAAGGGCTTTCCGACCTGATTGCCGCCGAGACGGAAGCGCAGCGCAAGCAGGCGATACGGGTGTTTTCCGGGGAGCTTGGCGGCAAGGTCGGCATGTGGCGGAAAGATCTGGTCGAGATCGCGGCTCATGTCGAGGCGCTGATCGATTTTTCCGACGAGGATGTTCCCGCGACCCTGCCCGAAGCGCTGATCGCTCGGCTCGACGGTGTTCGCGAAAGCCTCGAGGCGGCTCTTCGGGGGAGTGCGGCGGCGGAGCGGATCCGCGAGGGGTTCGAGGTGGCGATCATCGGCGCGCCCAATGTCGGGAAATCGAGCCTCCTCAACCACCTGGCAGGGCGGGAAGCGGCGATCGTCTCGGATGTTCCCGGCACCACGCGAGATGTCATCGAGGTGCGGCTCGAGCTTGCCGGTCTTCCCGTCACCCTGCTCGATACCGCGGGGCTGCATGAGCCGGGCGACGAGATCGAACGCATCGGGATCGAACGGGCCAGAGCGCGCGCCGAGGCGGCGGATCTGCGGCTGATCCTTCTCGAGCATGACGGGGAGCTTCCCGAGGGAGTGATGCCAGATCCCGACGATCTGATCGTCATCACGAAGACCGACCTGACGGAGCAGCCGCCGGTTCACGGGATCGGCATTTCCAGCCGAACGGGGGCGGGGATCGACAGACTGCTGTCGGCGATCGGGGAACGGTTGTCCGCCAAGGCGGCGGGTGCTTCTCTCGTCACGACCCAGCGGCAGCGCCATGCCGTTTCGGAAGCGCTTCGTTCCATCGAGGCTGCGCAGCAGTTCGTTTCGCGGGTGGATGAGCACCCCGAAATCCTTGCCGAACATCTGAGAGGGGCGATCACGGCTCTTGAAATGCTGATCGGCAAGGTCGATGTTGAGCATCTCCTGGACGACATCTTCTCTCGATTCTGCATCGGCAAATAGTGCGAGGTGTTTCACATGAAACACGATTTCGATGTGATCGTGGTCGGTGGTGGCCATGCGGGAGTCGAGGCGGCGCATGCTGCCGCACGGATGGGCGCCGATACGGCCCTCGTCACCCATCGACTCGACAGAATTGGGGAAATGTCCTGCAATCCGGCGATCGGCGGGTTGGGCAAGGGCCACCTCGTGCGCGAGATCGATGCGCTGGACGGGCTGATGGGGCGGATCGGCGACAGGGCCGGCATCCATTACCGGCTGCTCAACCGCCGCAAGGGGCCTGCTGTGCAGGGGCCGCGAGCCCAGCAGGATCGGGCTCTCTACAAGGCGGCGATGCAACAGGAGTTCCATCGCACCCGGAATCTGACCCTGATCGAGGGAGAGGTCACGGACCTGATTGTCAAAGGAGGTGTCATCGGCGGTGTCATCCTCGAAGAAGGCGAGGCACTTCATGGCAAGGCTGTGGTTCTGACAACCGGAACATTTCTCGGCGGCATCATTCATATCGGTGACAGGACCATCACCGGAGGGCGGATGGGAGATCCGGCCTCGAATGCGCTTTCCGCGCGCATTCGCGATTTCGGTCTGCCACTCGGCCGGCTGAAGACGGGAACACCGCCGCGCCTGCACAGAAACTCGATCCATTGGGATATTCTCGAACCGCAGCCGAGCGAAGATGACCCGGTGATGCTGTCCTTCCTGAACACGGCGCCCGAAGCGCCCCAGGTCAGCTGTTTCATCACGCACACGAACCCGGCAACTCACGAGATCATCGCGGCCAATCTCGATCGTTCGGCGATGTATTCGGGCAGGATCAAGGGTCGCGGGCCGCGATACTGCCCTTCGATCGAAGACAAGGTGGTGCGGTTTGCCGACAAGGAGAGTCACCAGATCTTTCTCGAACCAGAAGGCCTGACCAGCGATCTTGTTTATCCGAACGGTATTTCCACCTCCTTGCCGGAAGATGTGCAGCTCGCATATGTGCGGACGATCAAGGGGTTGGAGAAAGCCGAGATCGTCCGGCCGGGCTATGCCATCGAATACGATTATGTCGATCCGCGGGCTCTCAGCCATGACTTGGCCGTGCGCGATCTCGTGGGTCTTTACCTCGCCGGACAGATCAATGGCACCACGGGCTATGAAGAGGCAGCGGCACAAGGTCTTCTTGCCGGCATCAATGCCGCTCTTCATGCACGAGGAGAAGCGCCCTTCACCCTTGCTCGGCACGAGAGCTATATCGGCGTGATGGTCGATGATCTCGTTACCCGAGGAGTGACAGAACCCTATCGCATGTTCACTTCCCGGGCCGAATATCGGTTACATTTGCGTGCCGACAATGCAGATCAGCGTCTTACACCTAAAGGGATCGCTCTGGGGTGTGTCGGACCCGAAAGGGCACACCGTTTTGCGCAGAAGATGGAGGCGATCGAGGCGGGGAAAGAGCTGCTCGAATCTCTCGTGCTTGCACCGGATGCCGTCGAAAGGGAGCACCTCCCGATCAAGAAAGATGGGCGCAAGCGGAACGCTCTCGATCTTCTGACATTTCCCGACATATCGGCCGAGCAGCTGATGAAGATCTGGCCCGAGATCGGAACGCTCTCTCTGGATGTGCTTGCCCAACTGGAACGGGATGCGCTTTATGCGCATTATGTTCGTCGTCAGATGCAGGAAGCCGAGCGCCTGAAAAGAGAGCAGGAAAAGCCCATTCCGTCGAATTTTGATTACACTGCCATCCCCGGTCTTTCCAACGAGCTGCGCGAGAAACTGACAACAACCCGGCCTGAAACCTTGGGGCAGGCAAGCCGTATCGAGGGAATGACCCACGCCGCTCTCACGCTCCTTCTCTTGGCGCTCGAAAAGGTGAGGATGCGAAAATCGGCGTGATGTCAGACATGAGCCGCGATCAGTTCGGTGAGCGATTCGGCGTTTCACATGAAACGCTCGACCGGCTGCGCACCTATGAAACGCTCCTGAGGAAGTGGAATCCGCGGATCAACCTTGTGGCTCCGAGCACCCTGAAAGATGTCTGGCGACGACATTTTCATGATTCGGCCCAGCTTCTCGCTCTTGCCCCCATGGATGTGCGCGTCTGGGCGGATCTAGGGAGCGGCGCCGGTTTTCCCGGCCTTGTCCTGGCCATCCTCGCGATGGAAAAGCGACCTGGGGCAAGATTTCATCTTGTCGAATCCGATCGCCGCAAGGCCGTTTTCCTTAACGAAGCAATTCGCAATACCGGCGCGCCAGCCGATGTTCATGCCGGGAGAATCGAAAGTCTGCTAGCCCTTCGTGCCGACACGTTGTCGGCGCGCGCGCTTGCCCCGCTGGAAAGGCTCCTGCCGATGGTTCTTCGGCATGGAAAACCCGAAACCGTCGCACTTTTTCTCAAAGGCCGAAATCATCCGGGAGAAATCGCTTCGGCGTCTAAGCGGTTCGATTTCGATTGCGAGGTGGTGCCAAGCGAAATAGACCCGGAAGGGGTCATCCTGAAAATCCAGCGAGTGAAGGAGCGGAATCTTGGTTGACAGACCGCCTGCCACGATCGCGATCGCCAATCAGAAAGGAGGGGTTGGCAAGACGACCACGGCAATCAATCTCGGTGCGGCTCTCGCCATGCGGGGAGTGCGTACGCTCATCATAGACCTTGATCCTCAAGGAAACGCCTCCACGGGCCTTGGCATCGCCAATGAGGCGCGGGAAAGCACGAGTCACGATCTGCTTGCCGGCATGGAAGTGGAGCCGCTGGAAACGGGAATCGAGCACCTTTCCATTGTCCCTGCCACCGCCGATCTCAGCTCGATCGATGTGGAGCTTGCCGATGATGCCCGCCGAGCCGTTCGGCTTCGCGAGGCCTTGGGTCGTGTTTCACGTGAAACGGATGTGGTTCTGATCGATTGTCCTCCCTCGCTCAATCTCCTTACTGTCAATGCGATGGTGGCGGCCAATTCGGTTCTCGTGCCGCTGCAGTGCGAATTCTTCGCGCTCGAGGGGCTTTCGCAGCTTCTGTTGACGGTTCGCGAGATTCGAAGGACCATCAGCCCCAGGCTGCGGATCGAGGGGGTGGTGCTGACCATGTATGACAAGCGCAACAACCTTTCACGGCAGGTCGAAAGGGATGCCCGGGAATATCTTGAGGATCTCGTTTTCAGAACGGTCATTCCGCGCAATGTCCGGGTGAGCGAAGCGCCGTCCTTCGCCAGGCCGGTGGTCCTCTATGATCCCCGAAGCGCAGGAGCAAAGGCATACTTCGATCTTGCGCAGGAATTCCTGACGCGGATCGACATGGCGGGAGCGAAGCATGACACGGAAGACGCATAAGGGGCTGGGCCGCGGGCTCGGAGCGCTGATCGGGGATGCCGGCTCGCTGGTGGAAGAGGGGATGCCCGCCGACCTTGTTCGGGCGGAGCAAAGCCTGCCGATCGAGGTGCTGCATCCGAACCCGCATCAGCCGCGCCGGAGGTTTTCGGATGAGGAGTTGTCCGAGCTGGCCGCCTCGATCCGGGAACACGGTATCCTTCAGCCGATCATCGTGCGCCCCGATCCGCAGAGAAGCGGGGAATTCCAGATCGTGGCCGGGGAGCGCCGCTGGCGGGCGGCACAGCAGGCCCAGCTTCACGAAGTGCCGGTAATCATCCGCGAACTCGATGACCAGAAGGTGATGGAAATCGCCCTGGTCGAAAACATTCAGCGCAGCGATCTCAGTCCCATGGAGGAAGCCGCCGCCTATCGCGCCCTGATCGACCGGCATGGCTATTCTCAGGAGGCGCTGGGAAAGATCGTCGGCAAGAGTCGCAGCCATGTTGCCAACACCATCCGCCTTCTCTCGTTGCCGGAAGAGGTGCAGGATCTGGTCGAGCGGGGCAAGCTCGGGGCCGGTCATGCGCGCGCGCTCATCGGCCACCCGGAGGCTGTGAAGCTGGCCCGCAGGATCGTTGCCGAAGGGTTGACCGCGCGCGATGCGGAAAGGCTCGCGAAACGGGAGGTGCAGGGCAAGGGTTCCTCGCGGAAAATCCGCCGGAAGTGGGAAAAGGACGCCGACACCCTGGCACTCGAGGAGGATCTTTCGGCAGCCCTGCGTCGAAGGGTGCGGATCGACCATGACCCGGCCACGGGCCGCGGACGTCTCGTTCTCGAATATGCCTCGCTCGAGGATCTGGATGATCTGTGCGCCTTGCTGACGACGGCCGGCCTGTCACGAGGATGAAGCCGTTGTCGGGCTCGGCAAGGATCGATCACGCCAGGACCTGCACGAGAAGAGAGTCGAGCAGGAGCCATCCGCGCCGCGTCGCCCGCATCCGGTCACCTTCGATCGCGAACAACCCTTGCCGCGCCAGTTCGGAAAGCCTTTCCTGATCTAGAAGATCCGCATCGAGCGCCCGCAGCCGGGAGAGGGAGATGCCCTGCCGCGTGCGCAGGCCCATGAGCAGGTATTCGAGGGCGCTGTCTTTCGGGGCGATGGGCTGCCGGCAGGCCTCGCCATGTCCCAGGCGCTTTAGCTGGGCGAGCCACTCCTCCGGCTGCCGGATCTCCTCGGTGGCAAACCGGGTGCCAGCCGAATGCATGCGCCCATGCGCTCCGGGACCGATGCCGAGGTAATCTCCCAGCCGCCAATAGAGCATGTTGTGCCGCGATTCCTGCCCGGGCTCGGCGTGATTGGAGATTTCGTAGGCCGGCAAGCCGGCGGCGTCGCAAAGTTCCTGGGTCAGGAGATACATCTCGGCTGCGGTCTCTTCGTCCGGGAGTCCCTCGAGCCGCCCGGCCTTGGCCCGCCGGCCGAAAGCGGTGCCGGGCTCGATCGTCAGCTGGTAGAGCGAGAGGTGTCCGCCGGCTAGGGCCAGGGCCTGCCGCAGTTCGGCTTTCCACGCTGCGGGTGTCTGGTGCTGGCGTGCATAGATGAGGTCGAAACTGTAGCGCTGGAAGATGGTGGCGGCCGTGTCGATGGCCGCCCGTGCTTCGGCCGCATCGTGCAACCGGCCGAGCCAGCGAAGATCGGCATCGTTCAATGCCTGAACGCCGATGGAAATCCGGTTGACGCCGCCTGCGCGGTAGCCGGCAAACTTCTGCGCTTCGACGGAGCTCGGATTGGCTTCGAGCGTCACTTCAAGATCGGCTGCCAGTCGCCAGCTTTTCGCGATCTTTTCGAGAATGGCGGATACGGTGGCCGGAGACATCAGGCTCGGTGTGCCCCCTCCGAAGAACACCGACACGACCTCGCGGTCTGAAGTTTCCCCCGCCGCCCTTTCGAGAGCCTGCAGATAGGCGCGGCACCAGTCTTCTTCGTCGACATGGCGGACGACATGACTGTTGAAGTCGCAATAGGGACACTTGGCGGCACAAAAGGGCCAGTGGATGTAGATGCCGAAATCGCCGCTTTCGTCGGCAGGGAGAGGGGGAAGGGTCATGAATCTGCCAGAAGCGCCGCCTTGAGCCTGGCAAAGGCGACGGCACGATGACTCATTGCATGCTTGCGTGCCGGGTCCATCTCGCCGAAGGTCTCCCTTTCGCCGTCGGGCAGGAAGATCGGGTCGTAGCCGAACCCCCGGTCGCCTCGCGGCGGCCAGACGATCCGCCCCTTCACCTCGCCTTCGAAAAGGGCACAATCGCCGTCGGGCCAGGCCAGCGCCAGAGCGCAGACGAACCGCGCCCTCCACGGCTCCGGCGCTTCTCTCTCGCACAGGGCGCCGTGAACCCGGGCCATCGCATGGCGGAAATCCCGCCCCGCACCGGTTTCGGCCCAGCGGGCGCTGTAGATGCCGGGCTGCCCGTCGAGAGCCGCCACCTCGAGGCCGCTGTCATCGGCAAGTGCCGGCAGTTCCGCGACGCCAGCGACATGAAGCGCCTTCAGCCGCGCATTGCCGGCGAAGCTCGTCTCGGTTTCTTCCGGGTCGGAAATACCGAGATCGGGCGCGGCCAGTACCTCGACCCGCCAGGGCGCGAGCAGGGCGGCGATCTCGCGGATCTTGCCGCGGTTGTGCGAAGCGATGACGAGCTTCTCCCCCTTGCCGAGCCGCCGCGTCATCGGCCGACCGCCTCCCGCTGTGCGGCCACGAGCTCCGAGATGCCCTTCTCCGCCAGATCGAGCAGAGTGTCGAGTTCGGCGCGCGAGAAGGTCGCCCCTTCGGCCGAAGCCTGCACCTCGACGAGCCCGCCCCGACCGGTCATGACGAAATTGGCGTCGGTCGCCGCTTCGCTGTCCTCGGCATAGTCGAGATCGAGCACCGGCTGCCCGGCGTAGATCCCGGCGGAAATCGCCGCCACATGATCGATCATCGGATCACCCGTGACCTCCCCGGCCCGGACGAGCCTGTCCACCGCCAGCCGCAGGGCGACCCAGCCGCCGGTGATCGAGGCACAGCGCGTGCCGCCATCGGCCTGCAGCACGTCGCAATCGATGGTGATCTGCCGCTCCCCGAGGGCGGACCGGTCAATGGCGGCGCGCAGGGATCTTCCTATAAGTCTTTGAATTTCCTGAGTTCTTCCGCTCTGTTTTCCGCTTGCCGCCTCGCGGCGATTGCGCGTGGTCGTGGCCCGGGGCAGCATGCCGTATTCCGCCGTCACCCAGCCGAGGCCGGAGCCGCGGAGAAAGGAGGGGGTTCTTTCCTCGATGGTGGCGGTGCACAGCACATGGGTATTGCCCATGCGGATGAGGCAGGAGCCCTCGGCATGCATGGTCACGCCGGTTTCGATTGAAACCGGGCGAATCTGATCTAGATTTCTTCCTGATGGGCGCATGATGCTATCCTTTCGTTGCCGTCAGATAGGCCGCCTGCACCGGCGAGTAAAGGCTTGTGCCCCTTCCGCTCGATTGACGGCAGGCCTGCGCGCCCCTAAGGCTCAGGAGGTGCAGATGGCGAGAGACATGAGCAACACCCGCGAGCTTCTCGAAGCGATGGACATGCGGACCCGCGAGGTCTTCCGCCGGGTCGTCGAGAGCTATCTCGACACCGGCGCCCCGGTCGGCTCGCGCACGCTTTCGAAGCAGTTGCCGCTCAAGGCCTCGCCCGCCACCATCCGCAACGTGATGCAGGATCTCGAGGAGATGGGCCTGCTCGAAAGCCCCCATGTCTCGGCGGGGCGGCTGCCGACCGAGCGCGGCCTGCGGCTCTTCGTCGATGCCCTGCTCGAAGTGGGAGAGATCGCGCCGGAAGATCGCGAAGCCATCGATGCTTCCGTCGGCTACAACGGCGAGGATCTCTCGGTGCTGCTCGATCGGGCGAGCGAAGCGCTCTCCGCCGTCACCCACGGCGCCAGTCTCGTGCTCGCGCCCCGGATCGAGGCGCCGATCCGCGAGGTGCAGGTGGTGCCGCTTTCGGGGGACGACGCCCTCCTGGTCATCGTCACCGAAGACGGCCAGGTCGAGAACCGCCTTTTCCGGATGCCGCAGGGGCTCTCTCCGGCCGGGCTCGAACAGGCGGCCAATTTCGTCAACAGCATCGCCCGCGGCCGCACGATCGCCGAGCTGCGCCGCGTCATCGAGCAGGAAATCGCCCGCCATCGCAGCGAGCTCGACAACCTTGCCCGCCAGCTGGTCGAGGCCGGGCTCGCCGTCTGGCAGCACGACGAGGATCATGAAGAGCGGCTGATCGTCCGGGGCCAGGCCAATCTTCTCGACGATGCGGACATGCTGGCCAATCTCGACCGCGTGCGGGAGCTGTTCGAGGATCTGGAGAAGAAGCGCGACATCGTCGAATTCCTCGAGCTGGCCGAACAGGGCGAGGGGGTGCGGATCTTCATCGGCTCCGAGAACAAACTTTTTTCGCTTTCGGCTTCATCTCTCGTGGTTTCCCCCTATATGAACGCTGATCGCAAGATTGTCGGGGCCGTGGGGGTGATCGGCCCGAGGCGGCTCAACTACGGCCGGATCCTGCCGATCATCGACTACACGGCCCAGCTGGTTGGCCGGATCGTCTCCGGCCGATCGTGAACGGGAGTGAAGGAATGAGCGAAGATCGCAAGGAAGAGGGCCTCTCGAAGGAGGAGCGCAACGCCATGGCGGCAGCCGAGGCGGCGGCGCTCGAGGCCGGGAGAGGCGGGAAAGACGAGGGCGACAAGGCCGAAGCCGGCCCTGACGCCGAGGCGGAACAGAGGTCGGACATGCCGGACATCGCAGCGCTCGAAGCCGAGCGCGACGAACTCAGGGACCGGCTTCTGCGCGCGCTTGCCGAGATCGAGAACTTGCGCAAGCGCGCCGAGCGCGAGCGCCGCGAAGCACTGCAATATGGCGGCACGCGGCTCGCGCGGGACATTCTCTCGGTCTATGACAACCTCACCCGTGCCCTCTCCCTGGTGACCGAGGAGCAACGCAAGGCCGCCGAGGCCTTCATCGAGGGGATCGAGCTGACGCGCCGCGAGCTGCTCAGCACCCTCGAGCGTCACGACATCGTGCGGATCTCTCCCGAGAAGGGCGAGGATTTCGATCCCGATCACCACGAGGCCATGTTCGAGGCTCCGGTGCCCGGCACCGAACAGGGCAAGGTGATCGAGGTCATGCGCGAAGGCTTCAGAATCGGCGACCGGCTCCTGCGCCCGGCGCAGGTCGGCGTCTCGGCCAGAGCGCCGGCGCCGAGCGAAGCGGCCACGGAAGAAAACGAAAGCTGATCTTTCCCGACGGCCGCAACGGGCGGCAGGCAGGGCCGGAAGGGACGTGGCGGCGGCCCCGGATCTCTCCGGGGCCGCTTTCTGGTCTCAGCTCCGGCTCAGAAGGGCTTTCAGCTCGTAGAGGAGATCGAGAGCCATGCGCGGTGTGATCTCGTCGGGCTGGATCTCGGCCAGCCGCGCCTCGACCGGGCTTTTCTCCCGCTTCTCCTTCGCCGGGCGGATCTCGGCCGAGAAGAGCGGCAGTTCCTCGGCGAGGCGACGGCGGGAATCGTTTCCGCGTTCCAGAAGATCGAGCACTTCCCGCGCCCGGCGGATCACCGCTTCGGGCAACCCCGCCAGCCGCGCGACGTGGATGCCGTAGGAACGATCGGCCACGCCCTTGCGGACCTCGTGAAGAAAGACGACCTCTCCCTCCCACTCCCGCACGACGACGGTGGCGTTGGTCACGCCGGGAAGCCGCGCGGCGATGTCTGTCAGCTCGTGATAATGGGTGGCGAAGAGGGCCCGGCAGCGGTTCACGTCGTGCAGGTGCTCGAGCACGGCCCAGGCCAGGGCCATGCCGTCATGGGTGGCTGTGCCGCGGCCGATCTCGTCGAGGATGACGAGGGCGCGCTCGTCGGCCTGGTTGAGGATCGCCGCCGTCTCCACCATCTCGACCATGAAGGTGGACTGGCCGCGGGCCAGATCGTCTGCCGCGCCCACCCGCGAGAACACCCGGGAGACGATGCCGATCCGCGCCGCCTCGGCCGGCACGAAGGCCCCGGCCTGGGCCAGGATGGTGATGAGGGCGTTCTGGCGCAGGAAGGTGGACTTGCCGGCCATGTTGGGTCCGGTGACGAGCCGGATCGCTGCGCCGTCCTCCCCGGGGGAGAGATCGCAGTCATTGGGAACGAAGGCCTCGCCCTTGCGCTTGAGTGCGGCCTCGACCACCGGGTGCCGTCCGCTCTCGATGACGAAATCGCGCCCCTGGGTGAGTTCGGGGCGGGTCCAGCCCTCCTGTCGGGCGAGTTCGGCAAGGGCGGCGGCGACATCGAGCTCGGCGAGGGCGGCGGCGAGTTCCAGGAGCGCCTGGCTGTCTTCGAGAACGGCGTCGCGCAGCCGGGCGAAGATCCGCCGTTCGATGGCGAGGGCGGTTTCGGCGGCGGTCACGATCCGCCGCTCGAGATCGACCAGCTTCCGGGTGGTGAAGCGCACCGCATTGGCCGTGGTCTGGCGATGGATGAAGGTTTCGGCCAAAGGCGGCGACATCATCCTCGATGCATGGGTCGCCGGTGTCTCGACGAAATAGCCGAGCACGTTGTTGTGCTTGATCTTCAGAGAGGAAATACCTGTTTGCTCGACATATTCTCCCTGCAGCGAAGCGATCACCTCGCGGCTGCGGTCGCGCAGGGCGCGGGCTTCGTCGAGTTCGGGGTCGACGCCGGGCGCGACAAGACCGCCATCCTTGAGCATGGCCGGCGGCTCGGCGACGAGGGTGTCGTCGAGAAGCGCGAGCAGGGCGGTGTGGCCGGCGAGTCTTTCGCGCACGGCGGCAAGACGCTCGGGAAGCTCGTCTTGCGCGGCGAGAAGGGCGTGGAGTTCCTCGGCGCGGGCCAGGGTCTGGCGGACGCTGCCGAGATCGCGCGGCGTGCCGCGGTCAAGGGACAGGCGGGAGAGGGCGCGAGCCAGATCGGGCGTGCGATGCAGCACTGATCTGAGATCGGTCCGCAGCGCGTCGTCCGCGACGAGCGCGGCCACGGCATCGAGCCGGGCATCGATGCCGGCGATGTCGGTGAGGGGGGCGGAGATGCGTTCCTCGAGAAGCCGCGCTCCACCCGGGGTGACGGTGCGGTCGATCGTGTGGAGCAGCGATCCTTCTCTCCGGCCCGAAAGGGTCCTTGCCAGTTCGAGATTGCGCCGCGTGGCCGGGTCCATCCGCAACACGCCGCTTTCGCGCAGCTGCCGGGGTGGCTGCAGCATCGGCAGCTTGCCGCGCTGGGTCAGGTCGAGATAGGCGACGAGGCCGCCCAGGGCCGAGATCTCCGCCCGCGAGAAATCGCCGAAAGCCGCGAGGGAGGAGACGCCGAACATCTCGCACAGCCGCCGTTCGGCGCTCTGGGAATCGAAATTCGTGGCCGCAAGAGGGGTGACGGTGATGTCGAAGCCGCCGGTCTCGGCCCGGATGTCCGCCTCACGCCGGTCGGGCACGACCAGCTCCCGCGGGGCGATGCCCGCAAGCGCCGAAGCGAGGCTTTCTTCGAGCGGCATCACCTTCAGCTCGCCGGTGGAAATGTCGGCCCAGGCGAGTGCGGCCGTGCCGTGGACCGTGTTCCATGCGGCAAGGAAGTTGTGGCTGCGCGGATCGAGCAGGGCGTCCTCGGTCAGCGTACCGGGAGTGACGAGGCGCACGACATCGCGTTTCACCACCGCCTTCGAGCCCCGCTTCCTCGCCTCGGCCGGATCCTCGAGCTGCTCGCAGACGGCGACGCGGAAACCCTTGCGGATCAGTGTCTGCAGGTAGCTTTCCGCCGAATGGACCGGCACGCCGCACATCGGGATATCCTCCCCGAGGTGCTTGCCGCGCTTCGTGAGGGCGATGTCGAGCGCTTCGGCGGCCTTGACCGCGTCGTCGAAGAAGAGCTCGTAGAAATCCCCCATGCGGTAGAAGAGCAGCGCGTCGGGCACCTGGGCCTTGATG
>Ga0256839_1000958_pt1 | contig 36363 bp, 42 predicted proteins | sample 354166metaG_FD_185968 | JGI IMG/M metagenome (GOLD analysis project Ga0256839, IMG submission 185968) | Hydrothermal vent microbial communities from Mid Atlantic Ridge, Atlantic Ocean - 354-166 | ecosystem: Environmental > Aquatic > Marine > Hydrothermal vents | place: Atlantic Ocean: Mid...
GATCAGCCAGCGTTGCGGCAATTACCTCTAACGATATTTCCAGCCGGTCGCATTCTTCCGCATCAACAGTGAAATTCAGATCATATTGTCTGGCTGCAAGCGCAAGTTCGAGCAATTTTGGCACCAGCTCAACCATGAGCCGCGCCTTTTGCACCGCCTCATAGCGCGGATGAAGCGCTGACAATTTGACCGAAATGCCCATCCGGTCTGGCAGCGGCTTCTTGCCCGCCTTTTTACCAATCGCCTCAATGGCTTGCGCGTAGGCGTTAAAATAACGCTCCGCATCGGCCATCGTGCGGGCACCCTCGCCCAGCATATCAAAGGAATATTGATAGCCATCGGCAATGTGGGGCTGGGCCTTAATAAGAGCTTTTTCGATGCTCTCGCCCAGCACAAATTGATGACCCATAAAATGCATTGCCTGCTTGGTTGCCTCGCGAATGGCAGGGCCGCCCAGGCGTTTTGTAATGCCGCCAAGAATGGAACTTGCATTATCGTCAGAATGAATGATTTTTGCCGAAAGCCCCAACCCCCAGGTCGCCATGGAAACAAACCATGTGCTTGCCTGTTGCTTTTGCTCCCAATCGCCAACGCCCAGTCTATCCTCGATCAACTTATCCTGTGTGGCCTTGTCGGGAATGCGCAATAAAGCCTCTGCCAGCACCATGAGCGCCAAACCCTCGCGGGTGGAAAGCGCATAATCACGCAGAAAATCCTCCAACCCACCGATCTTTCCCGCGCGGTCACGGATGGTTTCAATCAGGCTTTTTGCATCATTTTCAATGCGGGCTTTTGCGTCTTTGCTGAAATCCACTTTTCGACATAACTCAGTGAGTATCTCACCATCATCAGCGGCATAAGGAGCGGTAAATCGGGGCAATGGCTGGGTAAGCATGGGCGTAATCCTGAATAGACATATTACCTATAATATCATGAAAATTCTTGAACTAAATTCGTATTTAATGCTAAATTATTGAGTTATATTCAGTAAAAAGGAATAAATTAGTGAATTCATCTGTTAGTGACACCGACCGAAACATCTTGAAAATTCTGCAATCAGAGGGCCGGATCACCAACCTGCAACTGGCGGAACGGGTGAACCTTTCTCCAACCGCCGTGCATGAACGGGTTAAGCGACTTACCCGTGACGGTTATATCGAGGGCTATTCAGCCCGGTTGAATGCCGGCCTTTTAGGCTTTGGTATGACCGTGTTTGTCGAGGTAAAACTCGATCGCACCACCAAAGATGTGTTCGACGCCTTTGCCCGCGCCGCCAATCGCGCGCCGGAGGTTATGGAATGCCATATGGTGGCCGGCGGCTTTGATTATCTGGTGAAAACCCGGGTTCGCGACATGGCCGCCTATCGGGCTTTTTTATCAGACGTGCTGCTCGCGCTGCCCGGTGTGCGCGAAACCCACACCTATGCGGTGATGGAAGAAGTGAAGGTGAGCACCGGATTGCCGATTTGACCTTGCAAACACATTGCGTTTTTAGCATTTATTGAGGCTTACAAAAACCACGGTTTATAAATGGAAGAAAATCTTGAAATAGTCGTTCAGGCAGCCAACGACAAAGCCCGGATATGCCGTTCGATACTGGAAACTCTGCCAGAATGGTTTGGTATTGAATCTGCTCGAGAAAACTATATTCGCGAAGTGAAGCATCTGGAAGTGTTCGCCTGCGTTGCCGACAATCATCCTATTGGCTTCATCGGGTTAAAAACCCATAACCCCTTAAATATTGAGATTTATGTGATGGGTGTTCTGCCAGCATGGCACCGGCAAGGCATCGGCAAAAAACTGATTGCGAGATCAATTGAACATGGCAAACAGAAAGGCAATGAGTTTCTCACCGTGAAAACTCTTTCGGCACAATCCGACGATGTGCATTACGCTGATACAAGATTGTTTTATCAAAGCTGCGGGTTTGCTCCATTCGAGGAATTTCCTGATCTATGGGGCAGTGACAATCCCTGCATGATGATGATCAAACCAATCTAACCGCGCCCTCACAACCCTTCCATAAACCGCACTGCCGCACCATTGCTGCCGCCGATCAGCTCACCTTCCCACATGACGCGTTTACCTCGGATGACTGTGCCGATGGGCCAGCCGGTGACGGAGACCCCATCGTAAGGGGTCCAGCCGCACTTGGAGGTTATCCATTTGTTGGTAATGGTCTCTGTTCGCCCCAGATCAACAATGGTGAAATCCGCATCATACCCGGCTGCAATGCGGCCCTTATTGGCAATCTGGAACAATCTTGCCGGCCCGGCGGAAGTAAGGTCAACAAACCGTTCCAACGTCAATTTACCGGCACGCACATGGTTGAGCATCATCGGCACCAGAGTTTGCACGCCTGTCATGCCAGAAGGCGATGCAGGGTAAGGTTTTTGCTTTTCGGCCAAGGTGTGGGGTGCATGGTCTGACCCCAGCACATCGACGATGCCCTGATCCAGCCCCTGCCAAATGCCCTCTTTGTGGCGCTTGTCGCGCACCGGCGGGTTCATCTGAATAAGGGTTCCAAGCCGCTCATAATCATCGGCGGTCAACGTCAGGTGATGCGGCGTTACCTCGACGCTTGCAACATCCTTGTGCGCCTGCAAAAATACCATTTCTTCAGCCGTTGAAATATGCAGCACGTGAATGCGCGCGCCGCATTTGCGCGCGATACTAACCAGCCGTTCGGTGCACTGAAGCGCGGCAACCTCATCGCGCCATACGGGGTGCGAACGCGGATCATCCTCAATGCGCAAATGTTCACGCTCGCGCAGGCGAAACTCATCTTCTGAATGAAAGGCCGCACGACGGCGGGTTTTGGACAAAACGGCTGCAACGCCTTCATCATCTTCGATCAAAAGATCGCCGGTGGAGGAGCCCATGAAAACCTTGATACCGGCCGCACCGGGCAAGCGTTCAAGCTCCGGCAGATCGTCAACATTCTCTCTTGTGCCACCCACCCAAAAGGCAAAATCGCAGTGCATCCGGTTGGTAGCGCGCGCAACCTTGTCGGCCAGGGCCGCCTCATTTGTGGTTAGCGGGTTGGTGTTGGGCATTTCAAAGACTGCAGTCACCCCGCCCATAACGGCAGCAAGCGAGCCGGATTGCAGGTCTTCCTTGTGTTCCAGCCCCGGTTCGCGAAAGTGCACTTGTGAATCAATAACACCGGGCAGAATATGCAGCCCCTTGCAATTAACACGTTCGCCAGCATCACTTTGTGCCAGATTACCAATGAAGGCGATCTTACCGCCGGTAACACCAATATCGCGTTCAGCGCGACCATCGTGATTGACCACAATTGCGTTCTCAAAAATTCTGTCGAAGGTTTGTCCCATGAAAATCCACTCCTGCCCTTGCCGCGCTGCTGCCTTGGGCTTACTTAGACTTTTTGCCTAATGCAAGACGGAAAGGCCAGAAGATGAATTCTGCTGAATTAACCGACCGCGCGCTGGTGCGTATTGATGGTGAGGCTGCGACCGAATTTTTGCAAAATCTGATCACTTGCGATGTGGAAAAGCTGGTTGAGGGCGCGGCCACATTTGGCGCGTTGCTGACACCGCAGGGCAAAATCCTGTTTGATTTTTTCTGCATAAAAACCGGCGCCGGCTATCTGTTTGATATTTGCGAAAGCCTGAAGGCTGATTTCATCAAGCGGATGACATTTTACAAACTGCGCACGCCGGTAGAGATTGCCGCGGCCGATGACAATTTGAAGATCTTTTCCGCGTGGAACGATTCAGGCAATTTCGATCTGGATGACATAGACATTGAAGATGGCTTTGCCTTTATCGACCCAAGGCTTACCGCGATGGGCGCACGTATTTTTTCTACCGGTTTTGAAGCCAATACCGGTTTGAACGATTATAATGCACACCGAATTGCGCGCGGCATGCCAGCAGGTGGAGAAGACTATGGTTTTGGTGAAGCCTTCCCGCATGATGCGATGATGGACCAATTTGAAAATGAGGGTACAGGCGTTGCCTTCAGCAAAGGTTGTTATGTGGGGCAGGAAGTTGTCTCGCGCATGCAACATCGCGGCACCGCCAGACGACGGATAATTATCATAAAGGCAGAACATACCTTGCCAGACCCTGGCACGGCGATTGATGCGGATGGCAAGGCTATCGGCACCATAGGCTCGACCAATGGCAACCAGGGCCTTGCCATGATGCGGCTTGATCGGCTGTCCAAAGCCATTGCTGCGGGTAATGCGATTTCTGCCGCTGGCATGGCGCTCACGGCCCAGTTGCCACAATGGAGCAATCTCTCGCTCCATGTTGACGCTAGCAGCTAAGGGCTTTCTCGATGGCTGCTAAAAATCAACCGCGCGCATGGCAACGTATGCTTTCGGGCCGCAGGCTGGATTTGCTCGACCCCTCGCCGTTGGACATCGAGATTTCAGACATCGCCCACGGGCTGGCTCGCGTTGCCCGCTGGAACGGCCAAACCATTGGCGAACATGCATTTTCAGTGGCCCAGCACTCGCTGGTGGTGGATGATGTGTTTGCAAGTCTTGTCATCAATGCAACACCACAACAGCGCCTGATGGCGCTTTTGCATGATGCGGCGGAATATGTGATTGGCGATATGATTTCGCCTTTCAAGGCTATTATTGGCGGCGATTACAAAGAGGTCGAGCACCGGCTGCAAACGGCTATTCATTTGCGTTTTGGTCTCCCCGCCGAAACGCCGATAAAGATCAAAAAACTGATCAAGAAAGCCGACATTGTTTCAGCCTATTTTGAAGCAACGGAACTGGCCGGATTTTCCAGTTCCGAGGCGAGAAAAATATTTGGCCGCCCATCCGGGTATTCTCCCACAGATTTTCCCGTTACACCGCTTACAACAATGGAAGCGCAGAATGCATTTTTACAACGGTTTGAAACGCTGGATAGGTTGCTGTGAAAAAAATAATTTATGTCTGCCCCTTGTCCAGGTTTGAAGAAACGCTTGCGCTATCCGGGGCGAAAAGGGTGATCAGCTTATTGAGTAATGATGGACCGTTTGAGCCCCCCCAAGGTATTTCTGCGGATAACCACCTGCATTTGCAGTTTAACGACATTACCGCAGACAGAGCCGGGCTAACCTCGCCATCCAAACAGCATGTTTTAAGTCTGATTGAGTTTGCGCGACAGTGGAACTGGTCCACCCCGCTGCTCATTCATTGCTGGGCCGGCATCAGCCGTTCGCCGGCTGCGGCCGCGATCATTGCGCTGGCGCTTGAACCTTCATTTAATGATCAGCAACTTGCGAAAAAAATGCGCGGGCTTTCCGCAGAAATCACCCCAAACATCAAAATGATCGAAATCGCCGATGATTTTTTAAATCGCGAAGGGTTATTTTTATCAGCATTCCGCGCAATCGGACGCGGAAAAGATGCCTTTGAAGGCACTGTTTTCAGGCTCGAACTTGACTAAAGATTTAGGCCGCTATGCATGGAAGATGATTTAGGATGTCGGTCTTTTTCGAAGAATTGAGACCTTGGAGCGGTCGATAGTTGGATCCACCACCTGGGTACGCCCGGCTTTGGCCTGCTGCACTTCAGAGATAAATTTTGCACCAATTTCTCGCCCACGGCGCCAAATAACTTCGCATTCAACGCCAATTGAATCAATCTCAACAAATAGATGAAAGAGATCTGGAAGAATATCATTGTCCTTGAGCTTGATCTTGGCACCCGTATCGGAAATATCACGCAAAACTACTTCCATCGAAATCGCCTGATTATTGTAAGAAGCAATTGCCTTTTTGAGCGTTCTTCTACGCAAAACACGCTTGTCGGTCTCTTTAGCTGCGCCTGTCATCTGTGCTTGTACTTGTTCCATGCCATCTACTTCTGATTTTAGTTTTACTCACCCATCTAAGGGATTGATTAGCGTTTATAGCGATGACAAATTAAATTAGCGTTGATAACAGAGTAATTTAACTCAAATTCTGCTCTATACTTAATGGACCATTAACCTTGCATTTTTCGGCGGACGGCATTGACAAAGCTGGCGCGCTCATTGGGTGCCGCAATATTGCGCGGCTCGAATACGTGACGGGACAAAAAATATCCAGACAGCTCAAAGCCTGCTTCAATTTCCGTTAATTCAGGATGGCTATCAGAACCATTTGGCATCAAAAAACATGGTAACACCAATAGTTTATCAATCCAGGGAAGTGCTTTTTCATGACAAACAGCTCGGCCCGTCTTTGGAGAAACATGGCTAAGACTATCGCTTACACCAGTAACCGCGCATTTTGTCAGATCCAAACCAAACCCCAGATCATCCAACAACGCCAGTTCAAATTTTATCATCAAGACGGCGGCAATTGATGCATCCTGCAAATGCGATAAAATAATCTCAAGCGCCTCATGAAGGTGTTTATGCACATCCCGCTCAGGTATTAATCGCAAGTGCGATGCAAGGGTTTGAATACCGAATACACCGATTGGTGTAGCCATCAGCTCGGAGGTTCTAAGCTCTGTCGCCTCGAGTGTCCATGAGCCAAGATGCTCGTCCAACCGGGCGCGCCAATGGGCTTCAACCGAATTTCCCGGCTGTAAAAAGGGGAGTTTTTTTCGCGATCGTCCGCCGCGCACGATACCCAGGTGACGGCCGTGATGTCTGGTCATTATCTCAACAATAAGGCTGGTCTCACCATGCTTGCGGGTGCCGATGATTATGCCTTCATCATTCCATTCCATAGGCTGACCATTCCATATGCAGGATGCAATATATTGTTAGCGGGGGAATTCCAAACCCATCTCACGGAAGCGCTCCGGGTCTTCAATCCAGTTTTCACGCACTTTGACAAACAGGAACAGATGTACTTTCTGATCGAGAATTTCACTAATTTCCTTGCGGGCACCGGTCGAAATTGCCTTGATGGATTGACCACCCTTGCCGATTACAATTTTTTTGTGGGTGGCACGCTGCACATAAATGGTCTGTTCAATCTTTACGCTGCCATCCTTTTTCTCGGTCCAGCTTTCAGTTTCCACATGCGATGCATAGGGAAGTTCCTGATGCAGGCGCAGATACAATTTCTCGCGGGTGATCTCAGCCGCCAACTGGCGCATGGGAAGGTCGGAAATCTGATCTTCCGGATAAAGCCAAGGGCCCATCGGTAGCTCTTTAGCCAAATAATCCAGAAAATCATCACAGCCATGACCTTTAAGCGCTGAAACCATGAAGGTTTGCTCAAAATCTACATTCTCATTGGCCTGGGCTGCAAGCAATAGTAAATTATCGCTACCCACCGCATCAATTTTGTTCAGTAACAGGATTTTGCGCTGCTTCTCGCCTTCCAGCGACTTCAGTATGGCTTCCGCATCACCGCGTATGCCCCGCTCTGCATCAATCAGCAGGACAATCAAATCGGCGTCATGGACACCACCCCATGCGGCATTTACCATCGCCTCGTCGAGTTTTCTGCGCGGACGAAAAATACCGGGTGTATCAATAAAAACAATCTGTGTTTGATCTTTGATCGTAATCCCACGAACGACCGAGCGGGTGGTCTGCACCTTATGACTGACGATTGAAACCTTGTTGCCTACCAAATGGTTTACCAGTGTGGATTTGCCAGCATTTGGTGCACCAATCAGCGCAACAAAGCCGGCTTTGGTATTACCCTGGCCACCAATTCGGCCATCAAGCGGTGTTTCATCTATTGAATTCATGTTGATTGCTTTTCCTCAGCATCCCAAATTCCCTCACGTTCGAGAATAATTCGTGCCGCATTTTGCTCGGCAGAACGTTTCGAGCGACCTTTTCCTTCACAACCTTCATGGTTTTCCAGAATAACTTTCACGGTAAATACCGGATCATGATCAGGTCCTTGCTGATTGACCAATTCATAGGTCGGTGTACTGCACTTATTGGAATGTGCCCATTCCTGCAATGCCGTTTTAGAATCCCTTCGTGCAGCATCGGCCAGGAATAGGCGGTCGCCCCACAATTTACGCACAACTTTTGATGCTTCGCTCAATCCGCCATCAAGATAAACCGCTGCAATTACAGCTTCCACAACATCTGCCCTAACCCCTTGCATGCGCTTGCTGGTGAGGTGCTTTAAATCAGCACCGGCGCGAATAAACTCATGCAGGCTAATTTGATCGGCAATCAGGGCGCAGGTTTTACCGTTGACTAAAGCATTCAGCCGTAACGATAATTCCCCTTCAGCGGCATCCGGGAATGTTTCAAACAGTAATTCTGACACCACCAGACCCAATACCCGGTCGCCCAGAAATTCGAGCCGCTCATATTGCTGGCCATCTACATTATGCTTGGTGGCACTGGCATGGGTGAGCGCTCGGCCCAAATGCTGGGGGGAGTCAAATTTATAACCAATTCTGCGTTCCAGTTCGTCAAGCTGTTGTTTGCTGATATTGTTTTTCACACAATCATAACCCGGTGAAGATACGCTCGGTGCGCAATGTATCAGGCCAACGCCATATTTCCCATGGGCTCGCACCTGAAGATACGGAAAAGAAAATCACCTTGGCTTTCCCTACAAAATTTTCAAATGGTACAAAACCCACATCAAACCGGCTATCGAGCGAATTATCCCGATTGTCTCCCATCATGAAATAATGGCCCGGAGGCACCTCGAAAACGCGGGTATTATCCGCATCGGTATTTGGATACAGATCCAGGGTTTTATAGGAAACACCGTTGGGCAGGGTTTCGGTATAAATAGGCACGCTTGTGCCGCTCGCGTATCGCCCTTCCGGCTTAAACTGGCCTGTCAACTCACGTTTGACGGCCACATCGTTAATGTGCAGTACGCCATTGATCATTTGCACCCGGTCGCCCGGCAGGCCGATAACCCGCTTAACATAGTCAATCGAGGGATTGCTGGGCAGTTTGAATACCGCAATATCACCGCGCTTTGGTTCTTCCGCCCAAATGCGACCTTCGAACAGATCCGGGCTAAAAGGAATTGAATGCTTTGAAAAACCATAGCTCATTTTCGAAACAAACAAATAATCGCCCACAAGCAGGGTCGACATCATCGACCCGGATGGGATGCTGAATGGTTGAAAAAGCAATGTGCGTACGACCACTGCCAACAGGAGTGCCTGCACTATGATCTTGATGGTTTCACCAAAAGTACCTTCGGATTTTTTTTCTGCCTCAGCGTCCGCCAAAGTTCCGCCTCTCTTAAGAGTTTTGCCTATACACAAATGTACCAGACAGTTTTCAACAATTGTAACTTGAATGTGCGCAAATCTCTATCTCAGATAAGCGACATGATTTAGGCCTGCTCATATCTGTTTATTATTAATTAGGCAACGATGGTTGTTTGCCGCTCACCTATATGGGGATTGAGGCCAGTATCTTCCACAATTTCTTCGACATTTTGTTTTTTATTATCAACGGGGAGCGCCTCGATGATTACGAATGCTTGGGCCAAAGGATAGTCATCTGTAATGGTTAGATGAATGACGGCGCGATAACCTGATGGTATCATTTTATCAAGCTGAACTGCCGCACCATTGGTTAGATTCATGGTTGGCTTGCCCGAGGGTAAATTTACAACCCCCATATCGCGCCAGTAAACGCCACGGCTAATCCCTGTTCCCAATGCCTTGGAACAAGCTTCCTTGGCCGCAAATCGCTTGGCGTAGGAAGCTGAACGCTCCTTGCGGGCATCTGATTTCCTACGCTCAATTTCAGTAAAAATTCGGTTGGTAAATCGATTGCTATATCGCGCCAGAGATTTGTCTATACGGCGAATATCAATCAGGTCGCTGCCAAGACCGATGATCATGAGGGGTGCACCATATCATCATTGACTGGGAAACGAGCACCACTGTTTCTGCTCGCTGCGGCTTTCTTCATCAGCTTCTTTTGCCGTGCGGCATGAAAAAACACAGCCAACCTGCGGGTGATAATATAGGATATGATTGCCGCACAGGCGCCTAAAGGAATGCCACCAAAGAGCATTGGCTTAAGCAATGGTGTCCAAATTTCTGCAAGCGCCAGACCAAAGCCGGCGAAATCCAATTGCCAAAGCGCTTCACCTGCATCTTTCATGATTGTGCTGAGATGATGAAATGGTGCATCCGCCTTGGAGGTTTCGCCCAATAATTTACGGCCAAGAGAGAAAGTGGATGCCCAGATAAACGGAAAAGTCAGCGGATTGCCGACAAATGTTCCAAGTGCGGCGGCAATCAGGTTTCCGGCAAGAATATAGGCCAGCGCAAAGGCCAGTATAAAATGAAAACCCATAAATGGGGTAAATGTGGCAAAAACGCCCGCTGCAACGCCTGCGGCAATTGTATGGGGGGAGCCTGTCAATCTGAATATTCGTTTTGATACGTAAAGACCTGAACGGGCCCAGCTGCGACGCGGCCAAATCCACACTCTGAACTTTTCGCCAATACCAGGCGGGGTTCTTCTACGAAACAACATCAAACACAATTCCAACCACAATTCCAACCACGGGCCAACTCCGGCAAACACCCGAAAACCTTCAAATATCGAAAGCCACAGCCCTCAATAAAATAACCTTACACCAAGTAACTTAATAGGAGATGATTGTTACACCACTATGGCAATACATTATTGCAACCCCCTGCTTCCAGGCTTAATTGGCGCAATAGCTGCAAGCTCGGGCGGAATATCTTCTACCCGGTAGGCAGGAACCTCAAATTCAGCAAGTGCGATCAATCTGGCACCAACATCGGCCTTTCCGGCTGACCTGTCAATCAGACATGATGCGGCTAAAACATCGGCACCAAGTTCTTCAAGTGAGGCAATCGTTTCGCGTATTGAAAGGCCGGTGGTCACAATATCCTCGACGATAACAACACGTGAACCCGGCTCCATTTCAAAACGTCGCAATTGAAACTTACCATCCTGACGCTCCACCCAGACATTCGGTATTTTCAAATGCCGCGAAACCTCATAGGCCGGGATAATGCCGCCAACCGCCGGCCCGACCACATAATCAATTTTACCGAGACCGGCCTGCTGGATTTTCTGTGCAAGAGCAGAACACAATATCTCGGTTTTATCCGCATGCATAAAAACACGGGCTTTTTGAATGAATGTCGGACTGCGCAATCCTGATGTCAGAATAAAGTGCCCGTCGAGAATTGCGCCACACCCGCGAAAAATATCCAAAACCTCGTCTCTGGTCATGTCTTCTGCCCCATTATCATTCTAGCCATTTACCCGTTCCACTTTTGATATAATCTTCAATCCGCGAATTTCCCTTATCAGTCGATTGAGGTGTTTTAAATCCCAAACTTCCAAATCAATTTGCATTTTGGTAAAATCAGGTGCGGTGGTCAGCATTTCAAGGGAGTGAATATTGCCGTCATTTCGGGCAACCAGTTCCGCAATTTTTGCTAATGTGCCCGGTTCATTGATCGCGGTTACCATAACCCTTGCTGGAAAACGGTCATGGTTGTTTTCATCAATATCCCAGCGCACATCTAACCATTCATCACTTTGCCCTTCAAACTTTTGCAAAGCCGGTGATTGAATTGGATAAATTGTAATCCCCTCACCCGGTGTCATAATACCAACAATCCGGTCGCCAGGGACCGCACCGCCATTGGGGGCAAACCGCACCGACTGGTCGGCTGAATGCCCCCGAATTGGAATGGCTGATGCATTTGATTTCTGGCGCTGCTTTTTTCGCCCTGGCATTTTGAATATTATGCCAGCGGCATCTTTCAAACCAAACCAGCCTTCGCTGGCAACCGGTTTCGGAATTTGGGTTACGCGTTCATCCTGATAGTCTGGATAAACCGCCTTGACCACATCGCTGGAGATCAAATCGCCGCGCCCAACATCGGCCAAGACTTCTTCAATGGTTTTACGGGCAAGACGCTGCAAACCGGATTTCAACGCCTCTTCTGAATAGGATTTCCCTGCCCGTTCAAAGGCCCTTTCGAGAATTGTATTGCCAACTCCGCTATATTGGTCCTGCACTGCTTTTTTTGTGGCACGCCTGATTGCCGCGCGCGCCTTGCCGGTAACAGCCACTGATTCCCAAGCGGTTGGTGGCACCTGTCCCTCGGCGCGAATTATGTCGACTTCATCGCCGTTATGCAGTTCTGTTACCACGGGCATAATTCGACCGTTGATCTTGCACCCAACGCAACTATCGCCCAGCTCGGTATGCACCGCATAGGCAAAATCTATCGGTGTTGCACCGCGTGGCAAGGCAATAAGCCGCCCTTTCGGAGTAAAGCAAAACACCTGATCGAGAAACAGTTCGAGCTTCGTGTGCTCGAGAAAATCATCCGGATTATCGCCTTCCGCCAACAGGGCAATTGTGCTGCGCAGCCAACCATAAACGCTGCCATCCCGGTCAAGGGGGTGGCCTGTGGCCGGCGCCTCGCCGTTTGCGACATCCTTGTAAAGCGTATGGGCGGCAATTCCGTGTTCTGCGACCGCGTTCATATCGGCGGTTCTGATTTGCAATTCAACGCGCTGGTTCGACGGACCAACAATGGTTGTGTGAATGGATTGGTATCCATTGCCCTTCGGGGTTGATATGTAGTCCTTGAAACGCCCGGGCACGGTTGACCATGTGGTGTGGGCAATGCCCAATGCGCGGTAGCAGTCATCGGTTGTATCAACGATGATACGGAACCCAAAGATGTCAGACAATTGCTCAAAACTCATCGCCCGCCGTTCCATCTTGCGGAATACCGAATATGGCCGCTTTTCACGGCTGGAAACGCGGGCGCTGATGTTGTGATCGAGCAATTTCAACCGCAGTTCCATTTCAATGGACGAGATCAGATCAAAATTTTTCTCATGCAACTCGTTTAATCGTTTGGTGATCGTCTCAAACGCCTCGGGATTAAGGTGCATGAAGGATAAATGTTCCAACTCTTCGCGAATATCCTGAATACCCATGCGGCCGGCCAGAGGCGCATAAATATCCATCGTCTCCTGTGAAATCCGCCCGCGCTTTTCCATCGGGACGAAATGAAGCGTGCGCATATTGTGCAAGCGGTCGGCAAGTTTAACCAAAAGCACCCGCACATCATCGGCCACGGCAAGCAAAAGCCTTCGCAGATTCTCGCCCTGTCGCGCCTCTTTGGAAACCAGATCAATACGCTTTAATTTGGTTAGTCCCTCAACCAGCGAGCCAATATCTTCCCCGAACAGCTCGTCGATTTCTTTTCGGGTTGCGTCCGTATCCTCAATCGTGTCGTGCAGCAGGGCAACGGCAATGGTTGCCTCATCCAGCCGCAGGTCTGTCAGAATTGCGGCAACTTCCAAAGGATGAGAAAAATAGGGATCGCCATTTGCGCGGGTTTGGCTGCCATGTTTCTGCATGGCATAAACATAGGCCTTGTTGAGGAGATTTTCATCAACATCCGATTTATAGGCGGATACCCGTTCCAGCAGTTCATATTGACGCATCATTGGCGCATTTCCAAACAATAAATGTTGGATTTAGACTTACAAAATAAAACGGCGCAGACAATACGCCGCGCCGTAAAACTATTATAAACAATTTCTGGTGATACAGCGCAAACTGGCTCCCATCCATTCATGTCTGCCAAGCCATTGCTCTAAAGCATATCGCGTTCAATTGCACTCATCCGATATGCTATTCTTATTATTCTCACATGTCTTTATTCCGAAAACCGGTTCCCACCAACGGATCGAGTCCGAGGGCATGCTTTTGGGAGACAGGCTTTAGTAATCGTCGCTTTTTTCCGGCGGGACTAATCCCTCAATACCGGCAAGCAGCTCTTCTTCGGAAAGACTGTCAAATGTCACATCCGTGCCGGGCGTTTCAGCCGTTGAGAAATCAGCCAAGACTCCATCAATGGAAATTTCCGGCTCAGGAACAATAACCTGTTCTGGCTCATCTACTTCCACATGCTTTTGCAGAGAATGAATAAAGTCTTCTTTCAAATCGCCCGGAGATAAGGTCTCCTCGGCAATTTCGCGCAAAGCCACTACCGGATTTTTGTCATTATCGCGATCAATCGTGATTTCAGAACCGGAAGAAATCTGACGCGCCCGGTGACTGGAAAGCAAAACTAGCTCGAAGCGGTTATCGATTTTATCAATACAGTCTTCGACGGTAACACGTGCCATCGTGTAGCTCCTGATTTAGAAATTGGTGGAATTATTGTCTACCTATACATATTCATTTCAAAATTCAAGCAATTCAGCCATGAATTGACTAAAATAATACGCAACTGATCTTTGGCATTACGGCATTTGATGCCGATCAACTCAAGATTAAAATGCTGCTGATAATCTTAGGAAAGAATTAACCTAATCTGATGGGTTCGCTCCTCATGTAGATTGCATTATAAAGGCCGATCTTGTATGGATAATCAACTCAATATAGTTTGAGAAACGAGGGGCGGCCCTAACCGCACTCCTAAATCCCAAAACGCCCGCTAATGTGCTTCAAAAAAGCACATGTTTTAGTCAAATGATTTTTCAGCTGACGATATTCAAGAAAGACATTTAAGATGTTTGATTCACGAGAGAAAATTGCCCTTTTCATCGATGGTGCGAATTTGTATGCGACCTCAAAAGCCCTGGGTTTTGACATAGATTACAAACAGTTACTGGTTTATTTTCAGCAAAAAGGCTATTTGCTTCGCGCCTATTATTATACAGCTCTCATTGAAGATCAGGAATATTCTTCCATTCGCCCGCTGATCGATTGGCTCGACTATAATGGCTACAGGGTTGTAACCAAACCAGCCAAGGAATTTACAGATTCAACCGGCAGACGCAAAATCAAAGGCAACATGGATATTGAACTTGCAGTTGACGCTATGGATTTATCGGACACTGTTGATCATATGGTATTGTTTTCAGGCGATGGCGATTTCCGCAAACTGGTTGAATCATTGCAGCGCCGCGGCCGGAAAGTTACGGTTATTTCGACGGTCGCAAGCCAGCCACCAATGATTGCAGATGATCTTCGCCGACAGGCAGATCACTTTATTGACTTAAACAGCATCAAGAACGAAATCGGCCGCGACCCTTCCGAGCGGCCGCAACGTCAACAGTTTGAAGAATTTGAGGAAGACGAAGATTATTGATGTCCAAAATGGATAATTGCGCCTATGAACCCGGGCGGGATTGTCCGCTTTGTCCAAGGCTGGTTGAATTTCGTCAGCAATACAGAAAAAGCGACCCCGACTGGCACAATGCTCCGGTTCCAACCTGGTATCCGAGTAATGACGCCGACAAAGGCGCATTAAAAGTCAAATTGCTGATCGTCGGCCTGGCGCCCGGATTGCGTGGCGCCAACCGCACTGGACGCCCTTTTACCGGCGACCATGCCGGCGACCTGCTCTATGCGACCATGACAAAATTTGATTTCGCCGGTGGTGAATATGGGGCTGACCCAAACGACGGTTTAGCGCTGAACGATGCGGCCATAACCAATTCAGTGCGCTGTGTCCCCCCACAAAACAAACCTGTTGGCGCTGAAATAAATGCCTGCCGTCCGTTCCTACTGGAAACGATTGCAAGAATGCCCAATCTCAAGGCAATACTTACCCTTGGCAAGATTGCCCATGACTCGACGGCTCGCACATTGGGAACCCGCGTTGCTGCAGTAAAATTTGGCCATAATATCAAACATACAATGGGCGAACACACAGTTTTTTCCAGCTATCACTGTTCACGGTACAATACAAATACCGGAGTCTTGACCGAGGAAATGTTTGATGACGTGTTCAAAAACATCAGAGATTTCATCAGCCTTTCCAACTGAAACCTTACCCGCCACCCAACAACTTACTCGGCAAGTATTCACATATCGCTATTTATGTGATTTATTCAAAACACTGCGATATTGAGATTTGGGAGGATCAGTGCTTGAGCAAACTTAGTCTGGTTAAGGATGGTCCACAGGCACATGTGGCCTCGACAACCTGGTCGGCGAGGCTTGGGCGACAAGGTTATCACCAGCTCGAATACTTTTTTGCCCAACTAAATTTCTACTATTTCTGGGAAAAGCGATGGTTTATCATCGCAATTGCCGTTGGGTTTTTTCTGCTGAATATTCCTACCCCTGATGGGCTCACCCGTGAAGGCATGATTATTTTGACCATGTCAATCATGGCAACGATCCTGTTTGTAACAGAGCCTATCCCACTGCCTACCGTTGCACTTTTGATCATCGTCGGGCAGGTTATCCTGCTGGGGCTTGAATCCAATGAGGTTGCCCGCAGCCTGATGACCGATTCCGTTTTGTTCATCATGGGCTCATTGATGCTCGCGGTTGCCTTAATCCACCAGAAGCTGGATCAACGTATCGCCTGGCTAATCGTGCGAATGACCGGTACCAAAACCGCCAATATCTGCTTTGGAATTTCGGTAGTATCTGGAATTCTGGCCTCCTTCGTGGGTGAACACACGGTGGCCGCCATGATGTTGCCGGTTGGCATTACACTGATTACGCTGACATCGACCGACCGGAAAAAAGTGCGCAATCTTGCGGCGGTAATATTGTTTTCCATCTCCTATGGCTGCTCGGTTGCGGGCATTGGAACACCTTCCGGGGGTGCGCGTAACGCCATTATGATCGGCTATTGGAAAGAGTTTTTCTACGATCCGGCAAATCCGGAAACCCATCGGTTTTTGATCGATTACGTGAAATGGATGGCCTATGCCTATCCAATGTTTCTTATTCAGTTGCCGCTGGTAACATGGGTGTTGCTGTCGACTTTCAAGCCAGAATATCACAACCTTACCCGTCCGGTGGCGAAATTACGTAAGCAGGTCGAATTGCTTGGGCCTATGTCTATTTCCAATTACATCGCAATATTACTTTTCCTATTGGTTATCTTTGGCTGGATATTCTTTTCCAGTCTGATTGGTATGGGTATTATCGCCATTTTGGGGGCAGCCGCCTTTCTGGTGGCCGGACAAGTGCAATGGGAAGATATTAATTCCGGGGTAAACTGGGGTGTTGTGCTGCTTTATGGGGCGGCAATCTCGCTTGGCGTGCAGATGAAGGATACGGGAGCTGCCGAATGGGTGGCGGAGAATTTCATCTTCATTTTGTCCACCATAGGGGTCGAGACCGGCCTTGGTCTTTGGGCTGCTATCTCGTTACTGACAACTTTCGTTACCAACACGATGTCCAATGGTGCTGCGGTCGCCGTGCTTGGGCCGATCACGCTTAATATGGCAACGGTCGCAAATGAAAGCCCAATTCTCATTGGCTTTATTACTTCTATTTCATCCGCATTCGCTTACTTGACAGTTGTTGGAACCCCCGCATCGACGATTGTTTATGCGGCAGGATACCTGACACCCAAGGACTTTTTAAAGGCCGGGTGGCGGATGGTTATTGTATCAACAATATTGATGATGCTGGTGGCGAAATTTTACTGGCCTTATGTGGGGGTTTAGTATGAAAACAACTTCCAAAAAGAGCATTGTTGCCCGCAATAAAGAGCTGGACGAGCAGGTAAAACGGCGACAAAACCGTTTTCGGGTTCTGGTGTGTATCAATGGAGAAGATGCGTCCTATGAAGGCGTCAAGATTGCCGCTAAACTTTGCGAAAATGAAGTCAGTGATATTATTCTTTTATATGTTCGGCGGATTGACCAGGGATTGAATGCAGGCGGATTGCAGGTACGAGTTGCCCGGCGCAACCTGCTCGAATGGGGGTTGGAACTTCCCGGCATTAAATACCTCAGGCGCGGTTTTGAAATGTTGCTGGATATGAAATTTCTGGGCGATGACTGGGAAGAACATATAAGCCATACGGATGTATTTGGCGACCCGCTAGGTGACAACAAGGTGGAGTATCGGGGTAAAAATGGCCGTCGTATTGTTTTAAAACTTAAAACTGCACCGGATATTTCCAGTGGTATTCTGCACCAGCACGAGCTTGGCCCCTATAACATGATTTTCATGGGGCCTCATATTCAATGGACAACCAATTGGCGCTCGATGTTTATTCCAAACACAGTTCAAAAAATTGCCAGCCTTGCCCCTGCCTCGGTTATGACCGTCAGAGGCACATGCCAGGGCAATGGATTTTTACTCTCAACTGACGGGTCACCACGATCAATACAAGCCAAAAAGCGTGGCGCTATTGTTGCCCATGTTTTGGGTGAACCTGTGAGTATATTAGGCACGGCGGATGACGATAGCGATCTGGCTAATCTGGAAAACAGCGTCGATAAACTTTGCAAAGACCTTAAGAAGGATGGCTTAAAAACCGGTGATTGCAAAGTAGTTGTCGGCGATCCGGTTCGTGCGACAATCGAGGCCGGTAATTCCTATTCGGCCATTGTGGTTTCAGATCGGCAAACAACCAGGTTCAACCGGTTTTTCAAAGGCAGCATCGCATTTGATATTATGCACCTGTCGACAACATCTGTTTTGAACGTGCGGTAAAATCAGCCCTGTTCTCGCATGATGCGGGCTTTGTCGCGTTGCCAATCGCGGTTCTTTTCAGTTTCGCGCTTGTCATGTATCTTCTTACCCTTGGCAAGGGCGATTTCAAGTTTGGCAATACCGCGATCATTAAAGTAAAGCTTTAACGGCACGATGGTCATGCCTTCGCGCGCCATACCATTGCGCAGTCTGGTAATTTCCCGCTCTTTCAACAGCAATTTGCGGCGGCGGCGTGGTTCATGATTGAACCGGTTGGCCTGCAAATAAATCGGAATATTGGCATTGATCAGCCAGATCTCGCCATCTTCATCTGAAGCGTAGCTTTCCGCAATATTGGCTTTGCCTTCACGCAGGGCTTTCACTTCGGTGCCGACAAGCATCAGCCCCGCTTCAATCGTATCTTCAATTGAATAATTGTAGCGCGCCTTACGATTATCGGCGATAACTTTTCTTGCCGGAGTTTTGGGTTTCTTTGCCATAAAATTATCAGTTTATCAGGCCGGTTTTGCGCATGGCGGCATCTATTTCCCCGGCCGTTTTGGCTGTTACCGGCAGAATAGGCGAGCGGAGATGATTTTCCATACGGCCAAGTTTTGACAACGCATATTTTGCACCGGATACACCTGGTTCCAAAAACAATGCCCTGTGCATTGGCATCAAATTATTGTGCAGCTTTCGTGCAAGGGCAAAATCTCCATCGGCAAGTGCCGCATGGAATTCTGCGCACAGGCGCGGTGCCACATTGGATGTGACTGAAATGCCGCCAACACCGCCGTGGGCAGCATGGCCAAGTGCCGATGCATCTTCCCCGGTAAGCTGAATGAAACCTTCACCGCAGGCAAGATATTGTTCGCTCACCCGATCCATTGATGCGGTCGAGTCCTTTACGCCAGCAATTGATGGATAAGTCTTGTGCAAATAGGCCATCGTCTCAACGCTCATGTCAACGACAGAACGGCCGGGAATATTATAGATAAATATTGGCAGGCTAACGGCTTTTGCAACCGCAGAAAAATGGGCGATCAGGCCCTGTTGGGTGGGCTTGTTGTAATAGGGTGTCACCACCAAAACCGCATCCGCGCCGGCTTTTTCCGCATGTCTGGCAAGCTCAATGGCCTCGCGTGTATTGTTGGACCCGGCCCCAGCTATCACCGGAACACGGCCAGCGCTTTCATCAATGCAAATCTCGACAACCTGTTTGTGTTCCTCATGGCTCAATGTCGGGGATTCGCCCGTTGTACCCACCGGTACAAGATTGTTGGTTCCTTCTTTAATTTGCCAATCAATCAGATCACGGAACGATTTTTCATCAAGGGCACCTGTTGCATCGAATGGCGTTACCAGCGCTGTACTTGATCCCTTGAACATTTTTATACTCCAGATAAATATCTTTATTTGCGACCAGTCGGCCACCCGTGGCAGTAAAGCATAATTGGCTCTTCCTGCAAGGTTCGCAACATAGTCACCACGCACAATATCTGCAAGAGAGTGTTTGCGATGAACCTTGTAATATGCAAATTGCTGTCATCTTTGTTAATTGCCTTTGAATTTCGAACTTTGAAAGACGCTTTATGCCCGAAGCAAACAATCATGAGTATGTAGATTTCGAATGTTTGAGCGCTGATGGATTAGCCCTGCGCGGCAGGCGATACGGTTCTCGCGACTGGCATGACAGGTTGCCGGTTGTCTGCCTTGCGGGGCTGACCCGCAATAGCGCAGATTTTCACAAATTAGCACTTTATCTCTCCACTCATCCAAAACACCCGCGTCAGGTTCTTTCACTCGATTATCGTGGTCGCGGGCTTTCCGATTTTGATAAAAACTGGGAAAACTACAATCCGCTGGTAGAGGCCGCCGATACGATTTCAGCCATTGAGGCGGCCGGGTTTGAAGAGGTTTCACTGATAGGTACATCGCGCGGCGGATTAATCGCAATGGTGCTGGCGGCGCTGCGACCGGGCATTTTAAAGCAGGTTATTTTAAACGATATAGGGCCAGAAATTGATGGCGTTGGATGGGCCAGAATCAAAACCTCATTGCAGCGCATGCGCGAACCTTCCAGTTGGGAAGAGGCCGTGGAAATTTTGCGCGACAACTTTGGAAGCCAGTTTACCGGCCTTTCAGATGTGGATTGGATGGACCATGCAAGGGCTACTTTTCGCGATGAAAACGGAAAGCCAGAACGTAATTTTGATGAAGGGTTGATGACATCGATAAAAGCGCAAAACCTTGATCAGGAATTGCCAACATTCTGGCCACAATTTGACGGGCTGCGCCATACGCCATTGCTGGTAATACGCGGAGAAAACTCTGATTTATTTTCAGCAGAGACGCTGGAAAAAATGGGCACCCGCCATCCTGATATGCAGGAAATCACGGTTGAGGGCCAGGGCCATGCCCCCATTCTTCATACCGGCAAACTGCCTGAACAAATTTTTGAGTTTTTGGAAACCAGTCTCACGCACCATTGAACCAAGAGAGTTTTGGGCACCATTACTGACGGTTCAAGTTTTGCACTTCGCACTCCTCAACGTGCAACTTGAGCTGGACCCCGGCCTGCAGACACCTGAAATGGCTGCCTATAGAATATCCAGCACATTTTCCGGCGGCCGGCCAAGGGCGGCCTTACCATTTGCCTCAACGATTGGTCGTTCAATTAAAATTGGATGCTTGCTCATTGCAGCCACCAACGCCTCATCATTCGCATTGGACAATTGCAATTCCTTATAGATCTTTTCGCCTTTTCTAACCACATCGGAAGCTTTGCAGGAAAGCAGATTAAGAACTCGGGTGATTTCTGCCTTTGATGGCGGGGCTTTTTGATAGTCAACAATCTGTGGCTCAATACCTCGGTCTTGCAATAGTTGCAGAGTTTGGCGGGATTTAGAACAGCGCGGATTGTGCCAGATTGTTACTTCCATCAATATTTCCTTATTATAGTATAATCGGGTTTTAATATCCGATTCGAGGCTGTTTTCAACAGGGTGGCAAAAATTAGAACTTGCACTTGAGTGGGCTTGAATGCAACCTAACGTAAGATTCTATCACAGGAGAGAAACATGGGATTTTTTAATTTTGTAAAGTCAGTGGGCAAAAAACTCGGCATTGGTGACGAAGAAGAGGTAGCGAACGCTGAAGATCTTAAAAAGGAACTCGATAGCTATAATCTGGGTACAGATAATGTGGAAATTGAGGTCAAGGGTGACACCGTCGTTGTTAAAGGCGAAGTGGCCGATCAGTCGATTTTTGAGAAAGCCATTCTGGCGGTGGGCAATACCTTGGGTGTTTCCAAAGTTGAAGCATCAGAAATGAAAGTTGCCGATGCAGGCTCCGTTGCTGAACCGGTATTCCACGAAGTGAAAAAAGGCGAGAACCTTTGGAAAATCGCCACCAAGCATTATGGAAACGGCTCAAAATACACAGCGATTTTTGAAGCCAATAAACCAATGTTGAGCGACCCGGACCTGATTTACCCAGGCCAGAACCTACGCATTCCAGCGCTCGACTAATTGCCCGAGAATAACAATTAAAGACCGGCCCAGTGGTCGGTCTTTTTTCCAATGATCTGATCGACATTGCCAAGGCCCGTATCGTCGAGATATTGCGTGATGCCCACACCAATCTGCCGGGCCAAATCCGGCCCCTGATAAACCAGTCCCGTATAGACCTGCACCAGATTGGCGCCGGCTTCCAGTTTTGCGATTGCGGTTTTGGCGCTATCAACTCCGCCAACACCAATTATTGGCAAGTCGGCATTTAACAGCTGACGCATCTTTGCCAGAACAATGGTGGATTTTTCAAATAAAGGCCTGCCTGAAAGACCGCCCTGTTCTTTGGTATGAACTGAACTTTTCAACCCGCTTCGATCCAGAGTGGTGTTGGAAATAATCACGCCGTTGAGCATCGAGCCATTGACCACCGCCGCAATTTCGTCAAGTTCGCTATCGTTCAAATCAGGTGCAATTTTTAGAAATACAGGTACGTTGCGCCCCGCCGTTTCTGCCATTTGATCACGCTTTTCCAGCACGTGATCAAGCAGCTTTTTCAAGGCATCACCGGCCTGAAGATTGCGCAAGCCCGGTGTGTTGGGCGACGAAATATTGACAGTAAAATAGCTTGCAAGTGAGGCAAAGACCTCAATACCTTTGACATAGTCCGCAACGAAATCATCGCTGTCTTTGTTCGCCCCTATATTAACACCAAGGATGCCATTATCCCGGCGCGCCTTTAACCGTTGCAGAACGGCCGCATGCCCCTGATTGTTAAACCCCAAACGATTGATAATGGCATTGTCGTGGGTCAGCCTGAATATTCTGGGTTGCGGGTTGCCCATCTGCGGCCTGGGGGTGATGGTTCCAACTTCTGCAAAGCCGAAGCCCATCCGCAAAATTGCATCCGGCACTTCGCCGTTTTTGTCGTAACCAGCGGCAATACCAAGAGGATTTGGAAAATCCAGCCCGGCAATGCTTTGTTGCAGCCGCGCATCCTGCCTGTTGGGGCATTGGGGCATCAGCCCTGATTTCAGCGCCTTGATCGACAGATGATGCGCCTGCTCCGGCGGCAATTTAAAAAGCGCTGGTCTGGCCAGTTGGAACAGCAAAGACCGGACCATTATTCCGCGTCCAGTTCGGGCAGGATATGCTTGCCATTTTTATCTTGCTCAATTGGCTTAACCCAGCGCACGAAGTTTAAATGTAGCGGCTGATAGAGGTGCGGAAACAGCATGCCGCCACGGGCTTCCTCAAAAACAATCGCATCGCCCATTGCGGCCGCATCTATTGCGATCAACAATAAATCGGTGCGCCCGGAAAAGTGTTTTTCAAGGGTTGAGGCGGTCTGATTACGGGTTGAAAAATGGATAAATCCGTCGGCCAGATCAATCTCTGCACCGGTAAAAACTCCGGCCTTTTCAGCCTCAGCCCAAAGGCTCTTATCGCAAATTTTGTATATGGTGTTATGGCTCATATCCATCGGGCGACCTGTTTGTTGTTAGAACTTCTGTTTGCAATACAACTATTCGCCATTATGTCATAATGGAGACCTGATTTTCGGCGTATTATACGATTTAGCCACAGAATTTATCAATGAGGTGCAGACCATGAAATTGAACAGAACCAACTCAATCACAGCCGTTTTGATGATTTTTGCAGTTTTTGCAGCGCCGGCCCTCGCCGGAAATGCGGCACCACAACAGGCCGCACGGTTTTCTGTAATCGAGACTGCAAACGGTTTTTTGCGGCTTGATCAGGAAAATGGCAGTATCTCCATTTGCAAGGAAGAAAACGGACAAATGATTTGCAAAGTCGGGGCCGATGAACGCCGCGCCTATCAGGTAGAGATTGACCGGATCAACCAGCAACTCGACAAAATTAAAATCAGACTTGATGCACTCGAGGGGCGGAAATCGGCAGCCAAGCTTGACCCCGATGCGTCCAAGGCCAAGGAAGAAGATGAATTTAACCGGGCTTTAAAGTTTGCCGACAAGGCTTTTCGCCATTTCTTTGGCATGGTCAAAGAGTTGAAAAAAGAGGAACAAAAGGATGCGATTTAGGATACTTTTTGTCACGATCTGCTGCCGCGAGAAACACTGATAAACCGGGCTTTACCGACCCAGTTTTTCCTTCTGGTTCTCATTTATGCACTTTTAGTGCACACTGGTTTTTGTAACCAATGGCACAAAAGAGGGATAATATTCGATGGGGCAAATACCGTTTATTACATCCGCAGATGTGGAAGATAAACTCACCTGGACAATCATTGCTGATGCACTGGCTGCCGGACACAAGGGCAAAAAGGCTGAAATTGGTGATTTGCTGTTACAACACGGCGGCAATGCCATGCTCAACCGCGCGGCATGGATTGATGGCAGCGGACTAGCACTGAAATCAATGAGTGTGTTTCCAAAAAATGCAGATCGCAGTCCGGCGCTCCCAACCATTCAAGGGGTGATGCTTTTATTCGATGATGAAACCGGCGAAGTGCGCGCATTGATAGACGGAGTGCTGGTGACCAAGTGGAAAACTGCCGGTGATTCCATGCTTGGTGCACGGTTGCTGGCCCGAAAAAATTCACAAAATCTGCTGATTATCGGGTCTGGCAATGTTGCTGCTTCACTTATTGATGCCTATCTGGAAATATTTCCGTCCATTCAACAAATTGAAATCTGGAGCAGAACATACGCAAATGCGGAAAAACTGGCCAGACAGTCAGTCGTCAAAGGGCAAAATGTCGTGGCCGTATCAGATTTGCCTGCGGCTGCGGGCCGCGCCAACATTATCTCTTGCGCAACCATGTCTACCAATCCGGTGATTAGCGGCCGTTGGGTCAAGCCCGGCACTCATGTTGACCTGATCGGAGCCTATTCTCCGCAAATGCGTGAGGCGGATGACGAGCTTTTGCAAAAGTCCGAAATATTTGTCGATGCGCGCGCGACCACTATTGCGCATATTGGCGAACTTATGATGCCGCTCGCTTCCGGTGCAATTACCAGGGCTGATATTCTTGGAGATTTCTACGATCTTTGCAAAAACAAATGCGGCCGAAGCAATGAGGATGCCATTACCGTGTTTAAAAATGGTGGGGGCGCCCATCTCGATCTGTTGACCGGGCTTGCCATGCTGGAGGTCTATCAGCAATAGATCGCGGCTCACATAGGCAGCGGGTGATCACGGTAGACCTGTTGAATATCGGCCATTACTTCCGCGCTCAATGTCAGGTCTTTGGCGGCGATATTGTTTTTCAATTGTTCTATAGATGTGGCCCCAATAATGGCGCTCATCATGAAGGGCCTGGTTAAGCAAAATGCCAGCGCCATTTGCGCCTGGTCCAGCCCATGCTTTTTGGCCACATCATGATAAAGCGCAATCGCCGCCTCGGTCTGCGGCACATAGCGGCCATTGAGATTGGGCTGCATGGCGCGGCGCGAACCTTCAGGAATATCACCATCTAGATATTTGCCGGAAAGCCCGCCCGCTGCCAGTGGTGAGAAAGCCATCAGGCCGATATTTTCCAAGACACTGACTTCGGCCAGATCGAGATCGAAAATCCGGCAGGTGAGACTGTATTCATTTTGAATGGATGCAGGTCTTGGCAGCCCATTTCTGCTGCTTACCTCGAGAAATTTCATCACCCCCCAGGCGCTTTCATTAGAAAGACCAAACTGACGCATTTTGCCCTCATCCTGCAATCGCGCGATCTCGCCAAGAATGTCAACGACTTCCTGTTCCATATTTTCAGGTTTCAAAGTGGATGGATCAAAGGTCCAGTATTTTCTGAAATGATAGGAGCCGCGGTTGGGCCAATGCAATTGAAAGAGATCAACATAGTCTGTTTGTAATCGAAGCAGGCTTTCCTCCAGCGCTTCGCGTATCATCACACCGGTAACGCGAGCGCCATCGCGAAAATTCTGATTGCCTTCGCCGGTAATTTTCGAAGCGATAATCAGCTTGTCCCGGTCCGGGCGGCTATTTAACCACGAACCGATCAGCTTTTCGCTGAGGCCTGAGGTTTCAGCAAGCCTTGGCGTGGTGGGATACATTTCAGCCGTATCAATGAAATTCACCCCCTCGCCTACCGCATAATCAAGCTGTTCATGGGCCTCACTTTCAGAATTTTGCGACCCCCAGGTCATTGAACCCAGACATATTTCGCTCACCTGAATATCCGTTTTGCCAAGTTGATTATATTTCATCGTTCGACTTTCCTAAATGTAACAAGATTAAAACGGCAGGCCTACATAGTTTTCAGCCAAAGATGTCATCGCACTTTTTGATGAAAACAGATATTCCAAATCGGTTTGTTGCAGATGGTTATCAAAATCACTGTTGGAAGGGAAGCTGTGCAATAGAGTTGTCATCCACCAGGAGAACCGCTGACCTTTCCATACCCTTGCGAGGGCTTTTTCAGAATAGCAATCAAGCCCGCTATCATCGCCTTTTTTATAATGATCAAGCAATGCGTGATAAAGATAATAAATGTCGGATGCGGCAGAGTTCAGCCCGCGCGCACCGGTTGGCGGCACGATATGGGCGGCATCGCCAGCCAGGAACATATTGCCATAACGCATCGGTTCGGCAACGAATGAGCGAAGCGGGGCAATGCTTTTTTCAATCGACGGGCCGGTGATCAGGCCGGCTGATACATCAGCCGGGAGGCGCATTTTCAACTCGTCCCAGAACTGATCATCGCTCCAGTCATCCACCGTATTATCCAGTGGCACCTGAATATAGTATCGGCTTAATTGCTGCGAACGCATTGAACAAAGCGCAAAGCCGCGCTCATGTTTGGCGTAGATCAGTTCTGGCGATACCGGTTTAGTGCGTGATAAAACACCCAGCCAGCCAAAGGGATATATGCGCTCAAACTCCTTGATCTTATCTGAGGGAATAGATTTGCGGCTGACGCCGTGAAAGCCATCGGCACCAATGATATAATCGCAATCAATCCGTTTTATTTCACTACCGGAACGATATGTCAGATACGGCGCATCACTGGTCATATCGTGGGGTTTTACATCCTCCGCATGGTGGATGATATTGCCGCCCATTTTGTCGCGCGCCTGATAAAGATCGCGGGTAAGTTCCGTCTGCCCATAAACCACGACCGAATTTCCGCCGGTCAATCCGTTGAGATCAATGCGTTCCTTAATGCCGTCGTGAGCGATATAAAAACCGTCATGAATTTCGCCTTCCGCATCCATGCGCGCACCACATTCGGCCTCACGCATCAAATCGGCAAATCCATGCTCCAGAACACCCGCACGAATGCGGCCGAGCACATAATCACGGCTGCGTCTTTCCAGCACCACATTATCAATGCCCTTGAGGTGCAATAATTGCGACAGTAGTAATCCCGACGGTCCGCCGCCAATTATCCCGACTTGGGTTTTCATATATTCTCTCTCCATTTATTATTATTCCACGCATTCCAGCAGCATGGTGCCTGCGCCGGTGTTTGAAATTGGGATGTGATAATTCTGGTGCAGCGGGGTTACTTTATCGCCAAGCGCACCGCGCATCATCATCCACATGAGAAATTCCGTTCCCTGCGCGCCGGCCTGACGCACCAGTTCGTGACGGGAGATTTTGGTGAGCTCTTCCGGGTCCGTAACGATTTTTTCCATGCACATCTGGTCAAATTCTTTGTTGATAAATCCGGCCCGTTCTCCATCCAGTTGATGGGAAAGCCCACCGGTGCCGAGCACCACAACCTTTATATCGTCCGGGTAGGAACGAATGGCTTTGCCCAGCGCTTTACCGAAATCTAGCGCCCGCTTCAGGGTTGGGATCGGGTGCTGCACCGTGTTGGCGCTGATGGGAATGGCGCGCGGCATATTCGGGTTATCGCCCAGACCGGGCCAAAAAAGCTGCATGGGAACGGTAAAGCCATGATCAACCGCAAGTTCCTGACATGAGGTGATGTCAAATTCATCGTCCACCATTCCTTCAATTATGTGCCAGGAAAGTTTGGCATCACCTGGAAAAGGCGGGAGTTTTGGCAGCCCCCACCCTTCATCCTCATTGACATATTCATGCGCCGCGCCAATCGCGAAAGTTGGCATCTGGTCGAGGAAAAAGCCCAACCCATGATCATTATAAATGTTGATGGCCACATCGGGCTTATGCTCATCCAGCCATTCACGAATGGGCGGATAGGCATCGAAAAACGGTTTCCAATATGGGTCTTGCATCTGCTCACGGGCAATGGCATTGCCAACGGCTGGAATATGCGAAGTGGTCAACCCTCCAATAATTTTGGCCATATCAATCTCCCGCCCTTAGCAGTTTTTCCTTGAATTCCTTGACACTCATACCGGTTTGTTGAGCGCCAATATCCTGCATGTTCATTTTGTAAATGCCGGCAAATTTGGCGAGATAGTAAATATTACCGCCGGCGGCAATCATCTCCAGCACATTCTTGTTTCGGCAGGCCTGTTTTTGCTCATCATTCAGTTTAAACTTGTCAAAATAGGCTTCCGGGTCTGCCAGATACGCCTCACGGGCTTCGGCTGCGTTAAACGAATAACACATCTTGTTCAGCGCATAGCCCTTCATCGCCATCTCACCATCGAAAAAAGTTGTCCCTTCAATAGGGGTATGGTGGTCAAATTCAGATATTTCCATCGTCATTTCCCTTCTATAATTATTTCAGGCCAATACAGCCGCATGGGGTTATCGACCAATAATGCCTGTTGCAATTGCGCCGTTGGGGCGATTTGCGGTATTAGGTCGACCAGTTCACCATCATCCGGCATATGCGACTTCATATTCGGGTGCGGCCAGTCAGTGCCCCATAATACCCTGTTTGGAAAACGCTCAACCAGCAGATTCGAAAAGGGTATCACATCGCCATAGGGCGGGCCGCCATTGGAAAGTCGTTCCGGGCACGAAACTTTCGTCCAGATATTTTCGTTCTCATCTATCAGGCGAACAAAGCGTTGAAAATCCACGTCACTCAATGATTTGGAAACGTCCGGCCGCCCCATATGATCTACCACCACAATGGTAGGTAATTGCTGCAAAAACGGGATCAGTTCTTCAAGGTCTGCTGCCTCAAAATACACAACGATATGCCAGCCAAGCCGGGCAATTCGTTCGGCAATATCGAGAAAAACCTGTTTTGGTGTAGCATCGACCAGCCGTTTGACAAAGTTAAAGCGGACGGCACGCACGCCAGCATCATGCATTTGGCTTAATTCATCATCGCTAATATCGGGTGCGATGACCGCGACCCCACGCGCCAGACCTTCGCTGCTTATAAGCGCATCAATCAGCGCATCATTATTGCGCCCGTGACAGGATGCCTGAACAATGACATTGCGGGAAAAACCAAGATGGTCGCGGAGAGCAAAAAGTTGGTCTTTAGAGGCATCGCAGGGGGTATATTTTCGTTGTGGTGCAAAGGGAAATTTATTTGCCGGACCAAACACATGGCAATGGGCATCAACGGCGCCAACCGGTGGTTTAAAGGCAGGTTTTTGTGGATTTGGATGAAACGGCATCCAATCCACATCCATGATCTGAATTTCATCTTCAGAAATTTCTGACATCAGGCAAATACCTTTCCATCAAACAGTTTTCGTGCGGTCCGCAAAACGGCAGCTTTTGTGACCATATCCGCATCATCCAGTTCCACCAAAATAGTGGATTGACCAATTGGGTGTTCAATCTGTAACTGCTTTGGATTGCCTTCTGCGATACGAGCCAATTGATGCGCAGTGGAGCCTTCCAGCAGACAGGCGGTTGCAACACTGACCGCGCCCAACACCCCAATTGAAGCATGGCAGCGGTGGGGAATGAAAGTGCGGGTCGAGATAGCTCCACCCTTTTGCGGCGCACTAATCATAGTCATTTTTGGCACGGTTTTTTCAGCCACATTACCAAGCATCATCATTGGGCCAGCCTTAAGTCGAATAACCTCGAGCCGTGATTTCAATTCCTCATCGGCTTCGAGTTCTTCGCGGGTTTCGCGCCCGGTGATTTCCATATCGGATGCTTTAAGCACAACGCAGGGCATACCATTATCAATCAGCGTTACGGCCACGCCTTCAATCTCATCGACAACATTGCCGCTGGGCAGTAGCGCGCCGCAGCTTGAACCGGCAATATCACTAAACTCAATCAAGATCGGGCTTGCTGTACCCGGCACACCGTCAATTTTTGCTTCACCGAAATAGCTAACTTCGCCCTTCGGGGTTTCCACTGTGGCAATGGCGATCTTACCGGTATTCTGCATGAAAATCGTTACCGGGGTTCTGCCATTTTTGGCCTCAACCAACCCGCGCTCAATGGCAAATGGCCCAACACCTGCCAACATATTGCCGCAGTTCTGCGCGTCACTTACAGTGGCCTGATCGACCGCAACCTGCAAAAACAGATAATCCACATCAACGCCATCACGTTCTGATTTATTTACGACTGCAACTTTCGAAGTCAGCGGGTCAGCACCCCCCATACCATCAATCTGGCGCATGTCAGGCGACCCCATCATGGCAAGCAAGAACCGGTCACGCGCGTTGATGTCTTGCGGCAGATCATCCGCCACAAAGAACCCACCCTTCGAGGTGCCGCCGCGCATCCACATGCAAGCCACCCCCTCATTCATATTTCAGGCCTTTTTCAGCCAGTCGCTGACGCATTTTATACATATCAAGGCCCAGCTCGCCGGAAGCCAGTCGCGCCCGCTTTTCTTCTTCCAGCGCCACCCGCGCCTGGGCTTTTTCAAGCACCTCTTTGGCTTCCTCGCGCCGCACGACGCAAACTCCGTCATCATCAGCCACAATAATATCTCCGGGATTGACAAGCGCGCCGGCACAAACAACTGGAATATTGACCGAACCAAGCGTTTCTTTCACCGTTCCTTCTGCACTTATGGCTTTGGACCAGACCGGGAATTTCATTTCTTCGAGATCGCGAATATCACGCACACCCGCATCAATAATTAGGCCCACTCCACCGCGCGCCTGCATGGAAGTTGCCAGCAAATCGCCAAAATAGCCCGCATCAGAAGGTGAAGTGACTGCCAGCACCAGAATATCACCGGCCTGAACTTGTTCTATTGCCACATGAACCATCCAGTTATCACAAGGCGGGGCCAGAATGGTAATGGCCGATGCCGCAAGCGATGTGCCGCGATAAATCGGCCGCATGTAAGAGGCCAAAAGCCCCTTGCGTCCTTGCGCCTCGTGCACGGTGGCCACACCGCATTCGCCCAACGCCTTGATGATCCCGAGATCAGCGCGCTCTATATTTTGAACCACCACGCTCATATCAATTCGCTCACTGTTTGCGGATAGATGGCCTGAAACCCTTCGGCATATTTAGCCGGTGTGCCGCCCGATTGACCACCGGAATTACGGCGGAAATGATTGCCGCGATTTTCAGCCACATTGGTATAAAAATTCCACAAATGCTCTTGGCCCTGCATACACTCAATTGCGGCGCGCTTCTTTTCCCACACCTCGGAAATGTCCAAAAGCACATTAGGCTTCCAACCCATTTGCTCGGTTTGATGCGGTTCAAACAAATATAGCTGCGGCGCGCCAAGCACCTTTTCGCCCGGATTATGGCCCCAGGCCTGGGCGATCATCCGACATTCCATCGCCACTTCTGTCGTGTACATATGATCAGTATTATAGGGATCATATTGGGAATGGCTCATCATAAATTTTGGCTGTACCGCTCTGATCACGTCGACCAGCTTAAACTTCGCATCACGGTCGAGATTAAGCGGATAATCACCAAGATCGAAAAACTGAATGTCATGCACATCCAATGCTTTGGCTGCATTTTCAGCCTCAATGCGGCGTGCCGCCTTGACCTTTTCCAGCGTCATGCCTTGCTGTTTCCATAATTTGGCACTTTCGCCGCGCTCGCCATAAGAAAGGCAGACCACGGTGACATCATAACCCTTTTTTTGGTGCAGGGCGATTGCACCGCCCGCCCGCCAAACAAAATCGGCCGCATGTGCACTGATTATCAAAGCTGTTTTATTTGTCATAAAATATCATCCCGCGCCAAACCAAAAACGAACTCCAGCTTATGATGATCATCGCGATGATAACCAGTTCAAAGGCCTCCAACTCAATTCGATTTGGCTATATTATTACTCAAAAATTAACCGGATAGCAGGCGTGCCCTTCCAGCATATGAAACTATCGCTTACAGGCACCATAAGAAATTGTCTCTTTATGACAGCGCTTCTTTCTATTACAATTTCGTGAGAAATCCTCACATCTATTTCAACTGGAGCCAAACATGTCCGCAGACGGGCGCATTTTGAAAATATCCGTCTGGCGCAGCGGTGCCGATGCCGATGCCGGTTCTTTTCAGGACTTTCAGGTACCCGCCAATCAGCATCAAACGGTTCTCGATGTGGTGAGCTGGATTCAGCAAAACCAGGACCCTTCCCTTTCCTATCGTTTCGCCTGCCGTGTCGGTATGTGCGGCTCGTGCGCGATGATGGTCAATGGCAAGCCGCGCTGGACCTGTCGCACCCATGTGAAAAAGGTGCTAGAGGATGGTTTCATGCGCATTGAACCGCTGCGCAATCTGCCGGTGATCAAAGATCTTGTCACCGATATGGACCCGTTCTTTGATAAATGGATTGCGGCCGAAGGGGTGTTTCATCCGACCAAAAGCCGCCACGATGCATTTGCATCAATTAAACCGGACAATCCTGCGCGCATTGAAGCTAACAAAGCGGTCGAGTGCATCAATTGTGCGGTGTGTTTTGCTGCTTGCGATGTGGTGGCAAACAATGCGGATTATCTCGGGCCGGCGGCGCTGAACCGCACTTGGTCGCTGGTCAATGATGCGCGGGACGGGGGGCAAGCAGCAAGGCTACAAGCAATTTCGCAATCGGGTGGCTGTCATAATTGCCATTCGCAGCAGGGATGCACAAATTTCTGCCCGAATGAATTAAACCCGACCGCCTCGATCGCCGGTTTGAAACGCAAAACAATTGCCACCATGTTCAAACGAGGCCAACATGCTTGATGCTCGGCTTTATTTGGCGCAACGCCTGACCGCATTGATTATGGCGCCGCTGGTGCTCACCCATATCGTGGTGATTATTTATGCGGTGCGCGGCGGGCTTTCCGCATCTGAAATTTTGGCTCGGACGCAGGGCAGCATTTTGTGGCTCGCATTTTACGGCACATTTGTTGTGGCCGTATCCGTCCATGCGGCAATTGGCTTACGGGTCATCGCGTTCGAAATGTTGAAGATCAAAGGGGCAGCGCTTTCAATCCTGTTCTGGGGTATTTTGGCCGCGCTGTTATATCTGGGGTTTAGCGCTGTTTATGCGGTAACTTTTGCCGAGGCCGCCACATGATCGCGCCGCATCGAAAACATGCTCTTTGGTTGGCCTATGCACTGCATCGCGCCTCCGGTTTGGCGTTGGCGGTTTTCCTGCCCGTGCATTTCTATGTGCTATCGCTGGCGTTGACCACCGACGGCAGACTTGATGATTTCCTCATATGGTCAGATCAGCCCTTGGTGAAATTTGCAGAATTCGGATTGATATTTTTGTTGGCAATTCATTTCTTCGGCGGATTACGGTTGATGGCACTGGAGTTCCTGCCCTGGTCGCCAAGACAAAAAACCTATGCGGCCTTTGCCTTGGCCGGGTCTTTTTTCGTCTCCTGCACATTCCTTTTAAGCGCGGCGTGAGATGAAGAACAATATTGAACGCCATGATACGGATATTTTGATCATCGGCTCAGGTGGCGCCGGGCTGTTTGCCGCCCTTCATGCCCAACAGGCCGCACCAAACGCAAAAATTACCCTCGCGGTCAAAGGGTTGATCGGCAAATGTGGCTGCACCCGCATGGTGCAGGGCGGCTATAATGTGGCGCTTGGCAATGGCGATAGTGTCGAGCGTCATTTCATGGATACGATCAATGGTGGCAAATGGTTGCCCAATCAGGATATGGCGTGGAAGCTCTGCAAAACTGCGGTAGAACGCATTCACGAGTTGGAGAACGAGATCGGCTGCTTCTTCGACCGCAACAATGATGGCACACTGCACCAAAAAGCTTTTGCCGGACAGACCGCCGACCGCACGGTGCATAAGGGCGATCTTACCGGCATTGAAATCATCAACCGGTTGATGGAACAAGTGCTTTCGCGCGGCATTGAAAAGCTACAGGAACATCGAGCTATAGGCTTAATCCCGGCGAAGGACGGGTCACGACTTTCCGGCGTGTTGTTCATTGATATGCGTACCGGAAAATTCCGGCTGGTGCGGGCAAAAAGCGTATTGATGGCAACCGGTGGCGGGCCAACCATGTATAAATACAACACCCCCTCGGGCGATAAAAGCATGGATGGGCTGGCGATGGCCTATCGGGCCGGACTTTCCCTGCGCGATATGGAAATGGTGCAATTTCACCCGACCGGATTGTTGGGCGGCGAAGGCACCAAAATGACCGGCACGGTGCTGGAGGAAGGGTTGCGCGGTGCGGGCGGAGAGCTGCATAACAGCTTTGGCGCGCGCTTCATGTTTGATTATGACGCCAAGGGCGAACGCGCCACCCGCGATGTGGTGAGCCGCGGAATCTATGCGGAAATGCAGAAAAACAACACTTCGCCGAATGGCGGTGTCTACATTTCCATGAGCCATCTGGGGCCGGAAAATGTCGCAGCAAAATTTCCCGGCATGGTGAAGCGCTGCGCAGATAGCGGCTTTGATTTGGCAGCTGGCAAAGTCGAAGTTGTGCCAACCGCGCATTACTTCATGGGCGGCGTGATTGTTGATGCGGATACCAGAACCAGGCTTGAAGGACTATTTGTTGCCGGTGAAGATGCGGGCGGTGCGCACGGCTCCAACCGGCTTGGTGGCAACGGGGTTGCCAATTCCACCGTCTATGGCGGCGTGGCGGGCGATGTGATGGGTGCCGAATTCAACCCGACAGGTGCGCATTGCGAGCCGGATGAACATATTTTAACCGCAGAAATCGACCGGGCGTTGCACCCTCTATCGCAAAAGCCCGGAAATTTTCATTTGCTGCGAACCGAACTACAAGAAATTATGTGGGATGATGTGGGGATTATCCGTTCGAAAACCGGCCTTGAGCGCGGTATAAAAAGGATTGCTGAAATCAGTGGTGAACTGATGCAGATCGGTGTTGCCGGTGACAATCTGGCCTTCAATCTCACCTGGCATGATTGGCTTAATCTGCGCAGTCTTTGCGATGTGTCCGAGCTGATTGCCAAATCGGCCCTGATGCGCGAGAATTCTCGCGGTGCGCATTATCGCGATGACTTTCCTGAAAGCGGTGCGATGGAAGATTCTTACTTTACCGTGGCGCACAAGATAGGCGGCAATATTGATGTGGCACGCGAAGACGTTCAATTCAGCATCGTTCGGCCAGGTGAAACAATTTTGCGCGAAGGCGAGCCGGCAACATTGGTGTGAGGTAAAATCAGATGATCTCAATTGACAAAATTCAACAAACTGCCGAAGTCCTGATGGACAAGGCGGCGATCGAAATTCCGCAGGATTATCTGGACGGGTTGAAATCTGCCGCCAAAGTGGAGGATGGCGATCTCTCCGCCTTTGTGTTGCAGGCGATGCTGGAAAATTACCAAGCCGCCAAGGAAGACCGCCGCGCCATGTGTGGCGATACCGGTACGCCGCGCTGGTATGTTAAAATGGGCAATGAGGCGCAGATTGAAGGCGGGCCAGTGGCACTTGAAGCAGCCCTTCGGCGCGCCACCGCCAATGCCACAAACGGGGTGCCGTTGCGCCCGAACCGGGTGCATCCGCTTTGGCGCACCGATCACAATAATAATGTTGGCATCGGCGCGCCAGAAATTGAATATGGCTATGAGCCGCAAGGCGAATGGATTGATCTGATTACCGTGCATAAGGGCGGGCTATTCGGTACTGATTATAGGATGCTTTTCCCCTCCGACGGGATTGAAGGTATAAAACGGTTTTACCTCGATTGCCTTGTGGCCTTTGGCAAACGCGGCCTTGCCTGCCAACCGGCAATCATCGGTATCGGGCTTGGTGGCTGCAAGGATACCTGCATGGTGCTGGGCAAACGCGCCGCCTGCCTGCGCATTGTCGGCGACCGTAATCCGGACCCCAAAATTGCTGAACTTGAGGACGAATTTAAAGAGCTTGGCAATTCCATCGGCATGGGCGCAATGGGTTTTATCGGCAAATCCATGGTTATCGACTGCAATATTGAGGTTGGCTATTGCCACACCGGCGGCATGCAAATGTCGGTACACGCCTTTTGCCTCTCATCCAGACGCGCCGTTGCGCGCATTCACGCCGATGGGCGGGTGGAATACCGAACCGACCCTGACTGGTTTACTGATTATCAACGCCGGGAGACAGTGGAATGGGAAATTCCCCAGGACAAAAACAACCACGTAAAATCCGCCTAAGCACTACGCCAACCCCGCAGGCATTAGCCGAATTGCGGTTGGGTGACATTGTCTATCTGGACGGGCTGATCTACACGGCCCGCGAAGGTGTTTATATGCG
>Ga0256839_1000959_pt1 | contig 36331 bp, 37 predicted proteins | sample 354166metaG_FD_185968 | JGI IMG/M metagenome (GOLD analysis project Ga0256839, IMG submission 185968) | Hydrothermal vent microbial communities from Mid Atlantic Ridge, Atlantic Ocean - 354-166 | ecosystem: Environmental > Aquatic > Marine > Hydrothermal vents | place: Atlantic Ocean: Mid...
GCGCGGGTCTTTTATGTTTGAAAAACATTCAATTATACTTTCACTCATGAGGCATTCCTTATATTTAAAATTAGAAATATCTCATAACTTACTTTTAATTAATATATTTTAATGCGTTTGCCCTGACCTTGGCCGGTTCTGGCAGATATATCTTTTTATCGGCTTGTTATTATGGGTGCTTCTGGTGTTACGAGGACTCTGGCCCGCTTTAAAAGATAAAACATCCGGCTCCCTGGTTTTCCTGGTAGTTATTTCTACCATCTCGATTGGTTTACTTTATGGCGCGGGTCTGATGTGGGGCCAACATACCCATATTAGTGTGATGGAATATTGGCGTTGGTGGGTTGTCCATTTGTGGGTTGAAGGAATTTTTGAGGTGTTTGCCACTGCAATTATCTCAACCTTATTCGTTCGCATGGGATTGTTAAGAGTCTCTGTTGCCACCACCATGATTTTATTTGCCACCATTATCTTCCTTGGCGGCGGTGTTTTAGGCACTTTCCACCATTTATACTGGAGCGGAACCCCTATCTCAATTCTGGCAATTGGTGCAACATTTTCAGCATTGGAAGTCGTACCATTATTAGTTGTTGGTTTTGAAGCATACAGCCGATCAAAAATTGAACATGAAATGGACTGGGAAATCAACTATCACTGGCCCTTTATGTTTTTTGCTTCGGTTCTAGTCTGGAACATGATTGGTGCCGGACTGTTCGGCTTCCTGATTAACCCACCAATCTCTCTTTACTATTTACAAGGACTTAACACTACTGCTAATCATGGACATGCCGCTTTATTTGGTGTCTATGGCATGCTTGGATTAGGTTTAATGTTATTTTGCATGCGCGGACTAACAGACGTTCATCAATGGAACCAAAAATTGCTGAAAATTTCATTCTGGAGTTTAAATATCGGCCTGGCCATGATGACGTTCCTATCCCTTCTTCCTCAAGGGCTGTGGCAAAGCTATGCCAGTATCAAACATTATTATGCCTATGCCCGCTCCGCTGAATTTATGCATAGTGCGGTCATGGAGGGATTAGTCTGGGCACGTGTTCCAGGGGATATTGTTTTTGCTGTTGGGGTATTTGCTTTCGCTATCTTTGTTTACCAGGCTTTTACCAGTAAGCAAACAAGCAGCGTAACAACAACTACTGAACAGTTAGAAACACCATAGTACCTTTTGTAAAAAACCCCTAAAAGCCCTCTCCAAAAGGAGAATCTTTTAAATAATTTTCAGCCTGCTCAAGAGATTTAAGTTTCTCATAGGATGTCATCATTTTATCTTAGTGATATTTTTTCCATTCTTTGCCTTTGTCATCCATGGTGATCGTTGGAAAATAACAGGGGCGATGATAATTCAGGAAAGGATTTAAATGCTCTCGGTTAAAGACATTAAGTTTCGGCAGCCCAGTGCTGTTTTATATGACTATAACCAAAGACTTTACGGACAACCGATGCATTTTTACTTTCCGCCAAGGCATTATCATTGCTATGTCTTGAGCGAGATAGCGAGATTTAGTCAGTTCAATATGGAGTTTATTCAGCAGTTTGACCACTTGATGGTTAATATATTCAGAGCCATTATCGGCATGAAAACCGCTGATGCTGAACGGAAATGTTTCCAGCATTTCTGTCAAAACAGCCATCAGAAACTGTTCGATTATTCGGCATCAAGACAACACCATTTCACCATAAAAAATGCATGAATACGGGACAGATGTCGATAAAAAATGGAGTAGACATGTTCATTCTTGCTGAATCATAAAAAACAGTAGTTTTCTTCGTGTATAACTAGAAAATGACTACAGATCATGCTGTGTAATTGAATTCTACAATGTATTTTTACGGAAAAGTAACTATTCAGCATTTTTAATTTAGATAAAATCATTGAATATTAGGAAATTGAGAATAAAAGCTGCGAAGATAGGTTAAAAGCATTGATTCACAGTCGTTCCCAAAAACAACTGTTTCTGATTTTGAGGATGGGGATTCGAGGAAAAATTTCAAGTATGATATTTTCGACTCTTCAGAATCGAGAAGGATAAAACAAAAAACCTTTCGTATTAAAAAAATACGAAAGGTTCATCAGCAACTACTTGCGGAAAAAATTATTCTACCGTGACAGATTTCGCAAGATTTCTAGGTTGATCCACGTCTGTTCCTTTTAAAACAGCCACATGATAGGACAACAGCTGTAATGGAATCGTATAGACAACAGGGGCAATTTCATTTTCAACACTTGGTATCCTGATAATTTGCACATTGTCATCATCCTCAACTTCCAATGTTTCATCCATAAATACGATTAATTGGCCGCCTCTGGCACTAACTTCTTGCATATTGGATTTCAGTTTCTCAAGCAAGCTGTTATTTGGCGCTACGGTGATAACCGGCATTTCAGAATCAATTAATGCCAGTGGACCATGTTTTAACTCACCTGCAGGATAAGCTTCTGCATGAATATAGGAAATTTCCTTCAGTTTTAATGCTCCTTCCATAGCCACTGGATATTGTGTTCCTCTTCCCAAGAATAAAGCATTATGTTTTTCGGCAAATTGCTCAGACAACTCTTCAATTTGTTTATCTAATTTTAGAATATCCTCAATTTGACCGGGCAATTTAAATAATTCTGAGGTAATTTTTTTCTCTAATTCCTTTGAAAGGTCAAACCTTCTACCTACGGCAATAACCAATAACATCAATGTCACCAGTTGTGTTGTAAAAGCTTTGGTTGAAGCAACTCCAATTTCCGGACCTGCACGGGTCATCATTACCAAATCAGACTCTCTAACCAAAGAACTTTCAGGTACATTACAAATAGCTAAAGAATATTTAGCGCCTAATGTTTTGGCCTCATTCAATGCAGCCAGGGTATCTGCAGTTTCGCCAGATTGAGAAATAGTGACAATTAAAGTATCTTGATTTAGAACTGGCTTACGATATCTAAATTCACTTGCCACCTCAATATTACAAGGCACTCTGGCAAGCTCTTCAAACCAATACTTTGCTACTAGCCCGGCATGAAAACTGGTCCCACAAGCTAAAATTTGAATTGATTTGACATTATCAAAGATTTTATCGGCATCATGTCCAAAGGTATTTTCCTGTAAGCGTCGGTCAATGAACCGGCCTTCCAATGTCTCTGAAATGGCATGTGGCTGCTCAAAAATTTCCTTGAGCATATAATGCCGATATTCCCCTTTTTCAGCAGAATCGGCAGACAACATACTTTCCTTGATTGGGCGTTCAACCTTTTCTCCCTGTTCATTATAGATAACCAGGCTGTTCAGGGTGATTTCGGCAATATCACCGTCTTCCAGAAAAATAAATCGCTGCGTAACAGGAAGTAATGCGGCAACATCAGAAGCGATAAAATACTCACCAATACCTACGCCTATAACCAGAGGGCTGCCTTTTCTGCAAGTTATTAATCTATCAGGGTGTTCATTACTGATCACTCCGAGTGCATAAGCGCCATCCAGATTTTTTACTGTGGTTTTTACTGCACTCAACAAATCATCAGTATGCTCAAGCGCATCATAAATTTCATGAACGATGACTTCAGTATCGGTTTGCGAAGTAAATTCATAACCATTACTCAGTTGTTTACTACGCAACTGTTCATGATTTTCGATAATGCCATTATGAACAACAGCAACTTTTCTCCGGCAAATATGGGGGTGAGCATTTTTTTGGCTGGGTTTTCCATGTGTTGCCCAACGAGTATGCGCAATCCCGATAAAGCCATGGGTTGGATCTTCTTCAAGTAATTTCTCTAATCGAGAAACCTTGCCAATCTGGCGTTGCCTCTTGATCTGACCATCATTATCGATGACCGCCAGACCCGCAGAATCATATCCTCGATATTCTAGTCTCCGGAGACCTTCGAGTAAAATTGGGACAACATCGCGCTGAGCAATTGCTCCTACTATTCCACACATATTATTTCTCCTTTTTTTTCGGTCGTTGCCAGGAACTAATTGTAACTTGTCTTGAACGAGCGAGTGTTAAACGGTCTTCCGGTGCTTCTTTAGTGATCGTTGAACCCGCGGCTATTGTGGCATTTTTCCGGACAGTGACCGGCGCCACCAATTGCGAATCCGACCCAATAAATGCACCATCTTCGATTATAGTTTGAAATTTGTTTACCCCATCATAGTTACAAGTAATTGTCCCAGCACCGATATTAACCTTACTCCCAACACTTGCATCACCCACATAACTTAAATGATTTATTTTGCTACCAGCTGCTACCGTAGTTTTTTTAATTTCTACAAAATTTCCTATGTGGACATTTTCTGCCAATTCAGTATCAGGCCGAATTCTGGCAAACGGGCCAATTCTACTTGATGCACCAATAGTGGCATTTTCAATAATACTGTTCGGCAATATTTCAACATTATCGCCAATATTCGCATTTTTTATAATGCAATTAGCACCAATTTTAACGTTTTCACCAATATTGATAGCTCCTTCCAATATAATATTGACATCTATCTCAACATCCTTACCTATAGACTTAATTTCACCTCGCAAATCAAATCGCATCGGATCTTTTAAAGTCACACCTTCAAGCATCAACTGATTTGCTTTTTCCATTTGATAAACCCGTTCCAAATGACTTAATTGTTGTTTATTATTGACTCCTAAGACCTCATCTACATTTTCTGTACTTGCAGTCGCAATCATGAAATCATCATTTACAGCCATCTCAATAATGTCTGTCAAATAATATTCGCCTTGGGCATTGCTATTTTGTAAATTATTGAGCCATTTTTTTAATGGTTTTCCTTTTACGGCCAATATGCCTGTATTTCCTTCATTTATCTTTTTTTCGTCGACTGTCGCATCTTTTTCCTCGACAATTTTTGTTACTAGTTGGTTAGCGTCCCGAATAATGCGCCCATAACCTGTTGGATTATCCAAAATGACCGTTAATAACGCCAGAGTTCTTTCCTCGACCAAATTAATTAGCTTTTCAACTGTTGTTAATTTTAGAAGTGGCACATCGCCATATAAGATAAGAACGGTATCATCATCGTTGATAAAATCAATGGCTTGCTGAACAGCATGGCCAGTACCTAACTGTTGCTTTTGCTCAACCCATTTGACATCAAGCTCTTGCAGTTCATCTAGAACTTGTTCAGCACCATGCCCATAAACAATTGAAATTGAATTATCATTGAGCTTTTTGCTCATGTCATAAACATGTTGCAAAAGAGGCTTGTTGGCAATTTTATGTAAGATTTTAGGTTTGGCTGATTTCATACGGGTACCCTGCCCGGCAGCCAAAATAATAGTTTTAATACTCATTTCGAATGATGTCCTTTGGAATTGTATCTTTAAGTCCGCTTGTTCTAACAGCTAATTGAAGCTGAAAAACTCATATTTAAAGTGTAGTACAAGGATGTTAAATATATATGAATCTGCGTTAATTTGTAAGCAAATACTTTCAAATATTGCCAAGCTTTTAATCTTAATTTTTTTCTTACTAAGAAACAAGGGGTTTTTTAGTAAGGCGCACGAAATAAGTTAGATAACTGGCACAGAATTTTTAATCGTACTTAAGGAGTTGAAATAAGCGCATAGCCAGCTATGTAACTATTTTTTAAGTCTTTTAGTAGACCACCAAATGTGTGATTAAATATTTAACGTATGTTTTAATTCGCACACACGGTAAACGATAATATACTATATTTCAAACAATATTTCGGGCCAAAAAAAACCCGGTAATGAATCAACATTACCGGGCTCTCTATAAATCCCATTTACCTTGCCTTTTTTCTTAGCCTATCCAAAGTTTTAAGCTGCATCATAGCTTCAAGTAACTGCGCTTGGGCTTTTGCATAATCTATTTTACCTGACTTATCCTGTAAAGCTTCTTCAGCTTTAGCTTTGGCTTCCAAAGCTGCTGCTTCATCAATATCTTTTGCACGAATTGCCGTATCAGCCAACACAGTCACGAGATGAGACTGCACCTCAAGAAGTCCCCCTGAAATATAAAAAGGATATTGCTCTTCTTCATTTACCTTTACTCTAACTTCTCCAGGATTTAATCTGGTAATAAAAGGCGCATGACGAGGGGCTATCCCAACCTCACCCATTTCAGCTGGAGCAAAAATCATTTCTGCAGAGCCAGAATAAATTTCCCCCTCTGCACTAACAATATCAACTTTAATAGTCATGCTCATCTTACAATACCCATCGTATTCATACTACATTCCTTTAGCTTTTTCGATAGCTTCATCGATGGTACCAACCATGTAAAAAGCTTGCTCAGGTAAATCATCATATTCACCAGCAACAATGCCTTTAAAGCCAGCAATGGTATCTTTCAGAGAAACATATTTTCCGGGTGCTCCGGTAAAAACTTCAGCGACAAAAAAAGGTTGCGACAAGAATCGCTGAATTTTACGGGCTCTGGATACGGTCAGCTTATCTTCTTCAGATAATTCATCCATACCCAAAATGGCAATAATGTCTCTTAATTCTTTATAACGCTGTAAAGTCCCTTGTACTGATCGTGCAACATCATAGTGTTCCTCACCAATCACTAATGGGTCTAACTGACGACTGCTGGAATCCAATGGATCAATTGCAGGATAAATGCCTAATTCAGCAATTTGACGAGACAACACCACAGTTGCATCCAAGTGAGCAAAAGTTGTTGCTGGCGATGGATCGGTCAAATCGTCTGCCGGCACATATACTGCTTGAATTGAAGTGATTGAGCCTGTTTTAGTCGAGGTAATCCGTTCTTGCAGAACCCCCATTTCTTCCGCCAAAGTAGGCTGATAACCAACCGCCGAAGGCATTCGACCCAAAAGCGCAGAAACTTCGGTACCTGCCAGGGTATAACGATAAATATTATCAATAAACAGTAAAACATCCCGACCTTCTTCACGGAAAAACTCTGCCATTGTTAATCCTGTCAGAGCAACACGTAATCTGTTTCCTGGTGGCTCATTCATTTGCCCATAAACCAAGGAAACCTTATCAATCACTTTTGAATCCGTCATTTCATGGTAAAAATCATTTCCTTCACGGGTCCTTTCACCAACACCTGCAAAAACCGAGAAACCGCTATGTTCTATCGCAATATTACGAATCAGCTCCATCATATTTACGGTTTTTCCTACTCCGGCACCACCAAATAGACCGACCTTACCACCTTTAGCAAAAGGACAGACCAGATCGATAACCTTAATACCGGTCTCTAATAATTCATTAGCTGGGGCTTGTTCTTCATAACTTGGCGCTTCCCGATGAATTCCCCATTTTGTTTTTTCACCAATGGGTCCTTTTTCATCAATTGGATCGCCCAAAACATTCATAATCCGACCTAATGTTTCTTGGCCAACTGGTACAGCAATTGCCTCGCCTGTGTTACTTACATCCAGTCCACGACTCAAACCATCTGTTGACCCCATAGCGATAGTTCTGACAACACCATCGCCTAATTGCTGCTGCACCTCCAAAACAAGATCGTTGTTTTTCACATTAAGCGCATCATAAACTTTTGGCAAAGCTTCTCGTGGAAATTCAACATCAACCACGGCGCCAATTATTTGAACGATTTTCCCCAAACTCATTGTTCGTCCTCTTAAATAGTCTTATATCTAAATTAATTATCGGTAATTCAACAAAGCCTAGATGGTTTTATTCTTAAGTTATAGAAAACCAAATTCTAACTGTTGAAAAAAAATTATACAGCAGCAGCACCTGCAACAATTTCTGAGATCTCTTGTGTGATCGCAGCTTGACGTGCCTTGTTATAAACCAATTGCAGTTCATCAATGAGATTACCCGCATTGTCTGAAGCACTTTTCATTGCAACCATTCTTGCGGCCTGTTCGCACGCATTATTTTCTACCAAGCCCTGATAAACGATTGACTCAATATATCTAACCAGCAAGTCATCTAACACCCCTTTTGCATCTGGCTCGTAAATGTAGTCCCAAAGCCTACCCAATGAACTTTCTTCATCCGAATTCTCTTCCTTGTTTGCTACAACAGGGACAAGTTTTTCCATTGTGGGTTTTTGTGTCATGGTATTAACAAATTCGTTACTAACAACATATAATTCGTCAATAGTTCCGCCATCAAAAGCATCTAACATGACTTTGATGACGCCAATAATGTCTTCCAAATGTGGCGTGTCTCCAATTTTTGTTGCCTGAGCAACAACATTGGCATTGATACTGCTGAAAAACCCAACTCCTTTGCCGCCAATAATACATAGGTCAGCTTCGACTCCAGTCTTTTCCCATTGAGAAAGTTGTTTTAAGACCATACGAAACAAGTTGGAATTTAAACCTCCACATAGACCTCGATCAGACGAAATCAAAATAAGGCCAACTCTTTTGACTTCTCTGTCAATCAAGTAAGGATGCTGATATTCAGTTTTAGCATGAGCCAGATGCTTAATAATTTGGCCTATTTTTTTCGAGTACGGCCGGGTTGCTTCCATTTTATCCTTGGTTTTACGCATTTTACTCGCTGCAACCATTTCCATTGCACGAGTAATCTTTTGCGTGTTTTTTATACTCGATATCTGTGTGCGTATTTCTTTACCAACAGCCATTAGATAATCCTTTTACCAGCTTTGTGAATTAATAAAAGACTCTATTGCTTTCGTTAACTGTTCTTTTATCTTGTCATTAAAATCACCCGTCTTATTAATTTCATCCATCAATTTAGACTGCTCTGATTTCATATAGCCTTGCAATGCATCTTCAAAGTCTCTTACTTTTTCAACTTCGACATCATCAAGAAAACCTTCATTTGCAGCAAATAATGAAACTGCCATTTGAGCAATCGACATTGGTGCATATTGGTTTTGCTTCATGAGTTCAGTAACACGCTGACCTCGTTCGATTTGTTTTCGAGTACTTTCGTCCAGATCTGATGCAAATTGAGCAAAGGCAGCAAGTTCCCTATATTGGGCTAAATCAAGTCGAATACCACCACCTAATTTTTTGATGATTTTAGTTTGCGCTGCACCACCAACCCGCGAAACCGATAAACCTGCATTAACAGCAGGACGAATCCCGGCATTAAACAAATCGGTTTCCAGAAAAATCTGTCCATCGGTGATCGAAATAACGTTAGTTGGTACAAACGCTGATACATCACCACCTTGCGTTTCTATTATTGGTAAAGCCGTCAAAGAACCAGTTTTACCCTTAACCTTACCTTTCGTCAGTTTTTCAACTTCATCGGCGTTAATTCTTGCGGCTCTTTCTAACAGCCGAGAATGCAAATAAAACACATCTCCAGGATAAGCTTCTCTTCCTGGTGGACGTCGTAAAAGTAACGATACTTGTCGATAAGCCCAAGCTTGCTTTGTCAGGTCATCATAGATAATTAAGGCGTCTTCTCCCTTATCTCTGAAATATTCTCCCATTGAGCAGCCAGTATAAGGTGCAATAAACTGCATTGCAGCGGACTCAGAGGCAGATGCTGAAACAATAATGGTATGTTCCAGCGCACCATGTTCTTCAAGTTTCCGTACGACATTTGCTACTGATGACCTTTTCTGGCCAATTGCAACGTAGATACATTTAATACCTGTGCCTTTTTGATTAATGATCGCATCAACAGCAATAGCAGTCTTACCGGTTTGTCTATCGCCAATGATTAATTCACGCTGCCCACGCCCAATTGGAATCATGGAATCAATTGATTTCAAACCTGTCTGAACTGGCTCATCAACTGATTGCCTGGCAATAACTCCAGGAGCAATTTTTTCTATTGGCGATTTATTTTTGGTCTTGATTGCGCCTTTGCCATCAATTGGATTCCCCAAACCATCGACAACCCTGCCGAGTAATTCATCACCCACAGGAACTTCTAGAATCCTTCCTGTACATTTGACTGGGTCACCTTCAGTAATATGGGTATAGGCACCTAAAATTACCGCACCCACAGAATCTCTTTCAAGGTTTAATGCCATACCAAAGGTATTTTCAGGGAATTCCAGCATTTCACCTTGCATGGCATTCGACAATCCGTGAATTCTCACAATACCGTCCGTCACACTAACAACTGTCCCTTCGGTATGGGTCTCAACGGTTTGGTCAAAATCTTTGATCTTTTCTTTAATTAGATCACTTATTTCAGATGGATTTAATTGCATGTTATTTTCTCACTCTATTCTTTAGAGTCTTTTAGATAATTGTTGGAGTCGACCTTTTATAGAACCATCGATTACAATATCGCCAGCTCGGGCCAGAAATCCACCGATCAATGTTTTGTCCACATTTGCCTTTATGTGAACCGTTTTGTTTAAAGCTTTCTCCAAAGATGCGCCAATGGTTTTTTCTTCTGCCTTGGTTAAAGCAAACGCACTTTTCAGCTCAACATCAACATAACCCTCGTCTTCTGATTTATATTGTTCATATAATTCTGAGATTTGGGGAGCTAATAATAAACGGTCATTCTGTATCAGTAACCTAATGAAATTGACTGTTTTTCCATCAAACTTCCCTTCAGCAATGTCCAGAATTAACTGCTCAATACGTTCTTTCTCGATCTTTGGATTTTTGACAACACCAACCATTTCAGCATCCTGCATAAGCAATGCCAAGAAAGCTAAATTCTCTGACCATTGATCTGTTGCATTTTCTTCTTTGGCCAGCTTGAAAACTGCTTGGGCATACGGCCGCGCGATTGTTGTCAAATCACTCATCAGGCCTTACCTAGCTGTTTTGCTGTTTGTTCGAGAATTTGCTTATGCTTGGCCTTGTCTATCTCAGCCTGCAAAATTTGTTCTGCTGCACTTAAAGCCAGTTCTGAAACCTCTTTTTTTAAACCTTCTTGGGCTTGTTGCATTTCCTGTGCAATTTGCGCCTTGGCTGCCTCGATCAACCGATCGCCTTCTTTTTTGGCTTCACCTTTTGACGCCTCTACTATCTCATTAGCTCGCTTTTGAGCTAGACTAATGATTTCAGCAGACTGTTCCTTAACTTCTTTCAGAACATTTTTTGCTTTTTTTTCAGCCAGGAGCATATCTTCCTGACCTTTTTCAGCAGCTGCTAATCCATCAGCAATTTTTTTCTTACGGGCCTCCAGTGCTTCCATGATTGGCGGCCAAACGTACTTCATGGTGAACCACACCAGAAGCGCAAATGTGATCATTTGACCAATCAAAGTTGCATTGATGCTCATGATACTTTCCTCAGGTTGCTGTTAATGTGTTTCTTAGCCTGCAAGATTCTGCACGGCAGAAAGAAACGGGTTGGCAAAGGTAAAAAACAGAGCCATACCCACACCAATCATAGTCACCGCATCAAGTAATCCGGCAATAATGAAAAATTTAACCTGTAGCATTGGAACTAATTCTGGCTGACGTGCTGCTCCTTCGATAAATTTACCGCCCAGCAAACCAAATCCGATAGCGGTACCAACACCCCCCATCCCTAAAATCAATCCTACTGCGATAGCAGTTAGACCTTGTATATCAGCAACTAATGATGCAATTTCCATAGTATCTCCTAAATATTTTTATCAATTCAATAAGGGTAAAAAAATTAATGATCTTCATGCGCAAGACTGAGATAAACAATAGTCAAAATCATGAAAATAAAAGCTTGCAGAGTAATAACCAGTATGTGGAAAATTGCCCAAGGCAAGCCCAGCAATGGTTGGATTAACGGGGGCAACAAGGCAATTAAAATGAATAATAATTCACCCGCATAAAGATTCCCGAATAAACGAAGCGCCAATGATACTGGTCTTGCGAACTCTTCAACCAGCCTTAACATTAAATTGAATGGGAACAGCCACGGTCCAAAAGGATGCGTCAATATTTCTTTAGCAAAGCCGAAAAAACCCTTGACCTTTACACTGTAAAAATAAGTTAACAAGATAACTGTTATGGCCAAAGCAAAAGTTGCATTCAAATCTGTGCTTGGAACCACCCGAAGATACTCCATGCCCATTAAACTAGCAATAAGGGGAAGCAAATCTACTGGCACCAAGTCCATTAGATTCCAGAGAAAAACCCAACAAAATATCGTTAAGGAAAGAGGAGCGATCATTTCATTTCTTCCATGAAAGCTGTCTTTAACTTGAGTATCCACGAATTCCACTAATGTTTCTGCCACATTTTGTGCAAATCCAGGAACATCATTGGTCACGTTATCTGCTACTGATTTAAAAAACCAGGCAATCAAACCACCCAACACTGCAGAAAAAAACAAGGTATCTAGATGAAGTGTCCAAAAACCCTCACCAACCGATAGGGGTGTTAAATGATGAACAATATACCCTTGAGCGCCACCTTCAGCCGACATATTTTCTCTCTAATAAATTAATAATTTCACCACAAAATTAACGCGAGCCAATGAACTGACAAAACTGCTACATACCCTAACATCAAATACAGCAATTGCACTCCCGGGATTTGAAAGAAAATACTAAACAACAGTATTGTTAGAATAATCTTTGCAATTTCCGCTATATAAAAATAATGAAGCATTTCCCGCGGAGGTTTATCACTAGCCAATTGCACCCAATAAGCAAAAACCACGTTGGCTAACAGCGCAATTAGTCCACCCAAGCCTGGCGACAACGCATCCTTCCACCCACCTGCAATCAAAAACCCGGCAACGGCTAAGAACAAAACCAGAACTTGTAATATTAAAATCTTGTTGACAGTAGAAACATCTGCCCTAGCTGCCATAGCAAACCCCACTCAATAGCTGCAGAATTATAACGGCCACACTTGATTAAATCAAGGTCGTTTCAGTATCTTTCTCACTCCAGTCTATTCATCACACCCTCTAATTCTTCCAGGCTTGAATAACTGATAATTAAACTGCCTTTGCCACTTTGTTGATGATTAAGCGTTACTTTTGCGCCAATTTTTTCAGACAATTCATTTTGCAATCTTAGAATATCGGGATCTACTCTCTTTTTCTCTACTATTATTTTTTCTGTCAACAAGCTTTTTACCAACTTTTCTGTTGCCCTGACAGTCAAGCCTTGACTCACTATTTGCCTTGCCGCTGTGATTTGTTTTTTTTCATCAAGCCCCAACAATGCCCTGGCATGCCCCATCTCCATTTCTCCTTTGGCCAGCATTGCTTTCACATCAGAATGAAGATCCAGCAGGCGTAAAAGATTGGTAACGGTCGTTCTAGACTTGCCCACCGCATCAGCAATTTGCTGATGGGTCATTTCGAATTCATCAAGCAACCTCCGCAACGCCTCAGACTCTTCCAAAGGATTCAAGTCTTCACGCTGAATATTCTCGATCAAAGCAATCGCCATCACAGAACGATCATCAATATCCTTGACAACCACAGGAACTTCCTGCAGCCCTGCTAACTGGGCTGCTCGCCAACGTCGTTCTCCAGCAATGATTTCATGCATTTCAGCATCAATTTTCCGCACCACAATTGGCTGAATAATACCCTGTGCTTTTATTGAATCCGCCAATTCCTGTAACTTTTCTGGATCAATATCTTTTCTGGGCTGAAACTTCCCCCTCTGCAGGCGCTCTACGGGTAATGTTTCAACCCCCTTATCCGAAACCGTATCTTGTCTGACATCACCTAAAAGCGCATCAAGCCCACGCCCCAGACCTTTTTTCTTTAACGCCATTTACTTTATTTACCTTTTTCTTTTCTAATCATTTCACCAGCCAAAGCAATATAAGCAACCGCGCCTCTGGAAGATTTATCATAGGCCAAAACAGGAAGACCGTGACTTGGAGCTTCGGCCAATCGAACATTTCTAGGCACACAGGTTCTGAAAACTTTATCCGAAAAATATTCGAGCAACTGGTCAGAAACATCTTTTGTTAATCTGCTTCGGGTATCGAACATGGTTCGTAAAATACCTTCTAGATGTAATTTAGGGTTCACAGTCTCCTGAATATTGCGTAACGTATCCATCAAAGCCGACAAGCCTTCCAACGCATAGTATTCGCATTGCATTGGAATCAAGACACTATCAGCCGCAACCATGGCATTCAAGGTCAACATATTCAGCGAAGGCGGACAATCAATTAAAATGTAATCAAACTGCGCCTTTACTCCCAACAAAGCGTCAGCAAGCCTTCTTTCTCTGTGCTCTGCAGTCATCAGTTGAACTTCTGCCGCAGTCAAATCAGCATTACCGGGGATAATTGAAAATTCAACATTCTCAGGCCGCACCATAATATCCGCAGCAGGCGCTTCATTTAGCAACAAATCACAGCTTGATAATTCAATCTCGTTTTTATCAATACCACACCCCATTGCAGCATTTCCTTGTGGATCCAAATCGACCAACAAAATATTTCTTTTTGCTGCAGCCAGCGCCGCTGCCAGATTAACACTGGTCGTAGTTTTACCAACCCCACCCTTTTGATTGGTTACCGCAATCACTTTAGCCATACGCCCCACCTTTTTCTATTCGTACCAAACAGCGCTCTGCATCAATTCCAGGCACATGAAGTGAAACAATTTCCCCGGGCATTGATAGCTGCTCAAGCTCTTTGACTGGCTTTTGACCCTTCATTGCCAGCAACAAACCATTTTCATGTAGCAAATGTTTAGTTTTCCCCACCATATCCTGCAAACTGGAAAATGCACGGCTGACAATGGTATTGAACCCCTCTGTATCGTGATATTGCTCAACACGCGAATGACAAACATGAACATTTTTTAAGCCTAATTCAAGGATTGCCTGCTGCACAAAACGTGTTTTCTTGGCATTACTATCCAGCAAAACAAATTCCATCTCCGGTTTGTATATGGCCAAGGGAATGCCCGGTAAACCAGCACCCGTTCCAATATCAAGAACCCTGCTTCCGGACAGATAAGGTAACACAGTCAGGCTATCCAGTATATGCAAGACGGCCATATCTTCTTTATTACGAATAGCGGTCAGATTATAGGCTTTGTTCCATTTTTCAATGAGGGCAAGAAATGCTATCAAGGCGTTGATTTTTTCATAGGAAATGGACAAACCCAGCTCATTTAGCCCAGCCTCCAGCAAGCCATAACATTTATCCATTAGGCAGACTTCTTTTTCAGGTAAACCAACAACAATGAAATTGCAGCAGGTGTAATTCCAGGAATTCTGGATGCCTGCCCCAATGTCTCCGGTTGCTGCTTTTTTAGTTTTTCACTAACCTCATTTGAAAGGCCGGACACTTTTCCATAATCAATTCGCTCAGGCAAACGTAAATCGTCATAACGTTTTGTCCGTTCAATTTCACTTTGCTGCCTTTCAATATACCCGGAATATTTAGCCTGTATTTGAACCTGCTCTGAAACCTGCTTATCAACTTCGGAAAAGTTTGTTAAAGACAATAAATTATCAATATCCACCTCAGGTCGCCGCAACAAATCCATTAAAGTTGTTTCTCTCAACAAAGGCTTGTCCCAAATTGCTGCAACTTGCTCTGCCTGCTCTGAACCTATTCTGACCCATTGATTAGCAAGTTCGGATTGCAAATTGACAATAGCCGCTCTTTTTTCTTCGAACTGCCGCCACCGACTATCATCAACCAATTTTAGCTGACGCCCAGTCTCTGTTAATCTTAAATCGGCATTATCCTCACGCAAAATCAAGCGATATTCTGCCCGACTGGTAAACATTCGATAAGGCTCTTGCGTACCACGAGTTATCAGATCATCGATCATGACGCCAATATAAGCCTCGTTCCGCGCAGGAGTCCAGCTTTCCAAATCTTGGGTTTGTCTTGCTGCATTTAAACCGGCAATCAGCCCTTGAGCCGCTGCCTCTTCATATCCGGTTGTACCGTTAATCTGCCCAGCAAAAAACAAACCCTGCATATGCTTTGTTTCCAAAGAAGCTTTTAAACCGCGCGGATCAAAAAAATCATACTCGATTGCATAACCAGGACGAATTATTTCCGCGCTTTCAAAACCAAGCATAGAGCGCACAAAGGAATACTGGACATCAAATGGCAGACTGGTTGAAATACCATTTGGATAGATCTCATGTGTATCTAAACCTTCAGGCTCAACAAAAATCTGATGCGAATCACGATCAGCAAAACGTACAATCTTATCTTCTATAGAGGGACAATAACGTGGCCCTACACCTTCGATAACCCCTGAATACATTGGCGAACGATCAAGACCTGAGCGAATGATTTCATGCGTTTTTGCATTGGTACGAGTAATAAAGCAAGGAATCTGCAGAGGATGCTGGCTACTATCGCCGATAAACGAAAAAACTGGAACGGGAGAATCACCCAATTGTTTTTCCAGCTTTGAAAAATCAACAGTTCGACCATCAATTCTAGGCGGTGTCCCGGTTTTCAAACGATCCACCTGAAAAGGTAATTCCCGTAACCTTTCTGCTAGAGCAATCGATGCAGGGTCTCCTGCCCTGCCACCAGTATAATTTTCCAGACCTATATGGATTCGCCCCGCAAGAAAAGTACCTGCCGTCAAAACCACACATGGAGCGGAAAACTGTAATCCCATTTGGGTTTTAACACCAGCAACGGCATCACCTGTCACTATTAAGTCAGAGACCGTTTGTTGAAATAACGAAAGATTTTCCTGGCTTTCCAGCGCTGACCTGATTGCTTGTTTATATAAGTTTCTGTCAGCCTGGGCCCGAGTAGCTCGAACAGCCGGCCCTTTACTGGCATTCAGGGTCCGAAATTGAATTCCTGCTTGATCGATTGCCTGAGCCATAATACCGCCCAGAGCGTCTATTTCTTTTACTAGATGTCCTTTGCCAATACCTCCTATCGCAGGATTACAGCTCATTTGTCCCAAGGTATCAATATTTTGGGTTAATAGTAAGGTTTTTGCTCCAGTGCGAGCCGAAGCCAACGCTGCCTCTGTCCCGGCATGGCCGCCGCCAATAACAATAACATCAAATTTTTTTCGGAATTTCACGGATGCAAATCTGTCTCAATAAAATTATTTACTCGTTATTCAATAGATCATGGGGGATTTAAAATCAAACTAAATCTATTTAGAATACCTATTATAAGTTAATCTATTTCAAAAAGGAGGATGGCCATGAAAAAACGCAAAAAAGCCAATAAAATGACTGGAATACCGACTCGGAATCTAGTAGCAAAACATGCTAGGAATTTTAACAGAACACATATATTTACTGATAAAACCAAATATCATCGTAAAGCTAAACATAAAAACCGGGAGTCATTCCCCATATCATTTTTTGATAATATGGGGAATGACTTCTGGCTTTTCATGAATGGAAACCTCATGAGTCAAAGGGGTATTTAAACCAATATTTTCCTGCAAAGATAAATCATAAGCCGCCCGATTTATCGCACATTGCGCACTGATGAGCCGATAAACATTTTTTAGCGAATAAACCATGCGCCAGGTAATTGCATGATCGCCTGCTTCTTGTAATTTTATTGCAGGGGACTTTTCATTATTAATCGCCGCCTCCATTTCACAGGCAGCCTCCCAAACAGTTTGCAGGAATTTTTCAATCGTTTCACTAGTGTGACCATAGCCTATTTTAAAATCGGCAAATTGACGCAATCCAGACCCTGGGCCTTTGGTTAAAATATCAATTCTGGAATTTCGTAATTTAGAGTTCGGCACAATAACACGATGCCCACCCCGAAGATCTCTAAAAACAACCTGAATTAATGTAATTCGAAGCGTTACCCCAAGCAACCCTAACTCATCCACCTTGACAACACTCCCTGGCTCAACATCACCGTTATACAACAACATTAAGCCATTAATTTGATCCGGCGCCCAAACATCTTTGGTTGAATAAATCAGCAGCAAAATCCCGCCTAGCACACTAGTTGCCTGCAGCCAATCGGTAATCCCCCAGATATTGATTATTACCAACACTGAGACTATCAGTGCCAAAACAATTCCTAGCAGCCCAAAAATTTCAGACTGATAAGTTTCATAACGAACCGTCTCACTCTCTATTTCCTTGGTTCGTCCAAATTTATGTAATAAAAAAATCTGAAAAAAATATACCAACACAAAGGCAAAAAGAAGCGTTAACCCTGTTAAAGAAATTTGTCGAATATATTTGGTTTCAAAAATTGCAATCAGTTGCATTATCAGCAACAAAACATTGACTGCCCGCAAGGTCCATAATTTAGCCTCCTTATTTGCATCAGCAATCGGCTTGTTAAATCCGTAAACGATCCAGCGAGAAAATATCAGCAGCAACAAGTTAATGCCAAATATGGCAATGTCTAACGTGGATAATTGATCATATAAATCCTGGAAATTCACGACTCTTTCTCAGCGCAGCGAATGCATTTATCTGAATAGGGTAAAGCTTTCAGTCGCTCTTCATTAATTGGCTCTCCGCACACACTACATTCCCCATAAAGGCCTTTTTCAATCCGCTCTAATGCCTGTTTTATCTGATTAATTTCCATTCTGGCAGCATTCCCCAAATGATCGAGCACTTCATAATTTTCCATTTCAATCGCTTGCTCGGCAAAATCTTTCTCTGGGGGTTCTTTGCTATGCTTGACATCATCGGTTATCTTCCCTAACCGTTCATTTAACTCACCCAGCATCGCCAATAAATCTTCTCGAACTTCACCATAATCTTTCACAATAATACCTCTGGTTTAATTTGATTTTGTTCTTAACTTCCCAACCGCACTGCTGTTCATATTATTTAAGCTCTCACATTCATAGTCTATTTTAGCTTCTATACTTAACGGGTAATTATAAATTTTGCCACATACCCAAAAACCTTATTATGCTGAGTGCTATAGAAAAACTGCTTGATACCGCCAACCAAATTATTCTGGGGAAAAACCGACAATTACGTCTTGCATTGTGTTGCTTATTTGCAAAGGGCCACCTGCTTATTGAAGATGTTCCGGGCGTGGGAAAAACCACTTTAGCACACACGCTGGCCAAACTCCTCGGGCTTGAATATCAAAGAATTCAGTTTACCAGTGACATCTTACCTGCCGATATTATCGGAAGCTCGATTTTTAATGCAGAAAACCACCAATTCGTTTTCCATCCAGGACCAATCTTTAAGCAAATGATTCTGGCCGATGAAATTAATCGCGCAACCCCTAAAGCTCAAAGCGCACTTCTGGAGGCAATGGAAGAACGACAAATCAGTGTTGAGGGAAATACCTACACGCTTCCTGAACCCTTTTTTGTTATTGCCACTCAAAATCCCAGCCATCAGTTAGGCACTTACCCCCTGCCAGAATCACAACTGGATCGATTCTTAATGCGTATTGAGCTTGGATATCCTGACTATAAGGCAGAAAGAGAACTGCTAACAGGCATCAAACGATATCTGCTGATAGAAAAATTAGAAACTCAATTATCTCCACCGCAACTCGAAGTGATTCAACAAAAAATCACCGAAATATATGCTTCGGACGCTCTGCTTGATTATCTGCAGGCATTAATTGATTTCACCCGTTCTTCTGAAGATTTCCCGATAGGTTTATCACCTCGCGCCAGCTTAGCACTACTGACAGCGGCTAAAGCCTGGGCATTCACCGAACAAAGAGATAGCGTCATTCCTGAAGATATTCAAGCGGTTTTTCCTGCGGTCGCTGGCCATCGCTTACAACCCGGGCAATCTGATTCTCAAGCCATTGTCGCGCCAATTTTGCATCAGGTTAAGATTCCATGAATTTCCTGAGCACTTTGTTAAACCGGATTCGTCCAAGCAGATTTATTAAAGGAGAAAAAATAGCAACAAATTCGGTCACCCTGAATCATCAACGCATTTTTATCTTACCAACAAAAAATGGCTTGGGTTTTGTAGTATTAATTTCAATATTATTGTTGATCGCATTCGTATACCAGAATAATTTAATCTATATTCTGGCATTTTTCCTGGCTAGCGTATTTTTCGTTTGTATTATTCACAGTTTCAAATCCCTGGCTGGATTAGCCGTTCAAACAGGTAAATCCAAAGCCGTATTTGCCGGAGAAACTGCTCCATTTACTATTCATCTTAAGGGAAACGCCAGATACAATTTCCCTGCACTTGCTATAAAAACTACCGGACAAGACGTCATTGAGACGCAAATTTCTACACAAGAATATATCGCCATCACGCTTTATTCTTTAACTCGCAAAAGAGGCTGGCATCGCTGTCAAACTATAACCATTTCCAGTATTTATCCGTTAGGTTTTTTTAGAGCCTGGGCGCCAATAAATTTTGATCTTAAAGTTCTGGTTTATCCTAAGCCATTTCCTTCCAATACGCCCTTTCCAGAGAGCAACATCAATTCTGAAGGCTCAGGAATCTGGAAAAAAAACCATGAAGATTTTTTTGGACTCAATACCTATCAACCCGGTGATTCAATCAGACAAATTCATTGGAAAACTTTCGCTAAGGGGCAAGGTCTTCATAGCAAAGAATTCATCTCTCAAGAAAACCCTGAAATATGGCTGGATTATCAACAAACCCCAGGTCGTGATAAGGAAGAACGCCTTAGTTTACTTTGTCGCTGGATTATTGAGGCAGAAAAGAATGGCTTGAACTACGGCTTAAAACTTGTCAGCACCATCAAAAAACCCGCAAATGGAACCCCCCATTTCCGTGAATGCCTTGAAGCTCTGGCAATTTTTTAAACATGAAACAATTTCCTAAAACCCATTTGGCAGCATTATTAATTGCTGTTGCATTTATTGCCACCCCTCATGCCTGGCATTTGCCTCCATCTATATTTATTTTTTTTAGCATTTTATTAATATGGCATTTTATTAATATGGCGTTTTATCACCATCTGGAAAAAGCAATGGCTGCCAAGCAAAATTTTGATCTTTCTTCTCACGATTGGTGGGCTGACGATACTTTTTATACAACATCATACGGTTTTTGGTAGAGATGCGGGAACCAGTCTTTTTATTACTGCTTTGGGTTTAAAACTGATGGAAATGCGCAAACCCAAAGATATAATCTTAATTACTTACCTAGCCTTTATCGTAGCAGCTTCACAATTTCTCTATGTTCAAAATATTTTCATGGCATTCTATATTTTTCTCGCATGCTGCCTGCTTTTAGGCACTCTAATTTTAATCAACAATCCCCGTCCACAAATTTCACCCGCCTTGAAACACTCTGCTATTATCCTGCTTCAGGCGTTTCCATTTATGATCGTCATGTTCATTTTCTTTCCCAGGTTAGAAGCGCCTAAATGGATGTTTTTGAATGACCCTCATGCTGCAAAAATTGGCTTATCGAACACTTTAGAACCCGGGTCTATCAGCCGTTTAGGGCGATCTGATGAGCTTGTTTTCAGAACAAGATTTTCAGGAGCCTTGCCACCACCTGAAGAGCGCTATTGGCGCGGCCCTGTTTTTTCATATACGGACGGCAAGCGCTGGTCCCAAACCAAAGCTAAGAAAAATCATTTAAAAAAAACTGACCCTGAATTTTCAGGAACGGCCTATCATTACACGCTGTTACAAGAGCCTCAAAAACAAAACTGGATCTTTGCTTTGGATATTCCTGCAAAATTTCCTGGCGATACTGTTCGGAATAAAAACTACCAATTACTGGCATCCAATAACCCACAAAATCGGGCTGAGTACCAAATCACCTCATTTACAACTTATAGCACCGGCTTAATCACTAAAAAAGAAATTAATGTTAACCTTCAATTACCTGGGCAACCTTCAAAAAAACTGACCAATCTGGTCAATAATTTACAAGGCCCCTCCCAAACCCCAGAGCAATTAATTAAAAACATCCTGAATTTTTTCTCAAATTCTGATTTTTATTACACCCTCCGCCCACCACTGATGCCGGATAAACCAATTGAAGCATTTTTATTTGAACATCGCCGCGGCTTTTGTAGTCATTATGCCACGGCTTTTGTTTATTTAATGAGGGTTGCCAAAATCCCTGCGCGAGTTGTCACGGGCTATCAAGGAGAGAAATTCAATGAATTAGGGGATTTTTTGGAAATACGTCAAGCTAATGCCCATGCATGGGCGGAGGTATGGCTAGAGAAACAAGGCTGGATCAGAATTGACCCAACAGCAGCGGTTGCTCCTGAGCGAATTGAACAGGATGTAAATATTGATCTGCAAATCGCCAATGGAGAAGTCAATTTCCTGCGAAACCAAAAACAAAGCATCTTAGGAAAATGGTTTAAACATGCTGGTTTAATGTGGGATAGTGTCGATTATAGCTGGCAACGTTGGATTATTAATTACACATCAGAAAACCAGCAAAGCTTATTAAATATTTTAGACATTCAACACTTTAAAAAGCTTGCTTACGTGCTTCTTGGGATTTTTTCTATTTTTACTAGTATTTTGATTTTTATAATGTTTTATAAAAAAAATATTTCAGACGATCTGGTTTTATCCATGTACCATCAATTTTGTAGTAAAATCGCCACAAAGGGAGTCATAATAGCAACAGGAGAAGGCGCGAAAGATTTCGCCCATCGCTGCAACGAAAAATTCCCCCACCTGGCTAATCAAATTGATGCAATTACCAACCTTTATCTTCAGATTCGATATGGCAAGCTAAATTCAGCGGATAAAGTCGTTAAATTAAAAAGTCTGATTTCCTCATTTAAAGCCTGATGAATTCCTATGTCAGGAACTATATAGTTTACAGACAGATCTTTATTACTTTTTAATATGAAAATCACCACAATCACTCAATCATTAAAACAAATACCTGATATTTGGAAAAAAGCATTGGCCTGCATCCTGGCAGCAACCTTGCTGTCACTTTTCATGTTTTTTGACACTTGGGCTTCCATTGAAGCTATTTGGGATCGCTCAAAAACTTATACACATGGCTATATCATTGTCCCAATCAGTTTTTGGTTAATCTGGTCAAAACGACATCAATTAAAAGATCTTTCCCCCTCACCTTACTGGCCAGCGTTAACTGCCATTATAGCCAGCGGCTTTCTCTGGCTGGCAGCGAGCTTAATCAACGTTCTTGTTGTGCAGCAATATGCAGTTGTATTGATGCTGATTGCCAGCTACTGGTTAATATTGGGATCAGAAATAACTAAAAAAATCATCTTCCCACTGGGTTTCTTGCTGCTCATGGTCCCAGTTGGGGAGTCATTAATTCCTCCTTTAATGGAATATACCGCATCTTTCACTGTGGCAATGTTGCGCTTAACGGGTTTGTCTGTCTACCGCGAAGGCATGAATTTTTCTTTGGCTTCTGGTAACTGGTCAGTTGTGGAAGCTTGCAGCGGCATAAACTATCTCATTGCTTCAATAACATTAGGCTTGGTATATGCCTATATCACTTATACCAGCTATTGGAAGCGCTTTATTTTTTTTATTGTTTCCATCATTGTTCCAATTATTGCCAATGGCTTCCGAGCTTACATGATCGTTATGATTGGCCATCTCAGCGGTATGAAACTAGCAGTAGGAGTTGATCATATCCTGTATGGCGCTGTTTTTTTTGGTGTGGTCATTTTGCTGCTGTTTTACATCGGTTCATTCTGGAAAGATCCTCAGCCAGAAGCAACTTTACCCGAAGCAACTGAAAAAACGTCATCTGTTAACATTAATCAAAGCCCACAATTGGCCTCTCTGTTGCCCGCTATTTTATTGAGTTTTATTATCTGGCCGTATGCTTCATCTTATTTAACCAATCAGCAGCAAACAGGAACAAAATTACTGCAAGATTTTTCCGTACTGGAACAACATAACTGGAAACCAAGTCATGCCCCGGTTTGGGGATGGCAGCCTGAATTTAAAGGGATTGTTACAGAATCACTGAATTTTTTTAAAAAAAATAATAATGTGATTGGGGTTTACCAGGCAAATTTTGGCAAAGAAATCCAGGGAGGTTCCGAGCTGGTCAATTCTGAACATGTCCTGGTACGCCATAGAAACCCAATTTGGCGATTGCTAGACAAAAACATTTCTAAAATAAAATACGGCAACAACACCTTAACAGTTGATCAATCAATTATCCGGAGCCGAAACAGAGACCTCGTTATTTTACGCTGGTACATGATTGGCTCAACCCATACATCCAATCCCTATTTGGCAAAATTATTGCAGCTTCAAAAACGTTTTACCGCTAATGACTCACCAGAACTACAAATTGTCTTGTATACCCAGGCGCCCCATAACCAACATGAAACAGCAAAAAAACTTTTAACCGATTTTGGCACCAGCATGTTGAGCAGGAATTTTTAAAGTTTATGGAAGATTATAGCTATTACAGTTACCTAATTGCTGCAATCGCCTACACCCTGTTGTTTTTACTGGCATTGGCCGGGGTAAAAACCAACCCTTTTGCCAAAACATTCCTAATACCAACTGGAATTTCGATCCTCTGGAGCGGCTATGTCGCCTTTACGCTTCAAAATGAAGATTTTTATATAGCCGACACCTTAGTTTTCGAAACATTAAGAAACATTGCCTGGTTTTATTTTTTAGCTTCTTTAATTGCAAAACAAAACTTTGATGGCAGTTTTGTTAAATTTCTAAGTTCATCCTATTCGAATTATCTGATTATTTTTTTTATTGCTTTAATATTAAGTATTGAAAGCTCAATATATCTTCAAGATAGCTTAAGATCTCTGCTAGGTCGCGACATACGACTTATTGCTCATGTCATTTTTGCCGTTACCGGCCTAATGCTAGTAGAAAACCTTTTCCGAAATGCCGATATTGGCAATCGTTGGGCCATAAAATTTCTCTGCCTTGGAACCGGAGCTATCTTTACTTTTGATTTTATTGTTTACAGTAAATCTTTATTATTCAGCAATCTTGACTCGCAACTATGGGATTCCCGAGGACTTCTCAATGCCTTGATTATTCCGTTACTCGCAATCTCTATCAACAGGCTGGAGGAAAAACAAAAAGATATCAGCCTCTCCAGGCAGGTCGTTTTTCACACCACCATCCTGACAAGCACCGGATTATATCTGTTAGTGATGTCACTAGCTGGCTATTATATCCGCGACTACGGAGGAAGCTGGGGAGAAATTGCTCAAACCTTTTTTATCATTTTAGCTTTGATGTTGCTTGTTATCTTGTTTGCATCAGGAAAAATCCGAGCATTAGCCAAAGTTTATTTCAGTAAGCATTTTTTCCATTATCACTATGATTATCGTGAAGAATGGATCAAGTTAAGTAGAGCTATTGCTGAATATGACACCATAAACGAACTCTCTTACTTTATTATCAAAACATTGGCTGACTTGGTTGACAGCTCCGGAGGCGCTATCTGGATCAAAAATCAACAAGGTCAGTATCAACTTTCCGATGAATACCATTTAGGCTTTGAGCCTGAGCTGGTTTTCGATATAAATGAACCATTCATTCAATTTCTTGAACAAATGCAATGGGTTATTGATTTTGTTGAATACAATAATACTCCGGAAATATACGCTGAACTGAATTTACATTTATGGGATAAAAAACAATACAACGTCTGGCTGATTATTCCGCTTTTCAAAAAAAACGAAATGGTTGCTTTTGTGGTGCTGACCAAAGCCAGGGTTCCCCGCCAACTAAACTGGGAAGACCATGACTTACTAAAAACCGTGGGCTTACAATTAGCAAATGCTCTAGCTCTTAATCAGGCTAGTGATGAATTATCCAGAGCCAGACAATTTGAAGCTTTTAACCGATTATCAGCGTTTATTGTCCATGACCTGAAAAATCTGGTTGCCCAAACGTCTCTCATCGTCAAAAATGCTGAAAAACATAAACATAACCCTGAATTTATTGATGATTCAATTGAAACTCTGCGTAATGTCAGTCAAAAAATGCAACAACTGGTGTCTCAGTTAAAAAAAGGTGAAATAAAAACCATCCCTTCTACACACATTGACCTGGTTAAAATTATTACTGATGTCGCCAAACAACAGGCAGCTAATAAGCCTCCATTAACCCTTTCAACCAAGCTTAAATCATGCTGGATACAAGCCGAGGCCGATAAAATGACTGCAGTTCTTGGGCACTTGGTTCAAAATGCCCAAGAAGCAACCTGTGATAACGGTTTTGTCAAACTGCAACTAGACCAGAACAAAGAACAGGCTATAATCGATATTATTGATAATGGACATGGTATGGATAAAAAGTTTATTTCCGAGAGATTATTCAAACCATTTGATACAACAAAAGGTAACGCCGGCATGGGAATTGGCGTTTATGAGGCCCGCGATTATATACTAAAGCAATCTGGCCAAATTGACGTCAAAAGCATACCTGGAGAAGGAACAACCTTCACCATTAAATTACCAATTACTGAAAATAACCCACACCACCACGGGGAAACCATTGAACAATCAAAAAACCCTACTAGTTATTGAAGATGACACTGGATTACAAAAACAATTTAAATGGGGATTTGATAAATATCAAACCGTTATTGCAGGTGATCGTATTGAAGCAATAAACGCAATAAGACGCAATACCCCCAGCGTTGTCACTCTGGATTTAGGTTTGCCTCCCGACCCTACCAATGCCAGCGAAGGACTAAAAACCCTGGGAGACATACTGCAACTTGCACCTGCAACCAAAGTGATTGTTGTAACAGGCAATGATGACCGTGAAAATGCTATTAAATCGATTGCGATGGGAGCCTATGATTTTTATCAAAAACCGGTTGATCTCGATATCCTCACGTTAATCATAGACCGCGCCTTCCAACTTGATCAGTTAGAGAAAGATAATATTCGATTACAGCAACAAACCAAAGAACCTCTAGCTGGGATTATTGCATCCAGCCCTGAAATGCTGAAATTGTCGAGAAACATTCAAAAGATTGCTCCAACCAGTGTCAACGTATTGTTGCTTGGTGAAAGCGGGACTGGAAAAGAAGTTTTAGCCAAAGCAATTCACAATTTAAGTGATCGTGCCGAAAAAAGGTTTATCGCCGTCAACTGTGCTGCCATTCCTGAAAATCTGTTGGAAAGCGAATTGTTTGGTTATGAAAAAGGGGCATTCACTGGCGCAACCAAACAAACCAAAGGCAAAATCGAATATGCCAGTGGTGGTACTTTTTTTCTGGATGAAATTGGCGACCTGCCTTTCTCACTGCAAGCAAAATTATTGCGCTTTCTTCAGGAAAGAAAAATTGAACGCCTGGGTGGCCGTGAGGAAATAGCAGTTGATGTTCGAATTATTTGCGCTACTCATCAAAATATACGGTCTTTGATAGAAAAAGGTACATTCAGGGAAGACCTGTATTTTCGCATTGCTGAAATGACAGTAAATATTCCACCACTTCGAGAAAGAACTGGGGATACCATCCTGATTGCCACCGCATTGCTGAAGCGTTATGCAGCAGAAAACAACAAGGCCGCCAAAGGCTTTACAGATGAGGCCGCACAAGCAATAGAAACGTATTCTTGGCCCGGAAATGTTCGAGAACTGGAAAATAAAATCAAGCGGGCTGTGATAATGAGCGAGGGAAACCAAATCACTCTGGAAGATCTGGAATTAGAAAAAACAACTGATTTCTCCGCCCCTCTCAATCTCAAGGAAGTCAGGGAAAATGCTGAAACTGCTGCTATTAAAAGAGCCTTGGCCTACACAGATAATAATATGTCCCAGACTGCAAAACTGCTAGGAATATCACGGCCTACACTTTATACCTTAATGAAAAAATACGGAATGGAATCTTTGGAGGCTTCCTAAAAATTCAGGGCTTAAAAATGAGATGATTATAGAAAGTTATAAAATCCGAAACTGGCCAAGATCTATCCAAATGATGAAATCAATACCAGCCTCAGATAATGTTTCTTTAATCGAAATTAAAACGCATTACGTTTGGCTTTAATATCTTTAAATATTTGTGCTGCTTCTGTCATTTTGGCAAGAGCTTCACCTGTGTCACCTTTTTTAAAGGCAGAGCGAGCTTGCCTAAGTCTTTCATTTGCTTTTTGACGTAATCTGTCAACAACGTTGCTTTCAATTCTTTTAGAGGCCTGCTTGGTTTCTTTAAAGAGATTCATAACGATCTCTTTATCTGCACCTTCGCTAATTGCAGCTACAGTCTCATCCGATAAACGAACTGCTTCATCTACCGCTTCAGATACCTCAGCCATAGTTGCTTTTTCAATTTTTCCGGCCGCCATAATTGAAGGGCTAACAGAAACCAACGCAGTGCTGATAATTGCAGCAGAAAGAACTTTTTTTAATATTGCCATTCGAAATTTTCCTAGTGTAAATATTTAGAATCTTGCACAAACCAAGACTGGTGAAAAAAGCTTAAAAAATGGAAATCTGATTACTTTGCTTCTGAGTTTGAGAGCAAATGTATGAACATTTAATTTAGGCGGGACATCCATGTATTACACAAATCTTCTCTATTGCACATATTCTTTTGTTAAAAAAACGCAGTTACATTCTGTAATGCGTACGGCATCATAGCACATAAAAAAGCACACTTTGGAAAAACTTAGTATTTTTATCAGAAATATAAATCAATCCTGCACTGCCTTTGATAAATCATTGCTAATCCCCGGCTCCAATACCCCTTTAAACCGATAACAAGGCAGATCCATCAACTTGGCAAACAAGTGAAAAGCAGAATTGCTATTGACAATTGGCAATCCTAAAATTCCAAAAGGTGAATAATCGAGATCTTTTTCATTGAGCCGGTTGATTTCGCAAGCTGCATTTTCCCAACGCCTCAGCACATCCTCTTTTTCACCTTGATAAACAGGAACAGATTTTTGTTTTGTTGAAATAAAAGTCGGATGATTTTCCGCTGTTTTGAATTCGTAAAAACCCAAGCGATCTTTAAAAAAACCAATCGGCTTAAATTGATTACTGCTCCTGTCAGTTGCCAAACCATGTAATTGGGTAACCACTCTTCCCTTATCATCACGCAACACCCAGAAATTATGTGAAGCAACCCCTCCCAACCCATAGCTTCTGGCTTCAATGTTGTAAAAATTATTACTCACTTTTTTAATAAAAAAATTATATTATCTGTAGTCCTATTTAGCCTGCGCAACAAGATAGCTCTTTTACATCTTTATTGAAAGTTTGAGCACAAAGCTTAATTGCTTCCACCATTGTTAAATACGGAAATAACTGCCCCGCCAAATCTTCAATTTTCATTTGATGGCGAATGGCTAATACAGCCGTCTGGATCATTTCACCCGCTTCAGGCGCTAAAATCTGAGCCCCTATCAAACGTCGGGTGTGCTCTTCAATCACCAGCTTAACAAATCCCTGCGTTTCAAAGTTAGCGAGAGCTCGAGGAACATTCTCCAAGCCCAACAATCGACTTTCAGTTTTTATATGTTTTAGCTTTGCCTCGCTTTCAGTTAGGCCCACGGTCGCCATTTGTGGTTCCGTAAACATCACAGCAGGCATAGCAGTCAAGTCAAGAACAGCATTTCCTCCCGTCATATTGATCGCAGCACGAGTTCCAGCAGCCGCCGCTACATAGACGAATTGAGGCTGATTGGTACAGTCTCCAGCCGCATAAATATGCTCAATATTGGTGCGCATATGATCATCAATAACAATCCGTCCTGCTTTATCCATTGTTATACCGGCTTGTTCTACCTGCAGACTATTCGTATTTGCTACTCTGCCAGTAGCTATTAATAATTTATCTCCTTTTATAACTGACCCATTTGTGGCTTTAACACTGAATTTCCCAGAACCAAATAATCCCTTCTTGTAACTCACGGTTTCAGCCTGGGTATGGTCAAGGATAGTCATGCCTTCCTTAACTAAAATTTTATGCAATGATAAGCCGATATCAGAATCTTCACGATAGAGTAATGAATGCCTGGAAAGTAGCGTCACCTTACTACCCAACCGTAAATAGGCCTGTGCTAATTCCAATGCAATAATGGAAGATCCGATAACAATTAAATGATCTGGAAGCTGCTCAGATTGCAATGCTTCGGTCGATGTCCAGTAAGGAGCTTCAGACAACCCCGAGATTGCTGGAATATTGGCTGATGCACCGGTCGCAATCAAAAAACGATCTGCTTCGATTTCAATTTTACCCCCTTGCCCTTGTTCTACAATCAAGGTATTAACATTTTTAAACCTTGCATTACCTTTGACCAAATTAATGTTTGGATGGCTAGCCAAAATGCTTTCATATTTAGCCGCCCTTAGCTCATCAACTCGAGTTTGTTGTTGAGCTAATAATTGTTTGCGATCAATAATGGGCTGGTTTTTTTTTATGCCTGCAAAGTGATGGCTTTTCTGCTGATGAACAATATGTGCGGCTCGAATCATTATTTTTGAGGGAACGCACCCAATATTGACACAAGTTCCACCAATAATAGAACTACGTTCAATCAAAGTAACTTTAGCCCCATTTTCAACAGCCTTGATTGCACAGGCAAATGCAGCCGATCCAGTGCCAACAATAGCAACGTGAAGTTGCCGGCCATTATCTGGAAATTCGGGTTGCGAGACTTCAATTTTTTCTATATCTATTTCTGATATTCGGTAGCCTTTATCCTCAATAATTTCAATCAAGGTTTCATAGCTAATACTTCCAGTAACGACCAACAACCCAATTCCCTCAGGATAAGAAACAGTGATTTCCACCCCTTCTAACACGTTGATTTTATCTTCAATACCCAAAGCACAACTTGAACAAGTCATACCCTCTATCTTAAGCTTCCTAGTCCACATGATTACTACCCAAAAAATTCTGATGTATCTTTTCAGCTTAATCTCTGTTCTATAGTACAGAGTCAAAAAATTTGTATTGTTAAAGGTATAAGTAACTAAAAATGATATTCGAATCCTAAGCTTTTGATCTGGGTAAAAGCCTAATACAATGGTAAAGTCAGTAAAAATTTATAATAAAAAACTGTATCAAGAGGTATATAAACATGAAAATTCAAGATTTATCTGCATTTAAAGAACAAGCTCTGGAAATTCTTAAATTTCTTCCAAAAACCAAAAAAGAATGGAATACTAAATTCGATCATTTTTCCAAATGGGCTTCTTATATCAGCGGCAGTCCCATTGCTTTTAATAGCGCCTTGGGTGTTATTCTGTTTTGGATGCTTAGCGGTCCGGTCTTTGGGTTCTCTGACACATGGCAGCTCATTATTAACACCGCAACAACAATTGTGACCTTTTTGATGGTTTTTCTTATCCAGCATACTCAAAACCGCGATAATGAAGCTGTTCATGTTAAATTAGATGAATTAATCCGCGCCCAGGAAGGAGCAAGAAATGATCTATTAGACCTTGAAGAAATTAGACCTTGAAGAAATGGAAGAAGCTGAACTCAAACTGCTTCATGAGCATTATGTAACGTTAGCAAAAAATGCTCGAACAGAAATTCTTAAACGATCAAATGAAGGATAAATAACACGGCTGGATAATGTCCATGAATAATCAGGCAAGCAATTCACAGCAACCGCAACAAGCCAAACTACAGTGGCAAGTTGTCAAAGACAATACTACAAAGCTTGTAAGCACTGGCGAGTGGACGCATTCTTCAGTCCAAACAGTAACAAAAATCTTTGAGCAACTTTTAAAAACTTGCCGAGACAAAACAATCCAATGGGATGTTTCGGGCATTGAACAGGTGGATTCAGCTGGCATGATGCTGATTATTCATTATTTTGATTTGCTTCAATTCAGCAACTGTAGTGTCCATATTTTGGCAGCAAACAACGAATTTAACAGACTCTACGAGTTGCTGAGAAAATATTCCGATAAACCCACAAAAACCAATCCTGTTTTTTCATCTAGTTTATTGTCGCCCCTAGAATCGACTGGTCAAAGCACCATGACTTTTCTTTTGGGTTTAATAGAGTTTCTCACGTTCATCGGTGAAAATTTTATTACCTTTATCTATTCTTTAACACATTTAGGAGCTATACGCTTTCGCTCTATTATTAAAAATATTGAGGATGCCGGAGTTCGCGCCATCCCCATTGTGGCATTAACCAGCTTTTTGATTGGAATTGTCATTGCCTACCAAGGTGCCGTACAGTTAGAAAAATTCGGCGCCAATATTTTCATTGTAGACATGATAGGTATCTCGATTACCCGAGAACTAGCTCCGTTAATAACAGCAATTGTGGTCGCCGGCAGAACTGGCTCTTCCTATACAGCACAACTCGGGGTCATGAAAATTACTGAAGAAATTGATGCTATGCGCACCATGGGTTTCGATCCCCATCAATTTCTGGTATTGCCACGTATTTTTGCGTTAATGATTGCCCTGCCATTGTTGATTTTATTTGCTGACATTATTGGAATACTGGCCGGCATGCTGATTTCGCATCTTCATTTACATCTTTCCTATGCAGAATTTTTTCTCCGGCTGCAAACTTCGCTCGATGTTAAACATGTCTGGATCGGGATTGGTAAAGGGCCATTTTTTGCCTGGTTAATTGCATCAGTGGGTTGCTTTCATGGTTTTCAGGTATCCCAAAATACCGAGAGTATTGGGCGCTACACAACAATCAGTGTCGTCAATGCCATATTCTTGGTGATCGCATGTGATGCTGTATTTTCAGTGATATTAACGGAGCTGGGTATTTGAACAAGACAGTCATCCAGGCACGGAATGTTATCACCCGGTTTGGCAAAAATGTTGTCCATGACGACGTAAACCTGAGCGTTTATCAGGGAGAAATTTATGGTTTACTGGGTGGCAGCGGCTCTGGCAAATCAACCCTGCTAAGAGAATTTATTATGCTGTTAAAGCCTGCTGCCGGTGAAATTCAGATATTGGGCCATGATGTCCTCAACATCAGCCGTAATGATGCCGCCAAACTAAGGCAACAGTGGGGGGTTTTGTTTCAAGCCGGAGCACTTTTTTCATCGCTTACCGTTGAAGAAAATGTCGGTATTACCCTTAAAGAGTATACTGATTTACCATTAAACCTGATTCAGGAAATTGTCCACATGAAAATCAATATGGTCGGTCTTCCCGCTCATGCAGCAGACCTATATCCAGCTGAATTAAGTGGAGGTATGATAAAACGTGCTGGATTAGCACGCGCTTTGGCAATGGATCCGAAATTACTGTTTCTCGATGAACCAACTTCTGGATTGGATCCAGTGGGTGCAGAAGCATTTGATAACCTGATTCTGGAACTCAGAGATATTCTTGGGCTCACAGTTGTCATGGTTACCCATGACCTTGATTCGATCTGGAATATTGTTGATCGGTTTGCCGTATTAGGTGAAAAAAAAGTGGTAGCAGAGGGCAGCCTTAATGAAGTAATAAAAAAACCGCATCCGATTGTCAAACAATTCTTTTGCGGCGCCCGCGGAAGAATAAGGATTCAAAATGGAAAGTAAAATTAATTACACCCTGGTTGGATTATTTGTTGTTGGCCTGGCGGCCGGATTATTTGCTTTTATTTTTTGGCTGGGTAAATATGGAGACAATTATGAATATGACTATTACCAGGTTTATATGGCAGAATCAGTTGCAGGACTTAGCCCCGATGCTTCTGTCAAGTACAAAGGCGTTGAGGTTGGTATCGTCGAAAAAATTGGTTTAAAACCTGAAAACCCGGAACTAGTCAGATTACTGTTGAAAATAAAACGCGGTACGCCAATAAAAGTGGATACCACTGCCACACTTAAATCCTTTGGCTTGACTGGCTTGGCCTATCTGGAACTAGAAGGTGGCAAACAAGATGCTCCGTTGCTCAAACCAACTGAAGAAGATGATATTCCGATAATCCCTGCACGCCCTTCCCCTTTCACCAGAGCTTACGACTCCATGACCTATCTGGCTGAAAAATCCATTCAGGCACTCGATAAATTCAATCAACTACTTAGCGATAAAAACATACATGCAGTTGCAGAAATTCTTCACCAAACCAAACTAATAACCCAAGAAGTCAGGCAGCAGCTCAAAGGACTGCAACCGCTTATTAAAAACGGAATTGTCATGGAACATCGCGTCACCAAGGCATTTGAGAAAGTAGAAAGAGCTTCGCTCAGCGTCCAAAAAATGGCGGATAACCTGGATAAAAACACCACTGGCTTAAGTCAGGCTGTAAGCACTGATTTACGTCAAAGCTTGCAATCATTTAATCAATTACTTTTGGATTTGAGTATTTTGGCAGGCAACATGCAAAAAATGACACAGACTTTTGAAAACAGCCCCAGTGATCTTATTTTTAAACGATCCCAGCTTAAACCAGGACCTGGTGAGGAGGGATATAATGCGAATTAAAACATATTGGATTGCTTTATTTTTATTACTATCTCTCACTGCTTGCATACCTGAGCGGATAGTGCCGCCACCAGAAATATATACTTTGTCACCACAATGGGGCGATAACAAGCAACCGGACAAAACACACCTTAAAAACACAACAGTAATTAAACTTGCCCCCATTTATGCACCGCAAGATTTGACCAGTACCGAAATTTTATATTCTGATACGCAATTCAGCCGGAATCGGTATGCCTTTAGTCGCTGGAACGATGCCCCGACAAAACTGCTGCAATCACTCATTCAAGTCCGCCTCGAACAAAGCAACCTGTTTCAAGCCGTAATTCCTGCCATATCAGCATCAAAAACTGACTTGATTCTGGAAACCACTCTGCAAGACCTTAGTCACCGCATTCATAAAGACGGAAGTTCCGAAGGCATTATCAGAATCAACTTTTATTTAATCGATAATTCAAACAACACTGTTTTGGCAACCAGGGAATTTGTTTCCATCGTTCCCGCTTCTGAACAAAATGCCCGGGCAGCAGTAGTAGCATTAAATAAGGCTGCGCAAAACATTGCCGACGATCTAGTCGGCTGGCTTGCCGAACATATAAACCGACAAAAGCGTCGTCCACCTTTTTGTGCCAATAATTGTTAACCGCTTTCCTTTTGACGATGCAAAAAAAATCTGGATTTCTCACGGCTTGCCTTTGTTTTTCATTGCTATTAGTCTCACACACAGCTTTTAGTGCCGAGCAGTTATTGGTTTATGCTGCTGCCAGCACCCATAATGCTGTATCAGACATCATCAAACAATTTAATAATGAACAATACCAGATTACGGTAAAGGCTTCTTTTGCCTCCACATCGATACTTGCCAAACAAATTGAAGCAGGCGCTCCCGCCAATATTTTTCTGTCCGCCAATCCTAAATGGATGGATTATTTACAAAGCCAGAAGCTCATCATTCCGGAAAGTCGTTTTAATCTTCTTCAAAACACAATTGTGCTAATCACTCCTTCTGAAAAAAAATTTGCCGTTAAAATGAATAAACGCTTTGAGATAGCCAAACAATTCAATGGTAAACTTTGCCTGGGTGATCCAACGCATGTTCCTGCTGGCATATACGCCAAACAAGCTTTAACATATTTAGGCTGGTGGGATCAATTGAAAACCAAAATTGTAGGCACTAAAGATGTCAGCGCCGCACTGGTTCTTACTGAAAGAGGTGAATGTGCTGCAGGAATTGTTTATGCTACAGATGCCAGTGTGTCAAAAAAAGTCTCCATCATTACTGAATTTCCGGCAAAAAGTCACGAGCCGATTTTATACCCTGTCGCCAGAGTGGCTCCCGACTCTGCTTCTGCAAAACAATTTATGACTTATCTAAAATCACCTGCTGCCAAAGGTATTTTTAAAAGCTACGGCTTTGCTATTGCAAAATAATAATTTGATGTTTGATCTGTCGCCAGAAGAATACTCAGCAATGATGCTCTCCTTAAAGGTAAGTTCCTGGAGTGTACTCATCATACTGATTCCAGGAATTTTTACCGGTTGGCTGCTGGCCCGCAGAAACTTTGTTGGAAAATCATTACTCGATGGTATTATCCATTTACCGTTAGTGTTACCTCCAGTAGTTACTGGTTATCTGCTTTTGTTATTACTCGGCAAACAAGGAGCAATCGGCCTGTGGCTAGATCAAACATTTGGCATCACCTTCGCCTTTAGCTGGCGGGGGGCTGTTTTAGCTACCGCCCTAATGAGCTTCCCACTGATGGTCCGCTCCATCCGTCTGTCTATTTCCGCAATTGAAATCAAACTGGAACAGGCCGCCAGAAGTCTCGGCGCCAGTACAATTAATACATTTTTTACAATCACCTTACCGCTATCCCTGCCCGGCATAATCTCAGGCTCTATTCTCGCCTTCGCCCGCAGCCTTGGTGAATTTGGAGCAACAATCACTTTCGTGGGCAATATTGAAAGCGAAACCCGCACGCTACCTTTAGCAATCTATACCTATATCCAAATTCCTGATGGCAATGAACCGGCACAAAGATTATTAATTATTTCAGTCATTCTGGCTTTCGGTGCATTGCTAGTCAGTAATCTAATTGAACGACGCGCATCTTATTTGTTGGACGAAGCCGCTATCGCGGAGAAAAAGCAGGCTTGGTCGCAGAATAAAGTGTAACCTCATCATTTCCCTTTATTTTCATAACCAGTTAATGTGTCAGTTTCTCAAACAAACCATGAGGTT
>Ga0256839_1000960_pt1 | contig 36268 bp, 31 predicted proteins | sample 354166metaG_FD_185968 | JGI IMG/M metagenome (GOLD analysis project Ga0256839, IMG submission 185968) | Hydrothermal vent microbial communities from Mid Atlantic Ridge, Atlantic Ocean - 354-166 | ecosystem: Environmental > Aquatic > Marine > Hydrothermal vents | place: Atlantic Ocean: Mid...
CTACCTCTATCACATCCCTCAACGAGCCCTGAATCACAAAACGCCCATGCAAACACTACAAAATTGGTATGAGAAAAAACCCGATTCCTTCAAGTTACCAGTAAATAATCTCGCGGGTCTTGACACCAAGTGGAGTCAGGTCGATTTTGAAACGACAAAACGACAATCCTGAGTGGCCTCAAGATTACCGCCCTGGCACTATTCGGATTTAAAAGGAATTGGATACCTCCACCACCCTATTCAGCCAAAATAGGTCAAACATCCAACCATGGATTGATAACCGTCAATCCGGGAATTTCAAAATCCGCTTGGTTGCGTGTCACCAGACGCAATTCATGATGCAACGCGGTCGCCGCCAACAGGCTGTCGATCGCTGGCAAAGTCCGGGCTGCTTGTGCCAGCAAAGTTCCCCAGCGTTCTGCAATGGCATGATCGATAACAAGCAAACGGTCTTCGAACCATTCGGGGAGTTCCTGTTCGAGCCACAAACGGAGTCGCTCTTTTTTTTGGCCCTCGGGAAGCCGCTCCACACCTTTGCGGATTTCTCCCAGGGAGAGCACACTGAGATACAACGTGGAATCCGGCACCTGTTCAAACCATGACAGCACCGCTAGAGCAGGATTTGCTTTCGCGACTTCGCAGATGACATTGGTGTCCAGAAGATAGCTCACAAGTCGATCTCCCTGACCGGGCTTTTGTCCCGCTCGATTTCCAATAGAATATCCCGCAGAGGTGAGCGGCGCATGAATTCCAGGAAAGAGGGTTTCCTGGTAATCAATTTTTCATAGTCAGCGCGGGACAGAACCACTGCCGCGGACTTTCCGTGAATGGTGATCTCCTGGGGGCCTTCAGTGATCGCCCGCTTGACCAAGACGCTCAAACGGGCCTTGGCGGTTTGCAGTTGCCATTTTTCATGAATTTCCATGATTTCCATCTAGTCTGTCTAGTCTGTCTAGTCTGAATCAAGCGTATAAAAAGCTACCCTTTCTGTCCAGCATCTTCACACTTATCGCTTCGCCAACGTCACGTTCCGGATGCCCGAGAGTGACTGTCAGCGGCCATGGATGGCCGCTCCAGCCCTGAATTCACGGATGAATTTCCGGGCTGGCAGGGCAACCTCCAGCACCCCGGACCCCAGGGCCTATCTCATACCATCAATTCCAAAACTTCATCCGGCACCAGATAACGCGGGCTTCTGCCCTCTCTGAGACATTGGCGGATATAAGTTGCCGAGATTTCCAGGCGGATGACTTGTTGAAAGAAGATCCGCCCGGCAGGACGGCGGCGGAGAGGTAGAACTTCGTCGCTCCTTCGCGCCTCCACCTGGGGCTTCAGGGCGGAAGGCCATTCCGGCCGGTAACCCGGCCGATCCATGACCACCAGATGGGCCAGCTCGAACAAATCTTGCCAGCGATGCCAGCCCGGCAGTCCCAAAAAGGCATCCAGCCCGACGATCAGGCACAGCGGCTTGTCACCGGCTTCCCGCCTGAGCGAGGCGAGCGTATCCACCATGTAGGAGGGGCCGGGCCGCGCCAGCTCCCGGGTATCGACCACGAAACCCGGCTCGTCGGCCGTGGCCAGTTTCAGCAACTCGAGCCTTTTTCCGGCGGAGAAAAAAGGTTTTCGCCGATGAGGGGGGATCCGGCAGGGAACGAACCGGATCTCGTCCAGATCCAGGGCTTCCCTGACTTCCAGGGCGGTTCTGAGATGACCGTAGTGAACCGGATCGAAAGTACCGCCATAGACGCCGATCATCACACCCGGATCTGTCCGTCCCCGAGCACCACGAATTTCTGGGTGGTCAGCCCTTCCAGGCCGACCGGCCCCCGGGCATGGAGTTTGTCGGTGCTGATGCCGATCTCGGCCCCCAGGCCATACTCGAACCCATCGGCGAAACGGGTCGAGGCGTTGACCATCACCGAACTGGAGTCCACCTCGCGCAGAAAACGGCGGGCACGGGTGTAGTCCTCGGTGACGATGGCGTCGGTGTGGGCGGAACCGTAGCGGTCGATGTGATCCATCGCTTCGTCGAGTCCCGGCACCACCCGGATGGCCAGAATCGGCGCCAGATACTCGGTGGCCCAGTCCGCTTCGCTGGCCGGTTCGCAGCTCACGATGGCCCGGGTGCGCTCACAGCCGCGCAGCTCCACGCCCGCTTCCCGGTATTTCTCCGCCAAAGGCGGCAACACTTCGGCAGCAATGCCTTCATGCACCAGCAAGGTCTCCATGGCGTTGCAGACCCCGAAACGCTGGGTTTTGGCGTTGAAGGCGATGGCGATGGCCTTGTCCGGATCCGCCCGGTCGTCGATATAGACATGACAGATGCCATCCAGATGCTTGATCACGGGAATCCTCGACTCGGCGGTGATCCGCTCGATCAGCCCCTTCCCTCCCCTGGGCACGATCACGTCCACATAGCTGTCCATCTTCAACAGTTCTCCCACGGCGGCCCGGTCGGTAGTCTCCACCACCTGGACGGCGGAGCGGGGCAGCCCGGCCTTTTCCAGTCCCGTCCGGATACAGGACGCCAGCACCTGGTTGGAATGAATCGCCTCGCTGCCCCCCCTGAGGATGCAGGCGTTGCCGGCCTTCAGGCACAGTCCGGCGGCATCCACGGTGACGTTGGGCCGTGATTCGTAGATGATGCCGATCACCCCCAGCGGCACCCGCATTCTTCCCACCTGAATTCCGGAAGGGCGGTAACCGAGGCCGGTTATCTCCCCGACGGGATCGGCCAGCGCGGCGATCTGACGCAAGCCTTCGGCCATCGAATCGATCCGTGCGTCGGTGAGGGTCAGACGGTCCAGCATCGCATCCGACAACCCCCTCTGTCTCCCGGCTTCCAGATCCCGGGCGTTCTCCCGCTGGATCTTCGCGCGGCCCGCCTCGATGGCTTCGGCCATGGCCAACAGCGCCCGGTTCTTGGCCCCGGCGGTCGCCCGGCTCACTTCCCTCGCCGCTTCACGGGCCTTTCGACCCACCGTCTGCATGTAGTGCTGCACGTTTTCTATCGTCATCTGTCAATCCGTTTCCAACATCGGTAGCAAATTCTTCTCCCCTGTCGCGATGAACAGGCACAGCGTCCTCAAAGCCCCCCAGGCATCGCCCCCCGCCTGCCCCTTGATGACGGCATCGATGCGGGCGGCGGTTTCCAGGGCACGGTGCAGCGATCCCCTCCCGAGACGCCCCAAAGCCTGTTCCAACCCGGCCTTGCGCGACTCCCAGAGGTGACGCCGCCGACAGCTTTCAGCCAGGGAAAGCCCCCGGCCGCGATCGTCCAACAAAGCCAACAACAACCGCAACTCCCGGGTGACCGCCCATAATACCACGGGCGCCGCCACCCCTTCGGCGGCCAGCCCCGCCACGACGCGATCGGTGCGCCGGACCTGGCCGGCCAGCATCGCATCGACCAGATCGAAGACCCCGAAACGGCTGCTGTCGGCCACCGCCTCGGCCAGCCGTGCGGCGTCCACCTCCACCGCCCCGTACAAGACATAGAGTTTGTCGATCTCCTGGGAGGCCGCAAGGAGGTTGCCTTCGGTCCGAAGCGCCAGCAATTGCAACGCTTCGCGGGTCAGCGAAATACCCCTGGACACGGCCCGTTGCCGCAACCAGGCGGAAAATTCCCGCCCGTGCATCGACCGGACCTGCACCGCCACACCCGCCTGTTCGAGCGTTCTGAACCAGCGCGCCTTCTGCACCGCGGCCGGCGGGTTTTCCAGCACCAGCAACAAGATCGCATCGGCGGGCAAACGTTCGCCATAACGGCTCAAAACCTTCCCGCCCTCGCTTCCCACCTTGCCCTCGGGTACTCTGACATCCAGCAGGCGGCGACTGGAAAACAAAGGCATGGCGTCGGCTTCGGACTCGATCGAGCGCCAGTCGAACCCCGGCATCACGCTGTATACCTGACGCTCCCCGAGCCCCGCCCGGCGGCAGGCCCGGCGGATCGAATCGGCGGCCTCGGTCAACTGCAACGGCTCGTCACCAAAGACCAGATAGACCGGCGCCAATCCTTTTTTCAACTGGCCGGGAAGCTGAGGGAATCTAATTCTCATCCCGCCTCAACACTTTTTGCAAATGCCGCAGCAGCGTCCGTGCGGCCTCGCGCCGCATCTCGCGGCGGATCACCGACGCCTCTTCGGATTTCCCGATCACCTGCAACTGGGTATTGAGATAGATCCGCCGCACATTGAGGGTCCGTAGTGGCGACAGGATCTCCCCCTCCGGGGTGCGGATGTCGTATTGGACCCGGAAGGTGAGTTCGAATTCGATCGCCTTGCCGTTCTGATCGAGCGAAACCACCCGCCGTCCCTCGCGGATATCGTGAATGACGATGACGCTGCCGGCGTTTCGCGGATTGGAAACCAGCCTGCCTTCCACCAGATCGAGGAACAATTGCAGATCCCGGGCGAAAGGCCGGTTGAGATCGATCCCCTGAAGCGCGATCACTTTTTTGTCAGGCGGCAATTCCACCGCACCGCGCAAATGAAACCCGCAACCGCTCAAGGACAGCAAGAGAATCAGAATGGGAATCGATGGCATCGAGGCTCCGGCACGCTTTTTCAAATCCTAATCGGATATAATACTTCGCTTTTAACCAAGCGACGAGTACCGTGGCCGAAACCCATTCCAGCATCGAAACTTTCCAGGATCTGATTCTCGCCTTGCAGAACTTCTGGGCAGGCAAAGGCTGCGCCCTGTTGCAGCCCATGGACATGGAAGTGGGCGCGGGCACCTTCCATCCGGGCACCTTCCTGCGCGCCATCGGCCCGGAACCCTGGCGCACCGCCTACGTCCAGCCCTCGCGCCGCCCCACCGACGGCCGTTACGGCGAAAATCCCAACCGGCTGCAACACTACTATCAATTCCAGGTACTGCTCAAACCCTCCCCGCTGGAGATCCAGGATCTTTACCTGGAATCGCTGCGCCACATCGGCTTCGATCTGCTCGAGCACGACGTGCGCTTCGTCGAGGACAACTGGGAATCCCCCACCCTGGGTGCCTGGGGGCTGGGATGGGAAGTCTGGCTGGACGGAATGGAAATCACCCAGTTCACTTATTTCCAGCAGGTGGGGGGACTGGACTGCCGGCCGGTTTCCGGGGAAATCACCTATGGGCTGGAAAGAATCGCCATGGTGTTGCAGAACGCCGAGAGCGTCTACGACCTGATCTGGACACGAAACGACGGCGACGCCATCACCTACGGTGACGTGTTCCGCCAGAATGAGGTGGAGATGTCCGCCTACAATTTCGAACTGGCCGACGTGGACTTCCTGTTTCGCAGTTTCGATCACTACGCCAGCGAGTGCCGCAGACTGCTCGAACACGAACTTCCCCTGCCCGCTTACGACCAGGTGCTCAAGGCATCCCATACCTTCAACCTGCTCGATGCCCGGCACGCCATCTCGGTCACCGAGCGGCAACGCTTCATTCTTCGGGTACGGGAACTGGCCCGCGGCGTCGCCCAATCTTACTACCAACGGCGCGAACAACTCGGATTCCCGATGCTGCACAAGGAGGAAAGCTGATGGCCACCCGTGACCTGCTGTTCGAACTGGGCACCGAGGAACTGCCCCCCAGGGCGCTGCACACGCTGATGGAGGCGCTGCGGGAGGAAACCGCCGGGCGACTGCGGAAAGCCGGCCTCGAATACGCCTATCTCAATGCCTACGCCACCCCCCGCCGCCTGAGCCTGGTCGTCCACGAGCTGACGGAATCCCAGCCCGACAGGATCGTGGAACGCCGCGGCCCCGCTCTCAAGGCCGCTTTCGATGCGGACGGCAATCCCACGCCCGCGGCTTTGGGCTTCGCCAAGAGCTGTGGGGTGACTGTCGATGCGCTTGAGACCCTGAAAAACGCCAAGGGTGAATGGCTGATGTGCCGCCTGCGGCAAAAAGGCGCCGCAACCGCCGAAATCCTTCCAGGCATCCTGCGCCAGGCGCTCGCCGCCCTCCCCATCCCCAAACGGATGCGATGGGGAGAGGGCGAGGCGGAATTCGTTCGTCCGGTACACTGGGTGGTGCTGCTGTTCGGAGACGAGGTCATCGATGCGGAGATTCTCGGCGTGCGCGCTTCCAACACCAGCCGCGGCCACCGCTTCCACTGCCGTCACCCCCTCACCTTCGCCGCCCCGGATCACTATGCCCAGACATTGATGGCCGATGGCAGGGTGATCGTCGATTTCGGAGAAAGACGCAACCATGTTCACCAGCAGGCGCTCAAACTGGCGGAGCAGGTCGGTGGACAGGCCCATCTCGAAGACGGTCTGCTGGACGAAGTCACCGCACTGGTGGAATGGCCGGTGGGGATCGTGGGTACTTACGATGCCAGGTATCTCGATCTTCCCAAGGAAGTGCTGATCACGGTGATGCAGTCCCATCAGAAATACTTCCCCGTCCTGGACCGGGAAGGTGGGTTGCTGCCCCACTTCATCGCCATTGCCAATCTCGACAGCAGCCGCCCGGAGACGGTGCGCCGCGGCAACGAGCGTGTCATCCGGCCGCGTCTGGCCGACGCCGAATTCTTCTGGAACCAGGATTTGAAGATCCCCCTCGAGCAGCATCTGGACAAGCTCGGAGGCATCGTCTTTCAGAAGACCCTCGGCACCCTGCTCGACAAGACCCGCAGACTGGAAAAACTGGTGGAAACGCTGGCGGATCTGCTCGGCGGTGATCGCACCAAGGCCATCCGCGCCGCCCGGCTGGCCAAGACCGATCTGGTCACCGACATGGTGGGGGAATTCCCCGAACTGCAGGGCATCATGGGCAGGTACTACGCCCTGGCCCAGGGGGAAGACCCGGAAGTGGCGTCCGCCCTGGAGGAACAGTACCGCCCCAGGCAGGCGGGCGGCCGGTTACCCGAAACCCGGACGGGTGAGATGCTGGCCCTGGCCGACAAAACCGACACCCTCATCGGCATCTTCAGCATCGGTCAGGTTCCGACCGGCGCCAAAGACCCTTACGCCCTGCGCCGGGCCGCGCTGGGCATCATCCGCATCCTGGTGGAAAAGAAACTGGATCTGGATCTGGCGACGCTGCTGAAACAGTCCGCCGGGCTGTACGCCCATCCTTTCGATCACGACGCCGTGGCACGGCAAGTCTACGACTTCATCCTCGAGCGGCTGCGCGGCTATCTGCTCGACCGCGGCTTCACTCCCCACGAATTCGAGGCAGTGGCCGCCCTGCGGCCGGAAAGCCTGCTCGATTTCATCCAGCGCATCGAAGCCGTCCACGCCTTCCGCGCCTTGCCGGAAGCCGCCTCCCTCAGCGAAGCCAACAAACGCATCCGCAACATCCTGCGCAAATCGGGGCAGGACCGCTTCGCCGCCCCCGATGCCGGCCTGTTCCGGGAAGAACAGGAAAAGGCCCTGTTCCAGGCGGTACAAGAGGCCCATGACGCCATCGAACCCCTGCTTTCCCGACGCGACTACACAGCCGCGTTGAAACGGCTGGCGGGACTGAAGGACACGGTGGACGCTTTCTTCGATCATGTCATGGTCATGACCGAAGACCCGAACGTTCGCAGCAACCGGCTCAACCTGCTGGCGAAGACCTCCGGCCTGTTCCTTCGAATCGCCGACATCTCGCGGTTACAGGGATGAACGCCGGAAAGCTTCCCTCTCCTTTCATCGTTTTCCGCTCGGCCCTGTTCTTCCTGGTCCAGAGCACTATCACCGTGCTGATGACGCCGGTGGTCCTGGCGGCTTCCCTGCTGCCCCGCTACGACTACCGTTATCGCCTGGCGCGGCTCTGGGCCTGGCTGCTCATCCAGTCGCTGCGGCTCATCTGCGGCATCCGCCATCAGATCGAGGGTCTGGAAAACATTCCGGAGGGCAACGGAATCGTGGCCAGCAAACACCAGTCCGCCTGGGAAACCCTGATGCTCTACCTGATCTTCCCCAAGGCCGTCTACGTGCTGAAACGGGAACTGCTCACGATTCCCTTCTTCGGCTGGTGCCTGGGCCGCTACCACCACATCGCCATCGATCGCAGTCAACCCAGGGCGGCCCTGATGTCCCTGGTCAAACAGGGAGTTCAGAGACTCAGGGAAGGACACTGGATCATCATCTTCCCCGAAGGCACCCGGGTGGCGCCGGGAGAACGGAAGCGCTATGCGGGCTCGGCCGGCACCCTCGCCCGCAAGGCCGGCGTTCCCGTGGTGCCGGTGGCGCACAACGCCGGCAAACACTGGCCCCGCAACGGTTTCATCAAGACCCCGGGCACCATTCGGATGCGGATCGGCCCGCCACTCGAGGGCGGGGAACTAGAAGCGGCGGAAATCAACCGCCGGCTGGAGGAATGGATCGAAGCCCGGATGCGGGAGATCGGCCGCCCATGACCCGGATCCAGAAGCAGACCCTTCTCTACATGATCCTCACCGCCATCCTCTTCGTGGGTGGCTATTTTTTCCTGCGGGCCGCCTACCACCTGTCGGAACCCACCCCCTTCACCCAGGAGATCGTCCTGGTGATTCTCGGCACCCTCGCCACCATCCTGATCACGGCCATCCTGCTGAACAAACAGACCGAAGTGGAGCTGACCAAGGAACAGAACATCAAGTTCATCGAACTCAAATCCTCCATCTACCTGGAGCTGCTCAACTATCTCGAAGAAACCCTGCAACGCCTTGAAATCAGCTCACGCGACATCGTCGAACTCCAGTTCCTCACCCACAAACTGGCCATCTCCGCCAGCCCCGATGTGCTCAACAGCTACCGCACCGTGCTCGACATCTTTTCCAGGGCCGTCGGCGACCACCGTTTCGACTACCGGGAACGCACCGACCTGCACCAGGCGCTTGCCCGCCTGACCGTGGAGATCCGCAGGGATCTGATCGGTGATCTGGACCTGGAAAGCCATTTCAGCGGAGGAGAGATCGAGCGGCAGGTGATGGAGAACAATGCCGTCACCTCCGCCACCTACGACCATTATCATCCCGATTCCTGAAACGGACGACTCCCCAAGCAAATTCCCGGAGACCCTTCACATCACTCCACCCACGTCCGCGCCTGTTTGATCGCCAGCCGTCCCCGGCTGCCGTCATCGGTCTCGGTGATCTTGAATTCCACTTCGATGGCGAAATCGTCACCGCCCCGGTAGCGTTTCTTGAAATGGTGGTGAATCAGCGTCAGATAATGGCGCAGTTCGTCGGTCTCCTCCGGGGTGAGCACCGGGCCATCGGCCACCGCCTGTCCATACACTTCGGTGATGTTGCTGTGACGGAGAAAGATCGTCTCCCAATCGGTGGCCTGGCTGGACACCGGCAGGCGCACCAGGACGAACTCGTCGGGCACGGGATAGACCGTCTCATTCCCGATTTCCACAGGTTCCGGGTTGGTCACGGAAATCTCGCCGTGCTGGGCGTTGACGGTGTAACCTGGCCATTCGGGATTGTAGAGATTCTTGCTCACCGCCACCCCATTGGCCTGCTCGTCGCCGTAATTGGGATGTATCAACACCCCCATATAGGTCAGGAAGTGATCGACCCGCCAGAACGCCCTTTCCTCGAAGGCTTCGAGGGTCCACAGGCTGGCCCAGACTTTTTTGACGCTTTCGATCAACGCCCCCTCGTCCGCCTTGTGGGTGGTGGAGCGGTACAAGCCGGCGCCGTTGAAGCCGGGCAGATCCTCGTTGTTGGTGCTGGAGCGGCACCGCAGCGATTGCCGGAAAGGCGGCCCTTGCGGCTCCCAGAACCGGCGGACGGCCTCGACCGCCGCCGTCAGATCCTCGGGCGCCTCCCCTTTCTTGATCCGCTTGCGAAGCGCCTTGAGGCTCTTGGAACGGACCTCTGGATCGTTTTGGAAACCGGCATCCGCCAACAACGCCCTGGCCTGATCGTAAAACGACAGGCCGGATTCGCCCGGCGCGCACAGGCGCGTCTGCTCCTCGCCGCAACGCGGCAACGACATGAAGCGGTCGTACAGGGCGAAGGGAAGGGCGTAGCCATCGGGGGCGACGCCCTCGGGCAGGATCTTTCCCAGTTCGGCGACGTTGGCGGCCTTGACCCCGAACGCGGTCCAGTCGGAAAAACCGATCCGGGACAAAGGCGTGGGCCCGGTCACCGTCAGGTCGCTTGCGGGCGTCAGGGGACGATCCGGACGCACCGACTCCAGCCAGGCCTGGGCTTCGGCCCGGGAAACCTCCTCCAGCACAATACCCTCGCCGGTGGCCCGCAGATGAAAACCGGTTCTTTCCTCGTAGGCCGGCGCCATGATGGCGCCCAAACCCAAATGAACGGCCACACAGCCTGTCAGCAACAATCGCACGCCCATGACACCCTTCCGGAAATTCATCTTGTCACAGGATCAAGCAATTTCCCCGCCAAAGTCCTTTCCCTCCCGATATCAGGCGATTGCACAGCTTCCGGGGCAACCCAGTCAAATCACATGCGTGATATGCCACACAAGCGCGTGATATCGCCTACCAAACTCCGCTGCCATTTACCTTGCCCGGGAATAACACATTTACAATCAATTGGATAAATATAAGGCACGATAAGTGCTTACAACTTACCCCTGAAGCACACGCAACAGTTTCCGGAGGAGTTTCATGTCATCCATTCGCAACATCCCGATCGCCTTCTTCCTGGCGGCCGGGCTCATCTCACCTCTTCCCGCCACGGCCAAGGTCAACTGGATCGACAAACCCGTGGAGCATCCGGCGATCCCGCTGCTCGACGAGGACGGCAAGCATGTCCTCGAGAGCGGCAAGCCCTACAGTCCCCGCAAGAGCTGCGCCGGCTCCGGCTGCCACGACTACGACAAGATCACCAGCGCCTACCACTTCGAGATGGGGCGCGACGAGGCCAATGACAAATTCGGCCTGTTCAACGATTTCCTGGGGGCCAAATCCCTGGTCAGCCCCGGCTGGTTCGGCGGCTTCAACTGCATGGGGGGCAGCATTCCCACCTTTCTCGCCAATAAAAACAACAGCTACAAGGAGATGATCCGCGACTACGGCGCCGCAGGCTTTATCGGCTGCTCCAGCTGCCACGTGGGCGGCGGCTTCGGGGAGAAGGACCGGGAAGGGATCCGCTACACCGAACGCGACCCCGCCACCATCCCGCCGTGGGACGGAGACTACTACAACCGTGGCAGCGACGAGAACAACCAGAAGACCGACAAGAGCGTGGTCGCGAAATGGAACTGGCACAAGAGCGGGCTTCTGGAGGCGGACTGCATGTGGTGCCACATGAGTCCGGACGGTATCAGCGTGCCGGATGAACGCATGACGGGAAGCCGCGGCATCATGAGCGACTATCGCGGTGCCCGGCGGGAATTCATCAGCGGCGGTTGGTTTCGCTACGCCGCCAATACCGCCTGGGAATTCCTGCCCACGGTGGACGGCAAAAAACCCCTGACGGTGGAACGTGTCTGGGAGGACGAGGATTACACCCTGAAAACCGGCGAGGACGGCAACCCGGTCATTCACTGGAACCGGGAGGCCTTCGACGAGAACGGCCGTATCCACGTGAATATGATCCGCTTCCCGGAAAGCGAGAACTGCATGGCCTGTCACCGCACCAGCAACTCCCGCCGCGGTTTCTACGGCTACGGGGACGACGCCCGGATGGAGCTGGGCGAGGACGGCACCCTGGTCGAGGACTACAAGGACGACGTTCACAAGGGCGCGGACTTGGCCAAGTACTGGCACGGCGAATCGCGGGTGATGGACAATTGCAACGTCTGCCACAGCCACGCCTACCTCAAGACCCGGCACGAGAACATCAACCTGGATCAGGATCACAATTTCATGAAGGGAAATTCGGACATGGACATCCGCAACGACCTGGATTTCTCCGCCGACCTGCGCACCTGCGAATACTGCCATGTGGAAGGCAGAAACCCCGACGGCGAGAAACCCATCATCCCCTCGGGGCAGGAAACCATGCTGGCGGCCCACCTGGAGCGCTGGAAAAACAGCGGCTACATGACCGGCTACAGTCAGCAGAGCCTGAACCGTGTAGTTCAGACCCATTTCGACGTGCTCAACTGCCAGACCTGCCACATCACCGGCAAACAGTCCCGGGGCAAGCCGCTTCAGATCATGTACCGCTACCGGGACGATGTGGACGGCAAGCGCAAGATCATCACCTACAATCCGCGGCTGCGTTATCTCTGGATCGATACCGTCACCGGCTGGGCGCTGACCCGTTACGAGCGGGGCCTGGTGGCGAAAAAGCAGCTGGACGAAGAAGGCAACGAAATCAAGGACGGGCGCAACTTCGTCTTCGACATCTTCGACCCGGAAACCGGCGAAAAACTGCCTGGATCCGTACTCGGGCGGGTTTCCCACGGATCGATGCGGCTGGGTGACCCCACCGGCGCCGACGGTTATCGCTCCCTCAAGCGCGCCTACGACAAGCTGATGAAGCTGCGCCACGGGCCCCAGCTGAAGGGGCGCCAACCGGACGTGAAACTGGTATGGCTCGAATCCAACGAGTACATCATCTCCCACAACGTCCGTCCGGCGGCCGACGCGGTTCCCTGCGGCGACTGTCACGCGCAAAAGCAAAGCGGCGCCTACAGCTCGCTGCTGAAGACCGACGGCATCCTGGGCCCGGGTCACGTCAAGGAAGTGGCCACCCTGCCGGATCCGAAACTGGTGGAAGAAGGCGTGGTCGTTTTGGGCATGCCCTACATGCGCATCGACGAGAACGGCACCATCACCGAGAACGAGGAAGACATCCTCTTCACCACCCTGGTGGATCCATTCATGACCATCAACGCCGCAACCAGCAGCCGGTTCTTCGGCGGGGCGTTGCAGCGGATGGACGTGGCCACGGCGGCCCGCAAGGCGCGCCTGGACGCAGGCTTGCTGGAACGGGCGGTGGCCCAGCACGGCGGCGATGCCCACTTCCATGTGCTGATCCCGCGCTACGGTCGTGAAACGCTTCGGAACAGCCTGGTGGCGCTGCCCGGCAACACGGTCACCGACGCCCTGGCGCCCAAATGGCGGACCGAACTGCTGCTGTTCCAGCGCTCCCCCCACCTGACGGGACTGATCCGGGATCGCGGATTCGGAAATCTGGCCTCCGACGTGGTCAAGACCTCCTTCCTGGACGACCGCAAGCGGCCCATGGAGAATCTCCTCGGCAACCGGATGCTGGTGAAACTGCCCTACCAGGGAAGAGCCACCGGCAAGGATGGAATCGAGGTTCTGATCTCGACCGACGGCCGGGAAATCCATCGTATCGATCCCAACGACGTGCTGCTGTTCGTGCCTTCCGCTGCAGACAGCGATGGCGTCCGCCTGCCGGGATCGACCCTGACCGATCCCGTCTCATCCACGGAAAACGGCTATGTCCTGTTCCTGACGGATCAGCCGGGCTTCTTCGCGGTAGCCGATCTGTAAATCCGGCGACAGCAAGGGAGAGGAAAAAACCATTCCTCTCCCGCCTTTTTTGCAGGATTCTGCAAAAGAAGATCACTATTTTTGCAGTGAGGCTCATGGAAGGGACGGCAGTATGCAGTCGAAACATTGGCATGATTACTGCTTTATGTGCATTGTGTCACAATTTTTTTAACCGGACCGTACTACACTTCCATCGGGATTTACCCGATTGAAGTCTCGACTCAATGACAAAAGGAGAAATTGCCATGACGATGAAGAAGAAGCTGCTTCCACTCCTGATCGCCAACGTTTTGTGCCTTCCCGCCGTGGTATCGGCCGATGTGGAGATCGTCACTGATCGTGCGGTGGTGGGAGAAAACGACACCCTGGAAGCCAGATTGCGCTTTCCGGTCGCAGACCAGGGCGACTTGTATGTCGCCGCCAGAATAGGCGGGAAACTCCGTTTTTATGGCGAAGACGGCAAGTTCCATTCCGATCCGGTTCCATACAAACAGGATGGAACCTTCGACCAGGAAGAAACCATTTTCCGCTTTCCCGGAATGATGGTGCCGGCCGGCAGATACATTCTCTATGCCGCGATCACCGATGCCGGAGCGGATGTTTACGATACCAGCCGTTGGCACGGCCCGCTTGCGAGACAGCTTTTCATCGCCAACGAGCCTGATCAGATGAGTGGAGACCATGACGGCGACGGTTGGCCGGATGACGATTCCAATCATGACGGCTTCTCCGATATGGATCATAACTACGATGGCTGGCGGGATGACGACGAAAATCGTAACGGCATCCCGGATCAGGATGAGGATGGCGACGGCCAGTCCGGCACTGACTCCCAGGATGGATCCGGCGGCCAGGATGATGGCGGCAAGAGCAACGACGACAGCGGCAGCAGCAACGACGACAGCGGCAACAGCAACGACGACAGCGGCAACAGCCACGACGACAGCGGCAACAGCCACGACGACAGCGGCAACAGCAACGACGACAGCGGCAACAGCAACGACGACAGCGGCAACAGCAACGACGACAACGGCAGTACGGGTTCCGCCGGAGACCCGGCCCAGGGAGAGGCCCTCTACGCGCAAAATTGCTCCGGTTGTCACGGCTCCGATCCGGCAGGCAACCGGAACGGGATTCGGGAAGGCCGTAATGCCGGCGAAATTCACGAGGCCATCGCCAAGAACAAGGGGGGGATGGGATATCTGGCCGACCAGTTGTCAGCCGGCGACATCGACGCGATTGCCGCCTATATCCGCGCCCGTACCGGAGGCTGACGAACGGGCGGCCGTTGATTTGATCTTGCGCCGGGCAGATATTTTGTGAATCGGGGCTCCTCCGGGAGCCCCATCCTTATGGGGAGGAAAAATGATCAAGACGATGATGCTCAAAATTTCCCCCTGGCTGGCGGGCATGGGGCTCGCCGGGGGGCAGGTCGGTCTGGCGACCCGCTGCACCGTACCCCAGCAGGGCACCTGCGGCGGCTGCGGCAGTTGCGCCGTGGTGGTGGCCTCCCTGGTCACCTGGGCGGTGATGGCGAACAAACACCGTGGCGGCGATTTCTACACCGTCACCAGCGGGAAAAAAGACGCCTGACCCCTCCATGCGCCGCACGCTGGTTTTGACGGGGTGGATGTTGATGACGGGCGGGGCATGGGGCGCGAACATCAGCGCCTCTCTGGAAACGAAGTTCCAGGTGGACAACCGTTTCAACGCCAGCCCCCGCTTTCTTGGTGAATTATGGGGGGATGCCGAAATCCTGTCCACCCAGTCGGACTGGCGCGCCCATTTTTCCTGGGCCGGCCGGCTTTCGAGCCTGAGCGATGACAGTGGCGGCAAGCTTTATCAGGCTTTCGTGGAGAAACACTGGAAATTTCTCCAGTCCGCCGTCCGGCTGGGACGGTTCCAACGGGCCGACCTGTCCGGTCTCTATTTTCTCGACGGCGGCCAACTGGACTACCGGATCGGTGACTGGAGAATGCAATGGTACGGCGGCAGGCCGATGCGGGCCGACAACGTTCGCAGCCTGGAAGGCGACTCCGTCCATGGCGTTCGGCTTGGATACGACCGAACCGTGCACCGGCGGTGGGGCGCCCTGACCTGGGAACGCTACCGGTTCAACGCCGAATATCAGGCGTTCCGCAACAACGGACTTTCCCGCAGGCTCCAGGGAGCGGCCTCCCTGCAAGGCCGTATCGGCGACCGGCGATCCTGGGAAAGCACCCTCACGGCCACTTACCGTTTCGACCGCGCCCGTTTCGAGGACGTCTGGTTCAGCGGCTTCGTGGATCTCACCGCCACCTTGCGTTTCCGCACCCACTATGAATATTACCGCCCCCGCTCCCCCTTCCCCTCATTCCGGGAGCGTTTCACCAGCGCCTACGCCCTGGAAGAACAAAGCCTTTTCCGGGCCGAACTGCATCACCGCCCCACCGCCCGGCTGCATTATTTCATCGGCGGTCAACGGGCCACCAAGGCGGATGGATTCGATGGTTTCGGTATCCGGGGCGGGGGAGACTACCGCTGGCGCGACAGCACTTTCGCCCTCACCTGGGATTATCTGGAAATCGGCGCCGACCGCGCCCACAGCGGTTACGCCCGGATCGTCCAGGCGATCGATTCCCGCCTCGAGATATGGGCCAACGCCGCCGTCAGACGGGAGGAAAAGCTGCTCTACGGCGTCAACTGGGCGCGTGGGGGCGAAACCGGATTCCGCTTTCTGCTGGACGGCAACTGGGTGATTCTCACCAGCCTCTCCTACATCGCCAACAGCCGCCGCAAGGACGATTACGTCGGCGCCGTCCGGGTCATCTATTATCTGGACCGCTTTCAACCCAAGGGGAAGACATGCGCCTGGTTGTGCTGATGACATTGCTCGCCTGGCTGACCACCGCGGCGACGGCGGAGAAAAAGGACAAAAGCTGGTGGAAAAAACGCGAGGAAAGAAAACCGGACATCTATTTCCCCCACAACGTCCACATGGACATCATGAAGCAGGAAGGGGACATGTGCATGCTGTGCCATTCCTATCAACCCACCCGGGAAACCGACCCGGAAAAACTGCGGGCCATGACGGAAGTGCTCAACGAGCCCCTCAAGGAAGTCTGCCACGACTGTCACGTGGTGGAACGCCGGGCCCCCTGGCGCTGCAACATCTGCCACCCGGACAAAACCAAGATCTGGCCCTCCGATCACGATTTCGGCTATGTCCAGCACCATGGCGCCACCGCCCGCAAGGACGAAAAGGCGTGCCGCGAATGCCACCTGGAACTGTCTTTCTGCACCGACTGCCATTTCCGCCGGGAAATTTCCGGCATCGGTTATCACCCCTTGGGCTATGTCACCCTCCATGGCATGGAGGCTCGCACCATGCCTTCCAACTGCGGCCGCTGCCACAACAACTTCTACTGCGACGAGTGCCACAGGAGGCGGCGATGAAACGTGGCATTCTCCTCTTCTCCCTGTTGCTGCTCTGCTTCCCGGCGCTGGCGGTCAAGACCGTCGATGTTTCCCTGAAGCGGGGCCAATTGCTGTTGACCAAGCGCCATGAAGGCTGGGGGAAGTCCCGCTGCCAGGCCTGTCATGTACTGAACATGATCCACCAGGACGCCCCCCGTATCCGGGGCATCGTCCGCAAAAAAGGCTTCAAGACCTGTGGCGGCTGCCACGGAGACAACGGAACCGACACCCGGCGCCGTTGCCTGATCTGCCACAACGACCGCGATCTTCCCGCCGCCCCCTGGCAGACTGGAATCCATACCCATGATTTCGATCGCCTGGAAGACCGGCCGCTGACGGATGGCGATTGTCTCGCCTGCCATCACGCCTCCGACATGGACGGTGAATGGGAACTGGACGTGGACCTGACCCGCTTTCCCGATGCCGCCGGCTTTTCCGGGCCCTACCGCCACGAATCCGAATTTTGCCTCACCTGCCACAATCGCACCCATCAACAGCCCGGATTCGAAATGCGCGGGCGCGATTACCGTGATCCCCTGATCGCCATCGAAGACGCCTGGCGCCATATCGACATGCACGGCAGGCGGGCGGGCAGCGGCCGGCGCACCTATGCCGGATTGCGGGAACCTTACCGCTACGGCTCGGTGCTGCGTTGCACCGACTGTCACGCCATGCACGGCACCGACAACCCGAAACTGATCCTCGACGACAGCCGCAAGAGCGTCTTTCTGCTGCCCTTCCGGGACCAGGGCATCGGCGTGGAAATATTCGGGATAGGCGACTATTCCCAGTTGTGCGTCCTCTGCCACCAGATGACGGTTCCGGTGGAAGACGGACTGATCGATACCGGCAACGGCTTGTACGGCGTGCACGAGGTCGGCGCCGACTGCACTCTGTGCCACACCCACGGGCGGGCGGCCCAGGTCGGCCTGTGATGCGGGGCAATCGCATGAACCGGTTTCCCCCTCTCCCTCCGGGAGAGGGGCCGCGGGTGAGGGAGATAAATTCCCGCTTTTGCCGGTTCGGGCCCTCATTCCAACCCCTCTCCCAGAGGGAGAGGGGCTTTAATACTGGACAAAACCAACCTTTTCCGGCAAGGGGAGGTGGATACGCCGGTTGGCTGATTGTGCTGGCTCTCGCACTGCCCTCATCCTACGCCCGTGAAGACACGCCAAAGCTCCCGCCCCATCACCATCTGGTGGAAATCAAGATTCCCGAAACCATGGAAGTGAATCCGCTTTTGCCCCTGAAAACCGGCCGGAAGCTGGAATGCCCGGTCTGCCACGGCATCGAGGACATCGACGAAAAGGATTTCGACAAGGTGGACAAACAAGACCCCCGATTCCTGCGCGGCGGCCCTTATCCCGACCTTCAGGCGTTTTGCTTCAATTGCCACGACGAGGAAAAGCACCAGCGTCCCAACATCCACGCGATGCTCGACGAACAGGGTGAAATCATCGAGGACCATTGCACCTATTGTCACCAGGAGAAACCCGACCGGGACAAGGCCCAATCCCTGCAAGAAATCAAGCTGCGGGCGCCGGTGGATACCTTGTGCTGGGGTTGTCACCTGAAAACACCCCATCTCAACGCCGCCGAACACCAGGTGGAACCTTCCGACAAGGTCAAGGAACAACGCAAACGCTTTCTCGAAACCCACCCGGAGGTCATCCTGCCGTTGACCGAAGACGGCAAGGTCACCTGCATCACCTGTCACACGCCGCACCCGCCGGGCGTGCTGGACGACAAACTGCCCGCCGCCCATCAGGCCACATCGGGCAAGGTCGATGAGGGGCCGGTCTATGAAGACAGTCCCTGGGCGGCGACCATCGCCGCCGACAAGCGGGAAAGACTGGAAGCACTGGCCCGCAAATACGGCCGGCCCTTTCCTTTCCGTTACCGTCAGATTCAGAGAGAAACCCTGCTCCGGCTGCCGGCCAAGGATGGACAACTGTGCCGGGCCTGTCACGCATTCGACGAATAGAGGAGGTCACCGCATGAACATACGAGCCATCGAACGCTGGAAAAAAGTCCCCGGCATGCAGAAATACCGCTATGGCATCATCGCCCTCTCCTGCCTGGCCTTTCTCGGCCCCCTGGCGTTCCTGCCACAACTGGTGGGCAGCAAGGATCTGTGCGGCGAACTGTGCATGCGAAGGTTCTACCTGTATTTTCCCGGCATGACCTGGGAGGATTTGTGGATGCACGTCTCGGTGGCGTGGATCGGGGTGATCGCCTTTTTCACCATCATCACCGTGACTTTCTTCTTCGGCCGCATCTGGTGCTCCTTCATCTGCCCGGTGGGCGGCATGGCGGAACTGGGCAGCCGGGCCATCGGCGACCGCTGGAAAATCGAATTCCGCGCCCTGCCCCAGGTGCCGATCCGCTATGGTTACCTGGCCGCCTATATGGTGTTGCTGCCGATGCTGGGGGTCAGCGCTTGCACCCTGTGCAATTTTGTCACCGTGCCCCGGTTCGTGGACGCCCTGTTCGGCGGCGCCACCGGCATCGCCTTTTTGTTTTCGGTGGTGGGACTGACCAATCTGAGCCTGCTGCTGCTCATGGGATTTTTTTCAAGCAAGGGCCGGGCCTATTGCCAGCTCATGTGTCCCATCGGCGCCCTGGACGCCCTGGTCAACCGCCTCGGCGCCAAGTTCCGCTTCACCTATCATATCCGGGTGGAACGCAGCCGCTGCACCGGCTGTAACGAATGCGCCAAGGCCTGCATGTGCGGCGCCATCAAGATGGTGGACCGGATCGCCACCGTGGACCAGACTTCCTGCATGTCGTGCCACGACTGCGTCGATGTCTGCGAATGGCATGCCATCGAGTGGACGCCGGGGCCGCGCAAGAAACAGCCCAAGCGGATCAAGCGCGGCATCGAAATCTATCCCGAACCCCAGTGGGAGGCCTTTGCCCCGGCACCCGCCATCAACCGCAGCCGGGTCATCAACGGTCTGATCATCTCCTTCATGATTCTCTTCATCGCCGCCACCACATGGTTGAAATTCTGAAAGCTTTATTGTTTTTCCTGACGCTGTGCCTGGGCCTCCAATCCGCCCAGGCCATGGAACGCCACAGCGACCCGGACGGCTGCTTTTCCTGTCACGGCCTGCCGGGGCTGGAATTCATCGACAAGGACGGGGTGCGCCGGGTCGCCACCATTTTGCAAAAGGACTACTACGGCTCCCTCCACGGCAGCGTTCCCTGCCGGGATTGTCACCGCAAGATCGAGGACTACCCCCACGACCCCAAGAATGGCTATGTGGACTGTTCCCAGTCCTGCCACCTGGAGGAGCCCTCCGAAGGCAAGCCTTTCAGCCACAAGGACGTGACCAGGGAATTCAAGAAATCGGTCCACGGCAGCGGCAAGAAAGCAGGGGCCACCGACGGCTTTCACGGTGGCAACCGACTGAAGGAAGTGGAACGGGAACAAAATCCCTCCTGCCGCCGCTGTCACTACAACGAACCCTACATCAAGCCCGCCCAGATGGCCCGGTTCCAGGAGATGTTCCACCATGTGGACAGCGAATGCGGCGTCTGCCATCAGGGGGAAGTGTGGCGCAACCAGTTCGGCGGCCACATCCTGCGCCGCCTGATCGGCAAGCACTACAGCAAGCAGGACAGCAACGCCATGTGTATCGGCTGTCACGGCGACCGGGAGGCGATGGAAAAGGCCGAAATCGAAGATCCGGAAACCGGCGACCTGAAGCCGGTGGAAAAACGCTTCCTGTTCGTGGTGGACAGCTACCAAAAAATGCTGCACGGACGCCTGCTGGCCGTCGATGTGGAAGACAGCGCTTCCTGCCTGGACTGTCACGCCCCCCTGGGGGAAGGGTACCGCCATGGCATCCAGCGGGATGAAAAGCCCACCTCCCCCACCCACGCGGACAACCTCCCCGACACCTGCGGCCAGTCCGGCTGTCACGCAGGCTATGCCCACAACACCCTGAGCGAAGGTTTCCTCCTCACCGACGTGCACGACCTCAACCAAGTGCAGGTGACGAAACTGCTGGCGGCGGGCATCTCCCTGGACGATCTGCCGCGGCCGGGATGGCGGAACGCGCTGATCCTCCTGGGAAGCGGCTCGGCGCTTTTCGTTTTGGGGACGCTGCTTTGGTGGCTGCCGGGACGCCGGGAACAGAACCTCCCCATCCTCGGCGGTCTGTTCTTCCAGAAAAAAATGCTGGAGATGCATCCGCCGCCCCCCGCCTGGCGGAAGTGGCTCGGACAATGGATGGGGAAAACCGAGGGAGCGCCGGAAACCGGCAGCCCCGCCAAATCCGACACCCTCACCATCCTGTACGGCTCCCAGACCGGTAACGGCGAGGGCGTCGCCGAAGCGCTGGCGCAGCTGGCCGAATCCTGGCAGCTGCCCTTCAAGCTGGTGAACATGGCCGAATTCGAGCCCCGGCGGCTGGCGGAAGAAGGGTACCTGTTCATCATCGTCAGCACCCAGGGGGAAGGCGAGCCGCCCCTCACCGCCATGACGCTCCACGGCTGGCTCAAGGAGCTGGCGGACAAATCCCACGCTCACCCCCTGTTCCCGGATCTGCACTACGCGGTCTTCGGGCTCGGAGACAGCAGTTACCAGTATTTCTGCCAATGCGGCAAGGATTTCGACGCTTTCCTGGAGAAGCTGGGGGCCGAACGGATCCTGCCCCGGGTGGACGCCGACGTGGATTACGAGGAGCCGGCGCAGTCCTGGATGGCCCAGGTCATCGGCCGTTACACCGAACTCAGCGGCAAGCCCGGTGTTCCCCCACCGCCGAAAAAGAAAAAAACCGCTGAGGAAGGGTTCGGCAAAAACCGCCCCTATCCCGCCGCGATTCTCCTGAACCGCAATCTCAACCAGGCGGGTTCGGCCAAGGAGACCCACCATCTCGAAATCGACCTGGGAGACAGCGGCCTGACCTACGAGCCCGGCGACGTGGCCGGCATCTACCCCCGCAACGCCCCCGCCTACGTGGAAGCGCTGCTTCAGGCCCTGGACATGGACGGTTACGCCGAAGTGCGCCTCGGCCAGGAGACGATCACCCTGCGAGAAGCCTTCCACAGCCGCCTGGACATCACCACCCTGACCCGTCCGGTGGTGGAAAAATACGCCCGGCTCTGCGGCGACCCGGAACTCCAGGCGCTGCCGGAAGACGAAAAGCGGCTGAACGACTATCTGTGGGGGCGGCAGATTCTGGACATGATCGGGGAATATCCCCTGAAAAACGCCGATCCCCAGGCCTTCACCGACTGCCTGCGGCGGATGCCCGCCCGCCTCTATTCCATCGCTTCCAGCCCCCGGGCCCACCCCGGCCAGCTGCACCTGACGGTGGGGGCGGTCCGTTTCCGGACGCCCGGAGGAAGAACGGCGGAGGGCGTATGCTCCAATTACCTGGCGCGGATTCGACCCGGCCAGGCGGTGCCCTTGTACCTGCAAACCAACCCCCACTTCCGCCTGCCGAAAGCCCTCGATACCGACATCATCATGGTCGGCCCCGGTACCGGCATCGCCCCCTTCCGGGCGTTCGTGGAAGAACGGGAAGTCACCGGCGCCGGTGGCAGGAACTGGCTGTTCTTCGGCGACCAGCATCAGGCCACCGACTTCCTCTACCGGGAGGAATGGGAAGACAAACTGGAGCGCGGCATTCTGACGCGGCTGGATCTGGCGTTTTCCCGCGATCAGGACGAGCGCATCTACATCCAGCACCGGATGCTGGAAAACGCGGCACAGCTGTACGCCTGGCTGGAAGGCGGCGCCTATTTCTATGTCTGCGGCGATGCTTCGCGGATGGCCAGGGACGTTCACCAGACCTTGATCGATATCCTCGTTCGGGAGGGCGGTCTCGGCGAGGACGCCGCGGGCGACTATCTCAAAACCCTGGAACAATCGGGACGCTACCAACGCGATGTTTACTAGACTGACTTTTCTGTTCCTGCTGACCTCATCCACCCTGGCATGGGGAGGGCGATCCTGGTTCGAGGGGCGCTACGAATCCGCCCACCCGACCGCGGAGGCGCGGCAAAAGGCGTTGGATCAGGTCAGGAAACACAAGGACGAAGTGGTGATCCGGGACGACCTGGACCGGAAACTGCCCACCTTCCACAAGCGGCTGGAAAAAAAGGTGACCACCGGCGAAACCTTTTGCCAGAACTGCCATCTCCCCCTGCCTCACAGCAAAAAATTGCGCAGCCGGGCCTTCCTCAACATGCACAGCCGTTACATCGCCTGCGCCACCTGCCATCTTCGGCCGGAGGGGGTGCGTTTCGACTACCGCTGGCTGGATTACGCGTCCTGGCGCCCGGTCCGGCCCGATCACCCTTTTCGCACAGGACTGGACATCGACAATTCGATCCCGATCGACGGCAATCTGAAAATCGCCCCCTTCTTTTCCGGCGAACCGGCCATCCCCCCCAAGGACGGCCCCTTCGCCGAAAAAATCCTCCGGCGGTGGCGCGAAGGCACGCCGGCGCAACGGGCCGGGCTGAAAGCCCGCCTTCACGCTCCGCTGGAAGAAGAAGGGCCGGAATGCGTCGCCTGCCACACCAGCGACCGGCCCATGCTGGATCTGCAGGCGCTGGGGGCGGAGGCGGAGCAGGTGGATCTCATCCAGTTTCACCGCATACCGAGCTTTTTCAGCCGCTACCGAGGCGACGACGAGAAGCTGAAAATCATCGGCATCCTGCGTTGAGGGCGGTATTTCGGAAATGAAGGCGTTCACGGCCATCCTGCTGTTGCTCCTGGCGTTGCCGGCCCACCCCCTGCCCAGGGTCGTGGAGCGGACGCCCCTGCCCGGATCGTTCGATCACCCCACGGCGGTCGCCATCGGACCCGATCGATCCCTGTACCTCCTCGACGCCCGTTCGCGCCTTGTCAAAATACTCCCCGGGGGAACCGTCCGGGCTCTGGTCACGGAAGGGCTCTCCCGCCCCCTGGATCTGAAATGGGGCGAAAGCGGGCTGTGGGTGACCGATACCGGCCATCATCGTTTGCTGAGATTCGACGAAACCGGCAAACTGCTGCAAACCATCGACCTGAAACCACCCCCCTGCCCGGAAGAAACCCCGGATTGCCGCTTCCCGCCGCCGGAACCGGTGGCGGTGGCGGAGGTGGACCAGATTCTGTTCTGGGCCGACCGCCGCAGCCATCACGTCTGCCGGTTACAGCTGCCGGAAGGCGAACGCCTGGATTGTTTCGGCGGACGGGGCGAGGAAGGGGGAAAATTCCAGTCTCCGTTTCAAATGGTCATCGACCGGGACAAGTTCCTCCATGTGACGGACATCCTCAATGGCAGGATCCAGATTTTCGACAAGGACGGCCGCTTCTTCCGCCAACAGGGCCGCTTCGGCCTCGACAGCGGAGAGCTGTTCCGCCCCAACGGCCTGGCCATCCGGCGCGACCTGGACCGGCTCTTCGTCAGCGACGGCTATTTCGGCACCCTCACCGTCTTTCAGGACGGCGAGCCCCTGGGGTGGCTCAAGGATCGCCAGGGACGCCCCATCCACTTCGAAAGCCCCACCGGCCTGGCATATCACGACGGAACGCTGTACGTCGCCGACACCGGCGGCAACCGGATTTGGCGGCTCAAACTGGAGGAAACCGAATCCGCCGGCGCCGCGGCGGAAAAGAGGCCGCGGGCCACCGTGGACGTTTCGCGGAAAAACTGCCTGCTCTGTCACCTGGAATGGGCGAAGGAAGGGGGGCCGGCCGTCAAGGAACCGGACGAACAGGGTGTCATGCCCGTGGCTTCCTACCGGATGTGCTACAGCTGCCACAACGGGCCGGTGATGGATTCGCGGGGCGTCATCGATGCCGGCGGCCAGCACCCGGTCGTCTACGAAGCGGAAAAGGACAAAAAGCGCCACGCCGAACTCTGGCCACGCCGGGAAAAACTGCCGGACGACCTGTTTCCCCTCACCCGCGACCACCAACTGACCTGCACCAGCTGCCACACCCCGCACGAGGACAGCGAATCCCCCACCCTGTACCCCGGCCACGAAAACGCCTGGCTGCGGGTGCCCAACCCCGACGGCAAACTGTGTGAGCGCTGCCACAAATCCAAGGCCGAAACGGCCCGGGAACGGCGGCTCCGGCGGAAGGGCCGCAATCACCCTCTCGGTTTTCATCTTTCCCCGCCTCCCTACCGGGGCGCGCCCAATCATTCCGCCGACTCCCACCTCCATCACGGGTTGCCGGACACGCTGGCCAAAAAGGGCGGCAGCCTGGACCCCGAAGGCCGGATGATCTGCCAGAGCTGTCATCAGATCCACGGCGGCGTCGGCCAAACGCTGCTGCTGATGGCCGACGACCGCGGCCAACTGTGCCGCCAGTGCCACAAACGCCAATTCAGCGAAAACAAAAAAGCGGCCCGCCGCAAAGGGATACATCCGGTCAACATCGAACCGGACGAAGAGATGGAACGGGACGGGGAAAAGGTCCGGTTCGTCACCTGCACCAGTTGCCACCCGGTCCACGACGGCAAACCCGGCACCCCCATGTTGTCGAAACCGGCCCCGGATCTGTGTCACGACTGCCACCGGCGCCAGCACGCCAGGGACAAGGAAGACGCCTTGAAAAAAGGGGTCCACCCGGTCAATTTCGACCTGGAAGAACCCGTGACCCTGCACGGCAAAAAGGTCGAACACGTGGATTGCCTGACCTGTCACGCGGTTCACCGGGGCAAGCCCGATACCCCGGCCCTGGTGGCCGATCATCACGACGGCCAACTCTGCCGCGCTTGCCATGAAGACAACCTGCCGGTACTGGGCAGCGACCACGACCTGCGCATCACCGCCAAGGACAGCCAGAACGGATTGGAAGAAAGCCCCCGCCAGTCCGGATTGTGCGGCGCCTGCCACACCCTTCACCGGGGCAAGGGAAAGTGGCCTTATTTGTATGCGGCCACCCTCGTGGACGATCCTTCCCGCCCCTCCCCGGAAGGAGATCAAACCCCCTTCAAGCGGGATCGGCTCTGCCTCAACTGCCATCAGGACCATCCCCGGGCGGTGGGCAAGGAAAAATTCATCGAATTTTTCAGCCATCCCTACAAACAGATCGTATTGCGTTCGGATGAAACCCAAATGCCGCTCCTCGGCGAGGACGAATCCGACCGGCCCACCGGCGCCATCGGCTGCGCCACCTGCCACGACCCCCACGTCTGGCAGCCGGATCACCGCAACCAAAAACAACCACCCCTGGCCGCCAACCGCGACAACCTGGAAGGCGACCCCCACTCCAGTTTTCTGCGCTTCACCCGCCCGGAAAAGACCTTCTGCCTGGATTGCCATGGCAAGGAAACCCGGGTCAAATTTCTCTATTTCCACGACAAGGACAACGCCAGGGGGAAAGTGGATTACCTGGAATGAACGTCCGCCCGAGACGGTTGCTATAATCAAATTTCCCCAAAAAACAGGACGCCAGATGAATCCAAAACAACCACGCCGGCCATGGCCGTACACAGCCGCCATGGCCATGATGCTCGTCATGCAGCTGTGCGTTCCCGCCTTCGCCACCGCCATCCGGCAGGTGGGGATGGACGAAATGCTTCGGCGCTCGCAGCTGGTTTTCGAGGGTGTCGTCACCGGAAGGCGGGTTTTGACCACCGCCGGCGGACGCCCCTACACCGAGGTCACCTTCCGGATCGTCGACATCATCAAGGGGCGATGGGCGAAAGACAGCATCCGGCTTTCCTTCCTGGGAGGCGACCTGCCCGGCAAAAGCCTGCGGCTTCGGGACATGGTCTACCCGGAGCTTGGCGAACACGGCGTCTATTTCGTCGAGAGCACGGAAAAACGTCTGATCAATCCCTTGTACGGCTGGTCGCAAGGCAGGTTCCTGGTGGCCCGGGACGGCAACGGGCATGAAAGGGTCGAGACGGCGGACGGGCAGCAGGTGACGGCCCTCCACTTCGGGGACGGCAACGATACGGAAAGGCTCAGTCGGGGCGTCGCCAAGGGCGTGAGGGTGAAACGCCAGGCGCTGGGCGGAGAGGCGATGTTCCTGTCCGACTTCAAGGCGCAGCTGCGCCGGCAAGCGGGGGGGCGGGAACCATGAAGGCGCGACTGGCGGCGGCCCTGATACTCGCCATGACCCTTTCCCCGCCTTCCCCCGTTTCCGCCTACCGCTTTTCCGGCTACAAGTGGCCACGGGCCGAGGCGACCTTCTATTACGACATCATCGATGTCGAGGGAAACGGCCGCTCACCCGGCGGAATCAGCTGGAACGAGGCTTTCCGGGAAGCCATGGACCGCTGGACCAATCACACCGGCTTCGTTTTCGACGCCATCGAAGGCATCCGTCCCGACCCCTGCAAGGACGACGAGCGCAACACGGCCGCTTTCCGCCGCGACGATTGCGGCTTCGAGTTCGGCAGCGCCACCTTGGCGGTCACTTACAGCATCTTCAGCCGCGGCGTTCTGCAAGAAACCGATATCGTCTTCAACGCCAACGAGGAATGGGACGTGTACGACGGACCGCTGCGGAGGGTCAACGACTTCAGGCGGGTGGCGGTGCATGAACTGGGGCACGCCATCGGGCTGGATCACGAGGACGGCGTGATATCCATCATGTCGTCCCTGATCGGCGATCTCACGGTTCCCCAGCGCGATGACATCCTCGGTGTCCAGGCACTTTACGAGGGCGAGATCGACGCCCCCGATCCTTGCGACATCACCCCCCTCCCCCTCAACACCCGGATCGAAAACCAATTGACCCTTTCCGATGACTGCCGCCGGGCGGACATCGCCACCACAGCGGACGGCAGCGACGACAGCCTGGTGGATCTGTACGAACTGGACATGCCGGTCGGCGGACTGCTGGTCGTCCGGATGCGATCGGAGGTGCTCGATGCCTATCTGGAAGTGCGCGATGAAGCCGGCAAGACGGTCATCGCCTACGATGACGACAGCGGCGCCGGGGTGAACGCCTTTTTGACCGTGCGGTTGGAAAAAGGACGTTACCGGGTGGTCGCCAATACCGCCTTCCCCTGGGCCGATGAAGGGGATTACACCCTGGAGGCACTGCTCCAGTTCGAAGGGGAGGCGCCTTCCAGAGTCAACGAAGACAACTCCATCACCCTCGATGCGGTGGAATACGCGGGCCGTTATTACCGCGCCACCCTGATCCCCTTCACGCCCGCTACCGGGGCTGAGGGAAGGTATTGGCGGCTGGCCGGCGCCAGCCTGCTCTCTCCCCAGCCGGATGCTCTCATTCCCGGCGCGCTGGTCGCCCCCGACAGCCTGGATCTGATCTTCAATCCCATCCCCGCCCTGGGAAGGCGCTACGACGCCATTTTGCAACGATATGACGACCCGGCGTTTCCGCAAGGCTGGATCTGGCGGCTGAAGTCGGCCACTCCCCGCCCCTGAGACGGATCATTTCTCGCGAATGAAATCGTAGATGTTCAAGTAGTCCTGCCCCGGGTGCTTCCACGAATAATCGCACCGCATGGCGTTTTTCATCAACTCGCGGAAATGCTCGGGGAAATCGTAGTAACAACGGATCGCCCTGCCCAACGCCGATTCCAGTCCGGAATAATCGTAATCCCTGAACACATAACCGTTTCGCTCGTGCAAGGGACGGTCGGAGAAGTCCTTGTCGTGAACGGTGTCGGCCAGTCCTCCGACCTGACGCACCACCGGGATGGTCCCATAACGCATGGCGATGAGCTGGGTCAGGCCACAGGGTTCGAAACGGCTGGGCACCAGGATCATGTCGGCTCCGGCATAGATCAGATGGGACAACTCCTCGTCGAAACCGATCTCCAGATGGCAATCTGGGCTTTCGTTGAGTTCGTGCTTCAGTCCCCAGAAATATCCGTTGATCTGCTCGTCGGGGCTGGAGCCCAGGAGCACGAACTGGCCATACTGCTGCAGGGTGTAAAAGATCGCGTGACGGACCAGCTCCAGCCCTTTCTGGGGATCGAGACGGCCGATGAACGCCACGATCGGCTTTTCGTTGTCGGCCAGCATCAACCGGTGCCGGAGGGCGATCTTGTTGCGGTATTTGTCGTCCAGATTGTCGAGGCCGTAATTGACGGGGATATGATGATCGATCTCCGGGTTCCAGACGTTGTAGTCGATACCGTTGACCACGCCGCCGTACTTCTGGTGGTGAATGTGCAGAGTCGGTTCCAGTCCGAACCCCTGGCCCCCGTCCTTGGTTTCGACCGCATAGGTGGGTGACACCGTGGTGACGAAATTCGAATAGACGATCCCCCCCTTCATCAGATTGAGCGCATGGGGATTCCAGTTGTCCTGGAGGCGGTCGTAGTGGAAGTAATACTCCGGCCGGTTGAGCCCCGTGGCGTGCAGCACGTCGGCCCCGACCACCCCCTGGTGCTTGAAGTTGTGAATGGTATAGCAGACCCTGGGATGCGTCATGCCCAGATGCTGGTAGATCTCGTAGAGCAACACCGGCACCAGCGCCGTCTGCCAGTCGTGACAGTGGATGACGTCGGGGTGCCTGCCCGCCTTGAACAGAAACTCCATGGCCGCCCGGCAGAAGAAGGCGAAACGCATGGTGTCGTCGTTGAAGCCATAGACGCACCCCCGGTTGAAAAAATTGTCCTGGGAGTGGGGCTCGATGAAATAGCATTTCCGTCCGTGGACATGACCGAAATAGACGGTGCAGTGAATGGCGCCCCCATACCACGGCACCCACAAATCCTCGTAGGCCGCAGCCAGATCCCAAATGTGGTCATAACGCAGACAATCATATTTGGGGAGGATGATTTCCACATGATTGCCGCGCAACTCCAGTTCGTTGCTCAAACCGAAGACGACATCCGCCAACCCCCCCACCTTGGCGACGGGCGCAAGCTCGGGGCTGATCTGGACGATATACATGGGGGGGGTGGCGGGCATCCAATGATTGACGGAGGATTCGGCTTCCGGCTCGGGTTGGGCCGGAGGTGGTGAGGGTTCCGGCGCAGGCGGGGGCTGTTGGCCGGATGCCGCCGCCGCTTCGGACTCCGGTGGCACTTCTCCAGCTTCAGCCTTGGCGCCCTCCCCTTCCGGCACGGCTTCTTCCGCCCCCGTTTGATCCGGTGCGATTTTTTCCTCTTCTGCCGCAGCCTCAAGCCGGCGCTTGGACTCTCCCTCTTCCTCCACCGCAGCGGCCGAAAGGGGTGTTTTTTCTTCCACGGGCTCCGGCGCCTTCCCCTGGGGTTCCCTCTCCTGTCCCGCCTCCGCTGTCTTCTCCAGCTCCACGGGCCTGGATGTGGATGATTTCCTTACCGGCTTTTTGCTCCCGGAAGCCGTGGTTTTCCGCCTGCTCCGCTTCCGGGGTTGGCTTCCTTCACTGGGGGATTTCTTTCTTGTCATAACGCATACCAGATTTCGATCATGTTGTAGGAAACACCGCCCTTCCCGTATCAGCCCGGTGGATGCCTTCTCATTCCGGCCTTCTCTGGAGAGGGCTTCAGTTTAAGTCATCCGACCGGGCAAGAAAATCCTGGAAGGGTGGATTTCACCCGCCGTCAGCCCGGGTCACCAATATCCTTCCCATTCCCGGCGCCAGATCGAACTGGAACGGTGTCGGCAGATAGTCCAGCGGCCATTCCGGAGAAACGTCCCGGAGCGGGGAGCTTTGGACGTAGCGATACAGATCCTCCAGATAAAAGTGCTCCGGATGCCGGACATTTTTGTTGAGAATCAACAAGGCTTCCTGATTGGTCCGGGTGCTGCCCTTCCACAGCATCATAATGGCGGGGTTGGGATGATCCAGCAGCAACGTCGCGCTTTCTTCCCGAAAGACGGGATACCTGCTTTTGATCCGGTTGAGGTGGCGGATGAAATCGCACAGATCAACCTTGGGCTGCTCCCAGTCCGAGGGGGTGGTGGCCACCACGTGTAACGGTTTCTCGAAACCGAATTCAAATCCCATGGGCATCATCACACCCGCCGAAAACAATGCCGAAAACAGGTATCGCTGCTTCATCGCATCGATATTCCCCTGGGTCTCGGCATACAGCCTGGGGGTATCGTGGCTCTCGGGAAAGCTGATGGACGGGGCGGTCTCCCGGGTCAGATCGTATTGTTCCAACAGCCACGGACTGGAGAAATCCCACCACTTGGAACTGTTGAAGATATAGTCGAAACCGGCGCTGGCGGTCTCCCTGGTCAGATCGGGGCTGCACCCCAGCGTTTCGGCCACGAACACCACTTCGGGATGATCCTGCCTGACCTCGCCGATCAATCGTTGCCAGAACCGGGACGGGATCTGATAGGCCGCATCGCAGCGAAAGCCCTTGAAGCCCAGTCCGATCAGGTGATCCACCACCTTGCGGCAGTATTGATACAGGCCTTCCGGGTCGGAACCATGGCGATGGTCGAACAGGGCGAGATCGCGCCAGACCACCTTTCGGCCATCTTCCAGGCAATGGGGATGCGCCACCTTTCCGCCTTCGTGGACGAACCATTCGGGATGTTTTTTCAGCAGCGGCGAATCATAGGCGCAATGGTTGATCACCAGATCCTGCATCATCCGCAGACCCAGTTTTTCCGCCCGGGCGACCATCTTTCGCACCTGGGCGTTGCCCGAGGCGGTGACTGTGCGATCGATCAGTGCCGGGTTGATCCTGAAGTAATCCCGGATGGAATACAGGCTCCCGGACTTGCCCGGTTTCTGGATGGGATTGACGAAGATCCAGTCGAAACCCAGGTCGGCCGCTCGTTCGAGATGAGGCCCCCACTGGGTGACAGGGCCTGCCAACAAGGGAAATAAATTGTAGATTCGCATCGGGTTTCCTTGGAAAGTTGCAATGACGGCGAAGAAAGGCGAGATGCGGGCGCATCCCTTCAGAAATCCCCCCATAGAGACTGGGCAACGCTCAATGCGGCGGCGACCGCGGTTTCCACCCTCAAAATCCGGGGGCCCAACCGCCAACCGACAAAACCCTGCGACCTGGCCTGCTGGATTTCCTCCTCGCTCAAGCCCCCTTCCGGCCCCACGAGCAGGGTCAGCCCGGCATCGGGTCTCGGCGGATCCGGCCGGGGGTTTCCTTCCGGGTCGAGTATCAACCCGCCGGAGCGGGATCTTACCCAGGCACCCAGAGGTTGGGGCGAATGGATCCGGGGGAGACGGTTGCGTCCACATTGCTCGCAGGCGGCAATGGCGATTTTACACCAGTGGCGCCGTTTGTGCTCTCGCCGGTCGCCCGCCAGGCGGACATTGGCGAACCGGGTTTCGAGGGGAAAGATGGCATGCACGCCCAATTCCACGGCCTTTTGCACTGCCCAGTCCATGCGCTCCCCCTTGGCGATTCCAAGACCGAGTTCGACTTTCAATGGCGATTCGGTGTCCCTGTCCCGCCTGTCGCCAATCCCGACCACCACTTCCCGCCTGGAGACGGTCAGCAAGTGCGCCTCGTATTCCCCGCCCTCGCCGTTGAAAACGGTCAAGCGGGCCCCGGAACGCAGGCGCAACACACCGCGCAGATAATGGGCCCGTTCATCTTCCAGCACCACTCTCCGTCCCGTCGCCAGGGTATCGGCCAGATAAACACGGGGAACACGCATCTCAAACCATTCCCGGCAGCCAGCCCTTTCCAGCCGGGCACGGCGCGGCAGGCTTCTTCAAAGGCCGGAGGAATCCCGATTCCGGCCAGGCGGCAACTGGAGATAGAACCCTTTCTTTTCCAGGGCCTCGATGACGGTAGCGGAATCCGCCCGGGCCAATCTGCGACCGGGGGTCAGATCCAACTCGAACACGAACACCGGATTGACGAACCAGGGCATCAGTTCGGAAGGCACCGGGGAAAAGTCGTTCCGCTCCCGAAGATACACATAGGTTTCCGCCCTTTTGCGGGAACGGTAAATATAGCATTTCATCCGCCCGTCAACCCCAGGTTGCGGCAAATGGTCAAAGTGGGCTCCGCCCGGTTCATGGTATAGAAATGGAGTCCCGTCACCCCGCCCCGGATCAGGGTTTGACACAATCCGGTGATCACTTCGACCCCAAAGGCGCGGATGGATTCGAGATCGTCGCCGTAAGACTCGAGACGTTTGCGCATCCAGCGGGGAATCTCGGCGCCACACATGTCGGAGAAACGGGCCAGCTGGGAATAGTTGGTGATCGGCATGATGCCCGGCACCACCGGTATGGTGATGCCTTCGCGGCGGCAGTCCTCGAGAAAATAGAAGTAGGCGTCGGCGTTGTAGAAATACTGGGTGATGGCGCCACTGGCGCCCGCTTCCACCTTGCGCTTGAAGTTTCGCAGATCCACGGGATAGCTGGGCGCCTGGGGATGGGTTTCGGGATAAGCCGCCACTTCGATGTGAAACGTCCGGCCGCTCTGCTCACGAATGAAGGCCACCAATTCGTTGGCGTAGTGGAAGTCCCCGTCGGCCCGCATACCGGAAGGCAAGTCCCCTCTCAAGGCGACGATGCGACGGATACCGTGCTGGCGGAAGCTTTCCAGAATCTGGCGGATCTCCCCCTCGGTCGAACCGATGCAAGACAGATGAGGCGCGGCTTCGATGCCCGTTTCGCGCTGAATCTCCAGCACCGTTTCGAAAGTCTTGTCGCGGGTGGTGCCGCCGGCCCCATAGGTGACGGAAAAATAGGCGGGCCCGAGGTCGGCCAGGGCGCGATAGGTCTCACGCAGCTGGGCCGCGATCTTTTCGGAACGGGGAGGGAAAAATTCGAAACTGAGATTCAGGGAACGATCCATCATGATTTCCATCTTTCACCGCAAAGCCGGGGCACGGGAAAAGCTCCCCGCGCCCGGTCCACGGGCGATCCATTCAATAGCGGTAATAATCCGGTTTGTAGGGCCCCTCCACCGGCACACCGATGTAGGCAGCCTGGGCTTCGGTCAGCCGGGTGAGTTTGGCCCCCAGCTTGTTCAGATGCAAGCGCGCCACTTTCTCGTCGAGGTGTTTGGGCAACACATAGACTTTGTTCTCGTATTTGCCGTGTTGGGTCCAAAGCTCGATCTGAGCCAGCACCTGGTTGCAGAACGAATTGGACATCACGAAACTGGGGTGGCCGGTGGCGCATCCGAGGTTGACCAGCCGTCCTTCGGCCAGCAGGATGATTTTCTTGCCGTCCGGGAAGGTGATATGGTCCACTTGGGGCTTGATGTTGTCCCACTCGTACTGGCGCAGGGAAGCGACATCGATTTCGTTGTCGAAGTGACCGATGTTGCAAACGATCGCATTGTTTTTCATCGCCGCCATGTGATCATGGCCGATGACATGATAGTTGCCGGTCGCGGTGACGAAGATGTCGGCCAGCGGCGCCGCCTCCTCCATGGTCACCACCCGGTAACCTTCCATGGCCGCCTGGAGCGCGCAGATGGGATCGATCTCGGTCACCCACACGGTCGCGCCCTGCCCCCGCAGCGACTGGGCACAGCCCTTGCCGACATCTCCATATCCCAGCACCACCGCGATCTTGCCGGCGATCATCACATCGGTGGCACGCTTGATGCCGTCCAGTAACGACTCGCGGCAGCCGTACAGATTGTCGAACTTGGACTTGGTCACCGAATCGTTGACGTTGAACGCCGGACACTTCAACGTGCCTTCTTTCATCATTTCATAGAGACGATGCACACCGGTGGTGGTTTCCTCGGACACCCCCCTGACTTCCGCCAGCAGCTCCGGATACTTGTCGTGCATCACCTGGGTGAGATCCCCTCCGTCGTCGAGCAACATGTTGGGACGCCAGCCATCGGGGCCGAAAATGGTCTGATCGACACACCACCAGTATTCTTCCTCGCTTTCCCCTTTCCAGGCGAAGACCGGAATTCCCGAGGCGGCGATGGCCGCCGCGGCATGATCCTGGGTGGAGAAGATATTGCAGGAGGACCAGCGCACTTCCGCCCCCAGGGCGGTGAGGGTTTCGATCAACACCGCAGTCTGGATGGTCATGTGGAGACAGCCTGCGATGCGGGCTCCCTTGAGGGGCTGTTGGTCACCGTATTCCTCGCGCAGAGAGACCAGGCCGGGCATTTCCGTCTCGGCGATCTGGATTTCCTTGCGGCCCCAGTCGGCGAGGGAAATGTCCGCCACTTTGTAATCGGGTTGCAGATTGGTAACGGGTTGGGTCATGGTCATATTCCTGTTGAGTGTTGGTTCATGTACGCGGCGGCAGCCCTGCGGAATCCCGCAGAAGATCGGCCTTGTCGGTGCGCTCCCAGGTGAATTCGGGCTCGCTGCGGCCAAAATGGCCATAAGCTGCGGTATTTTTGTAGATGGGGCGCAGCAGGTTCAACTCCTCGATCAACCCCCGGGGCCGCAGATCGAAATGCTCACGGACGATCTCCACCATGCGGGATTCGGCGATCCTGCCGGTGCCGAAGGTTTCGATGGTGATGGAGGTCGGTTCGGCGACCCCGATGGCGTAGGAGACTTGAATCTCGCAGCGGTCGGCCAGCCCCGCCGCCACGATATTCTTGGCCACGTAACGGCCCATATAGGCGGCGGAACGGTCGACCTTGGAGGGATCCTTGCCGCTGAAGCAGCCTCCCCCATGCCTGGCCATGCCGCCATAGGTATCGACGATGATCTTGCGCCCGGTCAGGCCGCAGTCCCCCACAGGCCCACCGATCACGAACTGCCCGGTGGGATTGATGAAGAACTGGGTGTCGGCATGAATCCATTCGCGGGGAATCACCTTGAGGATGATCTCGTCCAATACCGCTTCCTGGATGGCCGACTGGGGAATGTCCGGCGCATGCTGGGTCGACAGCACCACCGCATCCACCGCCACCGGCCGGCCTTCCTCGTAACGGAAGGTGACCTGGCTCTTGGCGTCGGGGCGCAGCCACGGCAGAACCTTGGTCTTGCGCATCTTGGACTGGCGTTTGACCAACTCATGGGCATAATAGATCGGCGCCGGCATCAACACGTCGGTTTCGTTGCAGGCGAACCCGAACATCAGTCCCTGGTCCCCGGCCCCCTGCTCCTTCTGCTCCGATTCGTCCACACCCATGGCGATATCGGGCGACTGTTTGCCGATGGCCGACAGCACCGCGCAGCTCTGCCAGTCGAAGCCGATGGCCGGGTCGTCATAGCCGATGTCCCGCACCACCTCCCTGACCAGTTGCTCGGTATCCACCCAGGCTTCGGTTGTGATTTCCCCTGCCAACAGCACCATACCCGTCTTCACCAGGGTTTCGCAGGCCACCCTGGAATTCGGATCCTGGGCCAGCAAGGCATCCAGCATCGCGTCCGAGATTTGATCGGCGATTTTGTCGGGATGGCCTTCTGAAACCGATTCGGAAGTGAAAATGAAATCTTTGCTCACTGATCGAGAACCCCAAATACCATAGTTAAAAATATATGTTTCGGCCATCTGCGGCCAAATTCCTTTAATTCTAACCCAAATCTACCCTAGTGTCTCCCCAATTTTCCCAAGCGGTCAGCGCAAGGCATTGATATACGGATAAAAAGGGGTTCAAAACGAGAGGATCGGGGTTCCTGATCGGGTAAAATGTGTATAGCAATAACCCATTGAA
>Ga0256839_1000961_pt1 | contig 36241 bp, 40 predicted proteins | sample 354166metaG_FD_185968 | JGI IMG/M metagenome (GOLD analysis project Ga0256839, IMG submission 185968) | Hydrothermal vent microbial communities from Mid Atlantic Ridge, Atlantic Ocean - 354-166 | ecosystem: Environmental > Aquatic > Marine > Hydrothermal vents | place: Atlantic Ocean: Mid...
ACGGTCAAGCCGCTGCGTGCGGCGAGCTCGTCGAGGGATACCGGGTCGTAACCCATCTGCTCCAGCAGTTCCCGGTATTCGGGGTCAAGGCTGCTGTCTTCGACGGCCGGATCCGGATTCGGTTCAATCGGTGTCGGTGCCTCCAGCCAGGCCGTGAGTTCGTCGAGGATGTGTGCCACCTCCTCGACCAGCTTGGCGCCTTCGCGTATCAGCTGGTGGCAGCCCTTGACTTGTGGATTGTGGATGGAGCCGGGCAGGGCGAAGACATCGCGCCCCTGCTCGATGCTGCAGCGGGCGGTGATCAGCGAGCCGCTGCGGCGTGTGGCCTCGACCACCAGGGTGGCCCGGCTGAGTCCGCTGATGACGCGGTTGCGGCGGGGAAAGTTTTCGCTGTTCGGTGGCGTGCCGAGCGGGAATTCGGAAACGATCAGGCCTTCTTCCGCCAGTCGGTGCGCCAGCGCCTTGTTGCGCGACGGGTAGATGCGGTCGATGCCGGTGCCGATCACGGCGATGCTGCCGCCGCCGGCATCCAGCGCGCCGGCATGGGCCTCGGCATCGATGCCCAGCGCCATGCCGCTGGTGATGACCAGGCCGTGGCGCGCCAGTTCGGCGGAGAAATCACGGGCGCTGCGCGCGCCGCCCGGCGTGCAGTTGCGGCTGCCGACCACCGCCAGCTGGGGGCGGGACAGCAGATCGATGCGGCCGCGCGCATGGAGCAATGGTGGCGCATCGTGCAGCTCGCGCAGCAGGGACGGGTAGAGCGGGTCGTCGAGCCCAATCAGGTAATGGTCGGGGGAGGATTCCAGCCATTCAAGGGTGGTATCGAGTCGTGAGGCATCGGGATTGTGCAGGGCTTCGATCTGTTCGGGCTTGAGGCCCAGCGCGGCGAGTTCGGCCGTGCCGAGGCGAAACAGTTCGCCGAGGCGCCCGTTCAGGGCCTGGTGGATGGCGCGGTAGCGTACCGGCCCAATGCCCGGGCAGTCGATCAGTGCCAGCTGTTCGGCAAGCGCATCCCTGTCCATGCCGAGCCGTTCAGCTGTGGCGCCTGCTCAGGGCTTGACCACCAGGTCGTTGAGCTTGATCGGCACATTGGCTTCCATGATCAGCGCGAAGCTCATCTTGTCGTAGGCACGGATGATCATGATCAGCCCGCTGCGCTCGTCGGGCAGCTTGACCTTGAAGTTCCTCTCGTCTTCGTAGCGGTCGACGACCACGCGTCCGACACGGTTGACACCGAGGATGTTGCCGACCTCAAGGCCGTCACGCTTGCCCAGGTTGATGACCAGGGTCTGGTACTGGCCGAGGCGGGCGATGCCGTCGAGCAGCGAGATCACCCGCCCCTTGACCTTGTGCTTCGGCGGGCGGGGGTAGAAGTCGCTCTCGAACACGGAGTTGTCGATCGGCAGCAGACGGTCGTCGCGCAGTACCTCGCGCGCCGATGCGGTCACCCGCACCGAGGCCGGGTCGCCGCCACGCACCAGCAGACCGTCGGCCACATACAGGGCCTCGTAACCCAGTACCTCGCCGGTTTCGATGTCCACCAGCGGCTTGTGCGGGCGGAAAATCTGGTAGCGCCCGTTGCCGTTCTGGTAGTCGAGCTTGCGCACATAGAGGGTGTCGTCGAGGGCGTTTGCGAGATGGTTGTCGCGGCTGTCGAGCACATAGGCCGCCTTGGCCAGCTGCTCCTCGTCGATGATCAGCGGTTTCTCCAGCAGCTGGCGGATGGCTTCGATCGGAATCGCCGGAATGCTGGCGTCAATGGACTGGGCGCGGATGCGCGGCGACAGCTTGACCGTCTTCATTCCCGCAGCGGCGCCGATCGGGCCGCGGCGGTTGAGCATGATGCGCTTCTGGCCATTGATGTAGACGATGGCCAGTTCGTCACCGGGGTAGATCAGGTGCGGGTTGTCGATCTGCGGGTTCTTGTACCAGATCTCCGGCCAGTACCAGGGGTCGCGCAGGAAACGGGCCGAGATGTCCCACAGGGTATCGCCCTTTTGCACGATATAGATCTGCGGGTGCTCGGGTTCGAACACCACGGTCTCCGCCGGGGTTTCCTCTTCCATGGCGATGACGCGCGGTTCCGCGGGAGCGGGCTGCTCGACCGCCGGGGCCTCCTCTTCTTCCAGGACGACGGAGTAGGGCTCCTTGTCGGTGGCGCATCCGGCGAGCAGGATCAGCCCGGCAAGTAACAGTCCTTGTGGCAGCAGGCGCGAAGAGAGGCGCGGATATGGCATGGTCATGGGAACCCCTGTGGTCGGAAATGGATCTGTATGTGTTATATAGAGCGTTCGGCGGAAAAAATCCAAAATACCCGCCGGGCGCGCGTTATAATCACCGATTGTAGTTGAATTATCGTCAACCACAAGCGTTTTTGCGGTCAAGACTCCCTTATAATCATGGGCTTGTAGCAAAAACCTGTAAACCTGCTCGAAGTTCGGAACATGGCTCTGCTGAATATACTCAAGTTTCCCGACCCCCGCCTGCGCACCCGCGCGGCACCGGTGACCGAATTCGACGACGACCTGCGTCGCCTGGTGGCCGACATGTTTGAAACCATGTACGACGCCCCCGGCATCGGTCTCGCCGCCACCCAGGTGGATGTGCACAAGCGCCTGCTGGTGATGGATGTCTCCGAGGGCAAGAGCTGCCCACGGGTGTTGATCAACCCGGAGATCCTCGATGCCGAGGGCGAGGAAGAAATGGACGAGGGCTGCCTGTCGGTGCCCGGTTACTACGAGACCGTGCGCCGCGCCGAAAAGGTGCGCGTACGCGCCCAGGACGCGCAGGGTGAATGGTTCGAGATTGAAGCCGATGGCCTGGAGGCGGTCTGCATCCAGCACGAGATGGACCACCTCGAGGGCAAGCTGTTCGTCGATTACCTCTCCAGCCTCAAGCGTGACCGCATCCGCAAAAAGCTCGAAAAGCAGAAGAAGCAGGCTGTCGCCATCTGATGGCCCGCATCGTCTATGCCGGCACACCGGAGTTCGCCGTCCCCGCGCTGCGGGCGCTGATCGACGCCGGACAGGCGCCGGTTGCCGTCCTTACCCAGCCCGACCGCCCCGCCGGTCGCGGCCGCAAGCTGACCCCGAGTCCGGTCAAGCGTGTGGCCGAGGCCGCGGGCCTGCCGGTGTACCAGCCGCAGACACTGAAAGACTCCGAACCCCAGGCCTTGTTGCGTGACCTGCGCCCCGACCTCATGGTGGTCGCCGCCTATGGCCTGTTGCTGCCGCCCCAGGTGCTCGACATTCCCCGCCGCGGATGCGTCAATCTGCATGCCTCCCTGCTGCCGCGCTGGCGTGGTGCCGCGCCGATCCAGCGTGCCATTCTTGCCGGAGACCGCGAAACCGGCGTGACCCTGATGCAGATGGACGAGGGCCTCGACACCGGTGGCATGCTCGACGCCGCGCGTCTGCCGATCGACGACCGGCAGACGGCCGGTGAACTGCAGGAGGTCCTGTCCCTGCTCGGCGCCGAGCTGCTGGTGCGTCGGTTGCCGCAGCTGCTCGAAGGCGGACTGCAGGCCCATCCGCAGGACGAATCCCTGGCCTGCCATGCGCCCAAGCTGAGCAAGGCGGAAGCGGCGATCGACTGGCGCAAGCCGGCGGCGCAGCTGCAGCGCGAGGTGCGCGCCTTCAATCCCTGGCCGGTCAGCCATACCCTGCTTGGCGGCCAGCCGCTGAAGGTCTGGTCGGCGCGGGCGCTGGAGGCCTCAGCCGATGCGCCGCCGGGTCGGGTGATGGCTCATGAGGCTGACGGTCTGCGCGTGGCGACTGGTGACGGACAGTTGCTGATCGACAGCCTGCAGTTCCCGGGCAAGCAACGCCGCAGCGCCGCCGAGGTGCTGCAGGCGCGCAACCTGACCGGCGAGCAGCTCGGTGATGGCAAGGCCTGACCCTAAACGTTCGTCTCTTTCCGCCAATGGCCGCCGCCCCTCCGCCCGTGAGCTGGCGTTGGAGACCTGCCTGGCCGTGCAGCAGGGGCATTCGCTGGCGGACTGCCTGGAACCGGCCCCGAAACGCCTCGACAGCGAGCGCGACCGGGCCTTCTGCAGTGAACTCAGCTATGGCTTCTGTCGCCGCTGTTTCCTGCTTCGCGACATCCTCCGGCAGCGGCTCGATCGCCCGCTGAAGCCCCGTGACCGTGATGTGGAAACCGTCCTCCTGCTCGGGCTGTACCAGCTTCGTTACACCCGGGTCAGCGATCACGCCGCCGTCAACGAAAGCGTGAAGCTGCTGCAGCAACTGGGCAAGCGCTGGGCGCGCGGTCTGGTCAACGCGGTATTGCGCGGTTACCTGCGTCAACCGGATCGGCGTTGCGGACTGGAGGAAGCCGCTGCCTGTTATCCGGGCTGGATGCGTCGCCGCATCGAACAGGACTGGCCGGAGCAGGCCGATGACCTGCTGCTGGCGGGCAACCGGCGGGCGCCGATGACCCTGCGCGTGGACCTCGCCCGGCTGTCCCGCGAGCAGGCGCTGCACCGCCTGGCCGGAGTCGGCATCGAGGCGCATGCCCATGCGCGGGTCGACACGGCACTGGTCCTGGATCGTCCGCGGGCGGTGGACGCTCTGCCCGGTTTCGCCCAGGGCCTGTTGAGTGTGCAGGATGCCGCGGCGCAGCTGGCCGCGCCACTGCTCGATCCACGGCCGGGGGACCGGGTGCTGGATGCCTGTGCCGCACCGGGTGGCAAGACCCTGCATCTGCTGCAATACTGTCCGGACCTGGATCTGCTGGCTCTGGACAAGGATGCCGAACGCTTGCAAAGGGTAAGGGAGAACCTCGATCGTGGAGGCGCGCAGGCCTGCCTTCGGGTGGCGGATGCGGGTGAGCCTGATTCCTGGCACGAGGGCCGGTCTTTCGACCGTATCCTGCTCGATGCACCCTGTTCGGCCAGTGGCATCCTGCGCCGTCATCCCGACATACGGCTGCTGCGACAGGATGCCGACATCCCGGCGCTGGCGAATCAGCAACGGCGCTTGCTGGAGGCGCTGTGGCCCCTGTTGCGTCCGGGAGGGCGGTTGCTTTATGCCACCTGCTCGATCTTTCGTGAGGAGAACGAATTGCAGATCGCTGACTTTATGCAGCGCCACCCGGATTCTGTCGAGGTCACGCCAAACGCAGTACAATGGGGCGAAAAACGCCCGTTCGGTCGCCAGCTGTTCACCGGCGATCAGGATATGGACGGCTTCTTTTACGCTCTGCTGGAGAAAGCCGAGAGCCCATGACGGTTTTGCGCGCATCGATGCTGGCACTGCTGCTGCTGTCGGCCACCCAGGCCCGAGCCGAGGATGCGCCCTTCGATGTGCGTCATGCCTCGCTGCAGCGGCAGGACAGCGGGTATTTCCTCAATGCGCTGATCGACATCCGCCTGCCGGACTACATACAGCAGGCCTTCGACCAGGGCTTCGACCTGCCGCTGATCCTCGAGGTCGAGGTGCTGCGCCAGCGCGGTTGGTGGCTGTGGGACAAGCGCCTGTTCCGTCTGCAGCAGCGCTTCCGCCTGCGCTACCGCAGCTTCTATGACGCGGTGCGGGTGCTGGATCTGAAGACCGGTGAACACCGTTACTACGACGATCTGGGCGAGGCGCTGGCGGCGTTATCGGTGGTATTCAACTACCCCCTGCTGAAACCGGATGACCTGGAGCCGGGAGCGCGCTACAGGCTGCGCCTGAGATTCGGTATCGATCAGGCGGAACTGCCGGTTCCGCTCAAGTCTTCCTCGCTGTGGCAGAACGACTGGAACCTGTCCAGCGACTGGTTTGAATGGGCCTATCAACCATGAATACGCTGCAGCAGCGTTGGTCGATACCCCGCAGCCGATGGCGATCGGCGCTGCGCAACTCGGCACCGATACTGGCGCTGGTGGTGCTGCTGTTCGTCTCCCTGTATCTGATCAGCGACGCCACATCCAACTCCGCCTCCTTCGGCAAGTACTACGGTCTGCTGATGTTCTTCAATGCCGTGGGGCTGGTGATCCTGCTGGGCCTGATCTTCTATAATGTGTTCAAGCTGATCATCCAGTACCGGCTGAAGGCGGTCGGCTCGCGCCTCACCACGCGCATGATCAGCATCTTCGTGATCCTCACCATCATCCCGGTGAGCGTGGTCTATTACTTTTCGCTCACCTTTCTGCACCGCAGCATCGACAGCTGGTTCGATGTCGGCGTCGAGCAGGCCCTGGAAGACTCCCTTACCCTCGGCCGCAGCGCGGTGGCGGTGCGCAAGCGCGAAGCGCTGAAAAAGACCCGCCGCATCGCCAGCGAGATCGCCAATGTGCCGGATGAGCTGCTGGTCATCTACCTCAATGACGCACGGCTGCGCAATAATGCCATCGAGCTGACCCTGTTCGGCGGCAACGGCGAGATCATCGCCTCCAGCAGCGAGAATTCGGCCGAACTGCCGCAGGCGGTGGCGATGACCCAGTTCGGCGACACCGACGAGAGCGACCATTTCCTCAAGCTCGAGGAAGACCCGGATGCGGGCCTGCAGATCCGAGTGGTGGTGCCGCTGGACGACCCCGCCGCCCTCGGCCGCAAGCGCATCCTGCAGGCCCTGTATCTGGTCACCGACCAGGTCAATGAACTCACTCGCGGCGTGGAACAGGCCTATGAAAAATACCGCGAACTGGCGGTGTTGCGCGATCCGTTGAAAACCAGCTTCACGCTGGCGCTGTCCCTGGTCTGGCTGCTGTCGGTGTTGTCGGCGGTGTGGCTGGCCTTCATCGCCGCGCGCAAGCTGGTGTCACCGATCAACGATCTGGTGGAAGGCACCCGTGCGGTGGCCGCCGGTGACTACGAAACCCAGTTGCCGGTGTCCGGCGAGGACGAACTCAGCTTCCTGACCCGTTCCTTCAATGCGATGACGCGCAAGATCTCCCGCGCCCGCGCCACCGCGGAGCGCAGCCAGCGCATGGAGGCATTGCAGAAGAGCTACCTGCAATCGGTGCTCGAGCACATCAACTCCGGGGTGCTGACCATCGACGAACACGGTCACATCAAGCACGGCAACCGCGCCGCCGAGATCATCTTTGGCCTGGAGCCCGGCAGTTTTTCCGAGCGCGACATGAGTGAACTGATCGAGGAACACCCGCCGTTGCGCCGCTTTTTTGATGTGATTCGCGAGAACCTGCGGCGGCACGGTGAGTGGGAAGAGGAGATCGTCATCTTCGGTCCCAGCGGGCGCAAGGTGCTGCGCGCCCGCGGCACGGAGCTGGAACAGCCGGTGGACGGCCGGCGTGAACAGGTCATCGTGGTTGATGACCTGACCGAACTGATCCAGGCACAGAAGGATTCCGCCTGGAGCGAGATGGCGCGCCGCCTGGCCCATGAGATCAAGAACCCCCTGACCCCGATCCAGCTGTCGGCGGAACGCCTGCAGCGCAAGCTGGATGGCCATGTCGAAGCCGACTGCCAGCCGCTGCTCGACCGTTACACCCATACCATCGTGCAGCAGGTCGAGGCCATGAAATCCATGGTCAACAGCTTCACCGAATACGCCCGTGCGCCGAACCCCAACCCGGAGCAGATCAGCCTCAACGACCTGATCAGCGAAGTGGCTGAACTGTACCGCGCCCAGCGCGGGCGGGTCGACATTCGGCTGGACATGGATGACAAAATGATGATGATACAGGCCGATCCGGTACGCCTGCGCCAGTTGATCCACAATCTGTTGAAGAACGCACTGGAAGCTGTCGGCGAGGAAGGCTGGGTACGCGTCGCCACCCGTTGCATGGAGGAGTATGGCTGCCACTATGTCGAACTGACCGTGGAGGACAGCGGCCCCGGCATCGGCGAGGAAGTGATGGATGCCCTGTTCGAGCCCTATGTGACCACCAAGACCGGGGGCAGCGGGCTGGGGCTGGCCATCGTCAAGAAGATCGTCGACGAGCACAATGGCCTGGTCTGGGTCGAGAATCCGGACGGCGCCGGCGCACGATTCATCGTGCGCCTGCCGGTGGTTTCGGTCCATGCCGGCAAGTCCGCGTCCTCAACAACCGAGCAGTAGAACCGCCATGTCCGAACAGCCGCAATCGCAACGCATACTGGTCGTCGATGACGAGCCGGACATCCGTGACCTTCTGCGCGACATCCTCGAAGACGAAGGATACCGCGTCGAGGTTGCCGCCAGCGCCGCCGAGGCGCGTGAGCAGCGTCAGCGCTTCCGTCCCGATCTGATCCTGCTCGACATCTGGATGCCCGAGGTGGACGGCGTGACCCTGCTCAAGGAATGGTCCGAAGCCGGGCAGCTGGATGCGCCGGTGGTGATGATGTCCGGGCACGGCACGGTGGAGACGGCGGTCGAGGCCACCCGTCACGGCGCGCGCGATTTCGTCGAGAAACCCCTGTCCACCGCCAAGCTGCTGCGTACCGTGCAGTCGGCGCTGGCCGATGCGGCTCCGTCGGCCGAGGGCCCGTCGCCACAGGCACTGGAGATGCCGGTAGGGCATTCCCGGCGCATGCGCGAACTGCGCGATCAGGTGCGCGCCCGGGCCCAGATGCAGAAGCCGCTGCTGCTGGTCGCCGAGCCCGGACCCGAAGCCCGCATCTGGGGCAACTATTATTTCTCCGAATGGGCGCACCCGGTTCGTCCGGATGTGCTCAATGGGGGATTGCCCGAAAGCGGCAAGGCCCTGTTCGTTCCCGAAGTGGGTGAACTCGGCATGGAGCAACAGTGGTCGCTGCTCGAATACCTGCAACAGGCCGAGGCCGGTGTGCCCGCCCCTCTGGTGGTCGTCAGCGGTGTCGATGCCGAGGCACTGCACGGGAACAGCGGTCTGTTGCCGGAACTGGCCGAGCGCTTCCGCGATGCGCTCAGGCTGCCGACACTGCAGCAGCGCAGCGAAGACATTCCGGAGCTGCTGGAGTACTACGCCACCTTCTTCAGCGACCACGACCAGTTGCCCTACCGGCACTTCGGCGTGGCGGCGCAGAACCGGCTGCGTAACCGCCCCTGGCCGGGCGGACTGGACGAGCTCAAGCTGCTGGTGCGCCGCGTGCTTGCGGCCGGCGGCGGTGATACCATCGAGCCAGCCGACCTCGACCGTCTGGAGCCGGTGCAGACCGACTCGCCGCGCCCGCCAGCGGCGCCAGCGGAGCAGGTATTGCGGCTGAACATCGATCTCGACTGGGACCTGCGCCAGGCCCGTGAGCATTTCGAGCGGGAATACCTGCGTCGTCAGCTCGAGCTGTGCCGCAACAATGTCTCCGAGCTGGCGCGCAAGGTCGGCCAGGAGCGCACCAACCTCTATCGCAAACTCAAGGCCCTGGGCCTGCATACCCGGAAATAGCCTCATGAACATCATCATACTTGGCGCCGGCCAGGTCGGATCATCGGTGGCCAGGGAGCTGGCACGCGATGATTTCAACGAGATCACCGTGGTCGATGTCAGCCAGCCAGTGCTCGATGAGTTGCAGGAGCGCATGGACATACGCACCGTCCGTGGCAACGGTTCCTACCCCAGTGTGCTGGAGCAGGCGGGTATCGACGACGCGGACCTGCTGATCGCCCTGACCAACAGTGATGAAATCAACATGGTGGCCTGCCAGGTCGCCTGGACCCTGTTCAACACCCCGCTGCGGGTGGCGCGGATCCGCAGCCAGGACTACATGCAGCGCCGTGAGCTGTTCCACGAGGAGGACGGCGTGCCGGTATCGGTGACCATCAGCCCGGAAAACCTGGTCACCGAATACATCCATCACCTGATCGAGCACCCCAGCGCCCTGCAGGTGCTGGATTTTGCCGGAGGGCGCGTGCAACTGGTGGCGGTGCGCGCCTATGCCGACGGTCCGCTGGTGGGGCACCCGTTGCGTGACATCCGACGGCACATTCCGGGTATCGATGTACGGGTGGCGGCGATCTTCCGTGGCGGGCAGGCGGTGGCCGCCGAGGCGGACACGGTGATCGAGCCGGACGACGAGGTGTTCTTCATTGCCGCGCGCAAGCATATTTCACGCGTCATCGCCGAGCTGCGCCGCCTCGACAAGCCGATCCGCAAGGTCATGCTGGCCGGAGGCGGCAGCATCGGCGGTCAGCTGGCGGCACTGCTGGAACGGCGCTACCAGGTGAAGGTCATCGAGATGAGTCCGGAGCGCGCCGATGAGCTGTCGCGGGAACTGAACAACACCCTGGTACTGCAGGGCGATGCCGCCAATCCGGACCTGCTGGAAGAAGAGAACATCGAGGCGATGGATGTGTTCTGCGCGCTGACCAATGACGACGAGGCCAATATCCTTTCAGCGATGCTGGCCAAGCGCATGGGGGCGCGCAAGGCGATGTCGCTGATCAACCGCCCGGCCTATGTGGATCTGGTGGAGAGTGACATGATCGATATCGCGGTATCTCCGCACCAGGTCACCATCGGCGCGATGCTGGCCAACATCCGCCGCGGTGATGTGGTGGCGGTGCATGCGCTGCGCCGCGGATCGGCCGAGGCCATCGAGGCGGTGGCCCATGGCACGCGCAAGGATTCGAAGGTCGTGGGCCGTCGTCTCGACGAACTCAAGCTGCCCCGCGGTTCGGTCATCGGGGCCATCGTGCGCGGGGAGCAGGTGCTGATCGCCCACCACGACACGGTGATCGAGCCGGACGACCATGTCATCATCTTCCTTACCGACAAGCGGCAGGTCCACGAGGTGGAAAAACTGTTCCAGCCAAAAGCGACCTTCCTCTGATCGCCCATGCACGGTTTCGCCGTACTGCGCATCCTCGGGCTGCTGCTGATGCTGTTCAGCCTGACCATGCTGCCGCCGATCGTCATCGACTGGTGGGAAGGCGAGGACGACGGCCATGCCTTCATCAAGGCATTGCTGCTGATCCTGTCCCTCGGGTTCCTGCTGTGGCTGCCGTTTCGCCACCATGCCGCCGAATTGAGGCTCCGTGACGGCTTCATGGTGGTGGTGTCCTTCTGGCTGGGGCTGGGTCTGGCTGGTGGTGTGCCATTGTACCTGTCCGACTCCACCGCGCTGTCTCTGACCGATTCCATCTTTGAATCCATTTCCGGGCTGACCACCACCGGCGCGACGGTGATCGTCGGCCTCGATGCCCTGCCCAGTTCGATACTTTTCTACCGCCAGCAACTGCAATGGCTGGGGGGCATGGGCATCATCGTGCTGGCGGTGGCGATCCTGCCGATGCTGGGCATCGGCGGCATGCAGCTCTACCGCGCCGAGACGCCGGGTCCGGTCAAGGACAACAAGCTGACACCACGCATCACCGAGACGGCCAAGGCGCTGTGGAACATCTATCTGCTCCTCACCGTTGCCTGCGCGCTGGCCTACTGGGCGGCGGGCATGGGGCTGTTCGATGCCGTCGGGCATGCCTTCTCCACCGTGGCCATCGGCGGCTTTTCCACCCATGACGCCAGCCTGGGCTATTTCGACAACCGTGGCATCGAACTGGTGGCCATCGTGTTCATGCTGCTTTCGGGAATCAATTTCGCGCTGCACTTCACCGTGTTGCGGCAGAAGCGTCTCACCGCCTATCTGCGCGATGCCGAGTTGCGTACCTATCTGGGAGTGATGGCGGTGGTGGGGCTGATCACCGTGGCCTACCTGTGGCAGACCCGCACCTTCCACGAGCCGCTGGATGCGCTTATCGAGGGACTGTTTCAGGTGGTCTCCATCGGCACCACCACCGGCTTCACCACCCAGGCCTACTACAGCTGGCCCGGCTTTCTGCCGGTGCTGCTGCTGTACCTGAGCTTCATGGGCGGTTGCGCCGGCTCTACCGGAGGCGGGATCAAGGTGATCCGTATCCTGCTGCTGGTCAAACAGGGCGCTCGGGAGCTGAAGCGGCTGGTGCACCCGTCGGGGCGTTTTGCGGTCAAGCTTGGCCGCCAGGCGGTGCCGGACAAGGTGGTAGAGGCGGTATGGGGCTTTTTTGCCGCCTATTTTGCATTGTCGGCGCTGATGATCCTGCTGCTGATGGCCAGCGGGCTGGATCAGGAGACGGCCTTTTCGGCGGTCGCCGCCTGCCTCAACAACCTGGGTCCGGGGCTCGGGGATGTGGGACAGAACTTCGCCGGTATCAATGATTTCGCCAAGTGGGTGCTCAGCCTGGCCATGCTGCTCGGGCGGCTGGAGATCTTCACCCTGCTGGTGCTGTTCACGCCGACCTTCTGGCGCAAGTGATCAGTCGGCGGGCAGGCCTTCGGACATCAGCGGGCGCAGCGTGGACAGAAGGTTTCTGAACGTGTTGGGGTAGTCGGCCTCCTGCGCGGCGAGGATCTCCTTCATGCGCTGGCGCTGGGTGGGGGCGGCGAAGCAGGCCGGGCAGTTGTCCTCGATCACCGGCAGGCCGGCGCTGTCGGCAAAGGCGCGCAACTGCCGTTCGCGGGCATAGACCAGTGGGCGGATCACTCTCAGATCGCCCTCGTCGATGCGGTAATGCGCCTTCATGGTCTTCAGCCTTCCGCCGTGCAATGCCGACATCAGGAAGCTTTCGGCCAGGTCGTCCAGATGCTGGGCCAGCGCCAGTACGCCATAGCCTCCGGCGCGGGCGGTCTTGTACATCAGCCCGCGGCGCATGCGCGAGCAGAAGGCGCAGAAGGAGTCCTTGCCCATGTGGCGCTCGGCCAGCTCCACGACCGGCTCGCTGACGAAATGGTAATCGATGCCCAGTGATTTCATGTAGGGGATCAGCGGGGAGGGGTCGAAATCCTCGCTCTGCGGATCGATGGTCACAGCACCCAGTTCGAAGCGGATCGGTGCATGCCGACGGAAATGTGCCAACAGGTGCAGCAGCGAGAGGGAGTCCTTGCCTCCGGAAAGGCCGAGCAGGATGCGGTCGCCGTCACGGATCATTGAAAAGTCGGCGATCGCGCGGCCGACCGGACGCAGCAGTTTTTTCGGGGGCTGGGCGAACATGACCGGGCGATTCCGCAAAAGGCCGATGATAGCAGTTCGGGGGCCTGTGACGCAGCGGTTGTCTTCCCGGGTGAGGCGGAAGGCGGTCGCCCGGTCGCCGGCGAGCGGGCAAAAAAAAGCCTCAATCAAATCCCTGATTGAGGCCGTTAGAGCCGTCCTGGCATGTGATTGACTTGAATATACATCCCTGAGATAGTGCCTTCCTGAACAAGCCGCCTTGCTTGAGCCATCCTTCCCTGTTCCGGCGCGTCCCTGTTGCCTGTGTATATAGTGGCGATTCGGCGTCTGGATGTGTAGTGCAATAGTTGACAGACCATGTAGGAAGGCGGAAGCAGAAGCTGTAGGATTTTTCCTACATGAACCCGATTCAGGACCTGTTGCATGCTGTTTCCCGCGATCAAGCCGATCCAGACCTTTCATCTCGATGTCTCCGACCGCCATCGCCTCTATGTGGAGGAGTGCGGCACCCGCAGCGGCGTGCCAGTGGTGTTTCTTCACGGCGGTCCGGGGGGCAGCGCGGAGCCGGCGCACCGGCGCTATTTCGATCCCGAACGCTACCGCATCATCCTGTTCGATCAGCGCGGCTGCGGCAAGTCCTCGCCCCATGCCAGCCTTGAGGAGAACACCACCCAGGACCTGATCGAGGACATGGAGAAGATCCGCGAGCACCTGGGCATAGATCGCTGGGTGCTGTTCGGCGGTTCATGGGGTTCAACGCTTGCACTGGCCTATGCCGAGGCCCATCCGCAGCGTGTGCTCGGGCTGGTACTGCGCGGTATTTTCCTGTGTCGTGAACGGGACATCCGCTGGTTCTACCAGGAAGGGGCTTCGCGACTCTATCCGGATGCCTGGGCACAGTTCGTGGCACCGATTCCCGAGGACGAGCGGGACGACATGGTCGCCGCCTACCACCGCCGGCTCACCGGCGACAACGAGATCGAGCGCATGGCGGCGGCCAAGGCCTGGTCGATCTGGGAAGGCAGTACCGCCACCCTGCGCCCGGATCCGGGCGTGCTTGGCTACTTCGCGCATCCGCATACGGCGCTGTCGATCGCGCGCATCGAATGCCATTACTTCTTCAACAAGTGCTTCTTCGAGGAGAACGCGCTGCTGCAGAATCTGGGCCGTATCACCCATCTGCCCGCCTATATCGTGCATGGGCGCTACGACGTGATCTGCCCCATCGATCAGGCCTTTGCCCTGCATGAGCAGTGGCCGGGCAGTGAACTGAAGGTCATCTCCGATGCCGGACACGCGGTATCGGAGCCGGGCATCAGCCGCGCGCTGGTGGACAGCACCAACGCGATGCTTGATCGCGTCGAATAGTCAGCGATGATCCTGTTGTTGCAACGGGTGCGCGCAGCGCGGGTCGAAGTGGATGGAGAGGTCGTTGGCGCCATCGGTCAGGGCCTGCTGGTCTTCGCCGGATTCGAGCCCGAAGACGACGAGGCCGAATGTACCCGCCAGCTGGAGCGGTTGCTCAACTATCGGGTGTTCGCGGACGATACGGGCCGCATGAACCTCAGTCTGCGGGACATCGGAGGCGGTCTGCTGCTGGTGCCCCAGTTCACGCTGGCCGCCGATACCCGAAAGGGCCGCCGGCCCAGTTTTACCTCGGCGGCACCGCCGGAACGGGGGGAGGCGCTGTTCGAAGCACTTCTGGAACAGGCCGGGGAGCGACACGAGCCTGTGGCCAGCGGGCGGTTTGGCGCCGACATGCAGGTGTTCCTGCAGAACGATGGGCCGGTGACCTTCATTCTGCGTTCGAAAGGAGGATGAAATGAAGACAAGACCGTGGATGCTGGGCTGGCTGTGGCTGTGGCTGTGGCTGTGGCTGTTGCCTCTGATGGCCTGGGCCGCCGCCGAGCCGGATTATGCGCGCGAACAGCGCCTGCGCGACGAGATCGTCGATGCCATCCTGGACGGCGATCCGGTGGACCTTGAGGCCGAAGGCCGTGTCTTTCTCGGTATCTATACAGAGGCTGAAGCCCCGCGCGGCGCGGTGCTGATCCTGCACGGCAGGGGCTATCACCCGGATTGGGCGGATGTGGTCAACCCGCTGCGCGTGGGGCTGGCCGAGCAGGGCTGGAACACCCTGTCGATCCAGTTGCCGGTGCTCCACAAGGAGGCCAAGTATTACGACTATGTGCCGCTGTTCGAGCACGCGGTGCCGCGCATCCGCGCCGCGCTGGAGTTTCTGCGCGAGCAGGGCAATGAACGCATCGTGCTGATCGCCCACTCCTGTGGCGCGCACATGGCGATGCAGTATGTGCGGGAACTGGGCGAGGAGGGTTTCGACGCCTTCGTCGGCATCGGCATGGGGGCTACCGACTACCGCCAGCCGATGCTGGAGCCCTTTCCGCTGGAACGCATGAAGAAGCCGATCCTCGATCTCTACGGCAGCGACGACTACCCGGCGGTACAGCGGCTGGCGGCGTTGCGTGTCCAGCAGATGAAGGATTGGGCGCACCCGAACTACAGCCAGCGCAAGCTGCCGGACGCCAACCATTATTTCACCGATCGCGGCGACCTGCTGCTGGATGCCGTGGGCGGCTGGCTGGACCGGCTCTACCCGGCGCCCTGAGCGGCCGGATGGCGCGGCGGGGCTGTATTTTTGCCCCGTGGGGCATTATCATCACCGGCCCTGATTGATCCCGGCCTCACCGCCCACCGGTACCCGTCCATGTCCCAGCGCAGCGCCACCGTCACCCGCAATACCCTGGAAACCCGGATCACCGTCTCCGTCAATCTCGACGGCAACGGGGACACCCGTTTCGAAACCGGCATCCCCTTTCTCGAGCACATGCTGGAGCAGATTGCGCGCCACGGCCTGATCGATCTTCAGATCCAGGCCGAGGGCGACCTGCACATCGACGATCACCACACGGTGGAGGATATCGGCATTACCCTTGGCCAGGCCTTCCGCGAGGCGCTGGGCGACAAGAAAGGCATCCAGCGCTACGGCCATGCCTATGTGCCGCTGGACGAGGCCCTGTCACGGGTGGTCATCGACTTCTCCGGCCGCCCCGGCATCGAATACCGGGTCGATTATCCGCGTGCGCAGATCGGACGCTTCGATGTGGACCTGATCCATGAATTCTTCCAGGGCTTCGTCAACCACGCACTGGCGACGCTGCACATCGATTGCCTGCAGGGGCGCAATGCGCATCACATCGCCGAAACCGTATTCAAGGCCTTCGGTCGTGCGCTGCGCATGGCGGTCACGCCGGACCCGCGCATGGGCGAGGTCATCCCCTCCACCAAGGGCAGCCTCTAGGTCATGACGGTCGCGGTCATCGACTACGGCATGGGCAACCTGCGCTCGGTCACCAAGGCGCTGGAGCATGTGACCACCGCACCCGTGCGCCTGACCTCGGACCCGGAGCAGATCGCCGCCGCCGAACGGGTGGTGTTCCCCGGTCAGGGCGCGGCTCGGGACTGCATGCGCGCCATTGATGATCACGGCCTGCGCGACAGCATCGTCGCGGCGGCGCGGGAAAAACCCTTCCTCGGTATCTGCATGGGCATGCAGGTACTGGTCGAACACAGCGAGGAGAACGGTGGCACGGATTGTCTGGGGCTGTTTCCCGGAGCGGTACGCTATTTCGGAGACGACCTGCGCGATGACAACGGCCAGCGGCTGAAGGTGCCCCACATGGGCTGGAACACGGTGCATCAGACCCGTGCACACCCACTGTGGGCCGGCATCGACAACGACAGCCGTTTTTACTTCGTGCACAGCTATTACCTCGAGACCGAAAGTCCCGATCTCGAGATCGGCCACTGTCACTACGGCCGCGGCTTTACCTGCGCCATTGCCCGTGACAATGTGTTCGCGTTGCAGTGCCACCCCGAGAAGAGCGCCGACGCGGGCTTGCGGTTGCTCGAGAACTTCGTCAACTGGAACGGACAGACATGATTCTGATACCGGCAATCGATTTGAAGCAGGGGCAATGCGTGCGCCTGCGCCAGGGTCGCATGGAAGACAGCACCGTGTTTTCCGACGACCCGGTGGCGATGGCCGGGCAGTGGGTCGATCAGGGTGCCAAACGCCTGCACCTGGTGGACCTCGACGGCGCCTTCGAGGGTGAACCGGTGAATGCCGATGTGGTCGAGGCGATCTGTGACGCCTACCCGGAGCTGCCGGTGCAGATCGGCGGCGGCATCCGCACCATGGACACCGTCGAGGCCTATCTCGCCGCCGGCGTGCGCTATGTGATCATCGGTACCCAGGCCGTGCGTCAGCCGGAGTTCGTCAGCGACCTCTGTGCCGAGTTCCCGGATCGGGTCATCGTCGGCATCGATGCCAGGAACGGGCTGGTCGCGGTGCAGGGCTGGGCCGAATCCTCCGACACGCGTGCCGAGGCTCTGGCCAGGCGTTTCGAGGACGAGGGCGTGTCGGCCATCGTCTATACCGACATCAGCCGTGACGGCATGATGCAGGGCGTCAATGTGGAGGCCACCGAGGCGCTGGCGCGATCGATCTCGATACCGGTCATCGCCTCGGGCGGCGTCACCGATCTGGGCGATATCCAGCGCCTGCAGGCAGTCAGCGACAGCGGCATCGAGGGCGTCATCATCGGCCGCGCGCTGTACGAAGGCAGCATTGACCTGGCCGAGGCGCAAGCCTGGCTCGATACGCGGAGCTGACACATGGGTCTGGCCCGCCGCATCATTCCCTGTCTCGATGTCGACAATGGCCGCGTGGTCAAGGGCGTCCGCTTCGTCGAAATCCGCGACGCCGGCGATCCGGTCGAGAATGCCCGCCGCTACAACGAGGAAGGCGCCGATGAGCTGACATTCCTCGACATCACCGCCACCTCCGACAACCGCGACACCATGGTGCATCTGGTGGAAGCGGTGGCCAGCGAGGTATTCATTCCGCTTACCGTTGGCGGCGGCATCCGCGAGATCGCCGACATCCGGCGCATGCTCAATGCCGGCGCCGACAAGGTCGGCATCAACAGCGCCGCGGTCTTCAATCCCGATTTCGTCAAACAGGCGGCCGACCGCTTTGGTTCCCAGTGCATCGTCGTCGCCGTCGATGCCAAGCGGGTCAGTGGCGAGGATGAGCCGCCGCGCTGGGAGATCTTCACCCACGGTGGCCGCAAGGGTACCGGCATCGACGCGCTGGAATGGGTGGAGAGCATGGACGCCTACGGCGCCGGTGAAATCCTGCTCACCAGCATGGACCGTGACGGCACCAAGGCCGGTTTCGATCTGGAACTCACGCGGCGGGTGTCCGACGCGGTGAAGGTGCCGGTCATCGCCTCCGGCGGGGTCGGCAGCCTGGAACACATGGCCGAAGGCGTGCTGGAAGGGCATGCCGACGCGGTGCTGGCGGCCAGCATCTTCCATTTCGGCGAATACCGGATCGGCGAGGTCAAACGCTACATGCGCGAGCGCGGCATCGAGGTGCGGCTGTGAACATCGACGACATGCTCGACGCCATCCGTTGGGATGACGATGGCCTGGTGCCCGCCATTGCCCAGGACGCGGACAGCGGCGAGGTGCTGATGCTGGCCTGGATGAACCGCGAGGCACTGCGTCTGACGCTGGAGCAGCAACGCGCCGTCTACTGGTCGCGTTCGCGGCAAAAACTCTGGTTCAAGGGCGAGGAATCCGGCCATGTGCAGGAACTGCGCGAGCTGCGCATCGACTGCGACGCCGATGTGGTGCTGATGAAGGTGATCCAGAAGGGCGGAATTGCCTGCCATACCGGGCGCCGGCGCTGTTTCTACCGGGTCTGGCGCGACGGCGAATGGGTCACCGACGAGCCGGTCGTGAAGAACCCCGACGAGATCTATCGGTAATGGGACCGCGATGAGTCATGATATACTCGAACGCCTGATGGCGGTGCTGGAGGCACGCAAGGCCGCCGATCCCGGCAGCTCCTATGTCGCCAGCCTCTACGCCAGGGGCGTGGACGGCATTCTGAAGAAGATCGGCGAGGAATCCGCCGAGACGATCATTGCCGCCAAGGGCGACGATGATGGCCAGGTTATCTACGAAATGGCCGATCTGTGGTTCCATTGTCTGGTGCTGCTGGCGCACCGCGGCCTGACCGCGGAACAGGTTTTACAGGAACTGGACCGCCGCTTCGGCCTTTCCGGCCATGAAGAGAAGGCGTCCCGCAAATCAACTGAATGAACGAGGTGTAAGATGGGTTTTGGTGGAATGAGTATCTGGTCCCTGCTGCTGATCCTGGCGATCGTGGTGCTGCTGTTCGGCACCAAGAAGCTGCGCAATGTCGGCTCGGACCTCGGCGGCGCGATCCGCAGCTTCAAGAAGGCGGTCAAGGACGAGGAGGCCAATCCTTCCGCTTCCTCCGATAATGTGATCGAAGGCAAGGCCACTGAAGACAAGGAAAAAGTCTAGGCCACCATGTTCGATCTGGGGTTTGCCGAGATGGTGGTGATCGCCATCGTCGCGCTGCTGGTCATTGGCCCGGAACGGCTGCCCACGGTGGCGCGCAAGGCGGGGGTGTATTTCGCCAGGCTGCGCCGCTTCGTCACCAATGTGAAGGCCGATGTGGAACGCGAGTTCCGCACCGACGAGCTGCAGCGCATGCTGCAACAGCAGCAGGACGAGCTGCAATCCCTGAAGGAGATCGTCAAGGACACCCAACAGGATGTCGGCATGGGAGAGATTGCCGACAGCCTGCGTGACACCGCCGAGGCCGCCACCAAACCCGTGGCCGATGCTGATACGGCAGCGTCGGCCACGGCATCCGAAACCCTCGATGCTCCGTCCGACAAGCCCCGCGCCTGATGGAAGACCGCCAGTCACCTGATGATCCGGCCCAGACCATGGGGCTGATGGACCACCTGATCGAGTTGCGCGATCGCCTGCTGCGCATCGTGCTGGCGATTCTGGTCATTTTCCTGAGCCTGTTCTACTGGGCCAATGACATCTACACCTTCCTCGCCGAGCCGCTGACCCGGCACCTGCCGGAAGGTGCCAGCATGATTGCCATCGATGTGGCCTCGCCGTTCCTGACACCTTTCAAGCTGGTGCTGGTGCTGTCGGTGTTTCTCGGCATGCCCTTCATCCTCTACCAGATCTGGGCCTTCATTGCGCCCGGGCTGTACAAGCACGAGAAGCGTCTCGCGCTGCCGCTGCTGGTCTCCAGCATCTTCCTGTTCTATGCCGGTGTGCTGTTCGCCTATTTCGTGGTGTTTCCGCTGGTCTTTGGCTTCTTCACCTCGGTGGGACCGGAAATCGTCAATATCTCCACCGATATCGGGCGCTATCTGGATTTTGTCATTTCCTTGTTCTTCGGTTTCGGACTCGCCTTCGAGGTGCCGGTGGCGACCATCATCATCGTTGCGATGGGTCTGACCACGCCGGACAAGCTGGCCCAGGCGCGGCCCTATATCATCGTGGCCGCTTTCGTCATCGGCATGCTGCTGACCCCGCCCGATGTCATCTCCCAGGTGCTGCTGGCGGTGCCCATGTGGCTGCTGTTCGAGGGCGGTGTCATCGCCTCACGCTTCCTGCTCGCCGACAAGCTCAAGGCGCGCGCCGAGGAGGAGGCGCGGATGGCCGCCGAGGAAGCCGAAGAAAAAGCCGCGGCGGCCGCGGCAACCGGAACGGCGGGAACCGCCTCCGGCATGCCGCTCGGCGATGAGGACCTGGAGGTGGTCGAGGATCCGATCGACAGCAATGACACTGGCCATGGGGAATATGAGCCATTGAGCGAGGAAGAGATGGAAGCCGAGCTGGACCGCATCGAGGCCGAGGAAGACGAGGACGATGATGCCGGTGGTGAGGACGAGGACGATGACGACTATGTCGATGACGGCAAACCGCCCAAACCCGAAGACCTGGGCCCCTGACGAGCGGGCCTAAACCTTCCGCGCCCATGGCCGATAGCCCGGTCATGCGCCTGCTTCCGCTCTTTCTGATCCTGTTGCTGCATGCACCGGCGAGCCCGGCGGTCGAGCTGTTCGGCATCGACCTGGCCACGGCCCGGCGTGACGCCCTGCGCCAGGCGGTGCGTCAGGCCGGTGCGGAGCTGCTGCGCGAGGCCGGCGAGGGCGAATTCTTCGACGCCTACCGCAGCGACGCCCTGCTCGCTGAATCCCGCCGCCTGTACCTGGGCTTCGTCAAGGCCGACGGCACCTTCGCATTCGCCGAATACGAGTTCCCACGGCTCCGCTCCCCGCGCCTGCTGCGCAAGCTGACGCAGCGTTACGGTCCACCCGAACGCATTGAAGGTCGCTTTCTCACCGATCAAGCCTACCGCTGGCGCCAGCCGCCACTGGAGATCACCCTGCGTCAGGATTGGCCGGCCCACGCGCTGCGCCTGACCTATGCCCGCCCCGACCGGTTGCAACAGTTGCGCGCGGAGCAGGCGGAATGGCAACGGCAGCAGCGCGCGAAACAGGACAAGGACCGCCCCGATGCCTGGTGAGCCATCCATCCTGCACTTTTGCGAATGCCTCCTATACTCGATTAAAGAGTTCGGCCCGATCGTCGATACCTGTCTCAACAAGCCGCACGGAGCACAGCGATTCTTCCCATGAAAGCCCTCGCCAACCGTTTGCTCATCAAACACAAGATCTGGATCGGCTTCGGCCTGATTCTGCTGATCCTGTTGATCAATGTGGCCATCTCCTATTTCAACCTCAACGATGCCCGCCGCACCGTCAGCTCGCTGACCGACGAATCCCAGCCGCTGGTCATCGAGGCCCAGCGCTTCAACGAATACCTGGGCAACTACTCCAACGGCATCAGCAATTTTCTGATGACCGGCGAGGACCGCTATCGACAGGATTTCCAGAACTACCGCTGGGAAGCAGGGGAATCGCTGAAGCGGATGCTGGAACTGAAAAAGGCCCGCCAGTCCACCGAGTTGCAGGCACTGATACGCAGCATGCAGCAGCAGTTGGAGGAAGCAGGTGGCCACGAAGAGAATATTCTCAAGCTGGCCCGCAACCCGATCGATAACGAGCCGGCATTGGCCTTTGCCGGTGAGGTGATCAACCCGCGTACCATCAATGTGCTGGCGGCGCTGTCCAACATGGTGGAATCGGAGAAGGATGAAGGCGGTGGCGAGGAACGCCTGGACTGGTACAACCACCTCCATGAGACCCGCTACAACATGCAAAAGATGATGACGGCGCTGCGCCTGTACATCACCAACCCCAACGAGGCGACCCGCGAGAACATGCTGGCTGCCTTCGATCAGGTGATGAAGCTGATTGAAGGCATGGACCGTTACCAGGATCTGTTCACCTTCGAACAGGAGGAAGGGCTGGCGCAGATCCGCGAGGCCGTGGACGGGGCCCGTGACATTCTTCAGCAGCTCATCGACAAGAATGAAAGTCCGCAGCGTCGCATGGATGTCTATCTGCTCAAGCAGATGATCGTGCCGATCCTGAGGTCATTGAATGACAAGATCGATGCCCTGGTCGAGCGCGAAACCGAAAGCATGGAAACCCTCAGCCACCAGCTGCAGGCGTCGGTAGATACCGGGCTCAAGGCGCAGCTGTCGCTGGCCGGCATCGGCCTGGTGCTGGGCGTGCTGATCGCCTTTGTCATCAGCCGCATGGTCACGCTGCCGCTGAACCAGACCGTGGCCGCGCTGGAAGATGTCGCCGAGGGCGACGGCGACCTGACGCGCCGCCTCGATGTGCGCGCGCAGGACGAATTTGGCCGGCTGGCCGACGCCTTCAACCGGTTTTCGGCCAAGCTGCAGCAGCTGATGAAGGAAGTCTCCGCCAGCAGCCGGCAGTTGGCCGAGTCTTCCGGCAGCATGTCGCAAGCGGTCGAGGAAACCCGGCAGCATGTGACCGAGCAAAACCGGGAGATCGGGCAGGTCAGTGACTCGGTGGACAGCATGGCGCGCGGCATCGAGGAAGTGGCCGGTCATACCGTCGAGGCCACGGAACTGGCCCAGCAGACGCAACAGCAGGCCGCTTCCGGGCGCGATGTCGTGCGGCGCAGCGTCGATACCAGCCAGGCACTGTCACGCGATGTGGAGCAGGCGGCGCAGGTGGTGGATGAACTGGAGAGCGAAGTGCAGTCCATCAGCGGCGTGCTCGAGGTGATCCGCAGCATTGCCGAGCAGACCAACCTGCTGGCGCTCAATGCCGCCATCGAGGCGGCGCGTGCCGGTGAACAGGGCCGCGGCTTCGCCGTGGTGGCTGACGAGGTGCGTTCGCTGGCCAGCCGCACCCAGGAATCCACCGAAGAGATCCAGAGCAAGATCGAATCCCTGACCCGCGGCTCGCAGCAGGCGGTGCAGGTAATGGGCGACGGGCGGCGCAAGGCGGAGGAGGGCCTGCAACAGGTGCGTCAGGCCGGCGAGGCACTGGAAAAGATCGCCGAGGCCGTCGATGGCATGCTCGGCATGAACCGGCAGATCTCCGAAGTCACCGTGCAGCAACAGCGGGAGGCCGGAGCCGTGCACCAGCGGGTTGCCGCAATCAATGATCTGTCCTCACGCACCACCTCCCGCTCCAGCGAGATGGCCGGCATGGCCCATCAGGTGCGGGAACTGTCGGTGCGCCTCGAACAACTGGTGGAGCAGTTCAAGGTCTGAGTGCTTCAGAGGCGGGATTCTAAGGCCGGCAGCTTTAGTGTATAATGAAACGCTGTTATAGCCGTCGACGAGAAAAAGAAACCGCATGCCAGAAGCGAGAGCCGTCCCGCGCCGTCCCGCCGTCCTGATCATTCTCGACGGCTTCGGTCTCAATCCGAGCAAGACCAACAACGCCGTCATCGAAGCCGCCACCCCGAACTTCGATCGCTATTTTTCCTCCCACCCACACACTGCGCTCGAGGCTTCCGGCAAGGGCGTGGGCCTGCCGGTGGGGCAGATGGGCAACTCCGAAGTCGGCCACATGACCATCGGCAGCGGTACCATCGTCAAGCAGGACCTGATTCGCATCGACGATGCCATCGAGGACGGCAGCTTCTTCACCAATCCGGCGCTGCTGGCGGCGGTCACCCAGTCGAGAAAGAAGGACCGGCCGCTGCACCTGATCGGTCTGGTCTCCGATGGCGGCGTGCACAGCCACATCAATCACCTGCTGGCGCTGATCAAGCTCTGCGCCCAGCATCATGTGGTGCCGCAGGTGCATGTCATCACCGACGGTCGCGACACGCCGCCGAAATCGGCGCTCAACTTCATTCCCGATGTCGAGCTGGCGCTGTCCGAGCACGGCGGCGTGATCGGCACCATCTCCGGACGCTACTATGCGATGGACCGCGATCGTCGCTGGGACCGTACCGAACTGGCCTGGCGTGCGGTGGTGTATGGCGAGGGGCACCAGGCCAAGAACACCACGCTGGCGGTGCAGGACGCCTACGAGGCCGGTGTCACTGATGAATTCATCGAGCCGACGGTGCTGCCCGACTACATTCCGATGGAAAAGGAAGACGAGATGATCTTCTTCAATTTCCGCAACGACCGCTCGCGCCAGCTCACCGCCGCGCTCAGCCACCATGAATTCAGCTGCTTCGACCGCGGCAACTACGAGCCGATCACCGTTACCTGCATGACCCAGTACGATCCGGAGTTCCTGACCCCGATCGCCTTTCCGCCGGAACCGCCCAAGGTCACCCTGGGCAGCATCATCAGTCAGGCCGGCTACAAGCAGTTCCATTGCGCGGAAACCGAGAAATACCCCCATGTCACCTTCTTCTTCAACGGAGGGCGCGAGCACCGCTTCCCCGGAGAAGACCGCAAGATGATCCCGTCACCGGATGTTTCCACCTACGACCTCAAGCCCGAGATGAGCGCAAAAGAGGTGGCCGACGAGATGATCCAGGCCCTCAAATCGCATCAATACGGCTTTCTGGTGGTCAATTTTGCCAATGGTGACATGGTCGGGCACACCGCCGTGCGCGATGCCGTCATCCGCGCGGTGGAAACCCTCGACCGCGAGGTGGGCCGGGTGCTGGATACGGCGGTGGAGGAGGGCTACTCGGTGATTCTCACCGCCGACCACGGCAACTGTGACGAAATGGTCGATCCGGTCACCGGTGAACCCCACACCCAGCACACCATCTACCCGGTGCCCTGCCTGGTCATCGACGAAGTGCCCTGGCGACTGGCCACCGGCGAGAACCTGTCGGCACTGGCGCCGACCCTGCTGCAGCTGATGGGTTTGCCGCAGCCCGAGGAAATGACCGGCCAGTCCCTGTTGCTGGAAGAGCACGGCAAGTAGCCGTACTCCGGGCTTGCGCCGGCCGGCGGTGGGCCTAGAATAGACCGCTCTGTATCAGGCAAGACCGGCCATGCACAACCTCATCACGCCCCCGCGCACCCGGGTTCTCCAGGTCCTCCGCCAGGCTTCGCTGTTCGAAGGGCTGGAGGACGAAGACCTGCGGCAGCTCATCGACCAGCTGGAGATCCAGGCCTTCGACAAGGGCGAACTGGTGGTCAAACAGGGCGACCTCACCGACTCGCTGTATGTCATCATCGATGGCAGGGTCGATGTCTTCCTGCGTAACGACAAGGGCAAGGAAATCATCATCAACAGCCTGGGGCCGGGCGACTCCTTCGGCGAGCTGGCGCCAGTCGGGGGCATTCCCCGCCAGGCCAGCATCGAAACCACCGAACCGGCCCATTTCGCAGTGATCTCCCGCCAGCTGTTCATGGACGGACTGCTCGTCTGTCCCGGTCTCGCCATGCGTCTGATCGACCGACTGGTCACGATGATCCAGCACCTCACCGAAGAAGTCAGCAGCCTGGCGCTGGAGGATGTCTACGGGCGCGTGGTTCGGGTGCTCTACAAGCACGCCGTGGATCTTCCGGACGGGCGCAAGGTCACTGAACGGCTGACCCAGCAGGACATTGCGCTGCGCGTCAGCGCCACCCGCGAGATGGTGCACCGCATCCTCAAGGAGCTGAAGATCGGCGGCTATATCGAAATCGAGGGCAAGCGCATCTACATCAACCGCAAACTGCCCGCCCGCTGGTGACATGGGCCGCCGCTTTGGTGGTAAAATGCCGGGGTTTTGAGATTCGAGGTTCGCACCGTGGCAGGACACAGCAAATGGGCCAACATTCAGCACCGCAAGAAGGCGCAGGACGCCAAGCGCGGCAAGCTTTTCACCCGACTGATACGCGAGATCACGGTGGCCGCCAAGGGCGGCTCCGATCTGGCCGCCAACCCCAGTCTGCGCACGGCGGTGGACAAGGCCAAGGCCCAGTCGGTGCCCAAGGACGCCATCGAACGCGCCATCAAGCGTGGCGCCGGTGAGCTGGAAGGCTCCGATTACGAGGAAATCCGCTACGAAGGCTACGGCCCGGCCGGGGTCGCGCTGATCGTCGATTGCCTCACTGACAACCGCAACCGTACCGTGGCGGAGGTGCGCCACGCCTTCAGCAAGTCCGGCGGCAACCTCGGCCAGGACGGCTCCGTGGCCTTCATGTTCAGTGCCGTCGGCGTACTCGTCTACCCGCCGGGCAGCGATGAGGACGCCATCATGGAAGCGGCGCTGGAAGCCGGCGCCGAGGATGTGGTCACCGAGGAAGACGGACTGATCGAGGTGCTGACCGCGCCTGCCGACTACCTCAAGGTCAAGGAGGCGATGATCGCCGCCGGCCACGAGCCGGTGGATTCCGAGCTCACCATGCGCGCAGCCAACAGCGTCGAGTTGGGCGTCGAAGACAGTGAAAAGGTACAGCGTCTGATCGACACGCTCGAAGAGCTCGACGATGTGCAGGAGGTCTACCACAACGCCGACCTGCATCCGGACATGGAGCAGTGAGCCGCAGGGGCGGCAGCGGGGAATGATCATCCTGGGTATCGACCCGGGCTCGCGGCTGACCGGCTATGGTCTGATCGACAATCGCCGGGACCGCATGATCTATTGCGCCAGTGGCCATATTCGGGTGCGCGGCGACAGTTTTCCGCAGCGTCTCGGCGACATCTTCGAACAGCTGTGCGCGGTGATCGCCGAACACCAGCCGGTGCAGATGAGCATCGAGTCGGTGTTCATGCACAAGAATGCGGATTCCGCGCTCAAGCTGGGGCAGGCGCGGGGCGCCGCCATCTGTGCCGGCCATCAGGCCGGATTGCAGATCCATGAATACGCGCCACGCGAAGTCAAGCAGGCCCTGGTCGGGCGTGGTGCGGCGGAAAAGGAACAGGTGCGGCACATGGTGATGCGTCTTCTGGGCTTGACGACCGAGCCGCAGATCGACGAATCCGATGCCCTGGCGCTGGCCATCTGCCACGCCCAGCACCAGATGATGGAAAACCGAACGGGGCTGCCCGCCAGCGCCTTCAAGAACCGGAGAACACGCCGCCGATGATCGGCCGACTGACTGGAATCCTCGCACTCAAGCGCGCGCCACAGGTGCTCATCGATTGCAACGGAGTGGGCTATGAAGTCGATGTCTCCATGTCCACCTACTATCAGCTGCCGCCAGAGGGCGAGCGGGTGGCGCTGTGGACCCACCTGCAGATCAAGGACGATGCCCACAGCCTGATCGGTTTTCACGGCGAGCAGGAACGCGCCCTGTTCCGCCAGCTGATCAGGGTCAACGGAGTCGGCCCGAAGATGGCGCTGACCCTGCTTTCCGGCATTTCCGAGACGGAGTTCGCCGCCTGCATCCAGGCCGCCGATGTGGCCACCCTTACGCGGCTGCCCGGCGTCGGCAAGAAGACCGCCGAACGGTTGATCGTGGAGCTCAGGGACAAGCTGGATCAGGCCGCCGTGCTGCCGGCCGGCGCCGTGCCTGGAGCCACCGCCAGCCGCAATGCCCGCCACAGCGAGGCCGTCGAGGCGCTGCAGGCGCTGGGCTACAAGCCGGCCGATGCGAGCCGCATGGTCGAGGCCGCGGCCGGCGTGGTCGATGACGACAATCCCGAAGCCCTGATCAAGCAGGCCCTGCAGCAGGCGGTGAAGCGATGAACGAAGAACCGCGGCTGATCGATCCGGCGCTGGAGGCCGGGGAAGACCCGCAGGAACGCGCGCTGCGTCCAAAGCGGCTGGCGGACTATGTCGGCCAGCCCCAGGTCAGCGAGCAGATGGACATTTTCATCGCCGCTGCCCGCAAGCGTAGCGAAGCCCTCGATCATGTGCTGATCTTCGGACCGCCGGGGCTGGGCAAGACCACGCTGTCGCACATCATCGCCAACGAAATGGGCGTCGGCTTGCGTCAGACTTCCGGTCCGGTGCTGGAGAAGCCGGGCGACCTGGCCGCGATCCTCACCAATCTCGAGCCCCATGATGTGCTGTTCATCGACGAGATACACCGACTCAGCCCGGTGGTCGAGGAAATCCTCTATCCGGCGATGGAGGACTACCAGCTCGACATCATGATCGGCGAGGGACCGGCGGCGCGTTCCATCAAGCTCGAACTGCCGCCCTTCACCCTGGTCGGTGCCACCACCCGCGCCGGCTTGCTGACCTCGCCCTTGCGTGACCGCTTTGGCATCGTGCAACGGCTCGAGTTCTACAGCATCGACGACCTGGCCTCCATCGTGCGCCGCAGCGCCGAGTTGCTCGGCATTGAGCTGTCCGAGGACGGCGGGCGCGAGATCGCCACCCGTTCGCGTGGCACGCCGCGCATTGCCAACCGCCTGCTGCGCCGTGCCCGCGACTATGCCGAGGTCCGCGCCGGTGGCGTCATCGACGGCGATGTCGCCACCGCTGCCTTGGACATGCTCAAGGTCGACCAGAGCGGCCTCGACCACATGGATCGGAGGCTGATTCTGTCGCTGATCGAGAAATTCGATGGCGGACCGGTCGGCGTCGAGAGCCTGGCCGCCGCCATTGGCGAGGAACGCGGCACCATCGAGGATGTCATCGAGCCCTACCTCATCCAGCAGGGCTTCATGATGCGCACCCCGCGCGGGCGCATGGTGACCGCGCGGGGCTACCGACATTTCGGCTTCCAGCCGGCGGGCGGCGCCGCGGCCAGTGGAGACCTGTTCGAATGAGCGGGCATGCCTTCGATCTGCGCGTCTATTTCGAGGATACCGATGCCGGCGGCGTGGTCTACAACGCCAACTACCTCAAGTTCTACGAACGGGCGCGCACCGAATTCCTGCGTGATCTGGGCTACGAACAGGACGACCTGTTAAGCCAGGGTTTGGTTTTCGTGGTCAAGAATATCGCCGTCGATTTTCTGCGCGCCGCCCGTTTCAACGAGCGCCTGCGCGTACTGACCCGCCCGACGGAACTGAAGAAGGCCAGCCTGGTCTTCGAACAGGAGATTCACGGGCTGGATGCGGACGGCAGGATTACGGAGCACAGCCGTCCGCTCAATCGCGCCCGCGTCCGGGTCGCCTGCGTGGCGGCCGAGGGCTTTCGGCCGCTGGCGATTCCCGATGACATCCGCGCCGCGCTGCAGGAGCGGCAGACCCATTCCAACGACACGACCGACCGATGACCGAAACCTCCTTCTTCGAGATGATCGCCAATGCCAGCCTGCCGGTGCAGCTGGTGATGCTGATCCTGCTGCTGGCCTCCGTGCTCTCCTGGGCCATCATCTTCTACAAGCAACGCTACATCCAGCGCTGCAACCTCGAGGCCAGCGCCTTCGAGGGGCGCTTCTGGTCTGGCATCAACCTCAGCGACCTGTTCAGTCAGCTGTCCTCGCGTCAGGAACCTCGCAGCGGGCTGGAATCCGTTTTCGAAAGCGGGTTTCGCGAGTTCGCCCGGGCGCGCAAGGCCGACCTGCCGATCCAGGATGTCATCACCGCCGCCCACCGCGCGATGAAGGTGGCCCTGTCGCGGCAGGTCGATACCTTGGAAAACAACCTGTCGTCGCTGGCCACCATCGGTTCCGTCAGCCCCTATATCGGCCTGTTCGGCACCGTCTGGGGCATCATGGATTCCTTCCGCTCACTGGCCGGTGTCCAGCAGGCCACGCTGGCCATGGTCGCACCGGGCATCTCCGAGGCGCTGGTCGCCACCGCCATGGGTCTGCTGGCGGCGATACCTGCGGTCATCGCCTACAACAAGTTTGCCACCGACATCGACGGCCTGGCGGTGCGCTACCAGAATTTCACCGACGAGTTCACCGGCATCCTGCAGCGGCAGGCCCAGGCCCCGACCTCCACCGCCAGCAGTTCGTGAAACCATGACGGAACCGGTTCGCAAGCGCCGCGCGAAGGCCGAGATCAATGTCGTGCCCTACATCGACGTGATGCTGGTGTTGCTGATCATCTTCATGGTCACTGCACCGTTGCTGAAGCAGGGCGTCGAGGTGGATCTGCCGCAGGCACCGGCCCGGGCGCTGGATGTCAACGCGCCGGAACCGATCGTCATCAGCGTTGACCGTGAGGGGCGTTATTTCGTCAATACCGCTGCCGATCCGGATGCGCCGGTGGACGGTGATCAGTTGGTGGATACGGTGGCCGCCGCCCTCAAGAAGCAGCCCAAGCGGCCGGTGATGCTGCGCGGTGACCGCAACGGTCCCTACCAGCATGTGATCGGCGCGCTGGTCCGCCTGCAGGCGGCCGGCATCGACAAGGTCGGCCTGGTCACCGAACCGGGCGATGCGGAGCCGGCCGGATGATCGCGTTTTTGCGGCAACACCCGAAAGCCCTGGGCTATTCGCTGCTGCTGCATGTGCTGATACTCGGTCTGGCGGCCTTCAGCTTCGACAGCCGGGACGCCCAGCAGCTTGTGCGCAAACCCGGCCCGCAGACACAGACCATACAGACCGAGATCATCGACGAGAAGGCACTGGAAAAAAGCGCGCGGAAACAGGCCGAGGTGGAACAGCGCAAGGCCGAAGCCGAGAAGAAGCGCAAGGCCGAAGCTGCCCGCAAGAAGGCCGAAGCCGAAAAGAAACGCAAGGCCGAGGAAGCCCGCAAGAAGGCCGAAGCCGAGAAGAAGCGCAAGGCCGAAGCTGCTCGCAAGAAGGCCGAAGCCGAAAAGAAACGCAAGGCCGAGGAAGCCCGCAAGAAGGCCGAAGCCGAGAAGAAGCGCAAGGCCGAGGCCGCTCGCAAGAAGGCCGAAGCCGAGAAGAAACGCAAGGCCGAGGAAGCCCGCAAGAAGGCCGAAGCCGAAAAGAAACGCAAGGCCGAGGAAGCCGCCCGTCGCAAGGCGGAAGAAGAACAGCGGCGCAAGGAGGCGGAACTCCAGGCGCGCCTGGCGGCCGAAGAACGGCAGCGCGAACTGGACCTGATGCGCAATGCCTATTATGCGAAAATCCGCGACAAGATTTCGCGCAACTGGCGGCAGCCGCCCAATGCCGGTGACAAGCCGGAATGCGAGGTGCGTGTGGAGCAGGATCCCGGAGGATTCGTCCTCAATGTGACCATTGGTCGATGCCCGGGCACCCGCGAATATCGGCTGTCGGTGGAACAGGCGGTGCGCAAGTCCGATCCGTTGCCGAAACCGGATGATCCCGAGCTCTTCGAACGGGACATCCTCATCAAATTCAAGCCCAGGGACTGATGCCCATGAAGCGAATACTGTTCACAACCCTTCTCCCCCTGCTGCTGGCGTTGCTGGGTGCGACGCCGGCCCGCGCCGTCATCACCATCGAGATCACCGAAGGCGTCGAGGGCGCGATCCCGGTGGCCGTGGTCGGTTTCGACATGACCCAGCTGCCGGTGCCCCTGAAGACCGACCTGGCGTCGATCATCACCAGCGACCTCAACCGCAGCGGCCTGTTCAAGGTGCTGCCCGAGTCGGAATATCCGCAGCGCCCGTCGCAGAGCCGCCAGGTCCAGTACCCGTTGTGGAAGGCGTCGGGCGCGGAGTTTCTGGTCATTGGCCGGGTATTGCCTCGGGAAGGAGGGAGCTACGATGTGCAGTTCCAGTTCCTCGATGTGCTCAAGCGCAAGCAGCTGCTCGGCTACCGTTTTCCGGTGCGTGCCCGCAGCCTGCGCGCCACCGCCCACGAGATCAGCGACCTGATCTATGAAAAGATCACCGGCACCCGCGGCGCCTTCAATACGCGCATCGCCTACATCAGTGTGGTCGGCAAGGGCAAGAACAAGAAATATGTATTGCAGGTGGCCGATACCGATGGCTACAACCCGCAAACCATCCTCGAATCGGATGAGCCGCTGATGTCTCCGGCCTGGTCGCCCGACGGTGCATCGCTGGCCTATGTATCCTTCGAAAACCGCCGCCCCGAAGTGTTCATCCAGCATCTGGCGAGCGCCCGCCGCAGCAAGATGGCGGGTTTCAAGGGGCTCAACAATGCGCCGGCCTGGTCCCCGGACGGCAAGAAGCTGGCGCTGGTATTGTCCAAGGACGGCAGCCCCGACATCTATGTCATGGACATTGCCACCCGCAAGCTGCGGCGCATCACCCGTCACCGGGCAATCGATACCGAACCGGTGTTCACGCCCGACGGAAAGGCGCTGATCTTCACCTCCGACCGCAGCGGCTCGCCCCAGCTCTACCGTATCGCCCTTTCCGGCGGTCGTCCCGAACGCCTGACCTTCGAAGGCCCCTACAATGCCGCGCCGGATGTCGCCTCCGACGGCAAGCGGCTGGCGCTGCTCTATGGCGAGCAGGGCCGCTACCGTATCGCGGAGCTGGATCTCGAGGACAGCAACCTGACGGTGTTGACCGAAAACCGGCTCGATGAATCCCCGTCCTTTGCGCCCAACGGCCGTATGGTGCTCTACGCTACCACTCGCGGCAACAAGGGCGTACTGTATATGGTGTCGCTGGACGGGCGGGTCCAGCACAAGCTGTCCGATCAGGCCGGAGATGTCCGTGAACCCGCCTGGGGCCCCTATAAGCCTCTGAGAACCCAATAACCAAAGCACAGGAGAAAACCCAATGAAAATCCGTAACCTCACTATTGCCTTCGGCCTGCTGTTTCTGGCTGCCTGCCAGACCCAGCAAAGCGGGGAAGGCATGGAGCCGACCACCGATACCGCCCAGCAGACCCAGGACAGCGGGATGGCCGAACCGATCGCCGGTGGTGCCGAAACCACCCAACTGGGAGAGGAGCAGCTGAGCGCCCGAGAACTGCTGGAGCAGCCGGACTCGCCGCTGTCCACCCGCGTGATCTATTTCGATTTCGACAGCGCCCGGGTGCGTGACGAGTTCCTGCCGGTACTGGAGGCCCACGGCGTGTTCCTGGCCGAGAACGGCAATGTGCGGGTGCGCCTCGAAGGCCATGCCGACGAACGCGGCTCACGCGAGTACAATATCGGCCTCGGTGATCGCCGTGCCCAGTCGGTACGCCAGATCCTGCTGTTCCAGGGCGCTTCCAGCGACCAGATCGAGACCATCAGCTATGGCGAGGAGCGTCCGGCGGTGCTTGGCCATGACGAATCAGCCTGGTCCAAGAATCGCCGTGTCGAGATGGTTTACGACGTGCAATGAACCCGCAACGAGGGGGAAAGGGGATGAATGCGATACGCTGTGGGCTGCTGTCCCTGGCGCTGCTGGTGCCGCTGGCGGCACCGGCGGCCAGCCATGGCGGCAAGCCGATGACCGTCGAACAGCGCCTGGCGCGGCTGGAGAAGAATCTGGCCCGTCTGCAGCGTCTGATCGACAATCGGGCTTTGCTTGAACTGGTCCAACGGGTCGATGACCTGTCCCAGGAAGTCAGTGAATTGCGCGGTCAGATGGAGCAGCAGAATTATGACCTGTCGGGGCTGAAGAAGCGCCAGCGGGAGCTGTACCTCGATACCGACCGCCGCCTGCGTGACCTGGAAAACCGCTCCAGCAGCGCTCCGGCGGCGACCGTCCCCTCTCTGCCGTCTGCAGCGGTGACCGGTACGGCTGCGGCGGGAACGCCTGCAGCCGCACCGGCTCCCAAACCACAGGTTGCGCCCCCGAAGCCGGTGGTGCCGGCGGTCAATGTCGGTTCCACGGGCGGTGCCACCGTCAGCGACGAACGCGCCGCCTACCAGAAGGCCTTCGATCTGCTCAAGGAGGGACGCTACGCGCGGGCCAACGCGGCCTTCCGCGACTTCCTCAAGACCTACCCGAACAGCAGTTATGCCGGCAATGCCCAGTACTGGCTCGGCGAATCGCTGTATGTCTCGCGCAAGTTCAAGCAGGCCGCCGAAGAATTCCAGCGCGTGCTGAAGAACTACCCGAACAGCAACAAGGCACCGGATGCGATGCTCAAGCTGGGCTACACCTGGTATGAGCTGCGGCAATTCGATGCGGCGCGGGCGATGCTCAAGCAGTTGACTGAACTCTATCCCGGCAGTACCGCGGCCCGGCTGGCGACCAAGCGGCTGGAGCGCATGAAACGGGAAGGCGTGTGATGTCCCGCTTCGAGGCATGCCACGCTCGAAAGGCCCGCGTTGCGGGCCTTTTGCTGTCTGCGCTGCTGCTGGCCGCTTGTGGTGCCACGGATGATGAACGCAAGCCGGCCCAGCCCTCTACCCTGTTCGATGCCGCCGAGCAGGGGGATCTGCAGGCGCTGGACCGCTTTCTGGTCGGCAACCAGTGGGTGAACAGCCGTACCGCCTGTCAGTGGACGCCGTTGATGAAAGCCGCGCCCAACGGTCACCCCGAAGCGGTGCGCAAGCTGCTGGAGAAGGGCGCTGCGGTGGAACTGGTGGACAAGGGCGGCTATTCGACGATGATGCTGGCGGCTTCCAATGGCCATGCCGAAGTCGTTCGCCTGCTGCTCGACCACGGTGCCGACATCGATCGGGTGGAACAGACCCAGGGCATGACAGCGCTGATCTGGGCCGCCCAGCGCGGCCAGCAGTCAGTGGTCCGGCTGCTGCTGGAGCGGGGCGCCAATACGGCGCTGCGCGATGCCGAAGGCAAAACGGCGGCGCAGCGCGCCCGCGAGTCCGGGCATGAGGCGATGGGCCGGCTGATCGAGCAGTGGCCGCAATCTCCTGCAAAACAGGAATGAATTGGGTATCATCGGCGTCACACACAAGAATAAACATGGATCAATCCGGTGTGTGGCCGCGCACACAAAACGCTGTGATCCGATTCTCTTTCGCTATCGACCCTGAGGAGTACCCATGACCTTCGAATCCTTTGCCGAGGCCCAGAACTTTCTGCTGTGGGCCGCCTTCGGCCTTGCCTTCATCATCGGCCTGGTGGCCAACAAGACCAATTTCTGCACCATGGGCGCCGTGTCCGATATGGTCAACATGGGCGACTATTCGCGTTTCCGCGCCTGGCTGCTGGCCATCACCGTGGCGCTGGTCGGCGTGGTGGTGCTCGAATACCTGGGCGTGATGTCGGTGGACGGCAGTTTTCCGCCCTACCGCGCCTCGCAGATCATCTGGGCCGAGAACCTGCTCGGCGGTATCCTGTTCGGCGTCGGCATGACCCTGGCCAGCGGCTGCGGCAACAAGACGCTGGTGCGTATCGGCGGCGGCAACATCAAGTCGTTGATGGTGCTGGTGGTGTTGGGGCTGTTCGCCTTCTACATGACCAATCCCTTTCCGGGCAGCGACAAGACCCTGTTCAGCGTCTTGTTCTACGACTGGATCCGGCCCCTTGCGGTGGACACCGGTCGGCCGTCGGATCTCGGCAACCTGATCAACCCCGATGCGCCGGAACTGACGCGGCTGATCATCGGTGGCGTGGCGGCGGTGATTCTGCTTTGGGTCATCTTCAAGGATCACGACTTTCGTTCCAGCCGTGACAACATCCTCGGCGGGCTGATCATCGGCCTGGTCATCCTCGCGGCCTGGTACATCAGCGCCAACATCCAGGTGGATGTCGAGGGCGAGCCCTACAGCCTGACCGGCTACTATGAGGAATGGGACATGCTGGCCGATGACGAGTCGGGCAAACCGGCGATGGGGCGCCCGCTGGCCACCCAGTCCTTCACCTTCGTCAATCCCAGCGCCCAGTTCGTCGGCTTCAACCTCGGCGGCTACAAGGTTTCCCTGCTGTCCTTTGGCGTGATGGCGGTGTTCGGGGTGATCCTCGGTTCCCTGTTCTGGGCGCTGCTGTCCCGGAATTTCCGCATCGAATGGTTCGCCAGTGTCCGGGATTTCTTCAATCACCTGATCGGGGCGGTGCTGATGGGCATCGGTGGCACCCTGGCGCTGGGCTGCACCTTCGGCCAGGGCATCACCGGCTTGTCGACGCTGGCGGTGGGGTCCTTCCTTGCTTTTGGCGGCATCGTCTTCGGCAGCGCGCTGACGATGAAGATCCAGTACTACACGATGCTCTACGAGGATGCCAGTTTCCTCGATGCGCTGATCACTTCGCTGGTCGAGCTGAAACTGCTTCCCAAGTCGCTGCGCCGGCTGGAACAGCTGTAAAAAAGTCGGCCAAAGCCGTTTTCGGCGCTTGAAATCGAAAGGGGAATCCGTATGATTCCCCTCTCTTTACGGGCCGTTAGCTCAGCTGGTAGAGCAGTTGACTTTTAATCAATTGGTCGGGCGTTCGAATCGCCCACGGCCCACCATACAAAATATGCCTGAACAGGGAAGTTCTGGTGTATAATCTCTATAGCCTGGGGTGAGGAACTGCCTCATCCGCCTCACGCA
>Ga0256839_1000962_pt1 | contig 36213 bp, 35 predicted proteins | sample 354166metaG_FD_185968 | JGI IMG/M metagenome (GOLD analysis project Ga0256839, IMG submission 185968) | Hydrothermal vent microbial communities from Mid Atlantic Ridge, Atlantic Ocean - 354-166 | ecosystem: Environmental > Aquatic > Marine > Hydrothermal vents | place: Atlantic Ocean: Mid...
CATTCATCCATCAGAGGCCTGCTCCGCTACGCTCCGCAACCCTCTGATGGGACAAAGGAACGCCACTGCCCTAACATAGGGAGTGGTACAGAATATGGGGGCAGGTCAGTCTTGTACTGCGTCGCGTAGCTTGTTTTGCATCGCAAGTGCGTCGCGAATTAATGCTACTTCTACAGCCAACGAAGGGTGATTGTCCACCATGATTTCAATCTGGCGTACTCGTTTGGTAGATAGATCGCCTTCAAGGAAACGGACAAGTTCAACTTCACTCAAATGTTTAGTCATAATTATCCTCTTCTTGCTCAAGGCGTAGGAAAACGGTGCGTGTATGCTTGGCGACACGAACTTTGGCCTGGTAGACGCTTTCGATACTCAGATTAAGAAACTCGCCCACTTGTTTGGGGGGCCATTCGTTGATCACAAGGAGTTGGAATGCTTGGAATGTTTTTGGCTCAACTGCCAAAGTGGCTTCGTCAAGGCACTGGCGAAGCATCGCTCGATTCCACTCGATTTCCCACCATTGTTCCGTTTCTTTGGTGTACATTTCGTGTTCAAATGTTTCATACAAATCTGGGCGGATTGCTCGGATTCGATCAATGAGTCTTCGCCGTGTGATTGTTCGCAAATATGCTCGAAAAGTACCATGGCTTTTTTGATAATCAAATTTAGGTAACACACGGGTCAATTCCATAAGCAAATCTTGTGTGAAATCTTCAGCGTCGGCCTCGTTGAAACCGTGTAGGCGTGCGTAACCAAAAATCACCCGCCAATAGCGAGCAACCAACGCCTTCCGATCGTCTTGGCTCCCTCCATCACGAATTCTGCCAAGCAAAGTTGTTGTCCCCGATTCGATCATGGGTCCCTCCCTTATGAAATAGTTCGAGCCCATTCTGTGTTTCTGACACGAATCGATCAAGTTATGGCAAGTTTGCGGGCAATTACTCTTATTTGCGTGGCGTGATTTGCCCGTTTACCTCCAAATTTGGAGGCTGTGTTCTGGGCCCCAAAAACTTGGTCCAAGTGGTTTGGTTCTCCAAAACAGAACCAAACCAAGGTATTTGGGCTGAAAATGAAGATAAAAAAAGGGAAAGGCAAAAACAACACAAACCCTTGAATTGCAAGGGTTTGCTCAAAGCACGCGCGGAAGGATTCGAACCCTCAACCTCCTGATCCGTAGTCAGGTGCTCTATCCAGTTGAGCTACGCACGCGTCGGCTGATCACTCAGCGGCCTATTAGGGTAAGCGGGGTCGCCCCAAATAGCAAGTTCGTCAGGCATGAGAGGTTGATTTCTTGGATTGATGGGCAACAATATCCTCCCAAGAAGGGGGTGCTCCCCAGACTGACTTTTACAGGAACAAGACCCTATGGCCCATTCGAACTCGGCAAAAAAACGCATCCGCCAAAACATCACCAACAGAGCTCGCAATCGTTGGCGCATCAAGAATATGCGCGCAGCCATCAAAGGGTTCGAGGATGCCCTTGCAGAAGGGTCAAATGAGCAGGCTACCCAAGCATTTCGCAATGCTGCAGCTCTGGTTGACAAAACCGCTCAAGTGGGGGTTATCCACAGCAACCAAGCAGCAAGACGCAAGAGTCGCATGAATGCTCGGCTCAAAGCCAAAGTGCAAGGCTGATCAAACGCCTGTGCACCGGTGTGCTATGCACAGGACTTTGAATAAGAGGACCATTTCGGCTCGACCACTTCAGGTCGAGCTTTTTTGTTTCAATGCCTATCTTTCCACCCAAGGGACGGGTGGCAGAGGGGACCATGAATCAACGACAGAAAAATCAACCCACGGTGTTGCCGACCCAGACCCGATCCGGGACTGGGCTTATGAACAGCGGGTACTTTGAACTCTCCTCACGCCCATTGCACATTCTGGTCTTCCTCCTCCCCATCATCGCCTTCTATGAAATTGGATCGATGGGGCTCTTGGGATCAGGCGAAGTGGCCAAGCTTGAAGCTCAAGATATGCTCGTGCGCTTCTTCGATCTCTTCGGTACCCTCGGGCTGCACCTGCCTGCCTTTGCATTAATTGTCATTCTCTTACTCCAGCATATCCTCAGCAAAGATACATGGCGGATCGTGCCCATCATTCCCTTTGCGATGATTGTCGAATCGGCATTTTTGACTTGGCCTTTGATTATTCTTGTCATCATCCTCAATCCTCAGGCATCGGGTATGATGATCCAAATGGACTCAGGCTTGGCCTCGCACACCTTCTGGGAAGGGCTCTACCTCTCATTCGGTGCCGGGCTCTACGAGGAAATGCTCTTTCGATTGGTGCTTATCACCATCCTGCACTTCCTGATTACTGATGTGTTGAGTTTCAAAGATCGAACCGGGAAGATTGTAGCCGTCCTCCTCTCGGCCTTTGCCTTTGCATGGCTCCACGACGGGGTCTATGTACCAAGCTCAGGGCTCAACTTTCGTCTCGCCGCCTTCTACACCATCGCGGGGGTATATTTCGGGATTTTATTCCTCATGCGTGGGCTAGGATTGGCGGTGGGGGCCCATCTCATGTATGATTTGTTGGTCTTTGTCGTGATGCCCGGAATTCAAGACCAGTCCTGATTATGAAATTAGATCAGCATTAATCCCCATTGGGCTTCATGATCCAGATTTCGTGAACAAATAGGGATGCATGATTTGTTTTCGTCTGGTATAGTGGGTACATCGACTCCTGCCCTTCCATGTCATGGAGATACCCGATGCCAGACCTTGATTTTGCACTCGACGGCCTCTACGCCTGTGGTTGGTGGCCAAAGGACGGTGATCAATGCCTGCAACATACCGACGGTCGGTGGTATCCAGGTGAGTCCATGATTCTTGATTCTTTTGCCGAGTTGTTTGCTGTTCCTGATATTAGGAAATCGCCATCTTCCATCGCAGTCGAAGTCGTCTGGCGATCACCAAGGCGAGGGCGACAATCGGTACTCGGACGATCACGGGAGGAAGCCTTGATTCTTGCTTTTACCAGCCTCTACCTAGAAATTCATGCGTTCCCTGTACACTTGTGACCAAATCTGTATCAGTTCCAATCTTTTGCACGAAATCATACCTAGCCGGGATCATCTCTGCTTGACGATTCACTTCGCAGGCGTACTATTGCCCCTGACAACCGTCCTTGGCCCCATCGTCTAGCCAGGTCCAGGACACCAGGTTTTCATCCTGGTAACGCGGGTTCAAATCCCGCTGGGGTCATTGGCCGGAGATTCTCTCTCAGAATCTCCGGTTTTTTCATGCCAACTTTGTCCATATCCACACTTTCTTTCCTATTTCACTTTCCTATTTCAATCCCAGCTCATCAACCACTGTTTGGATGACATCGAAGTCAAAACCACGCCGGGCGAGCCGACCCGTGATTCGCCGAATCCGAACCTCAGGCTCGTGCCGATCCGAAATCGATCGCGCAGCCGACTGCGCCAATTTGCGTGCATCAGCCACCACATCACGCTCTTCGAGCGCTTCGTCAAGCACCATGCTGATGATGCCTTCCTCGATTCCTTTCTCCCGGAGCTTGCCTTCAAGCAGCCGACGACCCGCCGGATTTCGGATCAACTGATTTCGTACCACCATTCGGGCATAGTTCTCATCATCGAGCACCTGCAGTTCGGTCAGCTTCTCGATCGTCCACGCGATCGCTTCGGGTTCGTATCCATACTCCTTGAGTTTGCGCCTGAGTTCCTTGCCCGATTTGGCCCGCTTGGTCAGGATGCGAATCCCTGCCCGGTAGGCATTGCCTCGGGCGAGTTCATCGGCGAGCGACGCAGCCAAGTCTCGTGTCCAGGCGGTGCCGACTTCGAGTTTGAGATCAGCTTTGGTGTTGAGCAGAATCCGTCCAAGCCGACGTCGATCGACAAACAGCGTCACCCGTGCCGGATCATCTTTGCACGGATGGAGCGAGGTGATCGAAACCGACCCATCAAGGGCGAGCGGTTCGATGTCCTTCTTTGTGTCCTTGCGAGGATACCGAGGATATCGGGTGGGTCGGCTCATGCCAAAGATTCTAACAGCTCCATCAACTCAGATACGGCATGCCCGTCATTGATCTGCTCGGCGGCCTGAATTCCCGCCTCAATCACTTCTTTGGCCTCATCAGACCGGCCGAGCTGATCGAGTGTTTGTCCCTTGAAGTAGTACGCGTAGCAGTAAGTCGGGTCGAGTTCGATGACCTTGGTATAGCAGGTAAGGGCCTGATTAAGTTTGCCCGCTTTGGCGAGTTCTTGCCCGAGCCCATAATGCACAAAGGGATCATCAGGGGCGAGTGCGAGCAGTTTTTCAAGTTGGCCAATTGTGGGCATCAGATATGCTCTACAAAGAAGTGGGGTAAGTTGAGAATATCAGGCAAGTGCGTAAAAACGGGAGGCCTATATCCAGGCATGTCCTCGATTGCATCGCTCATTTTGAATAATCGAACACGCCTCGACCTGATTTGTTGCCAAGCCGACCTGCAACCACCAATTGCTTGAGCAGCGGGCACGCCCGATATCGATCGTTATTGAGCCCGTCGGCCATCACATCCATGATATGGACACAGGTGTCAAGCCCGATGAAATCGGCCAGACGCAGCGGGCCCATCGGATGCGCCATGCCCAGTTTCATGATCTCATCAATATGCTCGGGCTCGGCGACGCCTTCCATCCACGCATAGAACGCCTCGTTAATCATCGGCATCAAAATCCGGTTCGACACAAAACCCGCCCGGTCATTGGCAGGCACCGCGATTTTGCCCATCGCTTCGGATAGTGCAATCGTACGCTTGGTGGTCTCTTCGCTCGTTGCCAATCCATTGATGACCTCAACGAGTTTCATCACCGGCACCGGGTTGAAAAAGTGCATCCCGATAAATCGATCCGCAGCATCGCCCACACTTGTCGCCAACTCGGTGATCGAGATCGACGAGGTGTTCGAGGCGAGAATCTGCTTGTCCGTAAATCGCTCGGCCAATCCGGCGAAAATCTGTTTCTTGATCTCCAGATCCTCAACCACCGCTTCGATCACGATGTCGGCATCATTGAGGTAGTTCAGATCGGTGACATAGGTCAGCTTGTCCTTGGCACTCTTGAGTTCATCATCACTCATCCGTCCCTTTTCGACGGCGCGGGCAAGGAGTTTGTCGTGGAGTCCTTCGCACCGGATTAGCGCATCGGAATCGAGGTCATAGACGATGGTCTCGAATCCGTTGACGGCCGAAATTTGGGCGATCCCGCCGCCCATTTGTCCGCTGCCGATGATCGCGACTGTGTTGATTCCGTGCATCGTCTTTCTCCTTTGAACATGGTGTCAAATGTGATTTAAACCGGGTCAAAATCATAGACATGAGCCCCGATGTTGTCGCCTGGATCGAATCAAACCAACCGGGCAAATCCATGAATCCACGCATAGAATCTCGCCTGTCCGATGATCCGTTGATTTCACAAGGATTCACCCATGGCCCATCAACTCGGCGAAGCGACCAGTGCCTTTGAGAAACTCGATCGGTGTGCCGATCTTGACCACCGACCCCGTGTGCTCCTCGGAAAGATGGGGCTCGATGGACATGACCGAGGCGTCAAGGTCATCGCGCGCGCTTTGCGAGACAGCGGCGTCCATGTCATCTATTCCGGGCTCTGGCAGACCCCGGCCTCGCTGGCGATCTCCGCCCGCGACGAGGATGCCGATGTCATCGCAGCCTCGATGATGTCCAACTCTCACCTTGTGCTCGGCAAGCGACTCGTCGACTCGATGAACGAAGTCGGACGACCCGACATCCCCGTCCTCATGGGTGGCATCTTGCCCCAAAACGATATTGCCAAGCTGATCGACATGGGCATCCGTGAATGTTTTCCTACGGGCACTGGGCTTATCGACATTGTCAATGCAGTCAAATCAACGGTTCATCCTCAGAGCCAACTCATTGCTTCGGGCCATGCCAGCGCCCAGCTTTCGCGTGATATCTCCCTGATGCACAATGGAAAAGAGATGCGCCTCGATGCAATCAGGAGGCGGCCAAAGCGCGTCATCGGTTTCACCGGCTCGCCGGGCGCGGGCAAAAGCACCCTTGTTGCCCAGCTTGCTCGCGAACACTTCGTCCACGCTCAGAAAGATCCGTCCGTGGGACGATGCGCCGTCCTCGCGTTTGATCCCAAGAGCCCGATCACCAACGGTGCATTGCTTGGCGATCGGCTCCGCGTTGATTTCAACAATATTGGCGAGCATATCTATTACCACTCCCTCGCAATCCGAGGCGAGGACTACCACGGGCTCAACGAAATCATCGAGCTCATCGGGGGCGCCTGCCAAGGCAACGATCGCTACGACACCCTCTATGTCGAAACCGTCGGCGCCGGGCAGAACGAAACCATGATCCGCGAGTTTGTCGATACCACCGCGGTTGTCCTGACCCCGGGCATGGGTGATGCGGTTCAGATGGACAAAGCCGGGATTCTTGAAATTGCCGACATCTTTGTGTGCAACAAGGCCGACTATCCCGGGGAGGATGATCTCGTCCGCGATCTCCGCGATATTGCAGGCAAGACCCCGATCATCGAAACCATCGCCACCCATGCCAAAGGCATCCCCGAACTCTTCGATACCCTGATGCAATCATGAACACAGACGATCTCATCATGCCTTTGGTCATCGAAGCTGCCAATTTGCTCCGCGAAAAACAGCACACATTGGCAACGGTCGAGAGCTGCACCGGTGGGATGGTTGGTGCCGCCCTGACCACTTTGCCAGGCATCTCGGATGTCTACTTCGGCGGGTATATCACCTATTCAAACATGGCCAAGCAGGTGGCGGTGAGAGTCAAGCCACGGACACTCGCCCAGCACGGTGCGGTGAGTGCACAGGTTGCGGTCGAAATGGCCAAAGGCGGTCGTCGCAAACTTCTGACGACCCACGCCCTCTCCATCACCGGCATCGCAGGGCCTGACGGCGGCTCACCTAGTAAACCGATCGGGACGGTCTGGATATGCGTCCTGAGTCATTTTGAAGAAGTCGATTGCCGACGGTTCATCTTCCCCGGTGATCGTGTCAGCGTCCGCGATCAGGCAGCGTGCGCAGCCCTGACCATGCTGATTCAGAATATCCGTGCGATCGAATCCCAACCACTCGACCATCAACACAAACAGATTCACGAGCAAACTCAGGTATAGACTCTCCCATGCACTGCACAGTCAATGGCCAACCACGCGAGCTCCCCGATGAAATCACTGTCGAAGGGCTCATCGAAATCCTTGGGCTTGCCTCAGCAATCTGCGCCGCCGAGGTGGATCAAAAAATCGTTCCCAAACGGGAACGATCTGAAACAGTGCTCAAAGAAGGTCAATCCATTGAAATTGTCACCCTTGTCGGTGGCGGGTGAGTCGCTCGTCGTCCATCATCCCTCAGTTGTTTGGTCAGGCGACTCGTCGCTCGATCCAGATTCGGACGCTTCCTTGGCCTTGTCTTCATCGAGCCAGATCAGCCCGTATCGAGCAGCCAAGGCCTTGAAGGAGAATGGGTCTTCAAAATCGGCAGCCGCTTCGGCCAGCTCGCGTTGGCCTGTGGTTGCAATCACCCTGTTCGAGAGGGTTCTGAACTGCTCGACACTGACCGGGCGAGGTGCAATCACACGCGAAATTGCAACCGAACGCGACTCAGGTAATGCAACCACCACTGCGATCGGATTATCAGCCACTTCTTCTGGGGTTGCCAAGGGGTCGAGTGTTCGGGCAGCTTCGAGCACTGCAGACCGAAACGATTCAACATTGAGGCTTGGATCAATAAAACTGGTCAATCGTCCGCGATCAATCGAATCTCGCCGAACAAGAATGTTCCGTTTCATATCGGGCGTACGGATCAACTCGGGATTCGGCGCCAACGAAGTTGCCAACTCAATCACCGGGGCAAGGCTGCCATTTGACTTAATCGCAGTTTTGAACTCTTCGATCCGAGCATTGAGGATTTTGAATCCCTCAATCGATTTGTAATCGGCGAGTACCCGTTCGCGGGTGACATCTTCAATCGACTCGGCAGGACCCTGCATGCGGGCATTGAGCACCACCGCGTAGTACCGATTGCCGAGCTGATCCTCCGCAGCCGGGTCCACGATTGGCAATCCAACCTGCACATCAAGCCCAAGGGTGTTGGGCTCTTCGAGCTCAAAAAACTGAGGCAGGGTGTAAGTGGGGAGCTGGCGCGACCCGACCCGGTAGGTTGAGTTGCCATATCCGGGTAGGGATGCGATGTCATTTTGTGTAAGCCAGCGATCGCCGACGATGGTGATTGCGGGTGTTGGGATCGACACTGAGAATCGTTCATTGATTCGTTCAACAACGATTCGGGCAACCTCTTCGAGTTTGGGTCTGCGCGATTCCCAGTCATCGGGGAGGGTGAGGATGCCGTTGGTTTTGGGCAGGCCTTTGGTTGCGGTGATGATTTGGGCGCGGATGATGCGGTCGGCGTCGATCATCATGTCAGTGGCGATGCGGTCACGGTACTGGCGTTCGAGATTAAATTTTTCAACCGGGAACTCATCGGGGTATTGGTCTCGGTTCTGGCTCCAGAGTTTGTGAAGCTCGACCCGATCAACCTTGACCGCATTCATAAATACATTTTTATCGAGTGTCAACCATCCAAGTTGAATCCGTGTGGGCTGGATGTATCCGATGCGATACTCATTTTCCGTGGGCGATTGGGCGCGGTAGATATCGAAGAACGCCTGGAGCTGTTCATCGGCAGGCTCGGCAACGGCAGCAGCGGCCAAGCTCGAATCAAGTAAGGCGGCATTGATCGCAACCGCATCGAGTGTCTCATGGGCGGCATGGATTGCATTGACATCACTGAACGAAGGCATGGTTTGGATTGCGGAGAGCAAGCGATAGATGCCTCTCGCTTGGGCAAGAATGCGGTACACATCATCGAGTGTACTCCGGGCCATTCCCGCCGAGCGTGATGCGTTGGTGTGCATGGTGTTGCTGATCTGATTGGCCAACTCGGCAAGTCTTTGCTCGGCCTGCTCATCGCTGGTGATGAGCCCTTGTTGGGCTTCGGAGATCACAATTACCCGTGCTTCCATCTGAGCAAGTTCATCGATCCACGAAACTCCGTCACCCGCTTCGCCAACAAGTTCTGCCATTTCGGCGTGTCTGACAAGCAAAAGCCAATGCAAAGCCATGCTCGATTCATTTGCCGGGTCGAGCCCGATTCCACCCACGGTACGGGGCCCAAGCGCACGAGGATGGACGCGTTTGAGTAGGCTGATTGCGACATTGGCCCGTTGGGTATCAGCACGGGTGAAGTTTGAACCATCAGCAAGCTTGGCGATCTTGGTCTTCATTGGCGAAGGGGCAAGACGAGTAAGGACAGGTTCGAGCAAGAACACGATCATCAACAGTGAACCGCCGATGACGAGGATCGGGAGTTGGTATTTTCGGATGAACCTGAGCATGTGGGCTCCGTATGTGGGGAGAGAGTCTTGGGCCGGAAAATGAAAAAACGAATCCGCAGGGGGCATCCCGAGGATTCGCTTGGCTCATCCTCGGCGCGGCGCCCAGCGGATGCCACGCGAGGTCAAATTGGGTTTAGCGATAGAATTCAATGATGAGGTTCGTGTTCACATCGAATGGAATCTGGTCCGCAGTAGGCAACGACGAAATGGTAGCGTTAAGTTCCGACGGATTGAACGATATCCAGCCAGGAACTTCATGCCCGCCCATCGATTCCATATTCTCACGAGCCAATTTCTGGATGCGTGGTTTCAGTGAGATCACATCACCCACTTGAACACGATACGACGGAATATCGATCTTCTTGCCATTGACAAGGATGTGTCCATGATTGACCATCTGGCGTGATGCCCAGATCGTGCGGACGACACCCATTCGGCGAACAACATTATCCAGACGAAGCTCGAGGAGCTGCATCAGGATGTCGCCCGAGTTGCCCGGACGACGCTTGGCTTCGTCAATCGTTCGGCGGAACTGCTTTTCGAGGATGTTGTAGTGATACCGGAGTTTTTGTTTTTCTTGGAGGCGGATGCCGTAGTCTCGCAGGCGACGCCCACGATGCCCGTGCATACCCGGTGCATTGAGCATCCGCTTGGAGGTGTGCTTGGGGATATCCGCGATGGGCACCCCAACGCGGCGAGAAAGACGAACCTTGGGTCCAGTATATGTTGCCATAGTGGCGATTCCTTTTCATCCGTCCGCAGAGCGAGCGACTGCCCTTCTGCGGTGCTACTTCTTTTTGTAGCGACCATGCCGGGTGGCCCAGACTTGGGTCCGACGAGTGTGGCCCGGGCACAATGCCAGGGGAGAGCGGATTCAAGCCCAGCAAGGGCGATTTGTCAACCCGATTCTGAATCAGTTTGGGGGATGGGTGTCTGAAATAACGGCATGGCATCTGAGGAGAATTATGCCCGATTTTGATGAAATACATGGTATTGTCAAAGCATATGGTTGAATGTCAACTATTTTTTAAGCAGTCGCTTGAAATGGGGTATACTGTGAAAATTGAATGGTGTCAGCGCGTATTGGGTTAGTGTGCACAATGGCGTATTCCCAAGATATTGGGCAGGGCCATCCAGAAACAACAACTGATTGGGATCGGGCGAGCGCTGCGATTGATGGTGGGGTTGCAGTGTCTGATGCAGTTTTTCCCGCTCCTGATCCTGTCAGGAATATGGCAGCCGAGCATAGGAAAATTTGGGAAGCATTGAGTACATCGAGTTGGGACAATAACTCGTACTATACAGCCAGCGTTGTGCTTGAATACGAAAACCCAAGCGAGATATCAGGGCAGATGTCTGACGAGACAGAGTATTCAATATTTATCAATAGTTTCGACCATGTCTCGTTTGCAGAGTCTCTAGAGTTGACAGAAGGCACTGGAGATTTTGATTTCATATTGGAACATATGATATCAGTTGCTTTTGTCAATGGCTTGGTTTCAACTGTTCATGGCGATGTGCTTGTGGAAGGATTATATATAGACTGGTACGAAGGGGAAGACCGGCCGGCGATTTGGCTTCCGTTGGTAAGACCTGATAGTTTGATTTTTGCATCGAGTTCTGGGCCTGGTCAGTGTACTGGGTGTCAGTATCGCGAGCCGCTTGAAGAATGCTTTGATGATGCAATGACAGCGAGGGATCGGTGCCTTCGGAATACTTGGGTAATAGGCGGGGCAGGTACGATCGCAGGTTTTTTTGGAGGGGTATGGCCGGGGATAATTATCGCAAGCGGTACCGTCACAGCGGCTGGCTTTTGCCACTCTGATTACTATGAGGATGTTGAGGAATGTCTCGCGGATCATACAGCAAACTGGTTTCTGCAAGGTAGACGGTATCATTGGGATTTAAACTGAGTTGTTTGCCTGCTTGTACAAGTTGGTTAAAATTGCATGGTGGCCTTTGGTCATCATGTTTCTTTTTCTTTTCTGGTATCAAGTCAGAAAAAGCAATGCTGCAGATGGTTTTTCAATTGCGAATGAAGTCAAATTCTCTTCATACATTATTTCTGCGGGAGTGGTGTTGGCGATTACTGTCGCTGGGGCCGTTTTGTTTTCGTTCATAGTGAGAAAGTTATTGTGTTCGTTGGGGTCTTTGCGACAAGGTAGATATTTGCGCCGTGTGGAGCCGCTGTATATGACTGGGGAAGAGGTTGTGCTAGATGGGCGGGGGACGGTTGGTGATCTTGCAGCTCTCGTGATCGTGTCTTTGTTGGCAATCTGGGCTAATCGATACTTTGAATATATGTATGCAGAAGAGGTCGCGATGTATTATTTTGGGTCCCCATATACACCACTGGTCATGTTCTATGCGTGCGTTCGTGGTGTTTCAGTGTGGTGTGTGCGTAGTCTATATATCCGTCCGGATCTTGTCGTAGCGAAGTCTTTGCTGTTTCGCGAGCCTAAACAACTCGGGACAATTCAGTTTGTTTCAGACGGAATACGAATTGGGAGGCAGTCTGAACTAGTGATGCTCAAATTTGACAATGGTCGAACAAATTGTGTCGTGTTTCCGCCTGAGGGTATTCGCCAAATGCGGTCCTTATTCAAGATGGAGTAAGAAGAGATAGGCAAGAAAAAATAGAGCGGGTGCCCCGCTTCATTCCGAAGGGTGAAGCGGGAACGAGTACCGTCGGTACCGCCAAGATCTGCTTTGCCTTCTTTTTGGTCGGGTCAAAGCAGGTCACTGTGCTCCAAGACCACTCCTTGACGGTCGCGGTTCGTTGAAGATGAAATTCTCACTCCGCCAGCGGATCGGGGCGGTAGAGCTTCACGCCCAACGCCCAGTTTTTCTCCGTAAAGTTTCCGCCCAGCGAGAACTGTTCGTCGCGGTCAGGACGGGCAGCCGACAGGGCCATGGTGGTCTTGGCGTCGAGGTTGTCGATGAGTGAGACCAGCACCGCTTCAGGGGAAGAGGGCATCTTCGCTGAGCCGTATTCGGGTTTTTCGTGGTGCGAGATGATGATATGCTGAAGGATCGTTAACGCACCCGTTGGCAGGCGCGTCCCCGTCTGGGCCATCATCTGCTGGGCCTTGTCGTGGAGCATGATCGCCCCTTCAACGAGATGTCCGATCAACTCGCCTCGATCGGAGTATCCAAATCCGCGATCAAAGAACAGCTCGCGGGTCTTGCCCAGATCATGCAGGAAAAGCCCCAACATCACGATGTCACGATTGATCTTGGGATACAAAGGCGTGATGACATCACACAACTGCATGAGTGTCAGGGTGTGTTCGAGGAGACCGCCGAGGTACGCATGATGGAGCCGAACCGCAGCCGGTGCGGTGCGGAATCCGTCCATCAAATGCTCATCAGCGAGGTAAGTCTTGGCCAGTGCTTGCATTGCAGGATGCTCGAGTGTGTCAAGTAACGCGACGATCTGCTCGAACATCTCCTTTGGATCGCGTGATGACGAGGGAAGAATGTATCGGAGTTCGTCGGGGGTGGGTTCATGTGGATCAATCCGGTGGATGATGATCTGGAGTTCGCCTTGATAGGCTTGTGTCTCGCCTTCGACCCAGACGAACCCGTCGGTGGGGAGGCGGCGGAAGGTCGCTTCGTCGATTGACCACATCCGACCCGCTGCCGATCCTGACGAATCGCCCAGCAGGCATCGGAGGTAGGGTTTGCCCTTCTGGGTGGTCCCGAGCTGGGCATTGGCGATGGAGTAAATCCCATCGAGGCGTTCGGCGGGTTTCATCTCGGCAAGGGTGCGTCTGGCGGTGTGTGTGCTCATAGAGTGAGCATAGTTCTGCTGGGATTGATTCTCCATCTTCCCCAGCACCGATCTCCGATGGGGTACACTTGTGGCTCAGATTTGGGATTCAGATTTCACAGCATAAAGGCAGAAAAGTGCATGATACAGGCACCGGGCAAACACAAACGCACAACTCGGTTGATCGCGGCACTCGCCGGATCGTGCCTGGCGATGGTTGCGCACGCCAAGGCCGTTGATTCGACCGAATTCGCCTTGTCCATATCTCAGCCAGATGCTGCCGGTCACACATTCGATCAGATCAACTTCCCTGTCGAAGCCGTCCCCGGGCAAATCAAACTCCAAGCCCGTGCCGGGTGGCTCTGGAGAGAAGGACAGACCCACCGCATCGTGCTCGATCGTGATGTCGATGTGGTGCTCGGCGATCATCGTTTCTTGGCAGTTTCGGCGAATCTCTGGCTGCGCAAAATTGCATCCGACCCAGAGCGCCAGGGCACTCGATACCAGGTGTATGCGATCTTTGAAGACCTACGATCGGCTGACGGCACGATTACCATGAAGGCTCAGCAACTGCCCGTGCGCGGAGTGATCGAGATCGCCGATTCCATCGTGATGAAACTTGATGCCCGGTTCGATGAGCCTCCGATTGCCAAAACCAGGGTTGGCAGGTTTTTTGAAGAGACTAATGTCCTTTATGCCCAGCGTGTGCTTGGCGCGCCGAGTCCTGTTGCCGAGTCTGAAGCAATACGCCCGTGGGCACCTGATTGGGTGCCGCCCAAACCTGAAGTGTCTGATGAGCAGAAAACTGCATCGTTCGCTGATGCGCGAGGTGATCCCCGAGGCCCGATTTTTCATCCTACAGGTGTGTTCTCCGTATCCATTGGCGGGCGAATCGTCATCGATGGGGCATCATCTGGAGGCGGATCAGTTATCACCGCCGACGGGGGGGTGGTGGTTCAGTACCAGGACGCTGCCAATCAGCAATGGATCGATTTCAAAGCCCAGCGCATGGTGATCTATACAACAGGGGATGAGCCCATCACCGGGGTGGGGCGTCTGGGCGTGGGGCAGATCGAGGGGATTTATCTTGAAGGTGGGGTCTTCGCTGGCGATGACCAATGGTCGATTCGTACGCCTCGGATGTATCTTGATGTCAAAAACAACAAGGCATTGATGCTCGATGCGGTATTTTGGACAACGGATCAGAAAACGGGGATGCCTTTGTATGTCCGGGCCCAGAGCATCCGTCAGAGAGCCCAGCGTGAGTTCGCTGCCGAGAAGGCCAAGATATCCAATACGGCCTTCTTTGAACCCGACCTGACGATCGGTGTTTCCGATATCAAGGTGACACTTCACGAGGATGAAGGGCAGGACGCTCGAGATACACGCCCCCATGTTACGGTGGAAGGGAAAAATGTCACCCTCAATGTGGGCAATGTCCCGGTGCTCTGGCTTCCCGGGTTCAAAGGCGACCCGAGTTCGTTTCCACTCAAACAGTTCACCATCGAAGACACCAACCGATCGGGTACCGCGATCAAAACCAGGTGGAACGCGCTTTCGCTTTTGAATCTCACCGCGCCACCCGGGCTTACAATTGATCTTCAGCTTGACTATTACGCGGATCGGGGATTTGGCGTAGGTGTGATGAGTGATTGGATGACCCGTGAACATCGCGGCGGGTTGTTCTCATATCTACTCTTTGATGACAATGGCACCGACATCACCCCCTCCGGACGGCGCATCGGACGCGACGGGCAAACCCGAGGCATCTTTGCGCTCCACGATATCTGGGAGTTCACCAACGCGTGGACACTCGTCACCGAGTTGAGCTATGTCTCCGACGAGGCATTCGTTGGTGCCCTGTTCGATCAACGCGGGCGCACCACTGAGGACTTCCGCAATCGACTTCAAATCGAACGACTCAGTGATGACACCTATTTTGCACTCGAGTTGAGTACCACCGCCAATGATTTCATCGTCCCCGAGCACCTGCTCCAATCACCGGGGTATCAGGTCAACAAAATCCCTGAAGCCCGGTTCGTCTCGCTGGGCAAAGACCTCCTGCCCGACTTTGAGCCCGGGTTGCTGACCTATGCGTTCGAGGCCCGCGCCGGGATGCTTCGTTTGGCATTCTCGGAAGTTGCAGCGAGCGGCTACGGCTTTGATACCAACTCATTGGCCGACGATGCTTTTGGTACCGCCGCCAATACTTCGCTCAGTGATGTATTTCGCGCAATGGGGCTCGACGAATCGATGGTCGCTCGTGTGGACATGCGCCACGAACTGAGCGCAAGGCTCGATTGGGGACCCATCCGAGTCATCCCCTTTGTTGTTGGACGGGCGACTGCCTACGACAGCTCGTTCGATGCCTTTTCCCCAGGGCAGCATGACGAGGTGCGATTCTGGGGGAGCGGCGGGGTGACGCTTTCGACCACGATCTCCAAAATCAACAACAACGCTCAGAGCCAATTCTTCGATATTCATCGGCTGCGCCACATTATTGAACCATCAATCACACTTTGGGGGAGTGACTCGAACTTCGATGCCAACGATGTGCCGATCTTCGATGATGATGTCGAAGGGCTGATCACGGGTACCTCGATGCGCGCTGCGATTGATCAAACATGGCAGACCAAACGAGGGGGGATCGGCCGTTGGCGCGATGTCGATGTGCTCAAGCTTCGCACAGAATATGTCACCACGAGCGATCGGGCGGGCAAGAGCCGTATTCCAGAATACTTCTCATCACGCCCGGAACTTTCAAATCCCGGCGACTATTTCGGCGCCAGCGCCATTTGGCAGCCGACCGAAGTGCTTGCCTTCGCTGGTGAGATCATTTATGACCTTGACCTCGACGAGACGGCGCGAGCGAGCATCGGAGCGATTATTGAACATCGTCCGTGGTTTACAACCTCAGTGGAGTATCGAGAGATTCAGGCACTGGATGCGACTTTTGCCTCTTTGCGCGCACGATATCGTTTGACGGATAAATACGCACTCAATACCGGGCTCAACTACAACTTTGACCTCAACGATTTTCAAGTCTTCAATGCGCAAATATTGCGGCGGTTCCAGATCGGAACATTGGGCACGATTATCCGCTATGACAACATCAAAGGAGAGACCAGTTTCGGATTCATCTTCCGTCCGGCGGGTTCGAGGGGCGATTTGCCAATTGATTCTTCATGGGGCGGATAAAACCGCGGCGTTTGTGCAAGCCTATTACTTGGTTTAGCTGGTCTTGAACATGCTCATTTGCGATTTGGTTGCGACTTCGCACGCAACAGGATGATTCACATCCACGCGGTACTGCCCGCTAAAGCACCCGGTGCAATAGTGCTCGGGGCTTTGGTTCATGACCGAGAGCATGCCCTCTTGGCTCAGGAAGTGCAGGGAGTCCACACCGAGGAAATCTGCGATTTCCTCGGTGCTTCGGTTGTGGGCGACGAGCTGATCCCGGTCGGCAAAGTCCACGCCAAAATAGCACGGGTGCTTGATCGGCGGGCAAGAAATCCGCAGGTGGATTTCTTTGGCGCCTGCTTCGCGAAGCTGGATCATTTTGAGACGGGTGGTCGTCCCGCGGACGATTGAATCATCGACGATGATGAGCCTTTGGTCGCGGACGACTTCGGAGATTACATTGAGTTTGAGTCGAACCGCAGCGGCCCGTTCTTCTTGTGTGGGTTTGATGAAGGTTCGTCCAACATACCGATTGGGTACGATCCCTTCGCGGTAGGGAATCCCAGATTCAATTGCGTACCCATTGGCGGCGCTGCGTCCAGAGTCAGGCATGGGCATCACGAAGTCAGCTTCGACGAATGCTTCTTGGGCGAGTTGAGCACCAAATTGCTCCCGCGAAATTTGGACATTCTGTCCAAAGACATTCGAAGCCGGGTTGGCGAAATAGACATGTTCAAATACACACTGGGCCAGTGGTTCTGATGGTGCAGCGAACTGACGAGACGAGACGCCGGCATTTGAGATCGTCACAATTTCGCCGGGTTCGATTTCGCGGATAAACTTCGCGCCAATGACATCAAACGCGACCGTCTCCGAGGCAACGACCGCCTTGCCCGAGGGGAGTTCACCAAGGACCAAAGGCCTCCATCCCCAAGGATCGCGTGCTGCTTCGATTCGATCGGGAAAGAGCATGACCAACGAAAAAGCACCCAGCAAGTTGCGCAGCGTCGCTGCAACGGGGTCAGGTGAATCACGCTGCTCGGGTGAAGCGAACAGGTGAACGATGATTTCGGTATCGGAGGTGGTATGGAACAATCGTCCGACGCGCGAGAGTTCTTTGCGCCATGCTTGCCCGTTGACGAGATTGCCGTTGTGTGCGATGGCGACGGGCCCATCGAAGGTGGTCTCGACCAAAGGCTGGGCGTTGCAGAGCTTCGATCCCCCCGCGGTTGAATACCGATTGTGTCCGATCACGCCTCGGTTGGAATCCGGAGCGCTTTTGTAATTGTAATGTGCCTCAAGTTTGGTGATGGATTGGCGTGGAAAGACATCAATGACCAGCCCTTGTCCGGTGTGGGATTCGATGATTTGCCCATCGGTGACAGCGATTCCGGCAGCCTCCTGCCCGCGATGCTGCTGGGCGTAGAGCCCAAGATAAGTCTTGCGGACTGCATCGGGATCATCCCAGATGCCGAACACCCCGCACTTTTCTTTGGGTTGATCGCTGGGGAAAATGGGGGTGGCCTGATGATTTGGGCACGCGCGCGTCCCCGGTGTTGGCTGATTCGATGAGACGGGTAGAGAAAAACTCGTCGGCATGAACAGGCTCCGATCACGAGATTGCGTGGATCAGTGGCAGAAGAGAAAGAGTCTAGGGCCGATGAGAAAACTTCGACGAACTAAAGCGGATCAATATTTTCGACCTGAGGACAAAGCCCCTCGCCGGCTGCCCGGCCGAGAAAACTTCTGATCGCATCGCGCCCGATTTCACCCATATCAAGGGTCAAGCCCGAGACATACATCGCCAAGTATCGATCAACCAATTTCGGATCATCCCATTCAGTCCGATCGCCCTTGTTGAGTTGAAGATACATCCGCGATGCTTCGCCCATTTTCACACAGCACTGGACGGATGCGTTGAGCACATTGGCCAATGCTTGGCAGGTACCCTGCCCATACTGGTCGTCCAGATCGCGCCGAATGACATTGAGCCCTAAAGGCAAGGGTTTGCCCGTTTGCCCATGCCACCATTTGCCCAGATCCCCAATCTCACGCAATCCCATCTCCGCATAAGTCAATTGGGCTTCATGGATGAGCAAACCCGCATCAACCCATCCGTCAGCAACGGCATCGGGGATATCGGAAAAGAGCATCTCTTGGTGTTCAAATGCGCCGATCGCCATGCGGAGTCCCATGTAGGCCGAGGTGTTGATCCCGGGGATGCCGATGGTAGGGTTTAAGTTCTTGAGATCATCAAGAGTCTGGAATGGAGAGTTCACAGCGACGACGATGCGTGGGCCATAGTTCTCGCCGAAGGACCCACCTGAAGTCGTCATGGCGTATCGGTCGGCGATCATCGGATAGGTCGCGCACGAGATCGCGGTGATGTCGTAGGCTGAATCATCCCCAATCACCAACTTGTTGAGTTCCTCGACATCCCGGGCGAGGAGATTGAACCGAAACCGCCCGGTTTCAACTTGAGGCTTGCCCAGATCGCCAGTGATTGGAGTGCCGTCAGGATGCCGAACGCCGACGAGCGGCCACCACATCACCAGATCGTCCGAATCGGGTGAATGGGCGAGGTTGAGGGTGATGGTGTCGGTCGTGGGCATAGGGAGAGGGTAGGTGTTGTTTTTCTTGGGTGGCACAGACTTGAGGTTTTCTAATATCGTTTGATGGTTGGGTCAATTTTGAGTGACCACCAGTTAATCCCCCCTGCGACCGATCGGGCACCAGTGAGTCCTTGCTCTTGGAGATACACGGCCACATCGAGCGATCGACGGCCGGTCCGACACAGCACTGCAATGATGGTGTCTTCATCGACCTCGAGCTCGTTAATCCGGGAAGCGAGCTCACCCATCGGGATATGCACGGCCCCGTCGATCGATGAAATTTCAAGTTCGTGGGCTTCGCGGATGTCGATCAGGAGGAAATCCGTATCTCCAGAATCTTCGTGCAGTGAGGCGGTGTCGGGGACGGAGATTTCAAGTGTGGGCTGGAATGCCCAGCCGGGTGGATTGACATCATTCATCGGTTGGCTCCATGGTTTGGGAAGAAGTAGGGTGTCCCGATGACCATGTATTTGCAGTCTCGGTGCGCTTCCAAGGTTGTGGCGAGATCAGAGGCGCGGTAAGTTTGCCGGTGAAGGTCAAATACCCAATTGCGTAGGGGGTGCCGAGGAATGATCGTCCATACTCGTTGATGGCAATAAGGATATCTTCGATCCAAGTGGTCGTTTGGGGTTTGAGGGCATCGGCCGGGGTGGGATACCGCCCATAGACCCGAGGCGAGACAGTGCGTTTGATCGGCGCGAATACCCGAAGCATCGGCGAATGCACGACACCATCCATCGGGGCGAGGTACTGTGTGGGCGTCCAAGCGCTCTTGGGCTTGGGCGTGGTTGCCAGCAGGTGCTGGGCTGGCCGATCGAGGGCGGCAGGGGGCGATGGGATTGATCGGAAGGTGGGGGAGATGTATGAGCCTCCGAGGGTCGGTCGACTATTGAGCGGCTGGGTGCATCCGGCGAGCAAAACCAAGATCATCGGCATGAGCATGAGGAGGATGCGTAAGTAGTTCATAGAGTCATCATACACACGCCGATTCGGGAGCACCGCCCGTCAAATGGCTATGCTTGGGGTGCAAATGGCCAAGAAGAACAAGCACAGCAAGAAATCCAAGCAGGGTCCGCCGAGTTTCAACAATCGGCGGGCGCTCTATGACTACTTCGTTGTTGATACAATGGAAGTCGGGATCGTACTCGAAGGTTCGGAGGTCAAAGCCATTCGTGAGGGGAGTTGCTCACTCAAAGAGGGGTATATTAGTGTCGACCTTGAGCCTCCTAGGTTGACGCTCCATCAGGTCGATATTGGTGTCTATCAGCCTGCGGGTCAGTTGAACCATATTCCCAAGCGAGATCGTGTTCTGCTGGCCAAGAAAAAAGAGATATTGAAACTGGCGCGCGAAGTTGATCAAAAGGGTGTGACACTGGTGCCTTTGGAAATGTATTTTTCACACGGGCTTGTCAAGATCAAACTCGCAATTGCCAAAGGCAAAGCTCAGCACGATAAGCGCAAAGCAATCGCCGATCGTGAAAATCAGCGTGATCTTCAGCGGGCGATGTCGAAGTATTCGAGTTGAATGAACCACGCAGGCCCGGCTGGGCGAGCCGGGCCACCGAAAGAATCAGATGCCGACCGCTTTGGAGTTCTTCGCCATGGCGAGCATGAGTTTGGCGCGTTCTTTTTCGCGTGTGATGCGTTCGACAGCTTCGAGTTTGTTGGGGGCATCATCAGGTACAACGCGGGCCTCGGCTTCGGCCAAAGCGGCACGGGCATCCGTTTCGATGATTTCTTCCGCAGCGACGGCAAACTCGGCGAGGATCACCAGTTCGTTGTTGCCCATTTCGAGGAACCCGCCTTCGACGAGGTACTCGCGTGATCCTGCCCCGGCATCACTTGGGAAATCGAGGCGGAGCTTGCCTAGACCCAGACGGGAGACCAGCGAGGCGCTGCCATGCTGGAAACCGATCAAGCCGTCCCACGCGGGGACAGAGGCATAGGTAACCTGTTCGTTGAGCAACTCGGCACTGGGGGTGACGAGACGGCATGTGATGGTGGTGTCAGCCAACGCACAATCCTTCCAATAACGCGCCTCGATGAGCCGGTCGCATCCATCTGCGAGTCGGCTCAGGCGGGTGCAATGATAGCCCGGAGAGCGGCAACGGGCAGTAGGCAATGGACAATGGGGGAGAGGAGAGGGGATTTATTCTTGTTCGGCAAGTCCACGCTCGATCCGATGGAGGGCATCGCGGATTTCGATCAAGAGTTGGGTACTCTGGACATCGATGATGGGGGTAGCAGCGGGGAATTGAGCAACCGCGGGGGTTGGCAATGCACCCAAGGCTGCCCGATCGCGTTGTTCGAGGACAGCTTTGCGGAAGTCCTTGGTATCGACGATCCCGATGATATTGACCAATGAGCCTCCGGTCGGGGAGGATTGTCCTGCGGTTTCGACCTTGAACCCGTGGAGCCCGAAGTGGCGCATGATCGGGCCTTGGAAGAGCTGGAGGTCGGTAATTTTCTCGAGCGGGATCGTGGATTCGGTCTTGTTGAAGATGCCCTTCTTGATGTCGAGTGTCCGCTCGGTGAGGACACAACTCATGTTTTCGAGGTATTTGTCGATGAACAGACGGGCGATGATGACATAGAGGATCGCCAGCGGGATCGTGACGACCAAGAGAACCAAGATCAGCACTGGCTGCCAAATCCAGTAGGATTTGACTTTGGGATCGAACTCGGCTTGGCGGAGGATGGTTGGTTCAGTCATCGAACCAGTGTATCACCCTTTGGATGCCTGTGGGTATAGGCTTGGGTATGAATCGACGGGGAATCTGGACTATTTCTGGCTTGGCGATATTTTGCGTGGGGATCGCGGTGCTTCGGCTTATGGTCGGGAGCAATGGTTTCGGATTCTCGGACAACCAAACGATCATGGACCTTCGGTTTAACCGGGTTGCGGTGGGGGGGATTGTTGGGGCATCGCTGGGGTTGGGGGGGGCGTTGTTGCAATCGCTGTTGCGGAATCCGTTGGCGGCTCCGGGATTGATGGGGCTCAGCGCCGGGGCCGGGTTCGCGGTCACCTTGACGACCTTGATCGCAGGCACAGCCATCAGTGCTTCGGCTGCGGCCTTCCCCGCGCTTGGGGGGGCGATTGGGGTGCTGATTCTGGTGTGGATATTGAGCCAACGCCGGGGATTGATCGATCCAGTGATGATGATCCTGATCGGCGTGATTGTCTCTGTGATTCTGGGCGCAGCGACGATGCTCCTCGCGTCGATGATGCCTGATCGTGGGTTTTCGATCTCGCGGTGGATGATGGGGATGCTGCGTGAGGACATTGAGCTTCGGGATATCTGGATTGCAGGGGGGATATTGGTTTTGATTGTTGGGTGGAGTTTCATCGCAGCGCGATCATTCGATGCGATGGCACTCTCCGAAGACGAAGCCCGATCCGTCGGCGTGCGGATTGGGATGATCCGATTCGGTCAGCTTGTCGGGGCGGGTGCGCTGACCGCGATCAGTATTGTGCTCGCGGGGCCGATCGGGTTTGTAGGGTTGGTGTGTCCGCATATCGTGCGGGTGCTCGCGGGGCCTGTGCATCGTTCATTGGTGATCGGCTCGGCGTTGTGTGGCTTTGCGTTGGTCGTCGGGGCCGATACCTTTGTGCGATTGGTGACGACCGATGCCGGTCGGATTCCGATTGGGGTCGTGACTTCGTTGATTGGTGGGCCTGTGTTTTTGGTGTTGCTGCTTCGGCAGAGGCGATCGGCGTAATCCGAGTGTTCGGACTTTGGTGGCCCGGCTCGCCGAGCCCGGGTTTCCTCAATGTATAAAACAGTCTCGAAGAACCCGGTTCGGCGAACCGGGTGGAGTAGGCTCAATGCCCATTCCCTCTCTTAGGCATTGAAATACCGGGCATCGGGATGATGGGTGATGATGGCGCAGGTGGATTGTTCTGGGTCGATCTGGTGGTTTTCAGTGAGATCACATCCGATGCGTGATGGATCGAGGAGTCGCCAGAGAATTTCGTGGTCGGCCATGTTGGGGCAGGCGGGGTAGCCGAAGGAATAGCGGGAACCGCGGTAGGATTGTTTGAAGAGTTCAGGAATGTTGGGCGAATCTTCATGTCCAAATCCGAGTTCTGTTCGGATGCGTTTGTGCCAGAACTCGGCAAGTGCTTCTGCGGTTTCGACACCGATGCCGTGCCAGTAGAGATAGTCTTGGTATTGGTTGGATTCGAAGAGTGCATTGGTGTGTTTGGTGATTTGTGGGCCCATGGTCACGCACATCATCGCGATGACATCACGCGATCCTATTGCATCGCACTCGGCCTGGTCTTTGTAGTAGTCCGAGATGCACAAGAACTTGTTAGCACTCTGACGGGGAAAGTTGAAGCGTTCGATTTCCTGATCGTGATCGTCGGGGTCGTAGATGATAAGTTCGTTGCCCGCCGAGGTGCAGGGGAAGTAGCCATAGACGACTTTGGGTTGGAGGATGGGTTCAGCGAGGCAGCGATCACAGAGTTCTTTGAACTTGGGATGGGCGACTTCGTCGAGGAGTTGTTCATACTCGGCTTTGGACTTTGCCCCTCGCTTGAGTTGCCATTGGATTGAGAACAGGGCGGTGGGATTGATGTAGGCGAAGAGGTCGCGGAGGTTGTGTTGTTCGTGGATGGTACTGCCCCAGAAAGGCGGGGTTGGAACGGGGTTCGATCGGTCAATCTCAGATCGCGCCTTGGTGGCTGTGGTGGTTGGTGATGCGATTTCACCGGCTTCAAACCGAGCGACAGTTTTCTTTCGGGTTGTTTGCCGATCATCAGCAGCGATCTGCAATGGTGCGATCTGACCGGTGACAATCGCGTTCATCGTATCGAGTCCATCGAAGGCGTCTTTGGCATAGAGTAAATCGCCCTTGTAGACCGAGCGGAGATGTTCCTCGGCGTAGGTTCGTGTGAGGGCTGCGCCGCCGAGGATCACGGGGACATCAATGCCCTTGTCGTTGAGTTCGCGGAGGTTGTCCTCCATGACATTGACGGACTTGACCAAGAGTCCTGACAACCCAATCGCGTCGGCTTGGGTTTGGTTGAAGGATTCAAGAATGTTGTCGATGGGTTGTTTGATGCCTAGGTTGTGGACGGTGAAGCCGTTGTTGGTGAGGAGGATATCGACGAGGTTTTTGCCGATGTCGTGGACATCGCCCTTGACGGTGGCGAGGACGATCGAGCCTTTTGATTGCGTATCGGCGGAATCCATGAAGGGTTCGAGCAACGCGACCGACTTTTTCATGACCTCCGCACTTTGGAGTACGAAGGGGAGCTGCATTTGTCCTGAGCCGAAGAGTTCGCCGACGGTTTTCATGCCGTCGAGGAGGTGGTCGTTGATGATCTCCAAAGGCGAGTATTTGGTTCGGGCTTCTTCGAGGGATTGTTCGAGAAACTCGTGTTGTCCGTCGATGATGTGCCTGCGGAGCCGGTCGTTGAGATCAAGGTCAAGGAATGAGGTGGTGTCCTTTTCTTCGGTTGCGTCTGCGAAAAGATCAATGAAGATGTCAAGCGGATCATATTCAGGGTCGGTGACTCCATCGGGGAGTCCGGTGCCGCCGATGGATGGATCGCGTCGGTCGTAGATCAGATTCAAAGCAGCGTTCAGCTGATCTTCAGGAATCCGATTCAGAGGGGTGATCTTCGAGGCATGCACAATCGCGCTCGTCATCCCCGCTTGGACAAGTTCATGGAGGAACACCGCGTTGAGGATGGTACGGGCGATGGGTTTGAGTCCGAAGGAGACATTGGAGAGGCCGCAGGTGAGCTGAACGGTGGGGTAGGCTTCGACGATCCGTTTGGTGCCTTCGATCAGAGCGTGGGCGCTGCGCCGGTCGGAATCGAGTCCGGTTGAGATGGGCAGTACGAGGGGGTCGATGAAGAGGTCTGATTCGGCCAATCCATGCAATGTGGTTGCCCGTTCAATGGCACGTTTGGCAATGGTAAACTTGCGATCAGGGGTACGGGCCATGGCTTCTTCGGGGTCTTCGTCGATGGTGCCCATGACGAGGGCGGCGCCGTAGTCCTTGGCAAGGGCGCAGAGTTGGTCGAAGCGGTCTTCGCCTTCTTCAAAGTTCGCCGAGTTGATGATGCACTTGCCGCCGGCAGCTTTAAGCCCCGCTTCGATGGTTTCAGGGGATGTCGAATCGAGCATCAGTGGTGCATCGGCTTGCTGGACAAGACGCGAGATGACTTGACGCATATCGCTCGGCCCATCGCGCCCGGCGACATCGACATTGACATCGAGGATATGCGATCCGTCCTTGACCTGGTTCTTGGCCAGCGAACAGATGCCCTCGAATTCTTGGGCTTCGAGCAGGCGCTTGAAGGCGCGTGAGCCTGATGAGTTGCACCGCTCGCCGACGATCAGGAATGAAGCGTCTTGACGATATTCAACCGCCGAATAAAGCGACGAGCATGCCGGGGTGATGGTGGGGGCTCGACGCTTGCCCAGAGGCGTATTCTCGACGAGTTTGGCGAGATACGCGATGTGCTCGGGCGATGTTCCGCAGCATCCGCCGACGGCGTTGACGAGTCCTTCACGCAGGAAGATCTCCATCGCGTCGTGGAACCCTCGGGAGGTCAATGGGTAGATCGTCTTGCCCTTGACCATGGTGGGGAGCCCGGCGTTGGGCATCACAGTGATGAACCGATCCCATCTAGACGCGAGTGTGCGCACGGTGGCGACCATTTCGACGGGGCCTGTCGCACAGTTGAGTCCCAACGAAGCAATCGGTAGCGGACGCAGCGATTCGATCGCCGCTTCGATCGAGGTCCCGATGAGCATGGTGCCGGTCTGCTCAATGGTGATCGAGACGAAGACGGGGATGGTGTCAGGATCAAGATTGAGCTGGGTTGCTGCCTGCCGAACACCAGCGATGGCGGCTTTGACTTGCAGGATGTCCTGGCAGGTTTCGAGGAGGATGGTATCGACGCGGCCTCGGATGAGTCCGCGCGATGCGTCGGCGTAAGAATCACGCATCGCATCGAAGGTGATCTGTCCCAGTGTGATAAGTTTGGTGCCCGGGCCCAGTGACCCGGCGACGAAACGAGGTTTATCGTTGGTCGAGAAGGCGTCGGCCGCTTTGCGTGCGATGGTGGCAGCGGCGAAAGAAAGCTCCTCGGCACGATCGGCCAGACCAAACTCGCCGAGGATGTGGGTCGCTGCGCCAAAGGTGTTGGTCGTAACGATATCTGCACCGGCTTTGAAGTAGTTGGAATGGATTTCTTCGATGATGTCCGGGCGTGAGAGGCACAGGACATCCGGACAGTTCTCGCATCCCATGTAGTCGGTTTCGATGTTGAGGTTGTAGCTTTGGGTTTGCGTGCCCATCGCACCGTCCCAGATCAGGACAGCGTTGTTGAGTGTGTCGACGAATGATGGGGGGGGGGGGGGGGAGGCCATGCGTGGACTATATCCGATTATGTGAATAAAAGAATGAGTCTGCCAAGAATAAGAAAAAAACCGGGTCAATCGGACCCGGTTTGGAGTTTTGGATATAAAAGGCCGTTTATGGGCAACCTTCGCCAAATGCGGTCAAGAATGCGGAGACATCGAAGAAGTTGAACTGGCCATCATCATTGAAGTCTGCGACGGGGTCTTGGTTTCCAAAGGCGGCGAGGAAATCGGAAACATCGAAGAAGTTGAGTTGGCCGTCACCATTGATGTCGGCGGGGCATTCAATCGGTGGAAGGGCAGAGATCAGCAGGGTGCCTTGGTACCGCTGAACATTGTTGGTCGAGGTGACTGGGGAGACGATGATCAGGTATTCGCCTGGGTTTTCTGCTTCGTAGGTCAGGGTTTCGCCCGTTCCTGCACCATTATCATCTGCGACGGCAACGGGGTTGAAGAGGTCGGCAACCGAGTACATTTCGAGCTTGAGGTCATGCATCGTGTTGTAGTTGGTGAGGGTGCCTGTGTTGCATGATGTTGTTTGTGGGCCTTGGTTATACTGCCCGGCATTGGGTCCAATCACAAAGAGAATTTGTGCCCGCTCGGTAACGGTGACAGTGAAGAAATCCATATCGTTGTTGTCGTCAATACTTGCTTCAGAAACAGCAGCGAGTCCAGTGTCGGCATAAGTGCCCAAGTCGGTCGCGTCTGCGAGTGAGTCATTTGGTTCGAGTGGATCGCCGTAATGACGCTGGCCGCCAAGGATTTCATCAAGCTGAGGACCATCGTACGAAGTCGAAACGAAAGGCTCCATCAATTTGGTTGCATTGGCCGGGCAAACATGAGCCATACCAAGCCCATGTCCGAGCTCATGAGCAAAGACATTCCGAAGACGGATCGAGTTATTTCCGGTATTGTTGTAGAAACTATCATAGGCATCAATGGCCATATCACCGTTGTTGGGGAAGAAGTTGTATGCAAGGACACCATTGTTTCCATCGAATGGGTAGTTGAAGGCGAAAATGCGTACATCGCCGCGGACACCAACGACTCCCAATGATGAACTCATGTTTCGTCCGTCATCATTTTCTTCCCAGACATAATTGATTCCGGTAAGCTCTGACCAACGATCAAATACTGAGTGGAAGAGCGCCTGCCAAGTGGCAGTGTTGCCGTATTTGTCATCAAGCCACTCGAAGAGGGTCGAGCTGCCCGAGCCGAGCCCTGAGTTCGGGATGAAGGAGCCATCAGGAGCAAACGAGTAAGTGATGTTGGTTGGATCACCTTGGGTGAGTCCCGGCCCGTCAATAGCGGTGCGTGACCACCGGTTGCCAAGTTGGAACCGCGAATTGTCTCCCTTATCCGCAACATACTGATAATCAAGCATTTCGTTGATTGCCCAGGCAAATTCAGGGCTTGTTCCCGGAGCAAAGCACATATAGGGTACTTCAGTACCTTCGTCGATCAAGGTGGCAATGTTGTTGAGGACAAAGAGGTGTTGATCGGTTAGTACATTGCGGGCTTCATCGCTCAAGAGCATATCGAGGAACTCGATTGCGGTTATGCCGGCAGGAATGTCTGTCCGAGGAGTACGCTCATGGTTACGGGTCAGATCTGGGAGAATCAACGCATCCGACCCAATTCCTCCTTGGGCAGCAATAAGCATTTGTTGGTCGGGATGCAGGGAGTTAATCATCGAACGGGCGATGTCCTGCATATCGAGCTCGGTGTGGCTGGCGATGGCGTCTGGAAAGGTGTTGACCTGGGAGCCGAGGGCGGCTCCTGAGATCATCGTGAGGGCGGTACAAGCGGTGATAAGAGTTGTTCTTCGGTTCATTGCGTTCCCTTTTCGCTGCTCGCCAGAGGGATGGGACGAGCAGGTGTGATTCAAGGCGTGTGCACACGCCCGAGTGATTCAAATCATGCACCCCAGATACCTACTTATTTTGTATCCGGGTGCAACATCAGTGTGGACTCCCAGCACCGCTGCACCTGGTCTCAGGACAAACCGAGGGCCTTCTTAGACACTCAACCCCGAAATCAGAGCGAACCCTGCTGCGTACGATGATGAAAACCTGTAGAAGAAATCCACAGGCACCAAATACACCAAAACATCCCTAGTGTACCGGCCTACGACGACATTCCTTACGCAATGAATACGCCGTGGATCCATTGGTACCCGATTCCGCCCAAATTATCGAGCAGAAAACCAAAAAAAACACCCAAGAATCAAGGATCCTTGGGAAATGGGACCTCAAAAACACCCAAGAATCAAGGATCCTTGGGAAATGGGACCTCAATTGAGGGTGTACGGAAGAGACGATCCATATCGGACCAAGCACTCCGCAAACAGACTTACTTCTTCTTGCCCTGGAAGTAGTTGCCTGCGAACTTCTTCTGGAATTTCTCGACCCGTCCCGCCGCATCGACAAAGGCCGATTTGCCGGTAAAGAATGGGTGTGATCCCGACCAGACATCGACTTTCATCTCAGGAACGGTTGCACCAACGGTCATGACAACTTCGCCGTTGTAGTAGACTTTGCACGAGGGATAGTAGGTTGGGTGTGTATCGCTTTTCATGGCTCAATCCTTGGTGTGTGCCTCCGGTTTCCATCCGGAGGGCCCCAATGCTAGGCAGGGGAGGGGAGGAGGTCAATTGATGCCTTGGGATGGGTTGGGGATGGGGACTCATGAGCTCTTCATTCCGATCCGAAGGCCCCACTGGATTCGCTCTTTGGAGTCCAGTCAAGATATGTCTTGAGGTAAAAGGCCTTCACGGTGTCGATGAGGATGAGTAGGGGCACTGAAAAGTTGGGGCAATAAGGCGCATGAGATACCACCTGCCAAACTCGGACATGAAGAATCCCGCGAGCGAATCGCAAGCGAGCGAGAAGTGACGATTGAGGACACTTACAAAATTTTCAAAGAATAGGCCTGTTCAGAGCAATGATTCCGGGTTTTGCAGCGATTCGACAATCTCCGCCAGTGCCAACGCGGCGGTTGCGCCATCGATGACTCGGTGATCGCACGCCAGGGACAACGGCATGATCTTGCCGACCATTGCTTGTCCATCGCGGACGAGCACGCCATCGTAGGCTTTGCCGACTGCAAGGATCGCTACTTCAGGCGTGTTAATGACCGGCGTGGCGAATTTGCCCGCATGTGAGCCGACATTCGAGATCGTAAAGGTCGAACCCATCAACTGATCGCGGGGGATCGAACGATCACGGGCGCTGGCAGCGATTCCGGCGATGGCTTGGGCCATCTCAACAATGTTCATCCGATCCGCATCACGGATCACCGGCACCATCAAACCATTTTCCGTATCCGTCGCAATACCGAGATTCACCGCGCTGTATTGCACGATCTGCTCATTGGCTTGATCGACAATCGCATTCATCGCGCCGAAGTGACCCGCGAGGGCCTTGGATACCGCACGGCACACGAAAGGTAAGAAACTCATCTTTACGCCGGTTTGGGTGGTTACTTCCTTGCGGAGCGCGTCGATGCCCGTCACATCCGCTTCGTCCATCACGGTGAAGTGGACGGCGGTGTTGACCGACTCACGCAACCGATTGGCGATCGTTCGACGAATTCCCTTGAACGGGATATGCCCCTGGGCTTGTCCCGGCTGGACGATGCTCTGCTGAGCAGGGCTTGGGATTGGACGATACGCACTTGGCCCTTGGTAGCCCGGTGCATAAGGCAGGCCTTGTTGCTGAGGCATCGGTTGGGGATATCCATAGCCCGGTGGTGGTGGCGGTGGGGCGTAGCCATAGGGATAGGCTGGCGGATACGGATACACCGGTGGCGGCGGGGCGTAGCTGTAGGGGGGGTGCTGTGGGGACACTGGTGGCTGTTGGATATATTGCGCCGGTTGAGGGTGCTGTGGCGAATAATTCTGGGCCACCGGCGTCGTCGGCAAATTCAACGGGCGGTGCGTCTCGGTTGGTTGCGCAGCAGATGTCGATGTTGTTGGGGTTGGCGATGTTGCGGGTGTCCGTCGAGATGGTGCGGTACCATCGGCCGCGTTGCGTACATCTTTAGCCGTCACGCGCCCGCCGATTCCGGTGCCGACGATTGAGTTGATATCTACGCCCGCATCGCGTGCTTGGCGACGAACGGCAGGCGAGGCAAGTGCTTTGCCATCGGAGCTGCTCATCCCTGCAACATGATCGGACATCTGTCCAACGACCGAGCCTTGATCTTCAGGCTTGTCGTCGGATTTTGCAGCAGGCTTGGGAGCAGCCGGTGCTGCTGATTTGTTATCAGGGCTGCCCTCGTAGGTGACAAACGGAGCGCCGACCTTGATGATGTCGCCATCGTTACCATGGAGTGTTTTGATGGTGCCCGCGCGAGGTGATGGGACTTCGACGAGTGCTTTGTCGGTCTCCATCTCGGCGATCACTTCAAGCTCGCCAACGGTATCGCCTTCCTTGACCGTCCACTTGATAAGCTCAGCTTCTTCAAGCCCTTCGCCAAGGTCGGGGAGGATAAAAATGTTGGGATCAGATGAAACTTTACCTGCCATATGTAAATTCCTCTTCAACGAGCCGCGACCGTAAGGGAGCGGTCTTCTCTTCGTATCTTACATCCGCATTCTCCGCTCCCTCACGGTTGCGGCTCGTATCTCTTCTTCGATAAAACTCAGTACGCCAAACACTCCGTCATACCCTTCAAAATCCTCGGCGATTCCGGAAGGTACTCATTCTCCAACTTGTAGTACGGCATGATCGTATCAAACCCCGCCACCCGTTGAACTGGAGCTTCGAGATGCAGGAAGCACTCTTCCATCACCCTCGCTGCGATCTCGGCGCCGAACCCACCTGTCAATGGGGCTTCGTGAACAAGCACGCACCGCCCAGTCTTGCAGACCGACTCGGCGACTGTGTCCATATCGAACGGATAGATCGAACGCAGATCAATCAGTTCAACCGATACATCTTCGGGGAGATTGTCAATCGCTTCGAGGCATTGGAACACCGGAGCGCCCCAGGTGACGACGGTCAAGTCCTCACCCTCAGAGACGACCTTCGCTTCGCCGATCGGAATCTCGTACATTTCTTCGGGAACTTCTTCTTTGAAGGTGCGGTACACGCGCTTAGGCTCAAAGAAGATCACCGGGTCAGGGTCATTGATCGCTGCGAGGAGCAACCCTTTGGCATCGTAAGGTGTACACGGCATGACCACCTTCACGCCCGGCGAATGGGCATAGATGACCTCGGGCGAATCGGAGTGGAGCTCCGGGGCGTGGATGCCTCCGCCGACGGGCACCCGCACCGTCATCGGCACCGTCACCGCACTGCGGGTGCGGTTGCGCATCCGGGCAGCATGGTTGACGAGTTGGTCATACGCTGGTCCAAGGAATCCCTCGAACTGAATCTCGGGAACTGCTTTCATCCCCGCGATGGCGAGTCCGATGGCGGTGCCCATGATCCCTGATTCATCGAGCGGCGTATCGACCACACGATCTTTGCCATGTTTGGCTGCAAGTCCATCGGTTGCGCGGAAGACTCCGCCGTTGGTTCCGATGTCTTCTCCGAGGAGGATCACATCAGGGTCGGCTGCGAGTGCTTGATCGAGGGCTTGGGTAATCGCGCCGACGAGTGTTTGTTTTGCCATATCAATATCTCCTCATGCGTGGGGCACGCATGTGCGAGTGGTTATGCGTTCTGTGTCTGTGCGTTGAGCCCGATTTGCGACGGATTTCGTCCGATCGAAGTCGTCCGCATCGTGTCGCGCTGAATTTTCAAATCCTCAGGAAGTTCGGCGTACATGTCGTTGAAGAACTCTTCCTTCGTTGGCATTGGGATCGAAATTGCTGCGTCAACGACTTCTTTGACAATCGTCTTGGCCCGGGCTTCGAGCTCTTCCTGTTTCTTGTCGTCCCACACGCCGACCGATTCCATGTATTTGCGTGTACGAATGAGCGGGTCTTTTTCGAGCCACGCATCGACCTCGGCCTGGTCGCGATACCTTCTCGCATCGTCAGCGGTGGTGTGATCGCCGAGTCGATAAGTAAGCCCTTCGATAAACGAAGGCCCACCGCCCTGAATCGCCCGCTTGCGGGCATCGCTCGTGGCTTTATACACCGCAAAGATATCGTTGCCATCGACCTGAATCGTTGGCATGTCGTACGCGATCGCCTTCTGCGCCACCGTGGCTGAGTTCATCTGCCGCTCGCGGGGGGTGGAGATCGCCCATTGATTGTTCTGACAATAAAAAATCGTCGGCACCTGCATCACCGAGGCAAAGTTCATCGCGTTGTGGAAATCACCCTCCGAGGTCGAGCCATCGCCGAAGTAGGTGATGACCGCGCGGTTTTTCTCTTTGCGTTGCTTCATCGACCACGCGATGCCCGTCGCATGGAGCATGTGCGTCCCGATCGGCACCGACAAAGGCGTGATGTTCACCCCATCAGGAATCTTCGATCCCCGCTCATCGCCCATCCAATAGACCAGAATGTAGTGCATCGGCAATCCGTGCATGAACAAGGCCGCGTTCTCACGATACGAAGGCACCAACCAGTCGTTGCCCTGGACCATTGCCAAAGCCGACCCCACGGCGTTGGCTTCTTGCCCTTTGTTCTGGGGATAGGTGCCCATGCGTCCAGATCGCTGGAGTTTGAAGGCGATTTCATCTAACTCCCGACAAATCCGCATCTGCTCGTAGAGATGGACGACCTGTTCATCGGTCAGTGTGTCCTTGGCGAGTTTTTTATCGAGTTTGCCATTCTCATCAAGAATCTGCAAGTGCTCGATCTTGGCTTCAAATACGGTATGGTGAGGCATGGTGTCTCCTACGACCCGGTCTATAAACTGCCCAGTGCGGGCAACGATGGCGCGTCCGTCGTTCCAAAGGCGGCGGGGCGAACAGTTGCCAACTCACCGGGGTCGTGAAGTATAGGGAGCAAATGCCAAAAAATCATGGTGAAGTCGTAGCCGCCGTGTAGGCCAAAATTGAGCGAAAGTGCTCACCAATCGCGACCCCAAATGCCATCGCGGGTGTAGTGGTAAGAGGCCATATGGCGTTGGAGATTGATGTAATCCTCAGGATTGCCGGGGTATGTATCTGGTACTTGAATTTCGAGAAGTACCGCGGGCACTGCATCTGCATTTGAACGCAGCGCGACCGAGAGGTCTGTCGCCGCGATCATATGTTTACTGGGATATCCTGGAGTCGTATATACATTGAGCTCTTCACCCACCAAAAAATCATCATGGAATGGTGACTCTTCAACAAGAAATGCTTTGCTCGACGGAAATGCGACATCGGAAATTTTGGCGACCCGATTCATTGTTCGAGCATGAGGGACGGCATCTTCGCGAAGTGCGGCTGATGCAAAGTAAAACGCACGGGAGATTGATCGGTCAAGCATGAAGATAATTTGGCTGATCGGGCGGTCAAGTTCCTCTGATGCCCAAAGCGCGAATCGTTCACTTACGGTGTCGTTTGGGCACAGAAGTGCATCATTGAGGTAGCTATACCCAAACTCATCAATCATCGGATAGGCCCAATAGGCTGCAGATGTCTCAAGGTAGCCCTCAGGAACTTGAATCCCCCCCGGGGTGATGTATGAACCTGAGAGTTTGTCATACTCGTAAATAAAAGGGACATATCCTCGGTATTCATCCGCATAGATACTAATCCGTGTGGATAACTGGTGCATTTCGACCATACACGCAGTTTCACGGGCAGAGCTTCGTACGCTGGCAAGGGCAGGAAGAAGAAGCCCGATTAAAATCGAAATGATCCCAATTGATAAGAGAAGTTCAGGGAGAGTAAATCCGCAGCGCATTGCAGGGTGATGATATTGATGAAAAATTTGCTGATTCATGGACGATCTCCTCTTGACATGATAAGGGGGGGGGGTATTCGCAATGTCGGTACGCATAAACTTTGATTCGTGCGTGTTCAATCTGTGAAGGATCAAAAAGAAAGTTGGAGAGAATGATGAGCACGAAAGGGACAATGTGGTTTTTGAGTCTTGTTCTTATGGCAGTGCTGGCACCAGTTGTTTTAGGGTTTTGCTATATTCTTGATGATCGTACAGGATACCCTGGATGGGCGGTGGAAGATCCACCTTGTACCGCATTCCTTGCTAATGGTTGCCAGAACTATTCCCAATGCCCTCCGGGAACAGAATGCAAATTGGTTCCAGATGGATACATGACGCTTTGCACCCCGGGGACAAAAGTAGTAAACCGATATGAGTTTACAGGCGGGAGTCCTGTTTCGACTCACAATACTTGTTGCCAAGGGGGCACTCAACTTCCCCCAAGCGCGGTGACAACGACTTGCGTGGTACCTGCGGACACCTTTGGAGGTGCTCGGTGTATGTGGGCTATAAATTAGTATATGTCAACTTGGAGAGATAAACGAGGTGTATCATGCGTTGGACATGGAGTATTCTTGCCGCTTGTGTGTTTAGTATAACGCTTCATGCGAGCGATGTGGTTGTTTTGGAGGATATCCAGATCAGCATTGCGGATTCATATACTGGGACTGCCTTTTTCGTCGTTGACTCTCGCGAAGAGAGTTCGGCGTGGAAGAAAGTAGATTTTTCGATCGGGATGGATTACTTATCTATGAATGTCTATCAGATTCTCCCCGGATTGGGAGAGAGTGTGATGGAGGCGAGGTATGGTGATTTTCGAGAATCTTGGTTGATCCACCCGTCTCGCTTTCAGGCGACTCGTAGCAAACGATTTGCCAATACGCTGACCGATGCAGGTGAAGTTGACCTGAGCCCGATGCCCATCCTTCGAATGCTACTGAATCGGATGGATCAATTAGAGATCAAAGAGATGGATATCGAGAAAACCTCAGAGGGTACAAATGGATTGGTTACCCTTCAGATTTCAGATGCAACTGGGATGTCACCGGGATACAGTGAGATCGATGTCGTTGATGGACGAATTGTGGAGTACCGAGCAAACAAAATAAAGGACAAGTTTATGGTCATCGTCGAATATGGCGAGTGGGTTCAACTTCCCTGCGGCGAACATGTTCCTACTCTAAATGTGAGCAAGGTCAGACCGACGGACTCCGATGGCAATATGATCATCCAGACTGTTCAAATTAAAGACATCGCGGAGAATGAAGCATCATATAGACCCGAAAAGCCCCAGATTACTCCTGACCTGACCATCATAGACCACATCGATGGTGTCACCAAAATAGACGGCGAAGTGATCGCGCCAATTCAGTATGGTGATCAATCGGCGAGTTCGCAGGCCACCTCATCCGCTGATTCCGGCAGAAAAGCCAGCGAACTCTTCGTCTGGCTCGGCGTTGGCTTTGTCGTGCTTGCAGGTATCATACTCGGCATCAGAACCAAGGCTGCACGCGGATGATTGGTCGAGTTTTTCGCAATCTATTGCTCTGGGGAATTGGGATGATCTGGGCCCTCGCGGGTGTGTCAAAGTTGCTCGGCCCATTCTTGAGTTCAGACGCAAATCCGCAACCGACTTGGGCTTCATCTTTTCCCAATGGCTTGACGGTTTCTATAGCAATACTCGAATGCGTCATCGCCCTGCTCATCTTCGCAAGATTCCGTTGGACTCCTCTCATCGCTGGCTCTGTGTTGCTTTCTGCCTTTCTGGTCGCTCTCTGGATTTGGCCGATGGATTACCAACAGCCTTGCGGCTGCTTCGGGAAAATCGAAATCTTCCATACGATTGATCCAGTCTCAAAGATCATTGTGTTCGGGGGCCTCAACACACTGACCTGCCCCCATATTCTGTACCACTCCCTATGTTAGGGCAGTGGCGTTCCTTTGTCCCATCAGAGGGCTGCGGAGCGTAGCGGAGCAGGCCTCTGATGGATGAATGACGACTCGGGTGATTCG
>Ga0256839_1000963_pt1 | contig 36209 bp, 30 predicted proteins | sample 354166metaG_FD_185968 | JGI IMG/M metagenome (GOLD analysis project Ga0256839, IMG submission 185968) | Hydrothermal vent microbial communities from Mid Atlantic Ridge, Atlantic Ocean - 354-166 | ecosystem: Environmental > Aquatic > Marine > Hydrothermal vents | place: Atlantic Ocean: Mid...
TGAAATTTTGGCAATAAAAGATTCAAGAAATCCTTAACTACAAATTCAAGTGCTTTTCTATAAATCATTCCTGAGCTTTCAAGAAAGCCCAACTCTTCAATCATGTAAGCCTCTTGAAAAACGTTATAGAATTTTGGGCTCAAATTATCAATGTTATTTTTTTTCTCAAGTTCATATGGGTTATCCCTTTTTATGGCACGAACCCAATTATGAACAGTTATCTTAAATACATCAAACTTCTCGGTTTCTGCATAATGGTTAGTCCCGTTAGAATTAGTAGCATCTATCGAATACCCTTTTTCATCCTTTTTAATTATAGATTGAATAAGATTATTATTTGCAAAACCATAGTCTATTGAGTTGCCATCAAGTTTGAATGACATAGGTATATTCTCAGCAACAGAAATTTTCTTAAGTTCTATAATTTCAAGTTGGGTAAATTTCATGTATCGCTTTTTTTTGTATTCTGCCTAACGTGCGTTAAAGTACAATATTTTTCTTGAAATAATGAAATTGTATGTCATAATTCATCATCTTTACCCACCTATAATTCATTAGCTTGAGAAATTAATCGAGATTTCTTGATGTGGGAAATTAAGCACAACATTATGATAGAACTACGCAGCGATACCTTTACAAAACCCACCAAACCAATGCTCGAAGCCATGATGGCTGCTAAGGTGGGGGATGATGTTTTTGGTGATGACCCAACAGTTAATCTTTTGGAAGAAAAAATGGCTAATATTTTTGATATGGAAGCCGCAGTTTTCTGCCCTTCTGGCACTATGGCAAACCAAATAGCCATTAGGGTGCATACCCAACCTCAAGATGAAGTTATTTGCGATAAAAACGCACATATTTATTTATACGAAGGTGGAGGAATGGCTTCCAACTCTGGAGTAACTCCTGCATTACTTGATGGTGATAGAGGCAGAATTACGGCTGCTCAAATTGCAGCAGTTATCAAACCCGATGATGTACACGCACCCGTAAGCAGATTAGTTAGCCTCGAAAACACGATGAATAAAGGAGGAGGGAGTTATTATGATTTTAAGGAGATTCTAAAAATTAAAAAACTCTGTAATGATAAAGGCTTGGCGTTGCATTTAGATGGTGCACGCTTGTATAATGCCTTAGCCGAAACCAACGAAACTCCATCGGATTACGGAAACGTATTTGATACCATTTCGGTTTGCCTATCCAAAGGATTAGGTGCGCCAATTGGCTCTGTTTTATTGGGTTCGGTTGCCCATATTAAAAAAGCACGCAGGGTGCGCAAAGTATTTGGGGGCGGAATGCGCCAAGCAGGCTACTTGGCTGCCGCTGGGTTGTTTGCGTTAGAAAACAACGTAGAACGTTTAAAAATTGATCACCAAAGGGCACGGGTCTTGGGTGATGCCTTAAACAAAGCCAGTTTTGTAGAAGAAGTGATGCCTGTAAACACCAACATTGTTATTTTTTTGGTAGATAATGTGCAAAAAAGAGTAGCACAATTAAAAGAAAAAGGAGTGTTAGCAGTGCCGTTTGGGGGTAATCAAATTCGATTTGTAACCCACCTAGACTTTACGGAGCAGATGTTAGAGCAAACGGTTGAAATTATTAAAGCATTGAATTAACAAATAACCCTTAACTTAATAACCAAATAACTATTCATTGGTATAAATAGCTCCTGCTTTTTGGGTTTCCCAAAATTCTACTTTAGTGCACCTCACACCTTTAGGTAAAAGCGTATTTACAGCTTCAAATATCCATTTGCTAATGTTTTCGGCAGTGGGCACAAAATTTACAAACACAATACCCGCATATAACTCAAACTCTAATTCGGTTAAATCTTTTTTAGTTTCAGGTATAGTAAATAATTTATCCTTTAATTCCAAAATGGCCTCTTCAATTTTGGCTTTGGGTAACATAACGGGTATCATTGGGTCGCTAATGTCCATCAATGTTTTATGATCCATTACTCGATCGAGCCATTTTTTAAATGCCCCTAAATGCTTAAAATCGGTTACCATCCCGTTTACTAATTTCTCCGACTCTAAATAAATTACCGTTTTAAAATTATGCCCATGCAAATGCCGGCAAGTACACTGTGTTGAATCGGCAAACTTTTCTTCTAAATTCTGATTCCACACACGATGCCCAAAACAACCATGAAATTCTTTGTAAATAATATGCCCCATAGTGCAAAGTTAAGGTAAAATCTTGAGGCAATAAAAAAGGATTAGCTCAACGGGTGCATAACATTTTGTCGTTTTACTTTAAACCATTTTGTGTAAGCCCCCTAACCTATAGTAAAAAGTAAAATAGAAATCGTCATTCCTCCCGAGTACTCGGGAGGAATGACGTAAGTGGTTGTTTTTCTTTGCATGTGCTTAAGCACTTAACCACAGATTCCCGAAGCGTTTATTGGGGGCATAATTTTGAAAAAAAACTTACTTTTCTTAGCTACTCCCAAAATAAAAGGTATAAATAATTAGCGACAAAATGTTATACACCCATCAAAAGAGCTATCGCCCTCTTTTTGTGAAAATTGTCTGTTTTCGGAGTGGACTCATTATTAATTTAGTTTAAAATTGATAGGTAAGGTCATTTGTACTTTTACGGGCTTACCTCGTTGTTTGCCAGGACTCCATTTTGGTAAAGTTTTAAGTACACGTATAGCTTCCTCATCACATCCTGCTCCAATGCCTCTTAAGAGTTTAATGTTGGTAATGCTGCCATCCTTGTCAATTACAAAGGAAAGTGTCACTCTGCCATCTATGCCCATTCTACGTGCTTGCGAAGGGTATTTCATCTTTTTGCTTATAAACTTATACAGTGCTTCCAAGCCACCCGGATAGGTTGGCATCTGCTCTACAATAATAAAAGGAGCTTCTTCTACCGGCTCAATACCTGGGCTTTCAATTTCACCTGGGTCTTCAAAACTATCGATTTCTTCAAAAGTATTATCAATGGGAGATTCGAATACTTCAACAACTATATCATTGGGTACTTCAACCAATATAACCTCCTTAGGAGGTGGGGGAGGTGGTGTTTGATGTTCCGTTAATGGAACATCAAAAGACTCCTCTGTGTCGAACCCTGTATCCGGGACGACAAACCGTTCGCAAATGCTATACGTTTTGTACTCAAATGCCAAGAGCACAAAACTTAAACTAATTACCAAGCCCAAGTTTAAGAATAAACCTGATTTTTTACGTAAATCGAGTGTCGGATTTTTCTTGTTTTCCATCGTGTTTCTTGTTTTATTATATTAATAATTCACATACCTGGTTTTTCCGCATTGAGCGTATTTATCATCTCTGTTTAACTCAATCTTAATGTTTTTACTAAAGTTTTGAAGAACTGTTTCAAACTCCAATCTTTTAGCGTTCGAGATTGATGGGTTTATAATTCTAAAAAAATAATAATCGATAGAACCACTTTTGCTAAAATAAATTTTGTTAACAATGCTAATAGTTGAATCGGGTGAATCCCACGTAAAATTTTCATCTTTCATAAACTTCGATACCTGTTGATGAAATTTGCTCCACGATTCTATTACTTTTTTATGCTGTTCTTGCGTTGAGTTTCTGGAGTCTAATAGGTTTGGGTAAATACTATCTAAATTCAGCTTTTTATACGCATCAAAGCTTGGCTGATTATCAAAGCTTATAATTGTGGGGTTTTTGTCAGTATCAGATATATTTTTAGCACAACCTATTAGTATAATAATTAGGAGAAAAATAGAAACTTGCTTCATAGTAATTTTATTTGTTTAACTCAATCTAAAAGTTATTGGCAATACCATTCTTACTTTTACGGCCTTACCACGTTGTTTACCGGGGTTCCATTTAGGCGAATTTTTAATCACGCGAATGGCTTCTTCATCGCAACCGGCACCTACGCCACGAATTACTTTTACATCGGTAATATTGCCTGCTTTATCCACCACAAACTGCACAAATACCTTTCCTTCAACGCCCATCTGCCTAGCTCGCGATGGATATTTCATTTTATTACCTATGTACTTATAAAAAGCTTGATCGCCCCCCGGAAACGAAGGTTGCTTCTCTACAATGGTAAAAATTTCGTCAGCCACTTCTTCGTCTTCAGGCTCTTCAAAAATGGCTTCTTCAATTACAGTTTCATCCGTAATATCAATGTCAAGATCCACTTCTATATCTTCTTCAATTTCTTCTTCATCGGGTACCTCAATAATTTCGGGCTGCTGTATTTTTGGCGGAGGAGGAGGCGGTTGCTCTATAGGAAGAATCTCTGTCATTTCCTCAAAATCGTCATTTACAGCGGCTAACTGCATTAGTGAGCCGTCATCGTACGATTTGTACTCAAATGCGAATAATACCAACGACAGGCTAACTACTAAACCAATGTTTAAATATAAACCTGATTTTTTACGTAAATCGAGTGTAGGGTTTTTCTTGTTTTCCATAGTATAACTATTTATTTAATTATAAAACTAAAGTAATAGTTATAGAAAACAAAATAAAACCCCGATTTATTTTCGGGGCTTTAAAATACTTTTTAGCTAAGCTTAAAGGTAATTGGTAGTACCATTCGTACTTTAACTGCCTTACCGCGTTGCTTACCGGGAGTCCATTTTGGCGAGCTCTTAATTACTCTAGCTGCTTCTTCATCACAACCGGCACCAACACCACGTATAACTTTTACATCGGTAATATTACCTGCTTTATCCACCACAAACTGCACAAATACCTTTCCTTCAATGCCCATTCTGCGTGCTTGCGAAGGATACTTCATTTTCTTTTGTACATACTTATAAAAAGCACCCATACCCCCTGGATAGCCAGGTTGTTTCTCCACAATGGTAAAAATTTCATCGGCCACTTCTTCGTCTTCAGGCTCCTCAAAAATGGCTTCTTCAATTACAGTTTCATCCGTAATATCAATGTCAAGATCCACTTCTATATCTTCTTCAATTTCTTCTTCATCAGGCACCTCAATAATTTCGGGCTGTTGAATTTTTGGAGGAGGAGGAGGCGGTTGCTCGGTAGGAGGAATCTCTGTCATTTCCTCAAAATCGTCATTTACAGCGCCTAGCTCCATTAGTGAACCATCATCGTACGATTTGTACTCAAATGCAAAAAGCACTAACGCAAGGCTAATAACCAAACCAATATTTAGAAATAGCCCCGACTTTTTAGTCAAATCTGCTTCTGGTGATTTTTTAGCTTCCATTTATATTAATTTATCTAAGGTTGTAATCTTATGTAAAACCAAATATAATGACTAATTATTAATACTATCCGGTCTTAGATAAAATAATAGTTATTCCTAAGAATAATCCATATCCAACTAAAGTTCCTACACAATCAGCCGTAAGGTCGGCAAAATCGTACGATCGGTCTGGAACATAGGATTGCAAATATTCTAGTATATACCCATAACCAATAGACCCCATAATGATGGTTAATTTAGGCCAAGGTCCTATTTTAAGTCTATTATTTTCAACTCCAAGTAAGCCAAATAATACGAGTACGGCAAAAAGAACAATATGCACGGTTTTATCAATGCTTATAAATTGCCAGCTAATATGTGGCAAAGCACTACCGGGTAACAGTGTAAGGATGGCAATAATTACAAACCAGCTAATAAAAAGCCATTGGCTGTATTTAATAATAACTAAGAGCAGCTGATTTAATTTAATCACAGTCAATTTGAATAATCATATAGAAAAACGCGTAGTGCGATTTTTTTACACAGGCTATATTCGCACTACGAGGGTGAATAGATATTATCCTAAAAATTGGAAGATGAAAGTCGCCAACTTCTAACTTGTAGCCGAGCCAATTAAATGGCTGCCAATTTGTAATGTTTATTGGCCAATTATTTCTTTATAGGCCTTTGCATCCATTAATTCTGATAAATCAGCTCCCTCTTGCATAGTTACCTTTACAATCCAGGCTTTGTAGGCATCTTGGTTAATGGCCTCTGGGCTATCTTCCAGTGTATCATTAAATTCATCGATGGTGCCTGTTAAAGGCATAAATAAATCTGATACTGTTTTTACCGCTTCAATGGTGCCAAAAACATCTCCACTGGCTACTTCATCTCCCACAGTATCAACTTCAACAAATACAATATCGCCAAGTTCTTTGGCGGCAAATTCTGTGATGCCAATTATAACAGAATTGCCATCAATTTTAATCCATTCGTGGTCTTTTGTGTATTTTAAGTCTGTAGGAATATTCATTTTCGTATAATTTAATTGTCTTAAAGGAATCTATATTGAGTTCAAATTTAAGAGGTTTTTTTAAAAAGTTGCCTAAACCTGAGCCTATCTATTTTGATAACTTTCATTTTAGTACATGCAGTAGCTGGGCAGGTACTCAGTAATGACGACAATCTCGATGGGATTATTTGTTATAAAAAAGTTAAGTCCACTGGTAAGGTAACTCAAAGTGCAGGAGGGTTTAACCAACCTATCAGTTTTGCTTGCACTACGTTTACAAAGAGAAATGCTAAAACTCCGCACTCCCTGGTGTTCTCGGAAAAGGGATTACATCTCTAATATTACCCATACCTGTAATAAATTGTACCATCCGCTCAAAACCCAAACCAAAACCACTGTGCGGTGCAGTGCCAAATTTACGGGTATCTAAATACCACCAAAGCTCTTTTTCTTCTATGTTCATTACCGCTAATTTTTCTTGGAGTACTTCCAGTCGCTCTTCTCGCTGTGAGCCTCCAATAATTTCGCCAATACCGGGGAACAGCACATCCATTGCCGCCACCGTTTTATTATCTTCGTTGGCACGCATATAAAAAGCCTTAATGGTAGCAGGGTAGTTATAAATGGTTACAGGTTTTTTAAAGTGCTTTTCCACCAAAAATCGCTCGTGCTCACTTTGCAAATCAGCCCCCCATTCTTCAATAATGTATTTGAATTTCTTCTTTTTATTTGGTTTGGAGTTTCGCAGAATTTCGATGGCTTGGGTATAAGTAACACGTTCAAAATCGTTGCTGGCTACAAATTCAAGTCGCTCGATTAAACCCATTTCGTTGCGCTCATGTTGAGGCTTGGTTTTATCTTCATCTGCGGCTCGTTTAGCGAGCAAAACCAAATCTTCTTTGCAATTTTCCAAGGCATAACTCACCAAGTATTTTACAAATTCCTCGGCCAAATCCATATTGCCTTGCAAATCGCAAAAGGCCATTTCGGGCTCAATCATCCAAAATTCGGCCAAATGGCGGCTGGTGTTAGAGTTTTCGGCTCTAAAAGTGGGGCCAAAAGTATAAATTTCGCCCAATGCCATCGCAGCAGTTTCTCCTTCTAACTGACCCGAAACCGTCAGGTTGGTTTCTTTACCAAAAAAATCTTTGCTTTCATCTACTTTGCCATCTTTCGTTTTGGGTGGGTTTTCTAAGTTTAACGAAGTTACACGAAACATCTCTCCGGCACCTTCTGCATCAGAACCTGTTATGATGGGCGTGTGCACATTTACAAATCCTTTGTTATGAAAAAAGGTATGTACCGCATAAATCATTTGGTGACGAATACGATAAATGGCACCAAACGTATTGGTTCTCACTCGTAAGTGAGCAATATCTCGTAAAAACTCAAGGCTATGTTTTTTAGGCTGCAAAGGGTATTCATCAGGGTCGCTATCGCCCAATATTTCGAGCGAATTAACCAACACCTCATACGCTTGCCCCTTACCTTGCGACTCAATTAACTCCCCGGTAATACTTACACTAGCCCCCGTAGTAATTCTTTTTAAGAGTGCTTCCTCAAAATTTTCAAAATCTACAACGGCTTGCATATTAGTAGAGGTAGAGCCATCATTGAGCGCAATAAATCGATTGCTTCTAAATGTACGTACCCATCCCATCATTTTTACTTGTTGCCCAAGTTTATCTCCTTTAAGCAGTTCTTTAACTTTAATGCGTTGCATATTTTTTATTGTATTATTTTACCTGTTGCCAATTTATTAGCGTACCTGAACAATTATTATAAAACCAACATCATTAATGATAGAATGATTTAATGCGATAATAGAACAAAAAGCAGTTGTAATATTTTTTTAAACAAATAAAAATGCTTCTATTATTAAGCCTTATTATTCAGTAACCGCAAAAAAACCACTTTTTAACTGATTATTCAATTAAACTTATCAATTGTGGGTTATTTTAGGGCATCAAAATTGTATGGGCTCAATAAAAACCTCCTATTTTTGAACTAACTTATTTTTTCAGATGCAAAAACTAACCTTATCACAATCATTAGGTCAAAAGCTGAGTCCGCAGCAGATTCAGTTTATTAAACTCTTGCAGGTGCCTACCGCTGAGTTAGAGTCGCGCATTGAAGAAGAGTTAGAAGTAAACCCCGCCTTGGAAGAAGGGGAGGAAGATGAAACCCCATTGCAATCTCAAGAAGAGTCCGTTGCTGAAACTGAAGAAAAAAAGGAGGAGGAAGTAAAATCGGAAGATGAGATAAATGTAGAAGATTACCTCCGAGACGATGATTTTAGCGGCTATAAAATGCAGGGCGATGGAGAAGATTTTGAAGATAAAGAAATGCCCATTTCTACTTCAGCTACCTTAAACGAACAATTATTATCCCAACTTGGGTATTTACGTTTAGACGAGCGTCAGGTTAAAATTGGCGAGCAATTAATTGGCAGCATCGAAAGTGATGGTTACATCCGTAGGGATATAGAAGCTATAATTAATGATTTGATGTTTGCCCAAAATATTGAAACGGATGAGGATGAAATTGAGGACATCTTATTTAAAATACAAGAATTTGACCCTGCCGGTATTGGAGCTCGAAACCTGCAAGAGTGCTTACTAATTCAATTAGAACGGCTACACGAGCAAAACCCAAACACACGGTTGGCTTATGATATTATCGACCGTTGTTTTGATGAGTTTACCAAAAAGCATTATGCCAAAATTATAAAAAAACTAAACCTCGAAGATGAAGAGGATATAAAACCAGCTATTGAAATAATAACGAAGTTAAACCCTAAACCTGGCGGAATTTCTACGGGAGGATTGGTTAAAACACAATACATTATTCCTGATTTTATTTTAACCAATAATGAAGGAGACCTTGAAATTGCCCTCAACTCAAGAAATGCACCGGAACTCAAGGTGAGTTCTTCTTATTCTGATATGTTTGAGGCTTATGCCAAAAGCGATAAAAAGGATAAAAAGCTCAAAGAAACAGTTTCGTTTGTAAAGCAAAAACTGGATTCGGCCAAATGGTTTATCGATGCCATTCGCCAGCGGCAGCAAACCCTGCTTAAAACAATGCGTACCATTGTAAACTACCAGTATGAGTATTTTTTAACAGGTGATGAGAGTAAGCTAAGGCCAATGATTTTAAAAGACATTGCCGAAAAAATTGATATGGATATTTCTACCGTTAGCCGTGTGGCCAATAGTAAATCTATTCAAACCGAGTTTGGCACTTTTATGCTTAAATATTTCTTTTCCGAAGGCATTGCAACCGACTCTGGTGAAGATGTAAGTAGCCGAGAAGTAAAAAATGAGCTTAAAAAGCTGATTGATGCCGAAGATAAATCTAAACCGCTATCGGATGATAAATTAGAGAGCCTGCTTCGTGAAAAAGGCTATACCATTGCCCGCAGAACGGTGGCTAAATACCGCGAACAACTTGGGTTGCCAGTTGCTCGTTTACGAAAAGAATTGCTGTGACCAAGCAGTTGGCTACCCTTTTTTCGTACCTGTTTCATCCGCTCCTGATGAGCACCTATTTGTTTTCTATTTTGCTTTTTATGGCTCCCCATAGCATAATGCCCATTGGGTTTAGTGCCACTAGTGGTGTTGTGTTGGTCGGCTTAATTTTTATTACAACCTGCATTATTCCCGTTCTAAGCCTCTATATTTTAAAACTATCAGGCAGTATTTCTTCATTTTCGTTAGATGACAAAGGCGAACGAATTACCCCTATGATTTACACAGGGGTAATGTATGGAATTACAGCCTATATGTTTGCCAACAAATTAGAATTAGGGGAAATGATAGCCGTGTATTTAGGCATATCTACGCTCCTTATTTTACTTGCAGGCATTATTACTTTTTTTTGGAAAATAAGTCTGCATGGTATTGGGGTAGGTGGGTTTATTGGTTTTTTGCTAGGGCTTAATATGCAATCAAGTCTGGCGTATTTTAATTTTATACTGCCTCCTTTGTTTATAATTGCTGCATTGGTTTTGAGTGCACGCTTAAAGTTGAATGCACATACGCCTCAACAAGTATATGTAGGATTTGTATTGGGTATTTGTAGTAGTTTTGTTTCTTTAATGATTTATACCTAAATTGAGCGATTCACTAAAGCGATAAGCACTAATGTACTGAGTTAAAAAGACTTCCAAAAATACTCGCAATCCGCCAACTGGCGGATTCCTGCGTTTTTTGTAAACTTTTAATTCTCAGTCTTTTAGCACTTCTCATCTCTACTGAATCACTCAATCTAGGTTATATCCTGTAAAAAATATGTACGAATTTATAAAATACGATACCGCTGATGGGGTAACTACCATCACTTTAAATAGGCCAGATGTGTATAATGCCTTAAATGATGAAATTACTTATGAGCTGCAAGATGCTTTTAAAAAAGCCACCAAGGATGAAACCACACGAGTGGTGGTTTTTACAGGCGAAGGCAAGGCATTTTGTTCGGGTCAAGATTTAAAAGCAGCCGTTGGCGACCAAAAACGATCTTTTTCTGCATCGCTCGAAAAACGGTATAATCCATTGATTAGCTTAATGCGAAATATGCCTAAACCTATTATTTGTAAAATAAATGGAGTAGCCGCAGGCGCTGGATGCTCGTTGGCATTAGCCAGCGATATTTTAGTAATAGCCGAAGAAACCTTTTTGGTGGAGGTATTTGTAAATATAGGCCTGGTAATGGATTCTGGCTCTTCTTATTTTTTACCTCGATTGGTGGGTTCTTCAAAAGCCTTTGAGTTGGCCACAATGGGTAGCCGCATATATGGCAAAGAGGCCGTTGAATTAGGTATTGCCAATAAGTCGGTGCCAGTTGCTGAGCTTGATAAAGCCGTTGCTGTTTATACTGATTATTATAAAAATGCCCCAACCAAAGCCATTGGGCTTATGAAAAAGATGCTCAACAAATCGGGTAATAGCGATTTAAAAGCAATGCTCGAATATGAAAAACAGTGCCAAGAAATAGCAGGCGCTACCCACGATTATAAAGAAGGTGTTGGTGCATTTTTAGAAAAACGCAAGGCTGAGTTTACGGGTAAGTAGGGGGCTGCTGAAAAACCCACAACCCTATCAAATTTTATGTGTTTGTCTTCAAGCATCGCCTTTGCGTAGCCACTTCGGCAGAACAAGGTCAGACGGGCTCTTACTTTTTGTCTTGACACAAAAAGTAAGCAAAAAAGTCAAGGCTATAAATTTCCAGCTACACAATCGCCAATGGCAACACCTGTTCTCCAATTACCTGAAATTTGAAAGCCGGGATAGCTTTTTTCCACAGCATCCACCTTTTCCATTAATTTATAATAGCCCAAATTAAATTGGGGAATAGCCTTTTCTACCACATAATGATGTTGAAAAGTGGTTTCTGAAGAGATGTTCATATGCTTTTCAAAAGCTAGCTTTGCCTTTATAATAGCTTCTTTGGGTTTAGTAAGAATGGCTTTATTATGTACGCCACCCACAAATAAAGTAAATAAATGAGTACCCTTTTTTGCAACTTCAGGAAAAATAGCAGAGGTCCAGATACCGCCTAAGTAAGGTTGGTTTTCTTGTTGTGCGTTAAGGTAGCCGAATCCATCGAGTGCCTGGCCAACTGCCCCTGTGGGGTAGGCTAAGTACAAGAGCATCATTGGGGCATATTCAATGGCTGCTATTTCTTTTGCAAGATCTGGCTCAAGAAAGCTACATATATTGCTAAAAATTGGTGCAGGAAGTGTAGAAACAATTTCTTTTCCAACGAAATCGGCTGTCTTTCCATTTGAGTTATAACTAATGTTAAACCCTTCGTTTAACGACTTTACAGCAGTAACCACTGTGTTTAATTTAACATGATTTAATGTAGCACCCAATGCATCAATTAGTGTAATAAGCCCTTTATCAAACGACATCGCCTCTCGCTTGTGGGCATTTTTATCTCGCTTAAACATTGCACCTACCAAAGACCCATAATCTTGCTCCATAGCATAGAGTTTTTTAAAAGTGGCCCGCAAACTTAGTTTTTCTGGGTCTCCTGCATATATGCCTGTAACTAGGGGGTTTATCATTCGGTTTAAAATATCTGCATTAAGTCGCCTTCGGATAAAGCTTGCAATGCTCTCCTCTTTAAGGGTGCTTTTTTTGCGAAATAGTTCGGTTAGAAAAGCCCATACCATTGAAGGGGTAAGAAAGCCTGATTTAAAAAAAGTCCAATCAGGTTTCATCTTTAATGGCATATCCTTAAATAAAAGATAACGTGTAGAGGCTATGCTTTCATTTTTCCTAATTTTAGGGGCAATGCCAAGTTCCTCCATAAGCTGTTGAAGTTCCGCATTAGTTAAAATCGAATTAGGGCCCTGCTCTAATCGGTATCCCTCTTTAATTATCGTTTCGATTACGCCTCCCAATTTATCAGAAGCCTCTAAGAGAAGCACCTTTTTGCCTTTTTTCTGATGGCTATAAGCAGCTACTAAGCCGGAAATACCGCCTCCAAGGACAATAGTATCGTACGCTGTTTCTTTCATTTAAACCTCCATGAAGGAGTGACTACAACTGCTCTCTCACCAATCGATCAACCGAATAGCCCTTCGCTTCTGCCTTAAAATTGCGCACCAAGCGATGCCTTAAAGCGGGTACAGCAATGGCTTGCACATCCTCGATATCTGGTGAGTATTTTCCTTTTAAAATAGCATGGCATTTTGCTGCCAATATTAATGTTTGCGAACCTCGTGGGCCGGCACCCCACTCGATGTACTCATTGGTAAGTTCGGATGACAACTCCGTATTTGGGCGTAATTTATGTACCAGATTAACGGCATAGCTTACCACATTATCTGTTACCGGCACTTTGCGTACTAAATGCTGAAAGGCAATAATTTCTTCTTTACTCAACACCTTATTAATAATGGGGCTTTTATCGGTGGTAGTAAGGTTTACAATTTGCTTTTCTTCTTCTAAACTAGGGTAATCTAAAAATATATTAAACATAAACCGATCTAACTGTGCTTCGGGCAAGGGATATGTGCCCTCTTGTTCAATTGGGTTTTGCGTGGCTAATACAAAAAACGGAAGGTCTAATTTATAATGTTTACCAGCTATGGTTACTCCTTTTTCTTGCATAGCCTCCAATAAAGCAGCTTGTGTTTTAGGGGGCGTTCTGTTAATTTCATCGGCCAACACTATATTAGCGAATATTGGGCCTTTTATAAATTTAAAATTTCGCTCATTGTCTAACATTTCAGCCCCCAAAATATCAGAGGGCATTAAATCGGGTGTAAACTGAATGCGGTTAAAGTTTAGGTCTAATACCTCCGATAATGTTTGAATGAGCAGTGTTTTAGCTAGCCCAGGAACACCAATTAGTAGTGCGTGGCCCTGACTAAAAATGGAAATCAATAACTGGTCTATGGTGTCGTTTTGCCCAATAATTTTTTTGCCAATTTCATTCTTAAGTCGAATGTAGGCATCGTGTAATTTATCGGCAAGTTCTACTTCGTTGGTCTGGCTCATACTGCTATTTTCCTAAAATATCGCAATGTTTAAATTGGTCATCTATGTAAATATATACTCGATCAACCGAATCAATTACCCATTGTTGTTCTGCTTTACTTTTCTTTTCGTTTAAAGCAGCTCCTTGTATTTTTTGCCAGTCAACATCTAAATCGGCTTGGTGTGGAGCAAACCTTTTTTTATAATATATTATTCGAACAGCTTCTTTTCCATCTTGCATTCTAAAACTTAATGGTTTAGAAATACTGCCTACTTGCATCGTATCTAACATAAAAAAAACAGTGGGTTCTAGCTGATCTACCGATATGCTTTTTGCCCCTGAGTTATCCAGAAAAAAGCCCCCACTAGGAGCTGATAATTTGTCATCTGAAAAGTCTTTGGCCGCTTTTTCAAATACCACTGTGGAGTCTAAAATGAGAGCCCTAATGCTATCTAATTCGTGGGTGGCTAGGTCTATGTCTAAATCAGAAGACGAGGGAATAATTAATATATGCCTCGATCTAAATTCGTTACCTCTTCGCTCTAATAATTGTATTATGTGAAACCCAAAGTCTGACTCAACAGGGTCGGAAATTTCTCCAACTTGCATCTGAAAACACACCGCTTCGTATTCAGGAGCCAATTCGCCTCGTTTATACCAACCGGGTAACTCACCTCCGGTTTTAGCAGATCCTGGATCCATCGAGTTTTTTTCGGCCAACTTTCCAAAGTCTGCACCCGCTTCAATTTGCCTTTTTATATCAAATAGTTTTCTTTCTACCTCTTGTTTTTGAGTTTTACCAATTTTAGCAATTTTTACAATTTGAGCTACTTCTACTTCTTCTGAAAAATAGGGGAGACTGTCTTTGGGTATTCTTGCAAAAAACTTTTTAACTTCTTTAGGTGTAATACTAACACCATCTGAAATTTGGTCTTTCATTCGTTGGGCAACCATTTGGTCGTGCATATCATCACGCATTTCATCTCTAATATCGGATAAAGACTTGCCGTAGTATTCTTCCAAGGCATCTACCGACCCACCCGATTGTGCTATAAAATATTGCATTCTTCGTTCTAATTGCATATCCACTTCTATGTCCAGTACTTCTACAGAATCTACCTCTGCAATTGCTAATAACATTTTTGAGGTTATAAGGGTTTGCAATACTTGGCATCTTGGATTAGGCCCTCTAATGGCGCCTCTCGATGCCATATCTAAATACATATATTCTATGTCGGATAATAAGATAATATTATCATCCACCTTGGCTACAATTTCATCAATTACTTTAGGTTTTGAATCTTGCCCAAAACTTGAGGTAACTAAAAAAAGTAATACCAACAGGCTACTTATATATTTCAAATGAATTCTGTTTTTTTGCTTCATTATAAACTTCCTTCTCTAAATTTTTTGCTAACGCTATTTTTCGCTTATTAATTATAATATCAACAATTTGATCCTTTACTACTTCCAAAGGAGCTATGTCGTCTGTTTTTTTATATGCTGATATTTTTAAAAAATACCTAAATGCCTCATCTGAGGCTTCTGCATATTTTCTATTTCTTAAAAATTGTACGGTGTTTGGCGTTTCAGCAAACGGAGATCCTCGTACTAAATCCTCGAAATTAATCCAAACCGAATCAACTAACGTATAGTTTAATGCATTGCCAAAACAATAAGCTTGCAGTGCCTTTATGTCTTTTTCTTGGGATGACAAAACAAGTTTTTTTACCTTACGAAGGCTAGGAGCCGTATTGGGGAGCTTAATAAATTTGCCTCTAATAATGTTTTGCTTTAGAGGAAAATTATCTTGGTTTGAATCATAATAAGACTGAATTTCTTCATCGCTTACCTCCTTATTTATATGCTGATTAATGTAATATGCCCGGTATTGGTAGGCTATTAAACTATACCTGTAATTAAGTATTTTTCGCTCTAAGTCGGCCTCGTCAAAATCAATTTTAGATTTTGCTTCATCAATAAGCAACTGCTTACGAACCCAATTTTTAATATAGCGATCTACTCGAGCCATGCTATCTTCCACAGAAGTGCCACCCACTACAATCCCCTCTAAATCTGATTGGTATAAATAGCTTTGATTTACCCTAGCAATAGGTTTTTCGGTTGCTAATTTGTTCTCTTGCGCTGTTTTTACCTGCAGGAGTTCGCAGCCAAACAAGAGAACAAACCAACTTGCTATAAAAATTTTATTAAAATGCTTTAAAATGCGCATAAACGTTATTCAGGCTTTTTTTATTTATTTTAACCTTGTATTTTTTCTTTAATCCAGCAATAAATTTTTCGTCTAAATATTGTTGATAGTCAGCAATAACCTTTCCTTTAATTTCATCCATTGGAGGGGTTACAACTACATTAGTAAGTACAACCAAGTACCACAAGTCTTCTTGCTTAAATACCTGTCCTGATTTTACAGTCTCAGCATTTATTGCTCGGCTCCAAGCTTTTGCCTCTTTTGAAACAATTTGCAAAGTTAATGGACTTACATTGTTTTCTTTTAAAAGATTCGACTTTAGGTTCTCCCAATCACCAATATGTATTTTATGCGCTGTTTTTTCTTTAATTTTTTCTAGTGTAAGGTTAGATGAGCTCGAAAAAACAGTGGTGTCTTTAATTGTGTTGGAATACCGGCTTTTATTGTTTTCAAAATAAGTTATTAGTTGCAAGCTATCTTTCATCGAGAGGTTCCACACAGTATCTTCCATAATTGAAAATAGTAATATGCCATCGTGGTACTCTTGAACTAAAAACACATACTCAGGATACTTTTGCGGGAGTTTTTCTTTCTCGAAACTTACCACCAGTGAATCTTCGTAATTTAATAGGAGTTTTGTCATTTGTGCTCGCACGCCTAATCGATTATCAAAGGGTTTTGACTCCACATTTTTAAGAAACTCGCCCGAAGAAATTTTTATGTTACCAACGCTAAATAAAGTGGCTGTATTTGCAAGGTAAGAGCTATCAAATTTCCATTGGTTTTTACTGGCTACAGAAGCAGGTATTCTTAATAATTCTTCTTTAATTTTATCGTTTCTATAAAAATTGTTTTCCGCTTTCAACGTTTTGAGCATTTCTTTGCGCGGCATCGAAGCCCTTCCGTCCGACTTGATTTTTCTTGTTAATTTACTTAACTCCTCTTCGTACGAGCCTAATGGAATTCGATCTACAAGTTTTATTATATGCCAGCCATACGGTGTTTGTATTGGTTTAGAGATGTCGTTAATTTGTTGAAGGCTAAAAGCTTCCTTTTCAAATGAAGGCACTATTTGTCCTCTTCCAAAAGGTTTTAGCTCCCCATTTTTAGCAATCGAATTTTGGTCTTCAGAATACTGTTTGCAAAGGGCATTCCAAGAAGCACCACTTTTTAAAAGGGAATCAATTAAGTTTATTTTTTGTTTTGCTTTTTCTTGCGCCTCGGCTGCATTCTTTTGAGTTGCCCTCACCATAATATGCGCTACTTTTAGCTGCCCTTCATTGGGGCGCTTGTCCACAACCTTAATAATATGATAACCAAACTGGGTTCTAACAGGTGCTGATACTTGCCCAATTGGGGTGTTATAGGCTGCGGTTTCAAACGGGTACACCATTTTTAAAACAGAAAAATATCCTAAATCGCCTCCGTTTTGTTTTGCTGAGGGGTCTTCAGAGTTGGTTTTAGCCAAAGAGGCAAAATCTTCTCCTTTTAAAATACGATCTCTAATGGCCTTTATTTTTTTTAGCGCCTCAAGCGTATCTTTTTGGCTTGCCTCTTTGGGTACTCTTATTAAAATATGCGAAGCTCTAATTTCCCATTTGCTTCTTTCATAAGCTTCTTTTACCAGTGCTTCTTCTCCTCTTTTGGGTGTTAAAAAAGATTCTTCCAGCTGATTTTTATACAACCCAAACTCTTCTTTAAAAGCCTTGGTTGTATCATAACCTAATGCTTTTGCCTCCTTAACTTTTAGCCTAAAATTGATGTATAAATCTAAATAAGCATTAATGCTATCCTTGCTAATCTTCTGGTCGAGATTGTTTTTAGCATACGCATAATTAAATTCCTCGATAAAATGTTTTTCGCCCCCAATGGAGAAAAAATATTTTTTTGATTGGGCAAAACTTGGGTACGCTAAAGTGCCTATAAACAATAAACCTAAAATAATTATTCTGACTGATTTCATACTAAAAATAATAATGACTGCAATTTTAACCCTTAAATTCAGCATAATTAATATAAAGCCACCCCTTTTTATCTAAACAAAAAATATATTAGAAATCCCTAGCGGAATTTTATGTCATTGTCCAAATTATTGACTATTAAATGCTTAACCAACTTGAAAGTATAACATTATAAGTTGCTCATTTTTAGAGTGTTGCGTTTTTAATTTTTACAAATGGGTCACTACTTTTGTTTTTTTAACATAAGGTTTATATTTAAATTGATCCCCAGATTACGGAGCAAATTGAGGCATCCAATAGTCTGTCTATCAGCATGCTGCAGGTTTTTGCAAATTTGAAATACCTTAATGAAACTTAAATTTATTTTTATAACTTTTCAAGTTGGGTTAATAGAGGTGCCCTAATAATAACCGCTACAAATTAGAATACGTTTCAGCGTAATACAGCATTTGTTTTGTAAAATCAGCTGGATATTCAACTTTAACATCGGTGATGTTTCCAGCATCATCGGTTACTGGCACTAGCTTAGGATTAATAAAACCACCGTAAGGGGCAGACTTTAGTTTAGCTGCTCTCTCGAGTACCTCTTTGTGCAGTTCCAAATCAACCTTAACGCCATAATTCTCGATTAAGCTTTTACCAGCTTCAAAATCTCCTTCTGATTTAATTCGCTGAATCTCTCTTAATAATTGACCAAACAAATCGTGTAGTTTTTCATAATCATTTACCACAAAATAGGTTTTTCCATCTTTTGTTTTACGTTCAATTACATTCTCATCGGCTCCTTTTTCAAGAACCCATTTGGCAATCATTTGGCGGTTACGCATATGGGCTTCTTCAATATCATCCCCTATATTCAACCTACGTAATTGCAACATTAGCCCATTACGGATATAGCCATCATAGGTTTCTTTACCAACCTCAAGGCTGGGTACTAACCCAAGGTCTATTAATTTTTGGTCGTAAAGAAAATAGAGGGCTACCAAATCAGCACGGCCTTCTTCCAAGGCGGATGCGTAATTTTTCAACGTCTCTTTAGGCGTTCCTACGCCTTCGTTTAATTTACCTGATGCGTGGCCAACTACTTCGTGCAAGGCCGTGTGCATTTTACCTCCAATGTCGCCATATTCTTTGGCTCTGGCAATTTCTTCTTTGCTGTAGGCAAACTCTTCTAAAAAGCCTGAACCACCTGCTTTGCCATAAGCGGCAACAATGTTACCTAAGCTTACCGATTTTGACCCATGTGTTGCTCTAATCCAGTTAGCATTTGGCAGGTTTACACCTATGGGCGTTGATGGAGAGGCATCGCCTGCTTCGCCTGCTACATTTACTACTTTGTAGGTAACACCCACCACTTTGGCTTTTTTGTGTTCATCCATAATAGAGGAGTTATCTTCGAACCACTGCACATTATCAGATAATACCTTCATTCGCTCTGATGCTTCAAAATCGTTTATTTCAACAATGTTTTCGTACGAACCCCGGTAGCCTTTGGGGTCGTTATATACTTCTATAAAACTATTAATGTAATCGATATCGCCCTCGGTAGCCTCTACCCAAGCAATATTATATTCATCCCAGGTTTCTAAGCTTCCAGTTTTGTAGTACTCAATAAGTAACTCTAATGCTTTTTTTTGAGGCTCATTTTCAGCAACTGTAGCAGCTTTTTCTAACCAATAAATAATACGTTTAATAGCAGCGCCATAAAGGCCGTCTGCCTTATACACATCCTCTTGAATGGTACCATCTTTCATTCGAACCAACCGAGAGTTTAACCCGTACGAAAGCGGCTTATCTCCTGCTTTGGCTAATAATGGCGCATAAAATGCATCTACTTCTTCGGCTGTAATGTCTGGGTCGTAAAAATTAACAGCAGAGCCTTTCACCAACCCTTTGCTTGCGTCTAAATTTACTTTTTTGGCATCTACTTCGGGGTCGAATAAAATAGCAATAATGTCGGTTGAAAGTTCCGTATTAGTGGCTGTTAATAGTTCTTGCAAGTATTCTTTGCTAAACTCTGGCATTAGCTTGGCATTAGAATAATGATGATGGATGCCATTCGAAAACCAAATACGCTTTAGGTACACCTCAAACTGTTTCCAACTTTCGGCAGTTTTATCTCCAGTATAATTTTTAATAATTTTTTCCAGTGCTTTTCGTACGGCAAGGTTATGACGGTAATTCATATCGTACATAATGTCTCTACCCTCTAACCCTGCTTGGGTTAGGTAATACACCAATGTTTTTTGGCTTGTGCTCAACTTATCAAACCCGGGAATTTTATAGCGGAGAATTTTTAAATCAGCAAATTGCTCCGTTAAATACTTAAAATCATCTTTGTGTTCAGCGGGCGTTTCTTCTTTGGTGGTAGGCGTACAGCTAAGTGTAAAAGCAATTAGTAAAAGCAGCCAATAATTTTGTTTACTTGGTTTCATTATTTTATAGTTTGGTTAGAAATTTCCCCTTTCGGACTTTAGCGAAACTTCCTCAAATTTCTTTGAATTAACTCGTTAGTCCTACAAAAATTTGAGTTATTTATGATTCCGAATACTATCGAGTCCAATAAACAAAAATCAAATACTAAAAATTTTAAATCTATTAAGTGTTTGATTATTAAATAATTGGGTTTTAACTCCGATAGCTATCTGGATTTATTTGTTATTTAATGGTTGGCAATTGTGATTTTTAAAAACATTTATTTTAAAAACATAAGCACTAATTAAGAAATTAATTTGTAGAGCAGAGCTTACACAAAAAAAAATAAAAGATTAATCTAAAATAAAAGTTAGTAAAATAAAATCTTAAAAACATTTAGAATAATCCAATATTAGTCTATATTAGCCCCAAATTAGGTGTTGAGTATGCAATAACATACAGAGGTACACGTAAGCATTGAATAAAATTTTTGATACGCAATTATAATTATGGGAAGACCGTCCACAAAACCAAAAAAATTAAAAGATGGATTTTATATCGAAGTCCGAAATAAAGGAGCTAAATCTGGTTTAAAAATCCGCAGAGAAACAGAAGCCCAAATGCTGTTTGCAAAAAAGAGTTATGACAAAACAAAAGATGTTATTATTATTGGGGAGGTAATAAACGGCAAGCCGATAAAAAAAGCAAAAGACAAAGCAAAAGACAAAGCTTAGCTTAAGAAAGCTATTATAACCATTCTAAAAAAATCAGGTTTGCTCATTGGCAGGTCTGATTTTTAGCTTTTCGGCTTTTGGGCGAATTATATATTGGCAGCACCCTTAGTGCTGGGTTAACACATAATAATTTTGGGCTGGATTAATAGCTTTACTACATCTGTTAAGCAATATTTGAGTTTTTTGGTTTTGGGTGTTTTCTGAGTGGATTCCTTTTTAGTAATTTTAAAGTAATGTTTGCAAGTTATAATGGGCTAATCCTCTTGTTTGCCAAGAGATGATATATCTATGATGAGTTTCTCCTTTCTTGCAATAAGATTCTAATTATGCGCAGATTCTCTCTACCCCCCTTATACATAAAAATGCAACAGCCTTGTTTAGAGGTTATTACATTTTGTGTGCAGCCACCTTCAAGTTTGATCAAGGCGGCAAACTGTATTTTTACTAAAAGAAAGAAGGCTCTGCTTTCTTGGGGACTGAACTATTCATAACGCAACTTAGCTGCAAACAAAAGTAAGGATTTTCGATATTTGTCTTAACAAGTTTAATCAGAACACTCACGCTTTCTGAGAGTACCTCTTAAATCTACAAAATTATAGAGAAAAATAGCTTATATTTATTTTAATAATACCTAAATTGAGCGATTGAGTAGAGATGAGAAGTGCTAAGAGACTGAGAATAATCCCGAGTACTCGGGAACAAAAAACACAGAAACACCTACGCTGTAATGAATCGCTCAATTTAGGTATTACTAATCTTCAAATTTAGATAAGCATGCGACAATTTTTTATCACTGCTTTTTTTACCGTTACAACACAACTCCTCTACGGTCAAAACGACTCCACTCAATTAGTAAGATTTGATGAGTTAACATTTAATTCAGCTAGCGAAAAACAATATTATGAAGAACTTTATAATGATAAGCCCGCATACTTCGAACTTTTAGCAAGTATTGATTCAACTACAACAAACAAGGATATATCGGCCTACTCGCAAAGGCTTTACTTTGCGTTAGATGAGTTTAATAACACCAAATGGCAGAACAAGAAACCAGAAAAAAAAATTAAAACCATTTACGAGAAAATTCACACAATATTTTTTGATCAATATAGCTTAGAAAACAATTTTTCAGATGTATTTACCAGTGGCAAATACAATTGTGTATCTGCCACTGGAGTATATGCTCTTGCATTAGATAAATTAAATATTCCTTATGTAATCAAAGAAGAACCTACGCATGTATATCTAATTGCCTATCCAAATTCAGAAAGAATAATTGTGGAAGCCACAAACCCTGCTGCTGGTTATACCCAGTTTAACGAGGCGTTCAAAAAAGACTTTGTTAATAGGCTAACAAAAGCAAAGATTATTGGCTCACTTGAAGCACAACAATCTAATATTAATCAATTATTTGACAAATATTATTTTACAAAAAACAATATCCAATTAAAAGAATTAGTGGCACTACAATACTATAATGATGGGCTTTATAAAATGGAAGGAGAACAATACGAGCTTGCCTTTACCCAGCTAGAAAAATCTTATTTATTATATGAGAACGAAAGAATAGGCTACTTACTTTATATGAACGGAGCCAGCTTTTTAAGAACATTACCAATTGAAGATTTGAGGTATGCCCCTATGGTGCTAAGAATCGCTAGGTTTAAAGATTATGGTGTAAAAAATGAGCAAATAATAGCGGAGTACCAACAACTCGCCAATCTATACCTTTTTAAAAATGGGGATGTTGCTAAAAACGATAAACTTTATAATGATTTTAAAAAAGTATCGCCAGATTCATCCTATCAAAATACCATCTCCTATTTGTATAATTTTGAAGCTGGAAGGTATAATTACACAAAAGGAAAATATGCTCAGGCACTTGAATATTTAGCTATTGCCTATAATATAAAACCAAATGATGCGCAAGCTCAAAGTATTTTAGTGAGTGCAATTGCCCAACAAGCCTCTCGTTTAAACAACATTGAAAAAACATATGCTTTCTTAGATCAATATGGCGCATCCTATCCAAATCTTATTGAAAACGATAATTTTAAAATTATGTTAGCAAACGTAAAATTAGAGATGGCTTCTTTCTACTATTACACAAACAAGGCTAAACAAGCTGAGCTATATTTAGCTAAATTTGAAGCATTAAGTATGGATGACATTAAAACATTAAATGAAAATTCAATCTCAAAAGCCTATGTATCAGCAGCCATGTACTATTACCGAAAAGGGGCTGTAAGCAGTGCTCAAAAACATGTTGGTAGAGGGTTGCAAATTTTGCCTAATGACTTTAATTTAACCCGATTAAAACAAATGATGAGATAGGCTATTGAGCTCTGTTTTCGATAGCTACATTATACGACTTTGTGGTGAGGTAATAATTGCCCTGCCTAGTTTTTGTTTTTGCGATAATGTTGAGTTTTTCGATTACAAATTGCCCAAGAGCTAATGTATAGGTGACGGTGAAAAATCCATCTCCTTTTGAACCCATCCGTACTGCATTACTCTTAATAAACCCATCTTTATCTAGCTTGCCTAAATAAAATTGCACTTTCTTCGAGTTATCTGACATGCGTACATGAACTTTATACTGCCCATTTAATAGCATTTTGTCTTCAGTAGAAATCTTAATAGTTGGGTATTTTTTTTTGAGTTGCCCATCAATCAAGTACTCTTTTAGCGAATTATTGGGTTCCCCATTTCTATAAATTGCAATACTGCTTAACTTTCCGTTTTTTCTGAACCTTTTTTGTTCTCCATCCATCAAGCCTTCATTATAGTTATATGTTCTGTAGAGGGAGCCCTCTTTATAATAAGCTTTAACTACCCCGTGTTTTATGCCTTTTTTGTAGTATATCTCACTTTTTAGTGTCTTTCCATCTTTCTGATATATTGTTGTTTTGCCTTCTAGTTTGTAGTTTTCTACATTTCTAATAGCATATAGAACATCGTTTTTATATTCCTTTACTGTACCCGATACAATTTTTCCTTCCGCATCTCTCACATAAGAGGCTTCTTTTTGGCCACTGCCTGTTACCATATCACAGCTGTTTGCCCAAAGAATAAAAATGATTAAATAAAGTTGTTTAATCATTTCAACTATTGCTTATAATAAGAAATAACAGAGGCCTTTTCGATTACATTGGCATTAAGGTAGTACCCAACCATGGCGGGTGGGGCATTGGCTTCCAGCTCAATTTTATCAATGCCCAGCGCATACACTGTAAAAATATAGGCGTGTGGCTTGTCGCCTTTGGGTGGGCAGGCTCCGCCATAACCCGATTGGCCAAATGAGGTAATGCTTTGAGTACAGCCTTCGGGTGCCAAGCCAGTTTCTATATTGCCTGCATTGGTTTTTAGCTCACTAACCGAAACTGGAATATTAAACACAACCCAATGCCACCACCCACTGCCTGTGGGTGCATCAGGGTCATATACAGTTACTGCAAAACTTTTGGTGCCCTCTGGGGCATTTTGCCAAGCTAATTGAGGCGAAATGTTATCACCAAAGCATCCAAAGCCCGAAAACACTTGGGCGCTGGTTATTTGCCCTTGTAAATCGGTGCTTGATAAAGTAAGCCCTTGCGCAAAAAGACCTGTGGCAAAAAAGACTAATAAAAGAGGTGTGATTAAGTTTTTCATGCTAAAATATTAAACGTTGTACATAAATTATAATTACCCAAACAGGGACTTTATAAATGCTGAATTAAACCACTCTCAAATGTTAGGAATAACTCAGTAATTATTCAATTATTTTCGTTTCTGGTAATTTTGGCAATTCTCCGGTAAGTGAATTTAAAAAAGAAACAATCAACTTTGCGTCTTCATCGCTTAGGTCTTTATCAACCTGTAGTTTGGCCATAATTTTAACAGCTTCACTTAAATCCTCTACACTGCCATCATGAAAATAGGGAGCCGTTTGTGCTACATTTCTCAACGAAGGGATTTTGAACATATATTTATCACCTTCCTTTTTCGTAACTTCATACCTGCCCATATCTATTGTGCTGCTTTTAGTTAGTTCCCAGTAGTTGTAAAAAGAGCCAAACTTTAAAAGAGAGTGCCCTCCTAGCAATGTACCCGAATGGCAGGCTATACATCCTGTTCTCATAAATTTATCTAGTCCGGCTTTTTCTTTGTCTGTTAAAGCATCGGTATTTCCTGCCAAAAAAGAATCAAAAGGAGAGGGTGTTATTAACATACGCTCAAAGGCTGCTAAAGCATTTTTAATATTAGTATAGTTTATGGGGTTCTGCTCATCAGGAAAAGCAATAGAAAACCCTTTTTTGTACTCATCAATACCAGATAAGCGGTCTTCCAAAAATTTCTCGTCTGGTATCGCCATTTCCACAGGGTTTAAAATAGGGCCACCTGCTTGTTCTTCCACATCTTTAGCTCTTCCGTCCCAAAATTGAGAAAAATGAAGTGCTGCATTTAATACGGTAGGAGAGTTTCTGGTTCCAAAAGAACCCTCATCGTTCCCTGGCGAAACTGCAAGGTTATCAACCCCAAAGGTTCTTAAATTATGGCAGGAATTACAGCTAATTGTATTATCCTTAGACAAGCGTACATCAAAGAATAGCTTTTTGCCCAATGCCACTTTTTCATCTGTAAGTATGTTTTCCGGGTTTTCTGCTACTGTTGGCAATATGCCAAAAAGCTGTTGAGCTCTTTCGGTCAATCCTGCAAATTGATCCGTTTGTTTTACCGTTTTTTGTTCTTCTTCTGGGTTCTTCTTAGTATCTGAGCCACAGCCCAACATTAAAGTTCCAATAAATGCAATAACTATTAATTTTTTCATTATTATACAGTTAGGTTTACAGTAAAGTTATAACATGATTATTAGAGATTCAACTATTGCATTATCAATAATCATCAGTAATAAGGTAAAACCTTAAAAAACCCTCGGAGGAGGGCAGAGATTGCCCTGATTTACGGGGCAATAACGATTTGCATTTAGTGTTCCTGCTTTCACAAGAATATTTATTAATGCGAATCTTTAAATTCCTCTAATTTAGACTTGGCTTCTCGCTTAGGAAAGTAATTATTATTCATTTCTGTATCGCCCGTTTCTTTGTTGGGGTCGATGGTGATGTTGATTACTTCCTTGCTTTTTACAAACACTTTTTTAGCTTCATTTTCGTTGGAGCGCCAAATTTCTGCAGGTAATTGTTGCACTTCTTTGGTGCCATCGGCATAAGTCCACTCTATAATAATGGGAGAAACTAAGCCACCTACATTTTTAAACGATAACTCATAAAAATTCTTTCCGTTATAGGTGTTTTTTATGGCTTCATCGTCCACTCTGGCCATAAACTCACTATAATAACGATCGGGTGTATTGGTAATTACTAATAGATCTGCCCCATTAGAAAAGTCTATATTATTGCCGTTCTCATCCTTATTGGTATTCTTTATTTTAGCCGTTTCGTTTTGGCCTTCAATGCTTTTAGAAACTGTATTGGTTGTAAACCAACGCACATTGGCAAGTTCAATATCCACATAATCAATCGAGTAAAACCAGCCTCTCCAAAACCAATCTAAATCCACCGCAGAGGCATCTTCCATTGTTCTAAAAAAATCGGCAGGCATTGGGTGTTTAAAAGCCCAACGCTGTGCATACTCTTTAAAAGCAATATCAAATAATTCTGGACCCATAATAGTTTCACGAAGTAAAACAAGGGCTGCAGAAGGTTTACCATAGGCATTATAACCAAACTGTCTAATCTGCTCCGAGTTCGTCATTATAGGACGGATATAATCGGGGTTGCTCTTCATATAGTGCGTAATTCCTTTGGGGGTACCCCACGTTAAATCAAAAGTAGGGTAGTATTTAACCAATGTATTATGCTCTAAAAAAGTATTAAGCCCTTCATCCATCCAAGTCCATTGGCGTTCATCCGAATTGATAATCATTGGAAAATAATTATGCCCTACTTCGTGCACCACAACACCTACCAAGCCTTCAAGTAACTGCTGTGAGTATTTGCCCTTTTCATCAGGGCGGCCATAATTAAAGCAAATCATTGGGTACTCCATTCCTTGGTCGGCAGCATGTACTGAAATGGCTACCGGATACGGATAATCAATTGTTTTTTCGGAGTAATAACGAAGTGTATTTGCTACTGCCTCTGTAGAGTAATCTGCCCATAATGGATTGCCTTCTTTAGGGTAGAACGACATAGCTAATGGTTTATGGTTTTCCAATTGAACCGCTACGGCATCCCAAATATATTTACGCGAAGTAGTAAAGGCGAAATCTCTCACATTCTCCGCCTTAAAATGCCAAGTTTTAGTGCTTGTTTCTTTTGATTTTTCGTTTTTTTTCGCTTCTTTTTCCGTTACTATAAACACAATCTCTTCTGAGTTTTGTGCTTGGCTCCAACGTTCTAATTGTTTAACAGTAAGCACTTCTTTTTCGTTTTGCAACCAACCAGTTGAGCCTACAATATGGTCAGAGGGCACGGTAATATTTACTTCAAAATCGCCAAAGGTAAGGGCAAACTCTCCTCTACCTAAAAATTGCTTATGCTGCCACCCGTTTACATCATCATAAACAGCCATACGTGGATACCACTGCGCTAAGGTAAAGGCGTAGTTATCATCTTTAGGAAAATACTCATACCCTCCACGACCATCAATAAGCATACGATCGTACAAATTATACCACCAATCAATGGCGAACGAGTAAGACTCGCCCGTAGCCAATGCTGTTGGCATATCAATCCGCATCATTGTTTCTACGATGGTATGCTTTAACTCATTGCCGTTGCCATCTTTAACGGCCATTATTTTAAAGCCACCATCGTAGCTATTGTAATCATCGGCATAGTGCGTTATAGATTTGGCAGCAATAGAGTCGCGCATCCTACGTGTACCTACTTGCGTGCTCAATGCATTTTTCTGACGTACATTTTGATCCAATTGTACCCATAAATAATTTAGGGCATTGGGTGAGTTATTGGTGTAGGTAATCTGCTCCGACCCTGTTAATTTCAAGGAATTTTCATCGATGGCTACATCAATTTTATAATCTGCTTTTTGTTGCCAGTATTTTATACCCGGTGCTCCCGCTGCATTTCGGTATTCGTTAGGAGTAGGTAATTGTGTTCCTAACTGCTCGAACTTGCCTTGCCAGTTTAATTTTTCTTGTGCAGTTGCCATAAAAGGCAGTGCTAGTATGCAGGCGATTAATAATTTTTTCATATTGATTACCTTTTTCATCAATGCTAGGCATAGCCTGCTTCGTTTTTGGGCAAGGAGTCGCATTAACGTTATTAATTGTCCTTAAACTCTTCTAACCTAGATTTCGACTCTTTTTTAGGGAATACATTATTATCCGTATTTACATCCGCTGTTTTTAACTCAGGGTCGATAACGATGCTTTCCACTTCTTTATCTTTGGCAAATACCTTTTTAACTTGGCTTTCATTCGACCTCCAAATTTCAGCAGGAATCATTTCAATTTCTTTGGTGCCATCGGTATAATTCCACTCAATAATTACAGGCATAACAAGCCCTCCATTATTTTTTAAGGTTAATTCATAAAAATTTTTATTTGCATTTTTCTTACGAATAGCCTCATCATCTACGGTGTTCATATACTCCCCATAATAATGATCAGGCGTATCTGTAATTACTAAGTTTTCTGGCCCGTTAGAAAAGTCTTTGTTATTACCGTCCTCGTCTTTATTCGTATTTTCTATTTTACCAGATTGGTTCTGGCCTTCAATGCCTTGCGAAACCGTATCAACTTTAAACCAGCGCACATTGCTTAATTCAATTTCCACATTATCGATGGTGTAAAACCACCCTTTCCAAAACCAATCTAAATCAATAGCAGAGGCATCTTCCATCGTTCTAAAAAAATCGGCCGGTTCTGGGTGTTTAAAAGCCCAACGCGTGGCGTATTCTTTAAAGGCATAATCAAATTCTTCTTCCCCCATAATCGTTTCCCTTAAAATGGTTAAAGCGGTTGCGGGTTTGCCATACGCATTATTCCCAAACTGGATAATTTGCTCCGAATTAGTCATAATTGGGCGAATATAATCAGGGTCGCCCTTCATATAATTAACAATGGTATTGGGCTCGCCTCTACGCTTAGGCATATCTGGGTAGTTCTCTTTTTGGGTAACGGTTTGCACAAACGTGTTTAACCCTTCGTCCATCCAAGTCCATTGGCGTTCATCCGAGTTAATAATCATAGGAAAGAAATTATGCCCCACTTCGTGTACTATCACGCCAATCATGCCCCATTTCTTTCTGTCTGAATAAGTGCCATCTTCTTCTGGTCGCCCAAAGTTGAAGCAAATCATTGGGTACTCCATACCAATACTTGCAGCATGCACAGAAATGGCTACAGGATAGGGGTAATCGATGGTCATTCGAGAGTAGGTTCTGAGCGTATGCGCTACTGCTTTAGTAGATTCTTTTTCCCATAATGGATTACCTTCTTTGGGGTAATATGACATTGCCAAAGGCTTTTTGCCATTAATATCTACCATTTGTGCATCCCAAATAAACTTACGTGAGCTTGCAAAAGCAAAATCTCTTACATTCTCGGCTTTAAAATGCCACGTGCGTTTTTGAGTAGATTTGGCTTTTTCTTTTTTGATGGCCTCGTCTTGGGTTACAATTATCACAATATCTTCTGAGCTTTTCGCTTGCTCAAAACGCTCTTGTTCCAAATCTGTGAGTACTTCTTTAGGGTTTTGAAGCGAGCCCGTTGAAGCCACAATATGATCGGCAGGCACGGTGATTTCTACATCGTAGTTGCCAAACACCAAGGCAAATTCACCTCTTCCTAAAAATTGCTTGTTTTGCCATCCTTCTACATCGCTGTAAACTGCCATTCGAGGAAACCACTGTGCAATCGTAAACAGGTAGTTATCATCTTTAGGAAAATACTCGTAGCCACCTCGGCCACCCATTGCCATACGGTCGTTAATATTATACCACCAATCAATCGAAAATGATACGTTTGCGCCCGGTTTAAGAGGTTCGGGTAAATTGATGCGCATCATGGTATGATTAACCACATAGCTTAAATCGTTGCCTTTGGCATCTTTTACAGCAGTTAGTTTAAACCCGCCATCGTAATCAACATCGTACAACACATATTGTTGCAATATTTTACCCGAAATAGAATCTGATCTTAAGGAAGAGGATGCTACTTGAGGTGTTTGTGAGGTTTTGGCTCGCATATTTTGGTCGAGCTGTACCCATAAATAGGTTAAATCATCTGGGCTATTATTAAAATAAGTTATGGTTTCAGACCCTGCTATGGTTTGCTTATCTTCATTAAGCGTTACTTTAATTTTATAGTCAGCTTTTTGCTGCCAATAGGCTTCGCCCGGAGCACCAGAGGCTGTACGATAAGTGTTTGGTGTTGGCAGTATAGTGCCTAGCTGCTCGAATTTGCCTTGCCAACCAGACTTTTCTTGGGCATTAGCCCAAACAGCCGCTAACAATAGTGTAATTAATAGGATTATGCGGTTCATCATATTTATAATTTATTCTTACCAAAATTTAGTTTCTATCATTAAAGTGGTGGCAATGGCTGCCACGCCTGAGGAAATTATTAGTTTCCAATCTCTTTTGCTTATGCCAATTATATCTACAAATAAAAAGGATAATACCATAAACGAAAGCACTATTATTATTTGACCCATTTCTAACCCTACATTAAACGCCAAGAGCTGTGTAAATATAGTGGTATCGCTGCCTAATAAACTTCGTAAATAATTGGAAAAACCCATCCCGTGGATTAATCCAAAAATAAGGGCAAGCCAATAGTTAAGCTGTATTTTTTTGGTGCTGTGCTCTGCTCTTTTACGCAGCAAGTTAGCGACTGCTGTAAAAAATATGGTTACGGGTATTAAAAATTCGATTAAATCAGCATTAAATTTTATAACATGCAAGGTGGCCAAAGCCAGTGTAATGGAATGACCTATGGTAAAGGCGGTAACTAAAATAAACACGCGCCTCCAATCTTTTAGCTGATAAATAGTGGTAAGTGCCACTACAAAAAGGATATGGTCGTATCCCCTTACATCAAGGATATGCTCCATTCCTAACTCAAAATACAACTTAAAAGTATCCAATACGCCTGTTCTTAAAAGTCGTAAAATTAATGCTTAATTTTGGGTTTTATTCACCGTTTGTATAAATCAATCAATGATTATTCTACTATCCATTATTACTTTTTTTGTGAGCCCGTTTATGCATCCGTTTCACGTATCGGTTTGTGAGATAGAACACGATGTTGAAACCAAAGCGATTCAAATTTCGGAACGAGTGTTTTTAGACGATTTAGAAGAAACATTGAATAAGGTGTATCATGTAAGGTTAGATATTATGAACCCGGAAGATACTCAATGGAGAGACTCACTTGTGCAGCATTATATGCTTTCGCATTTAATAATTACGGTAGATGGTAAGCAAAAAAAACGCAAATACCTGGGCCACGAAATTGAAGAGGATGCCTTGTGGTGCTATATTGAGTATTATGGGGTTAAAAAAATGAAGGAATTAAGTATTACCAACACTATTTTTTTTGAGGTTTTTGATGACCAAAACACTTTGGTGCATATAAAATATAATGGAGTTACTAAAAGCAAACGCCTTACTCCACAAAAACCTACCGAGGTTTTTACGTTTGAGTAAGTTGGAGATATTATTCTTGCTTTCGCAGGAATAAAGGTATGTTAAAATGTAGAAAGCGATAGGCCAAACGAGAAAGTAGTTGGATTTCTTATGCCTGCTGTTTTATTGCCATCAAAAAAGTTATTGAGACCCATATAACCCCAAAAGTTAATGGGGCCGTACCCTATTCTGGCCGTAGCACCATACCTAATGGCATTTATATTAAAATTGTACAAATCTTTAAATTTCTTCTTACTTCCTAATTCTGAATAAACCACTTTTGTTTTTCCGGCAAATCGAAAACCTACTTTTCCTCCAATAGCAAGGTAAAATGCTCTTTTATGGTCGTTTTTTCGCGAATGAATCCTAAACTCTAAAGGGATATCAAGGTAATTAATAACCATTTGAGATTTTTTAAGGGCACTAATATTACTAAAATAAGGTATGTTTTTAATTGAATCAATAATAGTTATTTGCAGCGAATCGGTAAAAGTAACAGGGGCTTCAAATGTATATTTTTCATTGCCTACCCCCGCACCAATATTAACCGAAAACCGGGAGTCTCCCAACCTTATATCATACATATAATACAAATTTAAAGTTGGTGAACCCCAAGGTTTGGTGTCCATAACAGGGCTGTTTTTATCAAAATAGTTGATGCCGTACTCTAACACCAATGCTCCGGGAAAATCGGGGCTAGGGGTATAGCGGTAAGCAGTTGATTCTTTCGCGTCTTTTGCAGGTTCAGCATTTTCTTGGGCAAAAACAGAGCTGCCCAAACCCGTTAAAATAACTACAAAAAGTATGTATTTCATATATTTATTCACTCTTCAGTATGTTAGTATGGAGAAATTATTTTTTATTTTTCAATAAATCTCTTAAATTTTCGCTCGCAAATATAGCGCTTTTAAAAAAAATACTACATTTGCAGTCCGTTAGATAACGGATAATTTAAAATTATATTTTGCTGGCCTCGTAGCACAACTGAATAATGCACTTGATTACGGCTCAAGAGATTACAGGTTTGAATCCTGTCGAGGTCACTAGAAGCGTAAAACCCGATAGAAATATCGGGTTTTTTGTTAATAATAAAATGCTTTTGAGACCCTAACCTACAATAAACAATGATGCGCATATTCTTTTTATTCATACTTATTAGTCTTTCGTTTTCTGCCTTTTCGCAATCAGATGTGCTGGTTACATTAAAAGGGGATACGTTAACTGGCAAAGCTTTTATAGCTACCAACAAAGGAAACGCTATTCAAGTAATTACGATAAAGAAAGGGAAAGAGAAAAGAAAATTTAAGGCATACGAGGTAAAATGGTTGCTAAAAGAGGAAGAAACGTATCACCCTATTAAGGTATTGAATAAATATCAGCTAGGTATTCTCGTAAAAGAGGGGTATCTCAGTATTTATAAAATCATGAATACTGAAGCAAATTCTTCTGCCTCGTTTTCAACTTTGGTGCTAATTAAGAAAGATGGGGCTAGCCTCATTGTGCCTAATTTAGGGTTTAAAAAGCATGTGGAGAAATTTTTAAATGATTGTGATGTAATTGTTAGAGGATTTTCAAATAGCGCCTACAAAAAGTCTAACCTTGAAAAAATAGTAGATGATTATAATGGTTGTATAGCTGCTAATACTACCCAACAGAATAGTGAAACTTTTAAAGTGGAACACAACCTTGAAAAAGTAGCTCTTGTTACCACCCTTATTAAAAGCATTAAAGATGATGGCCGCTTAGAAGATACTGAAACAGTGGTAGAAATGCTTAACGACTTAAAATCAAAAATTAAAGAAGACTCCAAAATTCCTTCGTATTTAGAAAACGCATTAAAAGTGTCTTTAAAAGACAATACAGCCTTTATAAAACAGCTTAATCAGATTTTAGAGTAATATTACTGTATCAAAGGGAATGAGTGGACTCATTATTATTTACGAAAACAAATTAAACGTAAGCAGTGAAAGCATATACGCCAAGCCCGACATATAAATAGTTTGCAAGGCAGGCCATTTCCATCCTTTGGTTTCGCGGTAGGTAATGGCTAAAGTACTCATACATTGCATGGCAAATACATAAAATACCATAAGAGATAGGCCCACAGCTAGGGTAAAATAGGGCTTTCCGGTTTCAGGGTTTATTTCCGAGCCCATACGCGATTTTATGGTATTTACATCTCCATCGGCTGATTCGATGCTGTAAATAGTGGACATTGTGCCCACAAACACTTCGCGAGCCGCAAAAGACGTTACCAAAGCAATGCCCACTTTCCAGTTAAACCCAAGGGGTTTTATAGCAGGTTCAATCGCTTTGCCTAATTTAGCAACATAAGAGTTCTCTAATTTATAAGAAGCCACCTTATCATTAAATTCGTTCTGGGTGTATTTAGTACCCACCAAAGATTTGGCTACATTTTGCTCTGCATTTTTAATGTTATCGCCTGGCCCATAAGTGGCCAGTACCCAAAGCACAATAGAAACAGCTATAATAATTTTACCGGCTTCAAACGAAAAGGTTTTTACTTTTTCTATAATAGTAAGTCCCACATTTTTCCAACGTGGGGTTTTGTAGGTAGGCAACTCCATTATTAAAAAACTACGTTCGGTAGTTTTCATTATCTTATTTAAAATATAGGCCGAAAATAGCACCGCAACAAAACCCAACAGGTATAAGCTAAGCAAAACCAATCCTTGCATATTAAAAACCCCCAATACATATTCATCAGGAATTACCAAGGCAATTAAAATGGTATAAACAGGCAACCGAGCTGAGCAACTCATTAAAGGTGTTACAAAAATGGTAATCATCCTTTCTTTCCAATTTTCGATGGTTCGGGTGGCCATGATGGCCGGAATAGCACAAGCCACGCTCGAAATAAGTGGAACCACGCTCTTGCCATTTAACCCGAACTTGCGCATTATTTTATCCATTAAAAACACCACCCTGGCCATATAGCCAGATTCTTCTAGCAAAGAAATAAAGGCAAATAAAATAGCTATTTGAGGAATAAAAATTAATACGCCACCAACTCCTGGCACTAATCCTTTGGCTAATAAATCGGTAAAAACACCCGCAGGTAAATTAGTTGATAGCCAAACCGACAGTTCAGAAAAAACCACATCGATTAAATCCATAGGCCAGCTTGCCCAGGCAAAAATGGCTTGAAATATTACAAAGAGAACTGATAGGAAGATGACATAACCCCAAATTTTATGGGTAAGAATTTTATCTATTTTTTCTGAATACAGCTTTAAACCCACCGCCTCTTTCGTAATTTCTATTTGCTTAACCAATCGGTTAATTTTACCATAACGAAGGGTGGTGTCTTTGGCCTGAACACTGTCTTTTTGTTTAATTTTACCGTTTATCGTTAGTTGTTGTAGCGCCCAATAGGCAGTATCATTGGAGTGTTTTTTGAGGTATTCCGCTATTTCTTCTTTGGCTAATTCGGTCACATCAAAAAAGCTGTTTGCGCTTGGTTTTACCTCTTCTTCTAATGCCTTTTTCAGTTCCTCTACGCCTTTACCTATGCGAGCATTAATAGAGATTACAGGAGCACCAATCTCTTTTTCAAGCAATTTTAAATCGTAACCAACACCCTTTCGGTCGGCCATATCCACCATATTTAAAGCCAAAATAACAGGCAGTCCTAAATCCTTCATCTGTGTAAAAAGGAGTAAGTTCCGCTTTAAATTAGAGGCATCTATAACTACCACTAACACATCGGGGAAGAGATTTCCTTCTTTATTTAAAAGAATATCAGCAACTACGGTTTCGTCATTTGATTTTGGATAGATACTGTAGGTACCTGGCAAATCAATAATTTCTACTTTTTTGCCATTGGTAAGCACAGAAATGCCTGATTTTTTATCTACTGTAACCCCAGGAAAATTTCCGATTTTTTGGTTAAGCCCTGTAAGCTGGTTAAATAAGGAAGACTTGCCAGAATTAGGATTACCGACAAGTGCAATGCGTTTTCGCTGATCTTTACTCATTAATTACTCAACTAGCGAAATGGTATGAGCCTCTGCCTTGCGCAGTAATAAACTGTACCCGTCAACATCAATGCAAAGCGGGTCGCCAAGCGGAGCCGAAAATTTCATTTGCACACTTGTGCCGGGTAAGCAACCCATATCGAGCAGCTTTAACGAAAGTCTATCATCTGTAAAACAACAGATAGTTCCGTTCTCTCCTGGTTTTAACTCTCCTACGGTTTTTGCTTTGCTCAATTATTTAGAATTATTATAAACAATGCAAATGTAGTTGGCTTAGCCCAATATAAAAAATGACTTAAATCATATAAAAACAAGAAAAAGGATTTTTTTTTCTAATCTCCTTATGTAGAATGGTTCTTGCTAGTGGCTAACTCTAAGAAAACCCAGTACCCTCATTCCTGCGGAGGTTAACAATCATAATGCAATTATTAACCCGGCTTTAATTAACCGATATTAAGCTGCATATCTAATATCTTTGTGCTTAAAATATTTTTGTATTCGTTGCGGACTGTTTTGTAAAAGAACCATATGTTCTCTAAGATGTTCGGTTAA